>Ga0247783_1000432_pt1 | contig 12931 bp, 7 predicted proteins | sample UWRJL064202C5_FD_179911 | JGI IMG/M metagenome (GOLD analysis project Ga0247783, IMG submission 179911) | Plant litter microbial communities from Arlington Agricultural Research Station in Wisconsin, United States - UWRJ-L064-202C-5 | ecosystem: Environmental > Terrestrial > Plant litter >...
TGATTTCCTCATAGCACTATGCCCTCTGATCCTTTAAGGCAGCGATCATTTGTCTGTATTGAGTCTTTGCCGGTTCCATGGAAGCGATCACAATCAGGCAGGCGATGGACGCGCAGCCGAGCAACAGAAAACAGTCCGTGACCGCTAAGGTGAACGCCTGCTTTCGTACGGTCAGGGCAAGCAGAGTCGATGCGCGCCCCATGGCAACATCCGGAGTCGTCGCCTGGGCCTGCATGCCAGCCGTGAGAGCAGCGATGCGCTCGTTCGCAGCGAGCGAACCCGTTTGAACGTTGAGGCCCAATAGATTCGAGTGGTACTGCTCTCGGGTCTGAAGAAAGTGACCCATGAAGGTTGCGCCAATTTCTCCCCCGAGGAGGCGAACCGTCTGGAAGAAGCCAGAGAACGTCAGCAGGTCGATGCCACGGCTCATTGCTCCCGAGTTCAGTATGTCGAGGACAATCGAGCCAACTAACCCGTTGAACGCGAGCCCTTCTCCCAGGGCCAGGACGAGTTGGCTGGTCATGAAGTTGGCTCCCGACCAATCCGACGAGAGGCTGGCATTCATCAGACATCCCAGCCCCATCAAACCGAATCCCGCACCGAGGATGATGCGGTTGTCGATTCGGCCCAGCAGATAAACGGCCAGCAGACCGGCGAGAACCTGCGGGATGGCAAGCCACAACAAGACCGGACCAACTTCTACGTTGCTGTAACCCTGAACGCTTGTTAGATAACTTGGGACAACGACTACGGCCGAGAGCAGGAGGAATCGGAAGAAGAGAAGAACCAATGCCAGCAGCATGGGGGTGCGGCGGCGGAGAAAGGGAAAGTTGATCAGCGGGTTAGGCAACATGAAATGTCGAACCGCTGAACAAAGGACGAGGAATGCACCACTGACGACCAGTGCGACAAAGGTGCCGGAACGCCACCAATCCAGTCGCTGTCCCTGATCAAGAGCGCCATAGAGCATTGCCGCTCCGGCGCTGGCGTACAGAAACCCGCGCCAGGAGGGCTTCGGCTGGCCGGGCTTCGGTTGAGGCAGAGGCTGAGGCTGGATGCCGAAGTAAACGAAGAGCGTCATCAGTGGAGCCAGCAGAGCGTCTGTCCAGAAGATCCAACGCCATGAAAGTGCGCGGACGAGCCAGCCTTCATACGAATGGGCGATGTGCGTTGTGACAACGATATCGACCGCATACGCGGAGATCCCATAGAGCGCGTAGCGTTGGGGTATGTTGCGAAGGATAAAAGACAGGCTTAGGGGATAAAACGTACCCGCCGTCAGACCGCCCGCCACCAGCAGAGTAATAAGCAAAGGAAAATGCGTGGCGAAGGGCATAACGAGACAAAGCACCGAAAAGCATGCTGCACAAGCCAACAGCACGCGGCGAGGACCCAGCAGGCCGCCCAGATAGACAGAGAATGGTCCAACGAACATCAATCCCATGTTGTAAGACGTCCCTATCCAGGAGGCCTCATCGAAATCGAGGTGCATTGCACCGCGCAGATCGGCGATGCCAACGCTGAGCAACCGCCCCAGGAAGGTCGCGAGCGCGGCGCCAAGCAATACACCAGCGATTCCAAATGCAGGAAGATACGTCCGCTTCTGCGCGTTCTCTTGTGGCTCCTCTGGCATGGCTGGGATCTACCTCACAGAGGGGTTGCCTGATGGACGAATCGCAACCTCCGCAGAGAACCCCGGGCGCAATGCCGCGACGTCAGAGGCCTGGTCCAGAACGATTTTGACCGGAACCCGCTGCACAACTTTGGTGTAGTTACCCGTTGCATTATCCGGCGGCAGGAGAGCGAACTGCGAGCCGCTTGCCGGTGCTATCTCCAGAACATGACCGTGAAAAGATGAGGATGGAAGTGCATCGATCCGCACATCGGCGCTGTCGCCCGGACGCACGCGACCGAGTTGAGTCTCCCTGTAGTTTGCCTGAATCCAGGTTCCGCTCTGCACCAGATTGACCACCTGAACGCCTGCCCCAAGAAGCTGCCCCGGATGGACACGAAACTCCCCAACCGAACCGTCGGCGGGAGCGAAGATTTTGGTGTAGCCCAGGTTTACATTGGCCACGACAATCGCGGCTTTTTTCGCATCAATCTGCGCAAGGAGGCCTGCGTCCTTGGAGTTCAATGCCGATCGTTGTTGCTTCGCTCCGGCCAGTGCGGCCTGAGCGCTGGCTACGGCTGCTTGCGCCTTCGCCAGATCAGCCTGATGCGCCTGGAGACCCGCTACAATACTGAGCTTCGCAGCCTCTGCGATCTCGAACTGCTGTTTTGTGGCGGCTCTATTACTCAGGAGCGCCTGCTGACGCGCGAATTCGGCCTCTGCCTGGCTGACATTGGCCTGTGTGGCGCTGATTCCCGCACGTGCCGCCGCTACCGCAGCCTGTGCCTGTTCGATCCCAGACTCCGCGGCGGTGATGCTCGCGTCTGCTGCTCGCTTCGCATCTTGATTCCCAGCGTATTCGGCTTTCGCGCCTTCGAGCGCCGCTTCCGCCTCTTTGAGAATGGCCTGATAGTCCGCGTCGTCGAGCTCCACCAGCAACTGCCCAGCCTTGACGGCCTGATAATCACCTACGGTAACGCGTCGTACCGTACCGCTGATGCGTGTGCTGAGAGGCGTCTGATCCGCGCGCACATAGGCATCGTCTGTCTTCTGGACTCCCGCTGCGGACACGTTACTCGTCCAGTGATCTCGAATGACGAGGAAAAGTCCCACAGCGATACCGAGAATAACGATTGGGACAATGACCGCGCGCTTCGTCATGACTCCGAACATCCTCCATTGGGCGGCATCCATGGCTAGAATCCCAACTCAGAATGTCAATAGTAAACAGCGCCTGAAGAGCCGGATATCACATGTTTCTACTAGTCCGTGTGCTGTGTAGATACGGCTCAACTGCCTGTCTAGATGTCGAACAGAGTCTAAATGTCACCAGTTGATCTAACGGGGCTTCGACAGTGCGTGAGAGACAGCGGACAGCAGCTTCTTGCCGTCGAATGGCTTCGCAAAAGAATAGTGTGGAGCAAGTTCTGCTGGAGGGCGGGCATTCATCAGTTCCTCCCGACCAGTGATGAGGATGACAGGCAGGTTCCGACGGTCAAGTCGAATCATCTTCAACAAGTCAAAGCCATCCATTCCGGGCATGCTGATATCGGAAATCAGGCAGTCTATCTTGGAGAGAACGCCGGATTCCCAAAAAGACTCCCCTGATCGAAACAGGCAAACGGAATGGCCGGCCGATTCCAGGAGGCTTTCCAAGGATTGGAGAATCCGATAATCATCGTCCACCACCGCTATGGTGCGTTTAATGTCATCAGTCATTCGGTTCACTTATGAATGATTCAATGGTAAGGCGTATGGAACCACTGTCTATAGTGGTTTCATAAGGGGTAGCGATTCAGACAGAGGGAATCGCAATCTCTAGCTTTCCCGCCATTCTCACTAACTCGGCCAGTGATTTTGCCTCCATCTTTCGCATAATCTGTCCTCGATGAATTTGAAAGGTGGTTTCGCTGATTCCAAGGTGCGATGCGGCTTGCTTGTTGAGAAAGCCAGCAACCACCAAAGGCAGCACATCGCGTTCGCGAGGCGTCAGACGCGAGAAACGTTCCTTCAATTGATTCACCTGGATGCGATCTAGTCGAGACTGCGTGTCACGGGCCAACGCCTCCTTGATCGCGCACAACAATTGCTCACGACCGAACGGTTTCGGAAGGAAGTCGACAGCACCCGCTTTCATCGCGCGCACCGCCGATGGAACATCGCCGTGTCCGGTGATGAAGACGATCTGTGGACGGTCTCGATCGGCCAGTCGTCCTTGGAAATCCAGGCCATTAACATCTGGGAGACGTATATCGAGAATCAGGCAGGTCGGAAGATCCGGCTTTGGAAACTGAATATATTCTGCTGCGGATTTGAATACGACCACAAAAAAATTCATTGATACCAGCAACTCCGACAGCGCCTCACCCACGCGAGGGTCGTCATCTACAACAAACACGATGTGGTCTTTTGCATTCATTCAGATTTCCTGGCAAGAGTGGGAATTTTAAAGCTAAATGTTGTTCCCTGGATGTTATTTCGTGTGACCCAGATTGCTCCTTCGTGAGCCTCTACGATCGAACGACATATGGACAATCCCATCCCCATGCCTTCTTCCTTCGTTGTGTAAAAGGGCTCAAATACCCGATCTACATCGACGACGTCCACACCATGATCGCAAACTTCTATCAAGATGTACTCCGGGCCCTCGTTCCTGGAACGTAGAATGAGCTGCCTTGTACTATACGGAACTCCTTCCATAGCTTCAGCCCCGTTGTTTACAAGGTTGATCATTAATTGCTGCATTTGCACACGATCCGCCAGCGTCATATGTGTTCCTGCACTTAGTTCTGTTTGAACAGTTACCTGCTTTCTCTGAAGTTCGCCAGACACCAAGCGGAGGACTTCTTCAATCACTTCGCTCATGTCGAGCGGTACTTTATTTGCGGGCTCCTGTTTGAAAAGCGCTCGGATTCGTTGGATCACCGCAGCAGACTCATTTCCGTCCCGAACAATTCTCTGTATTGCCAATTTTGCGCGCTCCAAATTTGGAGGCTCGTTTGATAGCCACATCTCACAGGCTTCACCATTCGCTACGACCGCTGCAAGGGGCTGGTTGATTTCGTGAGCAATGGACGCTGACAACTCGGCAACGGTCGCGATTCGGGTTGCGTGTGTCAGTCTTTCTTGGGTGGCGTACAACATCTCCGCCATCTTCCTGCTTTCATGTATTTCGATATTGAGGCCGTACCATTGAACAATACGATTGTCTCTGTCCCGTAATGGCTCAGCTAATGTTTGAAACCAACGGTACTCGCCGTCTGCCCTGCGAAATCGATGAGTAATCTCATGCGGTTCCCCGGTTGCTAGAGCATGCTGCCAGGACAACCTCGTTGCCTCGGCATCGTCAGGATGAATCAGTGCGATCCACTTGTAATCCAGTAGCTCATCCAGTGTTTTGCCCGCAAAATTGCTAAAGCGTTGATTAACATAAATGACTCTGCCTTCCCTGGGCATCGCGCACCAGATCAATGCCGGGATTGCTTCAATAAGTAGTCGAAGATGATGTTCATTCTCACGTAATGCTTCCTGAGCCTTCCACCGTTCGGTGATATCCATCGCAGTCCCGATGAATTCGACCAGTTCTTCGGACTCATTGAACATAGGGTGTCCTACTACATGAATGTGCTTGAGCGTTCCACATGGAAGAATGATGCGGTAGTTCATTTCGTAGCCCGACTTATCTCTTATGGCTCGCTCGATAGTCTCTTCCCAGAAGCTCTTATCTTCAGGATCAATGCGTGCCAACCGGCCCTCCCAGGTCGGCAGATCTTTATCCGGCTCTAAGCCGAAGATCCGGCAGGCTTCCCCAGAAAGATAAGTCAGGTTCTTTCCTGCCACTGCCCAACCAAAACTGCCAGTATGCGTGAGCCTCTGTCCCTCTAATAAGTAACTTTCACTGCGCCGTAATGCCTCGTCAGCGAGCCTGCTCTCGGTAATGTCGATCACGGCACCAAGCCATTCCCGGGAGTCCCCTTCGCCTCTTTCAACATGCGCCACCAGGTGCAGATGCTTCACCGATTCGTCCGGTAATAACAACCGACACTCAAAGTCGCAGTCGGCATCGTGTATTGTGCTTGCGACGTGCGCCTGGACCCTAGCTTTGTCCTCCGGATGTACCCGATCGAGGATATGTTCGATGGAGGGGCGAATGTTACGGTCATACTCGAAGATCCGAAAGGTCTCGTCCGACCAGGTCATCTCGCTGCCAGAGAACTTCCACCCAAAACTTCCGGTTTTACTTAGCCGTTGGGCCTCTAGGAGATATGCTTTGCTACGCTTGAGTTCGTCTTCGGCCTTTTTACGTTCTTCGATTACGGTAATCAGGTAGTACCAACGAACAACGCGATTTTCAGAGTCTGTCAGCGCGTTGCCACGGGAATGAACCCATGTATACGTACCGTCAGGTCGCAGCACACGATGTTCGATGTCGACCGGATCGTGCGTCTCAAGCGAGCGTCGCCATATTGTCATCACGTGGTCGTATTCATCTGGATGTAAAAGCGAAGGCCAGTCGCCGAACTCTTCAACCTGCTTGCCAAAGAACTCCATCACTTGTCGACTGACGCTTTCCACTTCACCTGTAGGGCTCATCGCGTGTATGAGCCCGGGGATGCTGTCGATGAGGAGTCGAAGGCTTTCCTCGCTCGCGCGCAGTACGTCCTCAGCGCGTCTGCGATCTTCAATGTCAGTGTCGATTCCAATCCATTTGACGATGTTGCCTTCGCTATCGTGCACGGGGCTTCCACGGAAGAGAAACCTGCGATACTCGCCATCATGACGACGGATGCGGCATTCTGACTCAAAGAAGTCGCCAGTTTGCAGAGCGCTCCGCCAGTCTTCCATCGTCCGAGGGAAATCTTCTGGATGAATCGTTACTAGAAAGCCCCATCCGATTGCCTCCTCAATGGTTAGTCCCGAGTACTCCAACCATTGATGGTTGAGGAAGTCGGCCGAACCATCCGGCCCCGATGTCCAGCCGAGACCAGGCATCGTATTGATCACCAGCCGGAGTTGATTGGCTACATCGACCTCGTTTTGTCTTAATTCGTCCTCTGCTCGCTTACGATCCTCGATATCTGTGGCTGATGCGTACCACTTGATGACTCTGCCGTTCTTGTCATGGAGAGGAGCGACCTGAAAGAGGAATCGGCGATACAGTCCATCAAGACGTCGAATCCGCGCTTCAAATTCACCGGGCTGACTAGATCTGATGATCGAATTCCATTGCTCCGTGTAGGCAGGAAGATCTTCCGCATGAATCGTTGAGACTAAGTTCCACGCCCACGTCCTCGAGTTGACATCCCCGGTTGAGCCTCCGAGACCTCGTTCCAGTGCGCTTTCCAAAGAGAGCCCTAAATAGTCCAGCCAACGCTGATTGAGGTAATCTACCGACCCATCGGGCCGCGCGCTATGGATGAATGCAGGCGTTGTATCCACGACAAGACGAAGCCGCTCATCCTCTCTCTTCATACTCTCGATATCGGTTGCGGTGCAGAGCCAGCTGGAGATCTCACCACTGTCGTCGACCAAGGGCTTATAGCGGAACAAAAACCAACGATAGTCCCCATCTTTACCAAGCGCTCGCCGTTCAATCTCGAAGGGCAGGCCAGCCGATAGACTCTGCTGGCGTTCATGGTTTGCCTTAATGTCATCCGGATGAATATCTCGGCGAATTCGCTCGGCTGTTTCAATATCTTTCATCTGGTTCAGCGTGCGCCCTGTGTAATCGAGCACCATCTGGTTCGCTTCAAGGAGGCGTCCACCTGGGTCCAGAACAAGCACGTGGTGAGGAATGAAGTCGATGAGCTCGCGAAGCTCTCTTGCATTCTTCCTGATTTTGTCTTCTCTTGATCGGATGAGATAGCGAATAGAGAAGGCAGCGATTGCGAGCGCAATAAATCGTGGATATGCGATGGGCGCAATCGATAAGTGGTATCGGGGTTCGAGAAAGAAGAAGTCGAATGCAAGGGCCGAAATTCCGATTGCCGCAAGGCTCGGATAGCGTCCGCCATAGAGAGAACTGACCATGATCGCAAGGAGCAAGCAAGTGGCCTCTGCACCTGAAACCCAGCTTGCAAAAACGGCAAACAAGCACACCGCAATCACTAATGCATAACGATAAACATTTGAGGAAGACTTCATTTTCAGTTCCTGTTTAAAACCTTCATGCCTAGTAGAAACATGTGATATTCAGCTTCGAGCACGGTGCGTACGATTGCGACTACAGCATGGTTATCAATCTCCTTCATCGATGTTTGATGTCCAGTCGCAAGATCTCGAAAGGTCTGGAAAGTAAAGAATTGCCCCTGAGTCCACGGGCGCAAATCCAGATTCCACACTACTTAGCGGGTGACATTAAGGCAATCAGCTTTGGGGGATCCATGGAAACCTCGCCTCAATCCCTCCGACGTGGGCCTACCAGGCTGTCCCTCCTGTCGCATTACCGCAAGCCGCCATGCCTATCGATTTCCTTTTTGTATATCCAGGAAATGACCAGCCTAAAGAATCTGTCCCAACACCAGCTATGGAGATCACAATGCTAACGCTGTTAGAACCAGATGCCGCGCGAATTACTCCAACCGAGCACGCTCCAACCCACGACCGTGCCCCCGAGGATCTGGCTCTCGGCACTCCCTTGTGGTTGCGCGATGACCTTGTTGAAATCCTGGGGGAGGCACAGGTTCATTCGCGGGTCATCGATCTCGTGAAGTACGCAACGGATGCGAGTCCCTATCGTATGTTCCCTAAGGTCGTGGTCACCCCGCGAACCGTCGAGGAGATCTCCAAGATCTTTGCTTACGCGCAGGAGAAAAAGCTCCCTGTAACCATCCGCTCAGCCGGTTCAAGCCTCAGTGGCCAGTCGCAAGGTGACGGCATATTAATCGATAGCCGAAAGCACTGGGCCGGGATGACTGTGGAAGACGGGGGCAAGCGCCTTAGAGTGCGGCCAGGAACGGTCATGTTTCGGGCAAACCTTGCATTACATCCCTACGGCTACCGACTAGGGCCCGATCCGGCCAGCTCTGGCGTGGCAACCGTGGGAGGCGTGATTGCCAACAACGCGAGTGGAATGTGCTGTGGGACCGTCGAGAATTCTTATAAGACGCTCGAATCGGTGTCGTTTCTGCTCCCTTCGGGCACACATATCGACACTGCAGATCCCGATGCCGAAAACCAGTTCAGCCTTGCAGAACCCGATCTGTCCGCTGGACTGCTGGAGATCAGAGAAGAGATCTACAAGGACGCGAAGCTCGTCGAACGGCTTAAGAAGAAGTACAGCATCAAGAACACGACGGGTTACCATATGGGCGCCTTCCTTGATGAAACCACTCCGCTCGGGATCTTCCGGAAGTTGCTTGTGGGCTCGGAAGGCACACTGGCGTTCATCTCGGAAGGGGTTTTCGAAACGGTCCGCGATGACAAGTACCGTCTAACAGCCTTCCTTGTCTTCCCCGACATGCACTCTGCTTGTGCTGCGGTAGCTCCCTTCATTGCTCATGGCGCAGCGGCGGCAGAGCTTTCCGATCGTGGATGTTTACGCGCTGTGGAGGGAAAGCCCGGCGTTCCTGAGCGCTGGAAGACATTGCCCAACGAAGCCACCGCACTCCTGGTTGAGTTTCGCGAACCTAGCCCTGCAAAACTCAACGAGGCCGCCACAGCAGCGCAATCCGTGCTCGAAGGGCTTGAGTTGCTAGAGAAAGCAGAGTTCACTCAAGACCCACATCTCGCAGCGCAGTACTGGACGATTCGCAGCGGCCTATTACCGTCGATTGGGGGTGCACGCCCGAGCGGAACGTCTCTGATCCTTGAGGATGTTTGCTTTCCACCAGACAAACTTGCGGACGGCGCGCTCGACCTGCAAACGCTGTTTCCGAAACACGGCTATGATGGCGTCGTCTTTGGCCACGCTTCGGCCGGCAATCTTCACTTCCTGATTACGCCCTCGTTGAATACAAAAGCGGATGTCGAGCGGTTCGACGGATTTCTGCAGGATGTAGTGAAGCTGGTCGTTGACAAGTACGACGGCTCACTGAAGGCCGAGCATGGGACGGGCCGGAATATTGCACCCTTCGTGGAGCGCGAATGGGGTTTGAAGCTCACCGACATGATGTGGAAACTGAAGCGTCTTGCCGATCCAAATCTCATGCTTGCACCCGACGTGATGCTGACCAAAGATACAAAGGCGCATCTTCGTCATCTACACACGGTGCCCACAGTGGAGCAGGAGGTTGACCGCTGCATTGAATGTGGCTACTGCGAATCCGTGTGTCCGAGCCGACATATCACCACGACACCGCGTCAGCGCATCGTAATTCGCCGCGAGATGCTACGCCAGCCGACTGGATCGATCGTTACAGAGGCACTCCTCAAGCAGTATGAATACGATGCGATTGAAACCTGCGCTGGTGATGGCAGCTGTGCTCTAGCATGCCCCGTAGAGATCAATACCGGGATGCTGATGAAGCGATTCCGGCATGAGGAACACAACGCGACCCAGGAGCACGTCGCGGAGAAGATTGCGGAGAACTGGGGCGCTGCGGAGGTAGGAGCGCGGGCGGCTCTCACGCTGAACCATGTTGCTACCAGCATGTATGGCGGATCACTGATAGCCGAGAGTGCTTTGAGGGCAGTTCGATCAGTTGTAAGCAAAGACCTTGTACCGGGATGGCTTCCAGTAATTCCTCCGGCAGCTGTCCCAACGGTCCCACCTACATCGCGGGAGGCCGCAGCCGCAGTTTATTTCCACGCATGTGTGAATCGGATATTTGGAAGTTCCGAAGAGTCAAAGGAACCAGGCATCGCCGATGCTCTGGTCGCGGTGTCGGCTCGCGCGGGAATGCCTCTCTGGATCCCTGACGATCTCTCTGGAACCTGTTGCGCAACCGTCTGGCACTCCAAGGGCTATGCGGATGGCAATAAATACATGGCCAATAAGATTGTCGAGAAGATGTGGGAGTGGAGCGATGGTGGAAAGATTCCAGTCGTCTGCGATGCCAGTTCCTGCACATTCGGAATCACGACCGAGATTCTTTCGTACCTGACCCTGCAGAATGCGGAACGTCACAAGCAGTTGAAGCTGATTGACTCCGTGGGATGGGCCTATGACTACCTCTTGCCGAAGCTCACGGTAGAGCGTCAGATCGAGTCCGCGGTGATTCATCCAGTCTGCGCCATTCATCACCTGGGATTGGCTGAGAAGATGCAGCTGCTCGGAGAGGCTCTGGCAAAGAAGGCAGTAACACCGATCTACTCTACCTGCTGCGCCTTCGCTGGTGATCGGGGCTTTCTGCATCCAGAATTGACTCGGTCCGCCACGTCGGAAGAGGTTGCGGAGATTGGAGACCAGGAGTTTGAAAAGTACCTGTGCAGCAACCGTACGTGCGAACTAGGCATGAATCTCGCTACTGGGAAGGACTATCAATCCGTGATCTTCCTGCTTGAGGAACTGACGCGTCCTCTGGCACCTCAAGCTCCATCCATCGCACAATAAGGGCCGATGCGAAATGGATAATTTTCTTGCAGCTCGCTCGCAGATGGGGATTTCCCCTGCCTTCCCTCGGAGAGATTCCCATGCCCAACCTCAACTGTGAGATACCTCAATCTCTTTGGAACGCTCTGGAAGAACGTTCCAAAAAGACCGGCGAATCATTCGCTCAGATTGCTACATCAGCTCTTGGCAGAGCTCTGGAGATACCGTTGCATACGCTGTTTCAGGTTTCCACATCGGGAGCATTGGTTCAGGGTATCTACGAACGGGCGGTCTCCAGCTCCTTTCTGCTTAACTACGGCGATTTTGGGCTCGGTACCTTCGACAATCTCGATGGCGAGATGATCGTATTGGACGGAACCATCTACCAAGTGCGTAGCGACGGCACGGTGAGCAGGATTGTCGATGACACCGGAACACCCTTCGCCGTGGTTGTGCACTTTCTTGCCGACGAAGACCGAACCATCGAGAACGCTCCGACCTTTGAGGAACTCACAAAGCTCTGTGATGAGTACCGCGACTCCGAAAATATCTTCTACGCGTTCCGCATTGATGGACACTTCGAACACGTTCACACGCGCGCCATGAAGGCTACGCTGAATGGACTTCCTCTGGCGAAGGCTGCCGCGATCCAACCGGAATTTGACTTCAGAGATATCGACGGGACCCTCGTCGGGCTGTGGTCCCCACAGTTCTCAAGCGCGCTCAACGTTGCCGGGTATCACTTCCATTTCATCTCTGAGGACCGAACCAAGGGAGGACACCTGCTTCAGTGCAATGGAAGAAACCTTCGGATACGAGTAGAGAGACTCAACGACTTCCACCTCTCTCTTCCCGAGTCAGAGAAGTTTCTGCGAGCCGACCTGACAAAAGATACTGCGAAAGAACTTGCCTACGCGGAACAAGCCCACAAAAAGGAGAATGTCTAATGTCCAGTGAACAGAAGCCAAACAATTTGCTTACCGGCGCGGATATCGTCGTCAAAACCCTCGAGCAACAAGACGTAAAGTGGGTGTTCGGGGTGCCGGGAGCCAAGATCGACAAGGTCTTTAACACGCTGGTTGATTCTTCCATTCAAACCGTCGTCTGCCGCCACGAACAGAACGCCGCCTTCATTGCGGGCGGTATTGGCAGGATGACCGGCAAAGCTGGTGTAGCGATTGCAACCTCCGGTCCTGGTGTTTCCAATCTAGTCACCGGACTGGCCACAGCAAATACCGAGGGTGACCCGGTGGTCGCGCTTGGTGGCGCGGTACCGCTCGCCGACAGATTGAAGAAGATCCATCAGTCGATGGACTCGGTCAATCTCATGCGGGCGGTGACGAAGTACAGCGCCGAGGTTGACTCCTCGGAATCGGTGTCAGAGGTAATGGCAGCCGCATTTCGAAGTGCTGAGTCCGACCGGCCGGGCGCCGCTTTTGTGAGCCTGCCTATGGACATCATGGTCGCACCTGCGGAGTGCGACGTTCTGACCTTGCCGACACACTCCGCAACCGGCCCCGCCGCCCCGGAAGCTATCAAAGAAGCTGCGCGTCTGATCAATCAAGCGAAAAGACCGGTGGTATTGCTTGGCCTGCTGGCAAGTAAGCCGGAGAACGCCGCTGCGGTTCATGCATTCATCGAAAGTGGGAAGCTACCTGTGGTCGGGACCTTTCAGGCTGCCGGTGCGGTTTCGGCGAAGCTCTTCGGCAACTTCGGCGGGAGGGTCGGTCAGATTAGCAATCAACCGGCGGATGAGATTCTTGGCTCTGGAGACTTGGTAGTGACTATAGGATATGACCCCGTAGAATACTGGCCTTCCATCTGGAACAAAGGCAAAAAGCGCATCA
>Ga0247783_1000433_pt1 | contig 12920 bp, 8 predicted proteins | sample UWRJL064202C5_FD_179911 | JGI IMG/M metagenome (GOLD analysis project Ga0247783, IMG submission 179911) | Plant litter microbial communities from Arlington Agricultural Research Station in Wisconsin, United States - UWRJ-L064-202C-5 | ecosystem: Environmental > Terrestrial > Plant litter >...
CGCGCGCGGGACATTGTCCGGCGCGGTGCGGGGTTTAGCTTCTCGCTCTACGTTTATCACGTGCCATTAATACTTTTCTTTCGAGCGATCGGCGTTTTCGATACGTCCGATCCAGTGCAGAGCGTCACTATGGGACTTGTGACTGTCCTGACGATCTATTGCTTGGCCAGCATTACCGAGCATCGCAAGACCGCTTGGCGCAGACTGATCGATCGCATCCGTTTTCAAAGCCCGCTACCAGTAGGTGAATCATGATTACTCAAGAACACGATTTTGAACGCGACGGCTTCGTCGTCCTGCGCAAGGTCTTCGACGAACAGACGATGGCGCCGGTCCGCAAGCTTCTGACAGAGACCGTCGAGTACGCCGAACGCAACCTCGAGGACCCGTTCACCCGCTACTACCTGAACCATCGCGCGGATCAGGGCGTCTTGTACGACCTGTACCAGCGGCATCCCGAGTTCGACGGCATGGCGCGCAACAAGGACATTCTCGATGCGCTCGAGTCGGTCCTGGGTCCGGACATCTTCATGTACGAGAACAGCGTGGTCTACAAGCCGAAGGGCAAGAAGAACGGCGTCCCTTTCCACCAGGACTTCATCTCGCGCCCGAACGAGCCCCGGAAATACATCGCGTGGATGGCCCTGCAACCGGTCACGAAGACCGGCGGCGCGCTGAAGGTCGTTCCCGGTTCCCACAAGCTCGGCTTTCAGAAATGGCACCGCGTGAAGGGCGAGACCCATCACGATCGAATCGACCTCGGCGACCTCGATACCGGAAACATGATCCACGTCGTGCTCGATCCCGGCGACGTGCTCATCTTCAACCAGTTGCTGGTTCACGGCAGCGACGAGGCGCACACGGAGTCCTTACGCCTCGTCTATCGCGTGTCGTACCAGGGCTTCGACGAGATCTTCGTGCCGCGCGGCGCACCCATCGTGATGCGCGGCGGCCACCCCGACTCGCTGGTGCAGCGTTTCAACCGTCCGTACGCGCCCCCGGAGAAGAAGAACGTCCTGCGTCGCGCCGTCAACAAGGTGGGCCGCAAGTTGGCCCAGGTCTGATCTTCGGCCTTCGCCGACACCGTCTTCACCGCAAGAGGCAATCGAATGACCGTCCAATCCGCCGTCAAGGCGCTCTCCTACCTGGCGAAGTCGCGCCCGTTCGCGCTCGAGAAGCCGAAGGTGATCCAGTTCCCGGTCATCGACATCTGCAACTCGCAGTGCCAGATGTGCCGCATCTGGGAGAACAAGAAGTCCGACGACATCACGCCGGACGGGCTGCGCAAGGGACTGCGGAATCCGTTGTACAGCGAGGTGACCGGCGTCGGACTCAACGGCGGGGAGCCCACCCTGCGGAAGGACCTCGGGCAGCTCGCATCGGTCCTGTACGAGGAGTTGCCGAAACTGAAGAACATCTCGCTGATCACGAACGCCTTCAAGTACAAGGACGTCATCGCGCGGATCGGCGACGTCGGCGAAGTGGTGAAGAAGCACGGCGGCTACTTCGACGTCATGGTGTCGCTGGATGGCTACGGTGATGTCCACGATCGCGTACGCGGCAAGCCGCGGAACTTCCAGCGCGCGCAATACGTGCTGGACTTCGTCCAGTCGTCGCCGCTCGTCTCCAACGTGCGGATCGGCTGCACGATCATTCGGGAGAACGTCTACGGTCTACACGACCTGTTCGAGTTCTGCCAGTCGCGCGGGCTGTACATCAAGTACCGCCTCGGCGTGCCGCACCAGCGCCTCTATACCGAGAACCTGATCGCCCCGTACGCATTGACGTTCGAGGAGCGCTATCACGTCGCCGAATTCCTCGAGGGCCTCATCAAGCATTACGAGCCCAGCGTCCAGCAGCGCTTCTTCTACCGCTCGCTGATCGACCAGATCATCCGCGACGAGCCGCGCAAGGCCGGGTGCGACTGGCAGCACCGTGGCGCCACGATCACGTCGAAGGGGGAACTGCTGTATTGCGCGGTCCAGAGCAAGCGCCTCGGGATGATCGAGGAAGACGACAGCGAGAAGATCTACTTCGGCAACGCGCCTCACCTCGCGGAGATCATCGAGACCAAGTGCGACTCGTGCAACCACGATTACGTCGGCATCCTGCCGCGCGACCAGCAGGTCAAGCGCATCGTCCACAAGATCGTCGAGAAGACCGGGACGGGGGCGCTGGTCGACCAGTTGCGTGGCGACAGCCTGATCGGCCGCATGCGCTCGAAGCAGCGCTTCGAGGCGCGTCTCGCGCAGCGCAAGAGCGTTGCCGCCGAGACCTTCGTGCCGTCGAAGGGGAAGGCGGCGAATCCGATCACGCCGCCGGGTGCCCGCCGCGTGATGATCTGTGGCTGGTACGGCACGGAGACGCTCGGCGACAAGGGCATCATCGGCGGGGTGATCGCCGCGCTCGATGCGGCTCTCGGGCCGGTCGCGGTGACCGTCGTCTCCCTGTTCCCGTACGTCACCCGCATGACGAAGCGGCAGATGCCGGAGCTGAAGGACGCACGGATCGTCGACCCCGCCGACGGGGTGCGCCTCGTCAAGGACATGGACCTGCTGGTCTTCGGCGGCGGGCCGCTGATGGGCATCGACGCGCTCGCCGACATGGAAGCGCTGTTCGCGACCGCGCGTGACGCCAGCATCCCGAGCGTCGTCGCCGGTTGCGGCGTGGGACCGCTCGGGGAAGCGTGGCAGAACGAATCGCTCGCACGCATCCTGTCGATGGCGAGCCTGCGCGTGTACCGCGACGAGACGTCGCGCCGTGCCGCGATCGACCTGGGCGTCGACGCCGCGGCGGATGCGGTCGCCGAGGATCCGGCGTTCACGTGGCTCCAGGCGCAAGCGATCGACCCGTCGGCCGTGCGCGTGCCGGGGCAGAAGGTCCTGTTGCTCGGGCTTCGCGACTTTCCGCACGCGCAGTACGCGCGCGACATGAGCGATGCCGACAGCGTCGCGGCCGGCAAGCGGTACGAGGCGGAGGTCATCGCCGCACTGGAAAGACTGGTCGATGCACACCCCGGGCTGATCGTGCGTCCGCTCCCGATGTGCACGAATCACTACGGCGACGACGACCGCTGGTTCTACCGCCGCCTGTTCCGCGACAACGATCGCATCGCATCGCAGCTCGATCTGTCGCTGCTCGGTCGAGAGATGAGTCCCGGCTTCTATGTCGACGAATTCCGGAAGGCGGACGTCGCGCTCACGATGCGCTTCCATGCGCTCGTGTTCGCGCTGGGCACTGGTGTGCCGGCCGTCGCGATCGACTACACCCTCGGCAAGGGCAAGGTGCACGCGCTCGCGGAACGCTTCGGCGCGCCATTCAAGTCGTTGCTCGACCTGAATGCCGACTTCATCGTCGACGAGGTCGAGCGCCTGCTCGCGGCGCCGGCGGCACAGGCGCAAGGTTTCCGGCCCGCTTTCACGTCGGCGCTGGGCAACGTGGCGGCGCTGGTGGCACACCCTGAAGTGCAGGCGGCCTGAGCGAACGGTGCGGCGAGGCTCGCCGCACCGCTGATGGAGTAGCGCATGGCGTCCGCCGACCTCACAGGATCCTTCGCGAGGCCCGACCCCGCCGCGCAGCCAGCCCACGTGGAAATCCACGCGGGGACGGCCTATCGACCGGACATCGACGGGCTACGCGCTGTCGCCGTGTTACCGGTCCTGCTGTTCCACTTCCAGATCAAGCTGTTTGCGGGCGGATTCGTCGGCGTCGATATCTTCTTCGTGATCTCGGGCTACCTGATCACGCAGATCATCCTCAGCGACCTGGATCGCGGGCGTTTCTCGATCGCATCGTTCTACGAGCGCCGCCTGCGTCGCATCTTTCCGGCGTTGTTCACGGTTCTCGCCGTCACCACGGCCGCGGTGTGCCTGGTTCTCCTGCCGACCGAGTTGGAGGACTACGCGAAGTCGCTGATGGCGGCGACCGTCTCGTTCTCCAATCTGTACTTCTGGAGCCAGTCGGGCTACTTCGACGCACCCGCCTCGTTCAAGCCGCTCCTGCACACGTGGTCGCTCGGCGTCGAGGAACAGTTCTACCTTCTGTTCCCGCTCCTTACCGCGTTCGTCTATCGCAAGGCGAAGCGTCTACTGCCATACGTGCTGGGCGCGATCGGTCTCGCGTCGTTTGCGGCATCGATCTGGGTGATGCGGAGCAATCAGGAATCGGCGTTCTACCTGCCGCACCTGCGCGCATGGGAGTTGATGGTGGGCGCCCTGGTATCCCTCGGCGTCGTGCCTCAGCTCCGTCGACGGTTCGTTCGCGAGGCTTCCGCAGCAATCGGGCTTCTGCTCATCGGGTTTGCGATCTTCCACTACTCCCCCGCGACGCGATTTCCAGGCTGGACCGCGCTCGCGCCTTGTCTCGGCACGGGTCTCGTCCTGGCCGCAGGCCGAAGCGGCTCGACCTTCACGGGTCGACTGCTGTCGATCAAGCCGATGGTGTGGGTCGGGCTGATTTCGTATTCGCTCTACCTCTGGCACTGGCCGGTGATCGTGTTGCAGAACACGAGCGGTTTCTTTTTCAGCGGCCTTCCGGCGCGGACGACGAAGGTCCTCGTGTTCGCGATCTGTCTCGCGCTCGCCTGGTTTTCCTGGCGTTTCGTCGAAGCGCCATTTCGCACGGGTCCGAAACGTCCGTCACGCGCAGTCATCTTCAAGGCTTCGCTGGCCTCATCGATCCTGGCGATGGTGGCGGGGGGCGCAATCATCGTCCTGCACGGCTGGCCGAGTCGCTTCAAGCCGGAAGCGTTGACGGTCGCCGAGTATCTGCATTACCGCGGAACGAACCCGAACCCGGCCAGGTGCTTCATCACGTCGCGAGATCGGTACGAAGACTTCGATCACGATCGCTGCCTCACGCCCGATCCGACCAAGCGGAACTTCCTCTTGATCGGCGACAGCCACGCCAACCATCTGTGGAGCGGCCTCGCGGGACTCGACGGCGTCCACGTGATGCAGGCGTCCGCGTCGCTGTGTACGCCGACGATCGCCCAGCGGACGGCACCGGCGCCGGGCTGCGCGCGCCTCATGCGATTCATGTTCGACGAATGGCTGCCGCACCACCACGTCGACAAGCTGTTGATCGCGGCCTACTGGAAGGAGGCGGATCTCCCCTACGTCGCCCAGACCCTCGAATGGGCCAAGGCGAACCGGATCGAGGTCGTGCTGTTCGGACCCACCGTCGTATACGACTCGCCATTGCCCCGGATCCTCGCCGAGTCGATCCAGAAGAACGACGCGGCGTCCATCGTCAAGCATCGGCTGGACTCCGTCGTCGATCTCGATCGCATGATGCGAGCGGTCGCGAACGCCCAGTCGACGCGCTACGTCTCGATGCGAGACGAGATTTGTCCGCAGGGCGACTGCCGCGTCTACGCGGAGAAAGACGTTCCGATGCAATACGACTACGGACATCTCACCGAGGAGGGCTCCCGATTGATCGTCGATGGGCTCGCTCGCCGAGACACCTTCCGGTGAGTGACCGCGATCGACCGATCGGCGGGCGAGGCCCCGTGCCGACCTCCTGCGTCCACCCGCGAACGGCGGCACGTTGAACTCGGCCACGCCGTTCGAATCGCAAGCACGCATGCCCGGCAACATTCCCATCGAGCGCCCGAGGAATTCGATGCAGACATCCATCAGAGAAACGGCCGCGGAGCGCGCGTCGCGCCGCCGAATTTGCGGGCGCTCGCTCGCTCTCGTCGCGCTGCTGTCCGCCGCCGCGCTCGTCTCGACCGGGGCGCTGGCTCGAGGGGAGCCGACCGCTGCCGGGGCCGTCGTCGCTCAGGCGGCCGCGGAGACGCCGAATCCCAAGCTGAAGAACAGTGGGGGTTACGCCATCGGCGTCTACTACTACCCCGGATGGAAGTCCGACGACTCGGTGGATCCGCCGAAGCATCCGTGGGAGAAGATCCAGGCCTATCCCGAGCGCGAACCCCTTCTCGGCTGGTATCAGGACGGCAGTCAGGACGTGATCGACCAGCAGGTCCGGTGGATGCACGACTACGGCGTGAAATTCGTCGTCTTCGACTGGTACTGGACGTCGAACCGGCCGCGGATCGAGCACGCCCTCGATGCCTACCTGCTGTCGAAGAACAAGAACCTCGTGCAGTTCGCGATCGTCTACTGCAATCACGAGAACTATCCGAAGAACGAAAAGGACTGGCTGACGATCACCCAGTACTGGGTCGACCACTTCCTGAAGGATTCCCAATACCAGCGGATCGGGGGCAAGCCGGTCGTTCACATCTTCAGCCCGCAGGACCTGGAGAAGAAGGCGGCGCGCTTCGGCATGACGACGGCCCAGCTCCTCGCCGAGTCGCAGGACATCGCGAAGAAGGCGGGGCTGCCGGGGATCCTGTTCGTCGCGGGCACGCCGGCGGGCGACTTTGCGCAGAACATCGCGCCGCAGTGGGGGTACGAGGCCCTGAGCGGCTACAACTACTCGGCCGGGCGGACCATCAAGGGCTTCGACAGCTACGAGTCGCTGACCCGGGGCTATCAGGAGCACTGGGACTGGCTCCTGCAGAACGCGTCGCTGCCCTATTTCATCGTCATGAGCGCCGGCTGGGACAAGCGACCGTGGGGCGGCAGCAAAGATCCGCGACGCGACCAGTCGTCGAGTACGCCGGACAGCTTCGAGCTGCAACTGCGCGCGGCGAAGGCGACGATGGACCGATATCCGGACAAGAGCCTTCGGACCGGCGTGATCTGTTGCTGGAACGAGTACGGCGAAGGCTCGTACATGGAACCCACGAAGCGCTACGGCATGCAGTACCTCGAACGGATTCGCACGGTCTTCGGAAAGTAGGCACCAGCGACGCGAGAGCGCCGAAAAAAAAGCCCGCGCGAGCGGGCTTTTTCTAAGCGCCTTGCAACGCGATCAGCGACGCTTGCGACGCGCGACGAGTCCTGCGCCGAGCAGCCCCGCGATGAGCAGGGCACCCGACGCGGGTTCGGGAACCGTCGTCGCGGACGGCGCGAACGCGATGTTGTCGAAGCCGATGATCTCGTCGGGCCACACCACCGTGTTGTTGTACTCCGACACGATGGTGACCATCGTCACGTTGGCGAGGATCGACGACAGCAGCCCGGAGCCCGTCCAGGCCGAGTCGAGCAGGCTGTAGGCGGACGTCGTATGCCACCCGGTGCCCATGATGTCGCTCACGATCGGCGCGATCAGATCGGCCTCGACGAAGGATGCGCCCGAGTAGATGCGCACGGTCCCGAACGCGTCATAGGGAACGTAGGCGTTGGTGCGACGCTGTCCGGTCGAGTTGTAGCTGAACGAGAGCGTCCCGCCCAGGAGCGATGACAGGTTGCCGCTGACCGGCGCGATCAGGTAGGTCTCGCCGGGCGTGTAGTCGGTGACGTCGATGTACCCGGTGTTGCCGATGCCGCCGCTCGAGCGCCACTGAACGACGCCACCGGTACCCGCCGTGACGCCCTGCGCGCCGGTGTTGAAGTTGAACGTCGGTGACGCATGCGCCGCTGCTGCCAGCGCCATCAGTGCCACCGTTCCCATCAATTGACGAACGAACATGATCTTTTCCTGTATTGGTTCAAACGCGTGGGTCCAGCGCTGCCAATTTGTCAAAAATTCCGACACTTCCGATCGCAGCTTCAAGTAGTCCAGCAGCTTCGGGCATCTCTCGCAGGCTTTCGCCATACGATTCGGAATCACCAAACAAATCAACAACTTAAAGCAGGACCACGACGCGGCTAACGGTTTCGATGCGAGAGAAGCCGACTATTCCAAGCTCAGCCGAACAATTCTTGCCCCTTGTCGACGCAAGGATCGAAAAAACGGGGTATTGCAATGCGTCACTTCTCTAACCCATGCAAGAAATCGGCCAGTGTGACCAGGCCCTCCGTCGAGCGCAACGAGAGAAATACGACCTGGCCGAACCGATGCGGCGTAGCAGCAAATTTGGACATGTGGCGGCAGCGGGTCTGAACCATGTAAGACGGCACCGTCGTCGGTCGAAGCCGCTCTGGCGCCTCACCAAGCTCGCGCGCGCTTGAAGCTCGGCCCATGTCGTTGCCTCGCCGCGACGGCGCCCGCCGCGGCCGCCACGAAAAGGAGCAGCACGTCCGGCTCCGCGACAGCGGCGACGGCCGAGCGGTAATCATGCCCGCTCGCCGACGTGAAGCGAACGCCGGCGCTGTCCGCGTCGAAGAACAGGCTCGCGCTCGCGTCGACCGAGCCTTCGGCGTCGCCGGCGCCGAAGGGATGATCGGTGTCCTCGTAGACGCGCGTGCTGGCGACGGCGCCGAAAAGCCATTGCACGAAAAATGCGTCGTTGTTCGGCACGACGAAGCTGGCGGTGATGGTGTCCGCGTAGCCCGCGGCCGCGCCCGTGATCGCGCCGCTCGCCGCGTGGCCGGCGAATGCATCGAACATCCATTCGGTGAAGATGCTGAACGAGCTCGACACCTCACCGCGGCCGCTCGTCGCATTCGTCCCGCGCCCCGAGATCGGGATCGTGAACCGAAGGGCCAGCGGGGCCCCGTCGGGCAGGCTTGAATCGAACGCGGTGATCCAGTCGTACGCGATGATCGTCGCTCCCGCGGCCGCATCGCTCACGCCGACGTAGAAGGGGGTGGTCTCGTCCGGCACCGGCGGCGCGTCCACATGCGATGTCGCCGTCCCCGACGCCCGGATCGTCCCGTAAGCGTAGGTGCTCGCGAGGCGATACGCGGACAGCGCGGAGACCTCGAAGCCGAAGCCCTGGAAGACATCCGCGCCCGAGGTGCTCAGGGACCCCGGCCCTGCGACGGTGTCCTGTTGGAAGAAGCAGGTGTATCCCACGCCGCTCAGCGACGTGTCGCCGGCGCATTCCGGGTGACGTTCGAAGAAGGCGCCCGCCGGCATCGGGCAAGTCACGGCGGACGCGACGACGATGGCGGCGTATGCGAGCCGACCAGTAATCGGAGCGGCGAATGGATGCACGTTTTCCCCCACCGATCAAGACCCCCCGACCCGTGACGACGACGCGACAGCAGCGACTTCGCGAACTCGTCTCGCTTCGATCGGCAGCGCGGCGGCAATAGCCGAAAAGAACTGCGGCCGAGTGTAGACCAGGCTCCGCACGTTGGCGCTTCGCCCGACGAACATCGTCGCCTGTGCGTCGACAGTGAGCGACTCAGGCGTGGCCAGCGTTCAGTCACCCGCGTTCGTCGGGCTGCGCCGACCGCCCACCTCGACAGCTCTTGTGCCGAGCGGATCCAAGCCGATGTGCAGCGACCGGGCATACGACCCTGTCGCTGTCCGCAAGCAGAACCGATCCACATCCCGCATGGGCGCCGTTCAATCGCGGTGCGTTCGCAGAGTCTGATGCCACTTCAATCGACCCTTACTCTCCAGACCCGATCAACAAAAAAACTAATCCTCGGAATCCTCACACTCGCGTTCACGAGCAGCGTCGTTGCCGCCGGAACGCCGACCACCACGAGCGACGCAATCCGTCTGCTCGACCAGGCCGCCTTTGGTCCCAGTGACACGGCGATCGCAGCAGTCGTCGCAACAGGCGCGGCAGGCTGGATCGACCAGCAACTCGCGATGCCTGCGACCGGGTACGCCCACTACAACTACATCGACTCGAAGACCACGGTCGGCTGCCCGACCGGCTCCGACAAATACTGTCTTCGCGAGAATTACTCCGCATTCCCGATTCAGTTGCAGTTCTATCGGAACGCGGTCTCGGGACCGGATCAGCTGCGACAACGCGTGGCCCTCGCCTGGTCGCAGATCTTCGTGGTCTCGGGCCTCGAGATCAAACCCGTCTATGCGATGCGCGAGTACGAGCAGATGCTGCTCGACAACGCGTTCGGCAATTTCCGTGACCTGTTGCAGCGGGTGACGCTGAGCCCGGCGATGGGCGACTATCTCGACCTCGTCCGCAACGACAAGCCCAATCCCGCGACGGGGCTGCAGGCGAACGAGAACTACGCACGGGAGTTGATGCAGCTCTTCACGATCGGCCTCGTGACGCTGAATCCCGACGGCACGCCCTTCAAGGATGCCCGCGGCGCGACCGTACCGACCTTCGACCTCCCCGCGGTCCAGGGCTTGGCGCGTGCACTGACCGGCTGGACGTTTGCGCCAAAGCCCGGCACCGCGTCCGTCTGGGCCAACCCCGCCTACTACTTCGGCGCGATGGTGCCGTTCGCCGATCACCACGATGCGGACGCGAAGACGATCGTCGGCAACAGGACGCTCCCCGCGGGCCAGACACCGGAAAAGGACATGGCGGATGCGCTCGATGCGCTGTTCAGGCATCCAAACGTGGGCCCGTTCATCGGGCGCCAGCTCATCCAGTTCCTGGTGACGAGCAATCCGACGCCTGCCTATGTGACGCGGGTCACCGCGGTGTTCAACAACAACGGCAACGGCGTGCGCGGCGACATGAAGGCCGTGGTCCGCGCGATCCTCCTCGACCCCGAGGCGCGCGGGGATTCCAAGAGCGATCCGAATTACGGAAAACTGCGCGAACCCGCGGTGTGGGTCGCGAGCGTGGCCCGCGCGTTCGGCGGCAGGACCGACGGCGTGTTCCTGCACAACGCCGCGAACACGATGGGGCAAAGCGTCTTCAATGCGGACTCGGTCTTCAATTTCTATTCCCCCGACGACGCGCTTCCCAATTCCGCGACGCTCGTCGCGCCGCAGTTCGGGATCTCGACCGCGAGCTCGATCCTCGCGCGTTACAACACGGCGAACCGCGAAGTCCTGATCAACACCGGCGTGACCCCGGATCCCAACGTCGCGGGCTCCACGGGAACGTTCACGGACTTCACCGGATACACGGCCTTGGCGGCCACGCCGTCGTTGCTCGTCGACCGGATGGACGCGCTGCTGAACCACGCGACGATGAGTTCGACCGAGAAGAACGCGATCGTCGCGGCGATCAACGGCATCCCCGCGTGGAACACCGGCGCTCGGGCACGCACTGCCGCCTACCTGATCGTCACGTCCCCCACTTATCAGATCACCCGTTGAGGCAGCCATGACCCACGACCACTCTTCCGTCGAGCGCCCCGGAAGGCGCAACGCGCTCCGCGCGCTCTCCGCGCTCGGCTTCACTTCGCTCATTCCGCATCTTTCGATCGGAAACGCGCTCGCGGCGACGACCGCGAACGAATACCGTGCACTCGTCTGCATCTTCCTCAACGGCGGCAACGACTCGAACAACATGATCGTGCCGTTCACCGTCGACGGCTACGCGGCCTATGCCGCGGCCCGCGGCTCTCAGAACATCGGCGGCCTCGTCATCAAGCAGAACATGCTGTTGCCGATCGCGGGACGAAACGGTGACGCCGAGTTCGCGTTCCACAACAAGATGGCCGGCCTTCAAGGCTTGTGGTCGCAAGGAAAGGTCGCAACGCTGTTCAACGTCGGGCCCCTCCTGAAGCCCGCGACGAAGGCCAACTACGCGGCGATCGGCGCAGCGCCGCCGGAACTGATGTCCCACCATGCTCAGCAGAAGATCTTCCAGGGCCTTCCGCTGAACGGCTCGGCGCCGACCGGTTGGGGTGGCCGCATCGCCGACGTCCTGTCGTCTGCCGGCGGCGCGCTACCCGTCGGCATGTCGATCGCCGGCAACAACTTGTTCCTCGAGGGCGTCCGCACCGACTATCTCGCGTTGCCCGAGTCCGGCACGATCGGCCTGAGCGGCTTCACCGCGTCCGCACTCGATCAGGCGCGAATGGCCGCGGTCCAGCAACTGGCACACACGACCGGCACGACCGTGATGATCCCGACGCTCTCGGGGCTGCAGACGACCGGCATCGACGTCGCTCAAAAAGTCGGTCCTGTGCTGGGCGGCCCATCGACGGCTGCGGTCGCTTTCGGATCGCAGTCCGGCAGCCTCGCGAATCAGTTGAAGCAAGTCGCCACCATGATCGAGCACCGCGCCGCGCTCGGCAGCCCGATGCGTCAGATCTTCTTCGTCAGCCAGGGGCCGTACGACACGCATTCGCTGCAGATCTCGAAGCAGGAGGCGCTTCTGTTCGAACTGTCGTCTGCGATGACGTCGTTCTACAACGCCACCGCATCGCTCGGCGTCGCGAACAACGTGACGACCTTCACGCTGTCCGACTTCGGACGGACGCTGCGTCCGAACGGGACCGGCGGCTCCGACCACGGCTATGGCGGCCACCACCTCGTCATGGGCGGCGCGGTCAAGGGACAGGCGACCTACGGGACCTTCCCGACGCTGGCGCTCGGCGGGCCGGACGACATCAGCGATTCCGGCCGATGGCTTCCGACGACCTCGGTCGACCAATACGGCGCGACCCTGGGCAAATGGATGGGCCTGACACCCGCTGAGCTGGCCGGCGTATTCCCGAACCTCGGCAACTTCGCCGCGCGGGACCTCGGCTTCCTCAACGCGTGATCGACGGCCGGAGCGTCGCGCCCGAGTAGCGATGCTTCGGGCGTTGGACGACGCAGCCGCCGATTCGGCGACAATGGCCGGCACACGACAACGAGCCATGACGGGACGACGCGCTCGCCTCGGCAGTCGCAAGCTCTCGTCCGCGGGAGTCGGCACTGCAAGGAGCGCGTTCCACACCCTCACCGACGACCTGCATGACGACGTCCGAGCCTGCCGAAACCCGAGAGTCGGTCCCGCGGGCGATCCGCTTCTGGCGCTCGGCTCCGGTCGTCGTGTGCCTGGGCATTCTTTGTGTCGGTCTCGCGTACGGATGGTTCCCCCTCGTCGCCGCGTTCATCGGCAAGGACAGGTCGCCGCCCGTGGTGGCCTTCCTGTATTTCGGATCGACCGCGCTGGCTCTGGCGCTCTACGCGTTCTTCACGCGCGTCGTCGAGCGGCGTCGCGAACGTGACGAACTCCGTTGGCGTGACGCGCCGCCGATGTTGCCGCTCGGCGTCGCCGTCGGTGCGACGTTCATGTGCGTCGT
>Ga0247783_1000435_pt1 | contig 12889 bp, 9 predicted proteins | sample UWRJL064202C5_FD_179911 | JGI IMG/M metagenome (GOLD analysis project Ga0247783, IMG submission 179911) | Plant litter microbial communities from Arlington Agricultural Research Station in Wisconsin, United States - UWRJ-L064-202C-5 | ecosystem: Environmental > Terrestrial > Plant litter >...
AGTGACAAAACAATTCATGACATCTGGCTTGTCGAACTCCTCGTAAAGTTCTTTTTGAATAAAATCTAAAAAACCCATCATATAGTATTTGAACGGAATTTCAGGCATGAATTTAAGATCAGAAGTCCTCATTGTTACATTTTTTTTGAACTCATTAATCATTTCTTCATTTGTCTTTCCAAAAAAAAACTGAAAAGCATATTTTATATCCCTGTCAGATTCCACATTTCCCCAATCAACCTTACTTGGAACATCATTATGCATTTTCAATCTCCATCATATAAGCCTATGGGCATTCATCTTTTTTACATTGTTCGTATTCTTTGCGTAGCCTATGAGCTCTAGCTTGTTCCCTAAGAGCATCACTTGCATGTCTACCAGGAGACCATTTTTTATCAAATTGAGTCATTAAATCTGAACAAAGTTGGGCTCTGTTAGCTTCATTTAAAATATCCTGACATTTATCTCCAGATGGTGGTGGTTTTTGCTCACATACATTTTTATAGTAATCGTGATCAAAATCTGCCTGCGCATCTTCTTCGGGAGTCCGCTCCGAATAATCCCAAGTCGAAGACCACGCTGCAAAACTAAGGGCCAATCCTCCGCTTAGAACCGTGCCGCCAGAAACCCCGCCACCAAGTGCCGGTATGGCTAGAAGAAAAACAAACCGTCCATCAGGATCATAATTAGTTATTGGATTCTGATAGGCATATCCATAAGTATTAATCCCACCACCTAACCCAATCGGATCACTCTCAATATATCTCCCAATACTCGGATCATAATCCCGAAAGTAGTTGTAATACAGGCCAGTCTCACCATCAAGATACTGCCCCGGAAAACGGCTGAATACTTCAATGCTATTACTCGCATTAGATGCAACTTTACCGAAGGGTTCGTAATCGCCCATCCATACCACTTGTTGGCTTTGGTTGGTGATAACTTGTGGTGTATTTAAATGGTCATTATGGATGTAATAAGTGGTGCCGTTATTGACCAGTGCAATTTGTTGGTTGCCCCAGTAAATATATTCACGCAGTGTAGCGCCCGTACCGCTAAGTACCGCGATGAGTTGACCGGATTCATCGTAGTAATAAAGCTCCTTTGATCCATTAGGCAATGTTTTTGATACGCGCTGCCCCAGCGGATTGTAAGTATAAGTAGCTGCTGGTGTTCCATTGACACTAACGCTGCTTAACCGATTGGCTTTATTAAAACTGTAGGTTTGTGTGCTGTTGTCATCAGCCGTGCGCTGGATGGGATTGCCTGCAGCATCGTAAGTAAAATTGCGGTTGCCACTCGCGCGCGTAATTCCAGTGAGGCGATTGCTGGTCGCTGCATATTGATAGGTATTGTTATTGCCATTGCGCGTTTCACTTAGACGATTACCCACCGCATCGTAACCATAACCTAAATTACCGTAGCCACCATTTGCAGTAATCAAACGATTCAATTCATCGTAACTAAAGCTTTGGCTCTTGGTGTTATTGAGACTGTTCATAATGCTGGTGATGTTATCGACCGGGTCGTAACCATAAGTACGGTTAAGCAAACCGCCAACCTTGATATTTGTAAGGCGGTAATCCTGGTCGTAAAGATTGTCATGAACCAGGTTATTGCCATACTTATAAGTAGTAGCTGGCCCAAAGGGCAAATATCCCGTATTACTTATTAATGTTTGTGTTGCACCGCTACCAATTTTGGTGGTGATTGTGCTGAGGCGACCGAGATTATCATAGGTGTAAAACGCACTTCGCCCAGAAGGATAAACAATGCGCGTCAGATTTCCACTTGTATCGTAGGTATAAGAGATTACTTTAACGACACCAGCAGGACTGGCATTTTGTTGGCTTACCAATCCTTGGAAATTATAAGCGTAAGCGGTGGTAACACCGGATTTATTAATACTACTCAACCGTCCGATACCTTTATTTGTTGCTGAGGAACTATCGTATGTAAACGTTAAATTTTCAGCGGACGCTGCAGGGTATTTAATGGTCTTAATGCGATTGAGCGCATCGTAGGTGTAATTAGTCACCACACCACGCGCGTCTGTTTGGCTCAAGCGATTGCCAGCTGCATCGTAAGTAAATGTAGTTGTGCCCGTATCAGGGCTGGTTTGTGAAACCAAATCACCAAATGCACTGTAGATATAAGTCGTTGCGTTATTGCGGGCATCTTTTACTTGCGTCAGATTACCCTGTGCATCGTAATTAAAATCCGTTTTGTCGTTGACGGCATTAGTGGTCTGGGTTAACCGATCCAGTGGATCGATGGTATGGCTGGTTGTTTTGGTATTAGCGTCCACTTCGCCAGTTAAATTGCCTTTGGCATCATACAAATAGGTGCTGCCCTGATTGTTGCTATTCAAGGTATTTTGAACGCGGGACAATGCATCATAGACATGTTCTTTAGTATAAGTATTTACATTGCTTGCATTAGTTATACGCTCAAAGCGCAAATTGCTTTCAACATCGTATTCATAATTGATTTTTTCGCCGAGAGAGTTTTCAACTGCGATTAAACGTTTGGCCAAGTCGTAGTGATAAATCATAGTGACACCGTTAGGCAATATGCTGCCAATACGGTTGCCATTCAAATCATAAGTATGTGTTGTTGCTGCGCCAGCGATAGTTTGTGAAAGTACACGGCCGCGCGCATCGTAACGAAATTCTGTTCCAACATTGTTGGCATCCAGCATTCCCAGCAAGCGACCATTGCGGTCATAGCGAGTGAATTGTGTGGTATGGCCTAATGCATTGCTCGTTTGTTTTAAATCACCCAACGTCCAATCCGTTGTAGTAGATTCATAATATTCGCGGGTTTCATTTGGTGTACCTGTTGCCGCGCGCGCAAAGGTTAACTGTTGGCCGCGCGCGTTGTAGGTATAAAACTCATGGCGTGCTGCCAAGGTATAATCCAATATTGCATTAACACCAGTTGCTCCATTGCTATCAGTAGTTGCTTGCTGCACTTTATGGCAGAGCAAAGGTAAAGATGTGGGTGCGCAATTAGCAATTTGGTTGCTGTTAAAAGGATCCGCATCACCGTTATAAATAAACGTGGTAATTAATTTAGGTTCCGATTTTTTAACCGGTTTGCGATGCTGGCTGTGCCATTGGGTGGTAATTTTGCGTGCACCAGCCACTAACGGCGTATTAGCAGGGAGGTAATCGGTACCGTTACCCGTAGGGATACCTTCAACTCTTATGGTTTCCAATGCACGGGTAGCATCGTAGCCAAGTTGAGTTTTATGGCCATTGAAATTGGTTTCAGTTTTTTTCAAGCCATCAGTGTAATAAGTGGCAGATTTTGTTGCTGCTGCACAACCACTGCCAGCTGGTTGACTAGTGCTGGTCACTGAGAGTGACCCAGTTCCAATACTGTCGATAAAAGAATAATACTGAGCGTTGTTAAAAGCATCAGAAACTTTCGTTGATAAATATGAGTATTCCAATATTCTTTTAAGTGATCCTAATGCACCCTCAGTATAAGTAGCTTTGCCAAGTGTATATTTGTAAGTTCCAACACGCGCATAGTCAGCGTTCAGCTTTCCAGTAAGCATTTTGTAACTGTTTGCACCGTTAATGTTTTCTTCTTCATTGTAGAGGTAGCTAACGCTTTCCCCATTTGGCCAAGTTACTTTTTTAAGCAAATAATATTCAGAGCTGGATTCATCCACGCCATATTCATAATTAATTGATTGTTCATCCGGTAAAGTAATTGATATCAATCGCGACTTTGTGTCGTATTTATACACCAAACTACGCCCAAAATGATCAGTTTTAGATTGTAACCTATTGTTAGAATAGGCATATGAAAGAAACCCACCACCGATAAATTCGGTCTTAAGTAATTGACCTAAATCGGAAAAAAAGGACACATTTCCATTAGGCTCAACTAATTTCCAACTCGCGCCAATATTATTTACGGGTATAATTCTACGTAATTGTATTTGACGAGATTGAGGTGCATTCCCCGTAAATACGCCATCATTTTCGAGTAACTGTAATGTCTTATTGTCCGCAAAAAGGTAAGCACTATTTTTATTAGAGGTATTTTTAATTCTATGTTTACTTTTGATGAAATAATTTTGATCAGAGAAAGGACTTGCAATAATCAAGCTATAACGCCTTGCTCGAAGTAATGTTTCAAACTCAATCTGCTGGTAGGTATTAGGTTCAATATATGAAAGGTGGGATGGAGCATCCAATGACCAACCTTTAAATTGATCTATATAATGACGCTGAACCTTTAAAATTCCATCCTGAGTCTCAAAATCAGTTTCGACTTCCTCTTTCGCTCCGGTACCTATGTTAATAGGATTACCTGTCTTAGGACAGGACGATGGCTCCACATATTTACATTCCATAGTTTTATTATCAGGTGAACCTGATGTAACTGCAGTATAGCGCGGAGGGCACGATTGACCGACAGTTGCAGAATAGTAGTTGTCAGGATCGTCCACGATGTTAGAGCCTGTTGTAGTAACACTGTGCCTTAATACTCGAAGTGTATAAGCGGTAGGTAGCCCGTTTATATAACTTGATGTTCGATCAAAGTAACCAGAAATAATAGCTTTTCCGCAATGATTTGGTGTAACTGTTAAGCAATTATTCCAACTTATCTCGCTTGCAGAATTGAAATTTTGAATCAAGTCTTCCATTGAGGAATAAACTTTTTCTGTTCCTGAAAAAAAGTGATAAGTCGTTATTGGTTGAACAATTATTTCATCCGCAGAAGCTCTTTCTATTGAAAATACACAGATGATTAACAGCGTAATTATGGTTCGTGATAAATACATAAAATCTTCCTAAATGCTTAATTAACTGATATCCAAAAAAATAAAAGGCTGCTTTTGCTTTAGCCGGTTCCCACCAAGTGCAATTTACCATCTTAAAGAGCTTAAAAGTCTACCCATTCCTAGGGTGTTTAACCAGCGCAGGCGAATTTCTCTTTGAGTTGATATACTCGCGCCACCACAATCCAGCGCAAGGCCGATCCAATTATGTCACAACTAATCCAGAGCAAAACCTGCCATCACCCCATCCAAACCCAAACGAATCCCCTTGCTGAAAAAAATACCCTGCGTGCAGTTATCCTTACCGCCTTAATGATGGTGTTGGAAATTGTTGGTGGTTGGTATTACAACTCTATGGCGCTACTTGCCGATGGTTGGCATATGAGCTCCCATGTGGTGGCGTTGGGTTTAGCGCTCTTTGTCTATGTGATTGCACGCAAGCTTGCGCAGGATGGACGCTTTAGTTTTGGCGTGTGGAAAATTGAAGTGCTCGGCGGTTATACCAGCGCTATTTTATTATTGCTGGTAGCGGTGGCGATGTTTTATCAATCGGCAGAGCGATTAATTAATCCGGCGCAGATTCATTACAACGAAGCGATTGCGCTCGCCATTGTCGGATTGCTGGTGAATTTAATTTGTGCCTGGTGGTTGAAGGATGGCCATCAACATGGGCATGAGTACCATCATCACGGCCATGATCACGATCATCACCATGGCGATGGGCATACACATCATCATGAACACGCCCATGGCCACCAAGATTTAAATTTGCGCGCGGCCTATTTGCATGTGGTGGCCGATGCAGCAACTTCGGTGCTGGCGATTATTGCGTTGTTCGGCGGAAAATTATTGGGGGCCAACTGGCTTGATCCGGTGATGGGAATTGTTGGTGGGATATTGGTTGCAGTGTGGGCGCTGGGTTTATTGCGCACCAGTGGCCGCGCTTTACTGGATGCAGAAATGGATGCGCCGGTGGTGGAGGAAATTCGTGAAGTGATTGCGGCGAGCCCGGTGCCTGCAGAAATTCGCGATCTGCATGTGTGGCGTGTGGGGCGCCACCAGTATGCGTGTGTGTTGTCGTTAATTCCTCAAGCCAATACCGACGCGGAATTTTTCAAACAACAATTGCAAGTGCATGAAGAGTTGGTTCATATCACTATTGAAATTGTTAAAAGCTGAGGACAAAAAATAATCTTTTTGGGGCCGATGTAATGCGCTGTAATAAAATTTGGCGCCGAAATCAGCGCAAAGGTTTTGTGACAGAGTTGGTATTTAAAAAAGAACAAGATAACAAAATTTTTTGTGCTACCATCTTTTGACCCTAACAATATAACGCTGGTCAGGAGCTCAGGTGATCCAAGCTGCCCTCAATCATTTGGCTAACCAGTTGAATGCCTACCTCAAGCGTACCAATAATCTCACTGAAGATATTGTAGTGGTATCGAGCTTGGTTGAGAGCGATGGCAGCGCCGCACCACACACCAATAATAAAATAATTTTACTGTTGACCAACATAGAAAAAGATACTGTGCCGCAATCCGGTGCAGCGCGCGCTACTGGGCTTGATGGCCGTTTATTAGTAAGCAGTCGCCCCGTTTATTTAAATTTGTATGTAATGTTAGCGGCGAATTTTAGCGGCAGCAACTACGCTGAAGCGCTGAAATTTATTTCCAAAACTATCGCTTTTTTTCAGATGCAGCCGGTGTTTGATAAGCATTCGACACCGGATCTGGACACCCGCATCGATAAACTCGTATTGGATATCGAGAACTTGAATATTCAGGATTTAAGTAATCTGTGGGGTTTATTGGGTGGAAAATACCTTCCCTCTGTGTATTACCGTGTGCGGATGGTCGCTATCAATCCCGATAATGTATTGGCGCAAGTGCCTCTGGTATCGCGGCCACAAAGTGATATTCGCGGCTAATACGGGTAACTGGCTATGGCCCATTTCAGACCCCTTTTTACGCTCAATGTTGAACATGTTTTTTTTGCCGATGGTCGCTGTAACAATTTGTTATTTGCACCGACACCAGCGACCCAGCGTGTTTTGCAACAGTATCCATTATTAGTCAAAACCTACGACACCGGTTTTTCTATTCTTTTCGATCAGGAATCCCTGCTTCCTTTTGGTGAGGATGCGCTGCTCCGTTTTGAGGCGTTTGCGCAAGACCCGTATTTTGGCTTTTACACTGCGGAAACCCAGGGCCGAACACCGCCACTTTATTGCACCACCAAAAATATTACTGCAGATAACACCGGGCTTGTGATTAGTAATGAACAACCGGCAGAATTACAGAACCGAATTTCTACACCCGCGCGGGTAAAGCCGGGCACCAAAACGCCGCTGCTAATTGTGGATATAGAATTAAACGGCGCTGAATTTACCGCTGCGGTGCAGGATGGAGTAATGATTGAGCGCAGCATCAGATTTAATACGCGCGCTATCTATTGGAAATATTATTTTTTTGGTGAGCTTGCGAAATTGGAATTGGACATCCATGATCTAAGTTCGCAAGCGGCAGTGACATTTTATCCCTGCGATGAAGTTGTGGTTAAAAATGGCAAGGCATTTATTTCGCAAATTCCGATTGCACTGAGCAATGCGCCAAAACAACGATTTCAGTTAAAGGATAAAAACAATTCAGGCAAGATCCTGATCAAGCGTTTACCTAACGCAGGAGTTAACTTGATCAGCAAGAGCAGGGACCTCAAGGGGCAACAAATCCTTGTTGCAGAAATCTATGTAAATCAATAGCACTTAAAGGAACGAATATGGCTGGCGCGTATAAAACTCCGGGCGTCTACATTCTTGAAAAAGACGCTTTTCCCAATTCCATTGTTGAAGTAGCTACCGCCGTTCCGGCGTTTGTGGGCTACACAGAATTTGCCGATAACAAAGGCAAGAGCTTGCTCAACAAACCTTGGCGTATCTCATCAATGGCTGAATTTATCAGCTACTTCGGCGGTCCGCCGCCAGCCAGTTTTAAAATTGCGCGCAAGGGCAGCACAGCGTCAACACCGCTAATTGCTGTCGCGGCCCCGGGTGCAACAGACGATGAAACGGAAATTGTTACCGCCATCAATGATGCGCGTCAGGCAGTTGCAGCCATCGCTGGTGTTGATAAAAACCTGGATATTTTCAGCGGTGCCGATGAAGATTTTTCGTTCGGCAAAGACGACAAGTTTTTCCTCTCGCTCGAAGGCACTTACTATTTGCTCTACCGCAGCATGATGCTGTTTTTCCAGAACGGCGGCGGCGCCTGTTATGTTGTGTCGGTGGGCAATTACAGCAAGGGTATTGAAGAGGGTGAACTGTCAGAAGGCATCCAGCTGCTGAAAAAAGAGCAAGAGCCAACCATGTTGGTCATTCCCGATGCAGTGTCTATGGTGGCAGCGGACTGTTATAAGTTGCAACAGTCGATGGTGTCCCACTGCGGTTATGAAATGAAAAACCGCTTTGCGATACTCGATATATTTGCCGGCTTTATGGATAACCGCGATAACGAATGTATCGATCTGTTCCGCGATAAAATGTCAACCAACTTCCCGGCCTATAGTGCGGCTTATTATCCCTGGTTGAACAGCTCGATTGTGCCAGTGACTGAATTGTCATTCCGCAATATCCACGACGAGAGCCTGCCAGATTTGGTGAGCCTGTTGACCCAGGAAGTGCGCGAGACTATTGCGTCGCTGAAAAAGCAGAAAAGTATCCTTATTGAAATTAATAAGTTGCCTGATACTCCAAGCAAAAGCAGCACGGAAAATAATGAATTGCACAAAACCCTCAGTGCCGTTTCTCCGCTGTACAACAAAGTGCTGGGAGGCATCCAACACAAACTGAATTTGTTGCCGCCGAGTAGTGCTATGGCCGGTATTTACACCATGGTGGATAACACCCGCGGTGTGTGGAAAGCGCCTGCCAATGTCAGTTTAAGTGCAGTCTCCTCGCCTACCGTGAATATTAATCATGAAGAACAAGAAGATCTCAACGTAAATACCGCCGGTAAATCCATCAATGCCATTCGCACGTTTATCGGTGAAGGCACCCTGGTGTGGGGCGCGCGCACGCTCGATGGCAACAGCCTCGATTGGCGTTATATCAATGTGCGCCGCACCATGATCATGTTGGAAGAATCGGTAAAACTGGCGACCAAGGCTTATGTGTTTGAACCAAACGTTTCCGGTACTTGGCTGAACATAAAAAGCATGATCGACAACTTCCTCAATAGTGTATGGAAACGCGGAGGTCTTGCGGGTGTTAGTCCGGAAGATGCTTACAGTGTACATGTTGGCTTGGGTGAAACCATGACTGCGGAAGATATTCTCGAAGGTATTCTGCGGGTAACTGTGTTGGTGGCCTTGAGCCGTCCAGCAGAATTTATCGAGATTACGTTCCAGCAGCAAATGCAAAAATCCTGATGAGTTATTGAGTGCTCTTAACGCGCGATTTTTTGTCGCTAATCGCTCTTATTAGCAACGATCCGCACTATTTTTCACATAGATAAATTAAGGTAGAGATTACTATGGCAGAAGACGGCTCAACACAATCAGCCAATATTTGGCCACTTCCCAAGTTTAGTTTCAAAGTGACCTGGGGTGGCAAGGAAATGTCTTTCCAGGAAGTGAGTGGCTTGGACGTCCAGTCGGAGGAAATTAAATATCGCGCGGGCGACAGCCCAGTTTTCTCCGTGATCAAAATGCCGGGCTTGAAGAAATACGGCAATGTCACCATGAAAAAAGGCGTATACAAAGGCGATAATAAATTTTGGGACTGGCTCGTCCAAATTAAACTTAATGTCATTAAACGTGTCCCCGTTGTTATCAGCCTGTTAGATGAAAATGGTAAGGAGACTATGATCTGGAAGTTGAATAATGCCTGGCCCACCAAAATCGGCTCTACCGATTTAAAAGCGGAAAGCAATGAAGTGGCGATAGAAAGCATTGAAATTGTTCATGAAGGCTTGACCATCGAAAATGCTAAATAATCGGGACGGCCAATCGTAAATGCCTCCAGCTCCTGCAACGGAAAATACAGAAGGCGGTTTTTACCCGCCTTCTGCGTTTTATTTCAAAGTGGTTTTTGGCAACGGTGCCAATAGCACCGATTCTGCCTTTCAGGAAGTTTCGGGTATCAGCAGCGAGATTTCCACCGAAGATGTAGTCGAGGGTGGTGAGAATCGTTATGTGCATAAATTGCCCACCGGTGTAAAACATGGCAACTTAGAATTGAAGCGTGGTATTGCCCTTCCTTCATCGCCTTTGGTGGTCTGGTGCAAATCAGTAATGGAAAAAAGTTTCATTACCCGTATTAGGCCCCAAACTATTAGTGTCTATTTACTTAATGAAGAAGCCGAAGAAATACGTGGTTGGAAATTTGTTAATGCCTTTCCAGTGAAATGGGAAGTAGAAAGTTTTAGCTCTACCAAAAATGAAGTAGCCATTGAAAAATTGGCTTTCAGTTATACCTACTCTGAACGTATTAAATAGTTGGTGGATTATGGCAATTGAAATTCGGCAGCTTACTATAAAGTCAACTGTTGAAAATGGTGATGAATATACCTCCAAGGAAAATACTAACCTCGACACGGTGATAAAGGACGATATTCTGCGTGAATGCCGCCGTTTGATTGTGGAAATGCTTGGGGATAAAGATCTGCGTTAAGTTTTTAGGGAAAGGTAATTAGACAAATGAAAAAATTAATAATATCCCCCTGCAAAGTTAAAGATGGCATCGTAGAGGTAGATAAAAAGAAACCCAAATTTGAAGCCATGCTTAACCCTTCTGGTTATAAAACCAGCTCTTCGATTGAATATACCAAAGATAAGGCAATGGGTTCCGGCAATGAAAAAAAATACGTAAAAACCAACGCCAATAAGATTACATTTAAAGAGTTGGTGCTGGATGGCACGGGTGCTGTCGGTGTTGATGAGCAACAGGCAAGCCAAACGCGCCAACAACTTAGTGTACGTGAACAAGTTCTGCGTCTACGCAAAGTTGCCTATACTTTTGATGGTGAGGAACATGAAGCACCAGTAGTTCAAGTATCTTGGGGGCCACTCCTTTTTAATGCCCGCTTGGTGTCGCTCAATGTTGATTACACTCTGTTTAAACCTAGCGGTGAACCGCTACGTGCCAAAGTGAATCTCGACTTTGTTGTGTATGTCAGCAATGCAGAAGGCGCGCGTTCTTCCTGTTTTCAATCACCCGATTTAACCCATCTGGTAGAGGTTAAAGCTGGTGATACCTTGCCTATGCTCTGCTATGAAATTTATAAAGACAGCGCCTATTACCTTGAAGTAGCGCGCTTGAACCAACTCAGTAATTTCCGCCAGTTACCACCCGGGCAGGTGTTACGCTTCCCGCCTTTGGTGTAACAAGATGGCCGTCTCTCCCATAGTCAACAGCGATGGTGTTGTCAGCGTTGTTATCCTCAGCGGTGGCACTGCCATATCAACCAGTATCGAATTAATATCGATAGATATCCAACTCAGCGTCAATCGTATCAATACCGTGCTCATTCATTTTAATGATGGGGATATGCCCGATGGCGAGTTTCCCATCAGCGATACCGATACTTTTAAGCCCGGCAATGAAATTAAAATCCAGCTGGGTTATGAGCAGGAAATGGTGGATATTTTTTCCGGCGTGGTGATTCGCCACTCGATCAAAATTAACAGCAACAATGCCGCGCAATTAGTTATCGAATGCAAAGACAAAGCGATTGCAATGACGGTTGGGCGCAAAAATGCTAACTACATCGATAAAAAAGACAGCGACATTATCACGCAATTAATTGGCAACTGTGCGGGCCTCAGTAGCGATGTCACGGCCACTAGCCTCACCCATAAGGAATTGGTGCAATTTTATTGCAGCGATTGGGACTTTTTACTCGCGCGGGCCGAAGCTAATGGCTTGCTGGTCACACTCGATGCAGGCAAGGTCAGTGTCAAAGCACCCGAGACCAGTGCGGCCCCGGTGCTGACCGTAACCTATGGCATTGACCTTATCGATTTCCATGCAGACCTGGATGCACGCGCGCAATTCAAATCCGTTGCCAGTGTTGGCTGGGATTTGGCGACCCAGCAAATCCAACAGCAGCAAGCCGCAGCGGAAACCTTGACCGGCCAAGGTAACCTGGATTCGGCGACCCTGGCCGAGGTGTTGGGTTTGGCCAGCTTCCGTTTGCAAAGCACCGCGCCGCTCGACAGCGGTTTCCTCACCACTTGGGCCAAAGCCCAGCAATTAAAATCCGGCCTTGCGCGTATCCGTGGCCATGTCACCTTTCAAGGGAGCGCATTGGTCAAACCCGGTTCCCTGATTGAACTCAAGGGGGTGGGGGCGCGCTTTAATGGCAATGTATTTGTCAGCGCTGTGAATCATCAGGTGAGCGATGGCAATTGGCACACACGGGTAGATTTTGGAATGTCGCCCGCCTGGTTTACCGAGGCCGCTGAAACCATGGCGCCGCCCGCGTCAGGGTTAACCTCGGGTGTGAGTGGGTTGCATGTGGGGGTAGTAAAAAAATTGGATGCCGATCCGGAAAGCCAATACCGCGTGCAAGTTTCCATTCCGGAAATGAGTGCCGAAACCGACGGTTTCTGGGCACGGCTCACCAATTTTTATAGCTCCAATAGTTTCGGTGCGTTTTTTATTCCAGAAATCGGCGATGAAGTGGTGCTGGGGTTTTTTAACGATGATCCTTCGCACCCGGTGATTCTTGGCAGTCTCTACAGCAGTAAAAATGTACCGCCTTATACCCTGGAAGCGGCCAACAATACCAAAGCCATAGTCACGCGCACCAAAATGAAAGTGGAGTTTGATGAGGAAAAAAAAATCATCACCATTATCACCCCGGGCACCAACAAAATTGTGATTAGCGATGAAGGTAAGTCGATTTTGTTGCAAGACCAGAACAATAACAAAGTGACCTTGGATTCCGCTGGTATCACACTCGACAGCCCCAAAGATATTACGCTCAAAGCGACGGGAAAAATTGTGCTGAATGCGAGCCAGAATATTGAAGCCACTGCGCAAATGGATATCAAACAAACGGGACTGAATATTACCAGCACGGCCAATGTCGG
>Ga0247783_1000437_pt1 | contig 12883 bp, 10 predicted proteins | sample UWRJL064202C5_FD_179911 | JGI IMG/M metagenome (GOLD analysis project Ga0247783, IMG submission 179911) | Plant litter microbial communities from Arlington Agricultural Research Station in Wisconsin, United States - UWRJ-L064-202C-5 | ecosystem: Environmental > Terrestrial > Plant litter >...
CGAGGACGTCCTGGCCAAGACCGATGGCGTCGATTCCTACCAAACGATCGGCGGCTACGGCGCGGTCACCAGTACCTACCAGCCGAACTTCGGCACGGTTTTCGTGCGCTTGCATCCCTGGGAGGAACGAAAAGCACCCGGGCTGCGCGCGATGGACATCATGGCCAAGCTCAAGCGTGCCTTCTCGGTCATCCCCGAAGGCATCATCATCCCCTTCAACATCCCCACGATTTCGGGCTTCGGCGCCTCGTCCGGCTTCAATTTTCTGATCCAGGACCGGAGCGGTGGGCTCAGCGTCGACCAGCTGGGTGCGCAGACGCTGGCCTTCATCACGGCGGCGAGCCAACGGCCAGAGCTAGCGAATCTTTTTACCTCCTTCAATCCCCGGTATCCGCAGCTTGGGGTCGAGCTCGATCGGGAAAAGGCGCGCAAGCTGGGCGTGCCGGTGAACGAAGCCTTTCAAGCCCTCAGTGCGTCGCTCGGCGGCAGTTACGTCAACGACTTCAACCGCTTCGGTCGCCTATTTCGCGTTTACGTGCAGGCGGAAGCGAGTAGTCGGCAGAAGCCCGAGGACATCGGCGAAATCTACGTTCGTAGCAAGACCACGGACACCATGATCCCGCTGTCCACGCTGATGGACGTGAAGCGCCAACCGGGCACCGAGATCACGAACCGCTTCAACCTGTTTCGATCGTCCGAGATCAGCGGCGTGCCGGCACCCGGCTACACCTCCGGCCAGGCGCTTGCCGCGCTCGAGGAAGTGTTCAAGGCGACCATGCCCGCGGAGCTCGGCTTCGCGTACTCCTCGATGTCTTATCAGGAGAAGGTGGCTCCGCCCGCGGCTCCGACGCTGGCCATGGCGATCGTGTTCGTGTTCTTGCTGCTGGCGGCGCTGTACGAAAGTTGGCGGCTGCCCTGGGCCGTGTTGCTCGGCTCTCCCTTGGTCGTGCTCGGTTCGTTCTTCGGGGTTTGGTTGATGGGCTACGACAACAACGTGTACGTCCAGATCGGCAACATCATGCTGATCGGTCTGGCCGCCAAGAATGCGATTCTGATCGTCGAGTTCGCGAAGGCCAAGCAGGACGAGGGCATGGAGCCACAAGAGGCGGCTTTGGAGTCAGCCCGCTTGCGCTTCCGGCCGATCTTGATGACCGCATTCGCCTTCATCTTGGGCGTGATTCCGCTGATGCGCGCCAAGGGGGCAGGCGCTGCCTCGCAGAACGTGATGGGCTGCGCCGTGTTCTTCGGCATGCTCATCGCGACCCTGTTCGGCGTCTTCTTGATCCCGGGCAATTACGCGTTCATTCAGGGCTTGGGCAGGAAAAAGGCAGCTGCCAAAGCCGCCGCCCTAGCCGCAGCGGCGCCGGCCCCGGCCCCCAGCGAGGCGCACTGACATGGCGCGTCGATTTGCTGCTGCGCCGTGTCTGTTCTGCTGCTGCCTTTCGATGCTCGGCTGCAAGGTGGGCCCGGACTACGAGCGTCCGCCGGTCGTCACGCCGGCGAACTTTCGCGGCATGGCACCGCCAGCGGACAAGGACAGCGAAAAAGCTCAAGAATCGATCGCCAACATTCCTTGGTGGGAGCAGTTTCAGGACGAGCAGCTGCGCCAATTGATCCAGGTCGCGCTCGAGCAAAATAGGGATCTCAAGATTGCGACCGAGCGCATCGAAGAGGCGCGGGCCACCTTCGGCATCAGCAAGGCCGACCTCTACCCGCATCTCGACCTGAAGGCGACGGGCGGAGGCATCAACACCAGCGACGGGAGCCTCACCCACCTTCCCGAAGGCCAAGGCTCCGATGCCAAGGGCCTTGCCCACATCGGCCTCGGCTTTTCCTGGGAGATCGATTTTTTTGGCCGCGTCCGCCGGGCCAGCGAAGCCGCGCGCGCCGCGATCCTGGCCAGCGACGAAGGGCGGCGTGCGGTCGCGGTCGCGCTCGTCTCCGACGTCGCGATCGCCTATGTCGACCTGCGCGGCCTCGATCGCCGGCTAGCGATTACGGTCAACACGCTGAAATCGCGACAAGAGCACGTCGACTACGCGCGCTTGCGCTTCGAAGGGCACGTCACGCACGAAGTCGACTTGCGCCAGTCAGAGGCCGAGTTCCACCGCGTGCAGGCCCTGGCCTACAACCTGGAAAAGCTGATCGCCCAGAAGGAAAATGAGCTGTCCTTCCTGCTCGGTCGCTCACCGGGCGACATTCTGCGCAACCGCACCGCGGAGGACCAGCCCATTCCGCCTGAAGTGCCGGTGGGTTTGCCTGCCGCACTCTTGGAGAGTCGTCCAGACTTGCGCAAGGCAGAGATGGATCTGATGGCGTCAACGGCCCGCATCGGCGAAGCGAAGGCCGCGCTCTATCCGAGCATCAAGCTCACGGGTAACTACGGCCTGGCCAGCACCGATCTGAGCGAGCTCTTGAGCCCAGCCAGCCAAACCTGGAACATCTTCGCCAGTATCCTGCAACCGATCTTTGCCGGCGGCGCGCTGCGCGGCAAGGTGGATGTGCGTCAGTCGCAGCAGCGTCAGGCCGTATACGCTTACGAACGCACGCTTCTGCAAGCGCTACGCGAAGTGGAAGACTCGCTGATCACCCTGCGCAAGGCGGGCCAACAGAAAGACGAGCAGCATCTGCGCACGACCGCCGAACTCCAAGTCGTCGAGCTCGCCGAGCTTCGCTACCGCGGCGGCGTGAGCGATTACCTCCCGGTGCTCGATGCGCAACGCTCGCTGTTCAACGCCGAGATCGACGAAGCGACTACCGCGAGCGAGCACACGCGCTCGCTGATCCAACTCTACAAGGCGCTCGGCGGAGGCTGGCCCGTGCCGAAGAAGAACGACAAGGAAGAGAAAAAGGAGACGCCGGCCGCTGCCCCGAGCCCGCCAACCCCTGTAAGTCCTCCGAGTCCTGCAAGTCCTGCAAGTCCTGCAAGTGCGACCTCCGGCTGAGGGCCCAGCGGTAACAGCGCGATCCAAAAGGACGGAGCAAAAAACTCCGAAACCGAGCTGACCAAGGGGCGAGACCTACCCGCTCATCACCGCTGCTATCGCAATGAGATCTGTGGAGGTTCCGCCTGCATGGAAAAAAGCGGTTGCTCATTTCGAAGTTAGAGTCACCTTTCCGCCATACTACTTGCGCTAGAGTCCGTGCCGCGTGAAAGCTCCCTCGTCCGCCGTTTGTCTGCTCGCCCTGTGCGCGGTCGCGTGCGGCGGCGCGGCTGATATCCCGGCCACTCCGGATCTGCGCGAGTTGCTGCAAAGCTACGAGCGACCCACCGCGACTCTCGATGGATCGAACGTCGACGCCGCGCTGAAGAATGCACCGAACCTGCAAGCGCTTGCCGAGGGCCTGCAGGCCGTCAAACTCTACATCGCGAGCGATGTCGACTATGCGAGTAGCTCGAGCTCGGGTAGCAGCAGGAGCAATCTGCGGCTGCAGGGATCGCTGGGGCTGAAGGTTCGCTGTCCAGGTGAGCGCAGCGACCCCGTCTACGACGAGGCGGTCAACGGCTCCGTTTCGCTCACGGTTGCCGTCGCCGAAAGCCGCATTCTGCGCAGCATGGGCGGTGAAGCGAAGGCGTGTGTCATGAAAGGGACGCTCGCGGGGCTGGCTGCTCGCATTCAGCTCGATGGGGAGATCGCCTTCGATCTGGGCGGCGACATCGGCGTCGGCCAATACTGGTCGGGAGATCTGCTGGCCTCGCTTCCGGGGCAGCTGCGCGTCGGTGACTACATGTTCGAGAGCATCAGTGCACGGCTCAAAGACGGTCGTTTCCAGCACTTGGTGCGCTTGCAGGGCGAGCAAGAAAAGACGATCGTGCTCGAGCTGAGTGCTACCGGGGTCACGATACGCGACGCTTCGGGGGTTTGGTTTTGCCGCGAGGGTCAGTCTTGCGGCAAACAGTGAGGCTCGCGGCGTGCGCGTTGTTGCTTTCGTGGAGCGGGGGAGCACTTGCCCAGCAGCTCGAAAACCCGCGCACCGATTACACCGCGTACACGCGTCCGCGCGGCCGCGCCTCGGTCGGGCTGTTGAAGACCGATCTCGGGCTGATCGACGAGATCACGATCGGCACGTACCCGTTGCCGTGGCTGCTCGCTCTTCCGATCGTGAAAACGACGGTCCCGAACCTTTACGCCAAGGTTCGAAGCCCTTGGTCGAGCCCGTTCCAGTTGGCGCTGGGTGGCAGCCTCATGTACGTGAACGCCAAAGCCCTGGCTCAGCTCGCCGACCAGAGCGCCGATGGCTACGGCATTTCGACGACGGCTTCGCTCGACTCGAGCTATCGCTTCAACGAGCGCTTTTCGCTGAGCCTCGGCTTCGACTACGCGCATTTGGGGCTGTACGGGGAAGACCCGGAAGCGTCGATCGAAGGCGCGTCGACCACTCACACTTACAGCACTCGCCTATTCGGTGAGTGGCGCTTCACACGCGTGTTCGCCTTGAGCCTGCTGTTCCGTTACCTCGTCTACCAAAGCCCAACCAGCGCGGAGGGCACCTCCGACAACGGCGCGGTCATGGTGACGAGCGATCTGACTGTCGAGCCCACCGCGCGGAAACGCTTCACCATCGTACCGGGCGTCTCTTTCGAGTGGGAGCGCTGGGAGCTGAACGCCGGTATTGGCTATGGCGTGTTCTACTTGCCGGTGTTGGGGCTCGCCAGCACCAAAGCGTGGCCGGTGGTGGACCTCGCCTTCGCCTACCGCTTCGACCTCTATCACTGAACGCTCCCGCCGCAGGCTGCGCTGCGGGCAGAGCGAACGCGCTCAGCGTTCGCTCTGGCCCGAGTACAGGCTCAGCGGTCGCCGAACGTGCCGATGAAGCGCAGGCTGAGCTGCTGCGCGAAGTCGACCGTGGCTTTCGTATGGTCGTCGCCCGGGGGCACCGAGAGTAGCTCGTAGTGCGCCGCGAGGCCGAGACCCCAGTACGGCGAGATCGCGAATTCCTTACCCACTTCGGCGGCGAAGGACGGGCCGATCTTCGTGTACTCACGCCCCACGAGCGTGACGTTGCTGTTGTCGGCGTAGGTATAGCTGGTGATGGCAGCGACGGCGAAGCCAACGCCGAGCGAGACGTAGGCCCGCACCGGCATGAAGTAATACGAAGCGCCCGCGCGGAAGGTCGAGGCCTGAAACAGCACGCTGGTCGAGTCGAGCACGTTGCCATCGACGCTGAAGTCGGGATCGAACACGTCCATCCAGCCAAAATCCGCGTGCAGCGCGAAGTCTTGCATGATGAAGCCGCCCATCGTCAGATCGAAGCTCCCGGACGCGCCGGTCAGCTTGGTATTGGGATCGCCACTGGCCCAGGTGTAGCCGGGACCCAAACCGAAGCGCACGAGGAACGCAGCCGGGGCGAACAGGGGCGCGAGCTGCCGTGGTTGCGGGCACAAGGGAGACGGAGGCGGCGGCGGCGCTGCGTTCGTCATCATGATGACGGTCGTGCCGGCCGCCGGCGTTGCCTCAGCCGCCGGCGTCGCAGCGGCAGGCGGTGCTTCACCCGGCGCCGCACCAGTGGCGGGCGCCACCGTCGCAGTCGCAGTCGCAGTTGCAGCGGGTGCATGAGCTGGCGCCGCAGCGGGTGCATGAGCCGGCGTCGCAGCGGCAGCGGGCGCATGAGCCGGCGTGGCGGCGGCAGGCGCGGCCGCGGGCGGTGCGGCCGGCTTGGCTGGAGCGGGTGCGGCCGGCTTGGCTGGAGCGGGTGCGGCCGGCTTGGCTGGAGCGGGCGCAGCTGGCTTAGCCGCCGCTGCGGGAGCGGGGGTTCCTTGCGCCTGTGCCGGAGTCGCCAGCGTGGCCAGGCCGACGGCGACCGATGCACTGACGAGCACGCTTGCTGCAACCTTCATAGCTCTACCCCGACGTTGAAGTTGAAATACATGAGGGGGTCCCAGCGGTCCGAGGCGAAGGCATAATTGAACTTGGACGAAACCACGAGGCGCAGGTTGCCCGTGGGAAGCACGGCACCGATCTCCGGTGCGAAGCCGAAGTGCCAAGACGTGTCGGAGATTGTCCAAACGCCCACGTCCAGCCGGTGTTCCGCGGCATAGGCGCCAACGCCGAGCCCGGCGTACGGACGCGCTCGCTTCGGATCGGTCATGAAGTAGTAGTTCCCCGTCGCCAGCATCGGGAACACGTTGAGACTCGTCGCGATCGTGCCCGTGAAAGTGGTGTTGCCGTAGCTGAGCGTCTTCACGTCCTTGCCGTACATCACTTGCCAACCCAGCGAGATGCCGGGCCAGAAATTGTCGGAGACGCGCGCGCGCCAGTCGAACGAGAAACCGAGGAAGCTGAAGTCAGGGGCGAAATCGTGAGTGTCGCCCAGACCCACGGAGGTGTTGTACGCGACCATCAGCAGGTCGCGCTTCTGCCTCGGCGGACGACTGGGCGGCGGCGGGGGTTCGTAAACCTGGCCCGGGGGATAGGCCGAGTAATACACTGGGCCGGACGCTGCCGGCGGTGGGTAACCGGGCGGCGGCGGGTATTGCACCGGCTGGGGTTCGGCCACGGCCGGCGGCGGCGGCGGCGGCGCTGCGGGTGCAGCTTGAGGCGGCGGCGGCGGGGCGGGGGGCTGGGTCGGCTGCGGTCCAGCGCCCGGAGCAGCGGGCGGTCCGCTCTGCGCGAAAGCGGTGCCTGCGGCCAACGCGAAGGGAGCCAGCGTGGCCGTGAAGGCGGCGAGCCGCGTAAGGGCAATCATGGTTTCCCTACCTTGAGGTACGGTGATTGTGCGAACGCTTGATCGATCGTCACGTTGATGCGTGTGGCGGTGTCGGTGTCACTGTCCGCGAGCAGACCCGAGACGGAGCCCGTCCAGATGCTCGGGGTGCGCTGCTGGTCCGAATCGGCATCCTTCAATGACACGAGATCCATCAGCAGGGTCCCCGTCGGGTAGTTCACGATGGAGGTCGTGGGGTAGTACGGATAGTAGATGCCCCACCCGCAATAGTACGGATAGTAGTAGCAGTAGTACGACCAGGGGTAATAGGTATAGGCGACCCAGTTGTTCGACGAGAGCGCGCCCACCAGCAACGCGACGTCTGGCTTCTCGCCCGCGTCCTTGTCGACGCGCTTGTAGCCCAGCGCCTCGAAGTTGCGACGGACCTCGCTGAGGATCGCTGCGTCGAACGCGTGGGTGATCTCGTTGCATTCGGCGCCTTCGGGGAAGGGGCTCGGTCGCGCGCCAGCAGCACCGCCGTCACCACCAGGTAATTGGCTGGTATCGACGTCACACAGATCGGCAATTTTATCCGGAATGTCGTAGGTGAGATTGCGCGAGTAGTCGTAGTCCTTCGCGCGTCGCGTCACGACCGTATCGGTCTCCGCCGCGTCGTCGATGCCGCGCGGATGGCACGCGAGCAGGCACGCCGCCGCGGTGACTAGGATCGTGCTGCGTAGTGTGTGGCCCATGCGTTCTCCTTCACAGCGCGGCACCACCCTCAGCGGGCATGCCCTCTGCGTCGCCTGACGCCAGCGTCATACACCGCTCGGTCCATCGCTTCAAGCCAAAAAAAGCCTTGCGCGGCGCAAGTGAGGCGCAATCGCAAGCAGACGACGAAGCCATTACTGCTCGCTGATTGGACAGCAAAGCTACGCGTCGAGGGTGACGAGCGCGTGGAATGAGAGATCGTTTACGCGATCGCGATCTGGGCGACTCCGAGCGAGCATCCGGCCGAGTTGTCCGCTTACCCCCGTGGTTGCTTCGCCAGTCAAAGACGGCTAAACGGGCGCTCGTTTTGGGAGGTCCATGATTTCGTCCATTCGACTCACGTTCCTGGGTGTGTTGTTATTTGCGTGCGCGCCTTCCAATACGGAGAAGGAGTCGAACACGGCCGCCGAAGCTCGGGCAGTCACGTTCGTGTATGCACCCGCGCTCAATCGCCCTCATCGCGAGAGCATGCGACGCTCGGAAGAGTTTTCGATCCCGGGCTCGCCGCTGCGCAACCTGGAAGAATGGCTGATGGATTGGGACGTGGTCGTGCAGCAAGAGACCAATCTCTTTCGACGCACGATGAAGCTCGTCGGCCTGAAGATCGACGTGAACGGGGCCCCGGCCCTGCGCGGGGACGTCAAGGCCAACGCGGTCACGCTCGAGGTGCTCACGGACAAGGATAGCAACGTGGTCGACGTGCGTGGCAGCGAGCAATTCTCGGCTGCGATCGTGGCGCTCGGCTCGGCCGAGTCCCAACCGCTACTGCGCCGCATCTTCTCGCCCGAACGCCTGAAAGCCTTGGCCATCGAGCGCAGCGTCGAGCTGCACTCCGATTTCGTGGGCCGCCCGGCCCAGCCGGGCAGCACCTGGATGACGAACAGGCCGAATGAGGCGGCCACGCGCCAGATGCGCGTGCTCGGCGAAGCGCCCTGCGCAGCGAGCCGTTGTGTGCAGGTCCGCCGCGAATACGACGTGGATCGCAGCGCGATCTTCGCGGACGTCTCGCAGCGCGTGGCCGAATACGTGAAATCCCAGGGTCAGGATTCGAGCAAGGTCGCCGTCACGGGCATGGACTTGAAGCTCGAGGACTCGCTGGTGATCGCCCCAGCCACGATGGAGTACTACGCGGCGGAGTTCGTTCAGGATATGATGCTTCACGTCACGGGGCCGAACGGAGAGCTGCCCGTGAAGTTCAAGATCCGGCGTCAGACGGAATATAGCTACTAGCTTTTTTGCGCGATGGGGGCCGCCCCCAGACCCTGGCCAGCTCGGAGTGAAACCATTTGTCGACCTTCAGCAAGCCACCCGCAGTCGCCCCCCGCCTTCGCCGCTCGGTGCGTGGGGCGTTGCTGGCGCTGGCGCTCGCATCGCTGGGCTGCTCTCAAATCGGGCCGGCTACGATCGCCAGCGGGCGCTTCGACTACAACGAGGCGATCGTACGCAGCTTCGACGACCAGATGCTGCTCAATCTGGTCCGCCTTCGCTATCAGGATTCCATCCTTTTCTTGGATCTGACCTCGGTCGTCGCATCCTACACTCGGGAGGCGACGGTCGGGGCCTCGTCCAGCGTCAGAGGCGATGCCCCCAATACGGCCACGCCGGCTACGCTGTCGTTGGGCGCCTCGGGCGGGGTGACCTGGAGCGAATCGCCCACGATTTCCTACGCGCCGCTGCAAGGCGAAGACTTTGCAAAGCGGCTGCTGGCTCCGATTCAACCAAGCTCCATTTTGCTGCTGTCGCGCAGCGGTTGGGGGCTCGAGCGACTGCTGCTGTGCACCGTACAACAGTTGAACGAGCTCTTGAATGCGACCGCGATCGGCGGCGTGGCGCCGCGACAAGTCAATCACTACGAGAGATTCATACGGGTTGCCCGCTTGCTGCGCGAGCTGCAGGAAGAAAGCTTCATCCAGATCAACACGCTCGCGGATCAACCCGATCAAGTCGCCGTGACGGCAGGGCCGATTCCGATGGACGAGTCGGCTCGTCGGCGAGCAGCCGAAATCATATCCCTGCTCAATATCACTCGCACGCCAGCGGCTGGCAGCGCGCAGCCCGTCGCCCCCGCGCCGTCGGCGAAGGTCGCCCCCGCGCCATCGGCGAACGTTGCCCCTGCGCCATCGGCGAACGTTGCCCCTGCGCCATCGGCGAACGTTGCCCCCGCGCCCGCTCAGCCAGCGCCCGCGAACGCCCAGCCAGCGGCTTCGGACTTGACCCGCCCCGGTGGGCCAATGACCTTGGAATCAGGCGGTTTTCCGCGCAACCCGGCGCGCGTGCTGTTGACCGGTCGCAGCGTCCTCGGGGTGATGACATTCCTCGCCCAGCAGGTGGACGTACCCGCCGAGCACGTGCGGCAAGGGCTAGTCCATCAAACGCGCGGACCGGACGGCAAAGTGTTCGATTGGAACGTCGTCTCGCAAGGCATTTTCCGAGTGCACAGTAGCAGCTCCCAGCCCGACCACGCCTTTCTGCAAGTCCACTACCGAGGCTACTGGTTTTACATCGACGACTCCGATCTCGAGAGCAAAAGCACGTATACATTGCTGGCGCAGCTCTTCTCGTTGCAGTCGGCGAGCAGCAGCGTGGTGGCGCCGATGCTCACCATTCCCACGCGCTGACGCGGATTCCTGGCTGGGAAAGCGAGGGATTCGCACGCCTGCCAAGCGTTCGCTCGACCCGGCCCCCGTGACCCGATAACGTCCAGCAGCGCATGAGCGAAGAGAACGCATACGATTTGGTCGTCATCGGGGCGGGGCCCGCCGGAGAAAAAGCTGCGGCGCAGGCAGCGTTTTTTCGCAAACGCGTGCTGGTCATCGAGCGTGAGGCAGAGCCGGGCGGCGCCGCCGTCTTCACCGGCACGCTGCCGAGCAAGACGCTGCGCGAAACGGCGCTCTATCTCTCGGGTCACCAGGCGCGGCAGCTGTACGGCGTGGCCATGTCGCTCGATCCAGCAGCCACGCTCCAGCACCTGATGTCGCGCAAGAACGCGATTTCCGCCGCTGAAGCCAGCAATTTCCGCCACAACTTGGCGCGTCACCACGTGGAATACGTGCGCGGCCACGCTCGTTTCACCGGCCCGGACACGGTGGCGATCACGACGCCGAGCGGCGAGCGTCATGTCACAGGACGATTCGTGCTGATCGCGACGGGCTCGAAGCCGCACCGCCCGGCCGACATGAATTTCGACGATCCCTGGATCCACGACAGCGACGAGATCCTCACCATCGAACAGCTGCCGACTTCGATGATCGTGCTCGGCGGCGGCGTGATCGGCTGCGAGTACGCGTGCATGTTCGCAGCGCTTGGCACGAAAATCACGCTGGTCGACGCGCGTAGCGAAATTCTGCCGTTTCTCGACCTCGAAATCGTGGCGCGGCTGCGCGCCGCGATGCAGAAGCTCGGCGTCGAGCTGCTACAAAATCAGCGCTGGCAGGGCGTGCGCCGCGTGGCCGACGGCGTCGAGGTAGCGCTCGGCGAGGGGCGCGTGCTCGAGGCGCAACAGGTCTTGTTCGCGGCAGGACGCAGCGGAAGGTCCGCAGACCTCGGGCTCGAAGCTGCGGGCGTCAAGGTCGATTCGCGCGGTTACATCCCGGTCGACGCGCAGTTTCGAACGAACGTGCCGAACGTGCTGGCCGCGGGCGACATCGTGGGCTTCCCGGCGCTGGCCTCGGTCTCGATGGAGCAGGGGCGCGTCGCGGTGTGCCAGGCGTTCGGCTTCAGTTACAAGCAGGTCGTCGCGCCCGTGATGCCGTACGGGATCTACACCATCCCCGAAGTCTCGAGCTACGGCGAGACCGAGGAGACGTGCCAGGAGAAGAACATCGACTACGTGGTCGGCCGCGCGCTCCACGGCGACAATCCGCGTGGGCTGATCGCGGGCGATCTCGAAGGAGTGACGAAGCTGGTCGTCGATGCACAATCGCGCAAGGTACTCGGGGTGCACGTGCTGGGCGAGCGTGCGAGCGAGCTCGTGCACATCGGCCAGGTGGCGATCGCTCTCGGCGCCACCGTCGACCTGTTCATCGACATGGTGTTCAACTATCCGACGCTGGCCGACAGTTACAAGTATGCCGCGTACCAGTGTTTGATCTCACTCGCGGCGCGCGCCGAGCACGGAGCGGCCTGACTAGAAGCGCTCGGGCACGTACTTGAGCGGTAGCTCCTTCGGCGTGTAGCGCCCGATTTTGCGCTCCGGCAATACGATCTTGCCCTGCTTCTCGAGCTTGCCGGTGGGGATCTTCTCCAGGATGTGGCTGATTACGTTGAGCCTGACACGCTTCTTGTTTTCCGAGCGGGCCACGTACCAGGGGGCCCACTCCGTGTCGGTAGTCTCGAACATTTCGTCGCGGGCCTCGGTGTAGTCGTCCCAGCGGTCGAAGGACTTCAGGTCCATCGGCGACAGCTTCCAGAGCTTTCGCCCGTCATCGATGCGGGCGGTGAGGCGCCGCTCTTGCTCCTCCGGACTGACCTCGAGCCAGTATTTGAGCAAGATGATGCCGGACTTGACCATGGCAAACTCGGTCTGAGGCGCTGTCTGCAGGAACCAGCGCACGTCTTTCTCGCTGCAGAAGCCCATCACGCGTTCGACGCCCGCGCGGTTGTACCAACTGCGGTCGAAGATCACGACCTCGCCGGCCGCCGGCAAGTGCGGGACGTAGCGCTGAATGTACATCTGGCTCTTTTCGCGCTCGGTCGGCGCAGGCAGTGCGATCACGCGGAACACGCGCGGGCTCACCCGTTCGGTGAGCGCCTTGATGGTGCCGCCCTTGCCGGCGCCGTCGCGCCCTTCGAATAGGATGCAAACCTTCAGCCCCTCTTGCACGACCCATTGCTGGAGTTTGACGAGCTCCACGTGAAGCTCTTCGAGCGCGTGTTCGTACTCTTTGCGTCCGAGGACGCCGCCGGTCGTCGCCAGCGCGTCGCGAGCGCTCTTCTCCGCTTCACGCTTGTCTTTACCCTTGCCCATCGCTCGAATCTCCCTGGCGCTAATTTCCGCGAGCACCACGCCTGGGAAGTAGCACGAACCCGGGCGCGTTCACGAGTCAATCGCAGTGCTGGCGCGCGGCAGGCCTGTGTGACGTTCTTGAAAGCGTCGAATCGCGGCGCGGGCGTTGAACAGCATACGCTCTCGGCCGAGGCGCGCGGCGAGCCCCGCGTTGCTGACGACCGTGAGCGCGCGTGGATTGAGCGCTACCAGCCAGTATTCGACGCCCAGCGCTTGCGCGCGTCGCTCGAGAGCCTCGAGCATGCGCAGCGCCGAATATTCGATGTCAGGGACGCGACTCATGTCGAGCGCCATGACCCGCGGTCGGTGCTCCTTGATCAGCTTTTCGACCTGAGCGAGAACGCTATCGGCGTTGAGGAAGAAAATGCGCCCCTCGGGTCGCGCCAGCAGCAGGCCCTCGATCGTCTCATCGTCGGGGTGCTCGGCGGAAAGCGGGCGCAACACGTCGGCACCGCGCTTGCG
>Ga0247783_1000438_pt1 | contig 12880 bp, 10 predicted proteins | sample UWRJL064202C5_FD_179911 | JGI IMG/M metagenome (GOLD analysis project Ga0247783, IMG submission 179911) | Plant litter microbial communities from Arlington Agricultural Research Station in Wisconsin, United States - UWRJ-L064-202C-5 | ecosystem: Environmental > Terrestrial > Plant litter >...
CGGTCTCGGACATGCGGCGCAGGAACTGCAGGATCGCGAGCAGGACGCCGACATTGACCGCCACTACGAGGTCCGCGAAGACCGTGAGCAGGAACGTGACGACCAGGATGACGCGGTCCGCGCGCGGCGCGCGCCGCATGATGCTGACGAAGTGCCCGACGTCGCTCATGTTCCACGCGACGACGAACAGGATCGCGGCCAGCGCGGCCAGCGGAATGCTGGAGGCCAGCGGCGCCGCCAGAAGCAGGATGGCCACGAGCGTGACCGCGTGAACGATGCCGGCCAGCGGGCCGGTCGCGCCGTTCCGGATGCTGGTCGCGGTGCGCGCGATCGCGCCGGTCGCCGCGAAGCCGCCGAACAACGGCGTCACGAGGTTCGCGAGCCCCTGGCCGATCAACTCCTGGTTGGAATGGTGCTTCGTGCCGGCCATGCCGTCGGCGACGACGGCGGACAGCAGCGACTCGATCGAGCCGAGCATGGCGATCGTGAAGGCCGGTCCGAGCAGCGTCAGCACCTCCGATACCGTGGTCTTCGGCAGATGAAAGGACGGCAGCCCGACGGGAATGCCCCCGAAGGCGCTCCCGATCGTGGCGATCTCGGGCGAGTCGACGGCGGCCGCGATGGCCGTCGCCACCACCATGGCCACGAGCGGTCCGGGGATTCGTCGCAACGGCTTGAAGCGGGGCGAGTAGACGACCAGCGCGAGGCTGAGCGCGGCGAGCGCCACCGTCTGCCAGCGCGCCTCGGGCATCACCTCGATCAGATGGAGCAGCCTGACGTGGAAGTGTTCGCCGTCGACCTTCGGCAGCCCGAAGAAGTCGCGCCATTGCCCGACGAAGATGATGACGCCGATGCCCGACGTGAAGCCGACGATGACCGGGGCCGGAATGAACTTGAGCACGACGCCGAGCTTCGCGACACCCATCAGCACGAGCATGCATCCGGCCATGAGCGTCGCGACCTGCAGCCCGTCGATCCCGTACTTCGCGGTGATGCCAGCGAGGATCGCGACGAACGCGCCGGTCGGACCGGCGATCTGGAGGCGGCTGCCGCCGAACAGCGTGACCAGGAGGCCGCCGATCACGGCGGTATAGAGGCCCTGCTCGGGACGTGCGCCCGAGGCGATGGCGAAAGCCATCGCGAGCGGCAGGGCGACGACGCCGACGATCACGCCGGCCACGACGTTTCCCGCCCACTGCGATCGATCGAACAGCTTCGCTCGATACGCTTCCACGACCGCGATCATTCGCTCCCCGCGTCTTCGTCCCGGACATTCGGGATGGTGCGCATCCAACGCACATCGCATTATCATGCGAATTCACTCTGGAGGCTACGGTGGAACTCAAGACAGCCCGGCTGACCGTGCTGGTCGATCCGGCCAAGAAGGAAGCGTTCGAGGCGTTGTGCGCACGGCAGGACGTCACGCCCTCGCAGGTCGTGCGTCGGCTGATCCGCGACTACCTCAGGTACCACGGCGTGACGTACGTGCCCAGCGGCGGCGACGACGGATCCGCGACGTGACGGCGTCGTGAGGCGTGGCGGGGCGCCGCGGCAGGATGATCCGGCGATATCGCTAGAATCGCCGCGCCATGCGTGATCTCGACTTCCTCGTTCCCGCCGTCCTCGTCGAGCCCCCGCTCGCGGCGGAGCTGCTGCGCGAACAAGTCCTGCCGACGCTGGCCCGTATCGTCGCGCGTTCCGGCGAAGGGATCGACACGTTCCTGGTCCCGCCCGAGGCTTCGCCGACGACGTGGCAGGCCTGGGTCTTCGGCACGCGGGCCGGCACCAACATCGACGCGATCAACGTCGGCGAGCTGTGGGCGATGGCGTGCGGCGTCGCCCCGTCGACGAAAGGCGCCCGCTACGTTGCGGAGCCCGCGCACTTCGCCATCGCGCGGGATCATCTGCGTCTCGACGATCCGCGCGACCTCGCGTTCACGCTCGTCGAGGCGCGCGAGCTCGCCGCCGTGATCGAGCCGGTGCTCGGCGACGCGGGATGGCGACTCGAGCCGATCGAACCCGCGACGCTGCATCACTGGATGCTGGTCCGCGACGAGGCCGCGCTGTCGGCAGCCGCGATCGACCGCGCGATCGGCGACAACGTGGCCGCGTGGCAGCCCCGCGCCACCGTCTCGTCCGGCGACGTCGACGCGGCGCTCGCCTGGCGTCGCTGCGTCAACGAGATCCAGATGGAATGGTTCGGGCATCCGATCAACGAGGCGCGCGAGGCGCGCGGCCAGCAACCGGTCAACACGCTGTGGTTGTCGGGCAACGGCGCGCCGCGCGGGGCGATGCCGCACTACGCGACGATCGACTCGGGCCTGCCGCTGCTCGCGGCCTTGTCGATCGAACCCGACGCGCAGCGCTCGCTGGAGACCTTCGACGGCTTCATCGCGCCGTCGCGCAACGAGGACTGGTCTGGATGGCGGGAGCAGCTCGCGCCGCTCGACGCGCGGCTCGAGGCGATCCTGCGCGAACAGCAGCAGGGCACGATCGGCCGCCTCACGATCGCGCTGTGCGGGCGCGACATCGCGAAGGTCCTGACGATCGAACCGCGGGACCTCGGCCGCTTCTGGCGAGACTGGAAGTCGAAGCCGGACCTCGGCGCGGTCTTCGCCGCATGAAGCTCGCCCGGCGAGCGGTGGACGCCGGCGCGCACGACGCGCTCGTCGCGGCCGGCATCGCGCCCTTCTTCGCGCGGCTGTATGCGTCGCGCGGCGTCACGCATCCGCGCGAGCTCGAGGCGGATCTCGCGCGCCTCCTGCCGCCGTCGACGCTCACGAACGCCGACGCCGCGGCACGCTTCCTCGCGGACGCGATCGCGAACGATCGACGGCTGTGCATCGTCGCCGACTACGACTGCGACGGCGCGACCGCCTGCGCCGTCGCGCTCCGCGGTCTGCGGATGCTGGGTGCGAAGCACGTCGACTACCTCGTGCCGAATCGCTTCGAGTACGGCTACGGACTGACCCCGGAGATCGTCGCGCTCGCGCAGGCCCGCAAGCGACCCGATGTGATCATCACCGTCGACAACGGCATCGCGAGCATCGACGGGGTCGACGCCGCCAATGCGCTCGGCATCGCCGTGCTCGTCACCGATCACCATCTGCCGGCCGCCCATCTGCCGGCGGCCGCCTGCATCGTGAATCCGAACCAGCCGGGCTGCGGCTTCCCGAGCAAGCATCTCGCGGGCGTCGGCGTGATGTTCTACGTGTTGCTCGCGCTGCGCGCCGAGTTGCGCACGCGCGGTGCGTTCGACGCCGCCACGCAACCGCGCATCGACCGGCTGCTCGACCTCGTCGCGCTCGGGACCGTGGCCGACGTCGTGCGCCTCGACGCGAACAACCGGCTGCTCGTCGCGCAGGGCCTCGAACGCATCCGCGCGAATCGCGTGCAGCCCGGCATCGCGGCGTTGTTCCGCGTCGCGGGTCGCGAGGCCCGCAGCGCGAGCGCGCTCGACCTCGGCTTCGCGCTCGGTCCGCGCATCAACGCCGCGGGCCGCCTCGCCGACATGACGCTCGGCATCGAATGCCTCGTCACCGACGATCCGGCACGCGCGACCGCGATCGCCGAGGAGCTGGACGCGATCAACCGCGAGCGCCGCACGATCGAGACGACGATGCAGGAGACCGCGATGGCCGCCGTCGAGGCGAAGCACGCGACGCTGGCCGCCGGCGAACGCGCGTCGCTCGTGTTGTTCGACGGCGACTGGCATCACGGCGTGGTCGGCATCGTCGCGTCGCGCATCAAGGACCGCTTCCATCGACCGACGATCGCCTTCGCGCCGGCCGGCGACGGTTCGATCCGCGGCTCCGGACGGTCGATCGCGGGTCTGCACCTGCGCGATGCGCTCGATCTCGTGTCGAAGAGCGCGCCGGGCCTGATCGACAAGTTCGGCGGCCATGCGATGGCGGCCGGCCTGACGCTCGCGAGCGACGGACTGCCGCGCTTCGAAGCGTTGTTCGAGAAGGCCGTCCGCGCGATGCTCGACCCGACGCTGCTCACGCGCACGCTCGAGACCGACGGACCGATCGACGAGGACGACGCGACGATCGCGAACGTGCTCGCGCTCGAGTCTCAGGTATGGGGACAGGGCTTCGCGCCGCCGCTGTTCGCGGACGACTTCGACGTGCGCAGCCAGCGCCTCGTCAAGGACAAGCACCTCAAGCTCTCGCTCGGCAAGGGCCGGCGCGTGTTCGACGCGATCTGGTTCGGTCGCGTCGACGTGTTGCCGGCGCGCGCGCACGTGGTGTTCCGGCTCGCGGCGGATACATTCAACGGCAATGCGCGCGTGCAGCTGATCGTCGAGCACGCGGAGTGACCCTCGATGGCATCCCGGCGAAGGCCGGGACCCAATGTTCGGGGCAGCCCCATGCGGAAAAATTGGGCTCCGGCCTACGCCGGGGTGACATTGCAATGCGCTTACCATCCCGGCTCGCCCCGCCTCGCGCACGCAGACGACCATGACCCCCGCCCAATCGAAATCCCACCTCGCGCGCGACACGATGGCCTTCGTTCTCGCGGGTGGTCGCGGCAGCCGCCTGATGGAACTGACCGATCGGCGCGCGAAGCCCGCGGTGTTCTTCGGCGGCAAGACCCGCATCATCGACTTCGCGTTGTCGAACGCGCTGAACTCCGGCATCCGCCGCATCGGCGTCGCGACGCAGTACAAGGCCCACAGCCTGATCCGGCACCTGACGCGGGGCTGGACCTTCCTGCGGCCCGAGCGCAACGAGAGCTTCGACATCCTGCCGGCGAGCCAGCGCGTGTCCGAGGAGCTCTGGTACCGCGGCACCGCGGACGCGGTCTATCAGAACATCGACATCGTCGACAGCTACGGGCCGAAGTACATCATCGTGCTGGCCGGCGACCACATCTACAAGATGGATTACGAGCTGATGCTGCGCCAGCACGTCGACAGCGGCGCGGACGTGACCGTCGGTTGCGTCGAGGTGCCGCGGGAGGAGGCGAGCGGCTTCGGCGTGATGCATGTCGACGCGAGCGACCGCATCGTCCACTTCCTCGAGAAGCCGGAAGACCCGCCCGGCATGCCCGACAAGCCTCACCTCGCGCTCGCCTCGATGGGCATCTACGTCTTCGAGACCGACTTCCTCTTCGACCTGCTCGCACGCGATGCGGCGAACGTGTCGTCGACGAACGATTTCGGCCGCGACCTGATTCCGCTGATCGTCGCCGAGGGGAAGGCGGTCGCGCATCGCTTTTCCGCATCGTGCGTGAAGACGACGCCCGAGGCGGAGGACTACTGGCGCGACGTCGGGACGGTCGACGCGTACTGGGAGTCGAACATCGACCTCACCGCGATCACGCCCGGACTCGACCTCTACGACAACGACTGGCCGATCTGGACCTACCTCGAGCTGTCGGCCCCCGCGAAGTTCGTGCACGACGAACCGAGCCGGCGCGGCACCGCGATCTCGTCGCTCGTGTCGGGCGGCTGCATCGTCTCGGGCACGGAGCTGCGGCGTTCGCTGCTGTTCACCGGCGTGCGCACGAATTCGTATTCGACGATCGACGAGGCCGTGATCCTGCCCTACGTGCAGGTCGGTCGCCACGTCCGCCTGAGGAAAGTCGTCATCGATCGCAGCGTGAAGATCCCGGACGGGCTCGTCGTCGGCGAGGATCCGGCTCACGATGCCGCGCGGTTTCGCCGGACCGATCGCGGCGTGTGCCTGATCACGCAGCCGATGATCGACGCGCTCGCGTGAGTTCCGTCATGCGCGTGCTGTCGGTCGCGTCGGAGATGGTCCCGCTGATCAAGACCGGCGGCCTCGCCGACGTCGCCGGCGCGTTGCCGTCCGCGCTCGCGCCGTTTGACGTCGAGATGCGCACGCTGCTGCCGGGCTATCCCGCCGTGATCGACGCGCTCGAGGACGTCGAGGTCGTGCACGCATGGACGTCGTGGTTCGGACCCGCGCGACTCCTGACGGGGCGTCACGGGACGCTGGACCTGTTCGTCCTCGACGCGCCCGATCGTTATGCGCGGCCCGGCAATCCCTATGTCGATGCGAACGGACGCGACTGGCCCGACAACGCCGAGCGCTTCGCCGCGCTGGCCGCGACCGCGGCCGCGATCGGACGCGGCCTCGCGCCGGCCTTCGTTCCCGACGCCGTCCACGCGCACGACTGGCAGACCGCGCTCGTGCCCGCCTACCTGCGCTTCGGCGCGTCGGGCCGACGACCCGCGACCGTGCTGACGATCCACAACCTCGCGTTCCAGGGCCGCTTCGGCGCGGACGTCGTCGCCCGCATCGGCCTGCCGTCGGAGGCGTTCACACCGGACGCGCTCGAGTACTACGGCGACGTCGGCTACCTGAAGGCCGGCCTGCTGCTCGCGGACGCCATCACGACGGTCAGCCCGACCTATGCGCGCGAGATCCTCACGCCGGAAGAGGGCATGGGCCTCGACGCGATCCTGCGCCATCGCAGCGACGCGCTCGTCGGCATCGTCAACGGCGTCGACACGACGGTGTGGAACCCGTCGACCGACGCACATCTCGTCGCGACCTACGACGCGGATCGTCTCGATGCGCGCGTCGCGAACAAGCGCGCCGTCGAGGCGCGCTTCGGCCTCGCGGCGAGCGACGACCCGCTCGTCTGCATGATCACGCGGCTCACCACGCAGAAGGGCATCGACCTCGTGCTCGACGCGCTCGACGACATCCTCGCGATGGGCGTCCGCCTCGTCGTGCTCGGCACCGGCGATCGCGTATTCGAGGACGCGCTGGGCGCCGCGCAGGCGCGGCATGCCGATCGACTCGGCGTCCTGGTGACGTACGACGAGCGCTTGTCGCATCTGATGCAGGGCGGCTGCGACGCAATCCTGATCCCGAGCCGCTTCGAGCCCTGCGGTCTCACGCAGTTGTACGGACTTCGCTACGGCTGCGTGCCGATCGTCGCGCGCACCGGCGGGCTCGCGGACACGATCATCGACGCGAACGACGCGGCGATGAAGGCAGGCGTGGCGACGGGCTTCCAGTTCGCAGCGGGGAGCGGTGCGGCTCTGCGCCTGGCGATGCAGCGCGCGGTCGACGCGTATCGGCATCGCGAGGCGTGGCGCGCAGTGCAACGCGCAGGCATGGCGGCGCAAGTCGACTGGTCGACATCGGCCGCGGCGTTCGCGGCCTTGTATCGGCGCCTCGTCCCGGAGGCGACGGCGACGGGCCGGTGAGACGTCTCGCGCGATGACACGTCCGCACGCCGCCGTGCCGGCGGACGACGGCAGCAGCGCGGCGACGCATCGGGATCACGGGAGACCACAATGCCCACGCGCAAGACGGACAAGACGCCCGAACCCGCAGTCCGGAAACCGGCGAAGCGCGCGGCCACGAAGGGTGACGTCTCGACGAATCTGCCGGAAGCGATGACCGGTAGGGCGAGTCCTGCGAAGGCGGCCGTCGGCGACAAGCCGGTCTTCGCCTACATCGCGAGCCTGCCGCAGCCCCAGCGCGGCATCGCGGAACGGGTCGACGCCCTCGCGGCGAAGACGTTGCCCGGGCTGCAGCGCTCCGTGAAGTGGGGCATGTCGTACTACGGCGTCGGCGACGGGTGGTGCTTCTGCTGCGGTGCCTTCGCCGGCCACGTCAAGCTGATGTTCGTGAACGGCGTGGCACTCGATCCCGTCCCGCCGGTGACGCCGGTCGGGATGGGCAGGTCGACCCGAGGTGTCGAACTCGAAGCCGTGGACGACCTGGACGAAGGCGCGGTCGCGGACTGGATGAAACAGGTCGCCGCGGTGCCGGGTGTCGGGGGGAAGAGGAAGCGCTAGCGGGGCGGGACGACGGGCCGGTCCTCGAGCCGGGGCGAGCCGGGACGGCGTTCGGCAGCTGAGCACCTGCGCTCGACCGATGCGTCAGCGACTTGCGAGGTTCGCATGCAGCGATGCGACGAGCTTCGCACCGCCGAGCCAGAGCGCCAGACCCACCGTCTCCTGGGCAACGACAGCAGCCAGTTGAGCCTTCCCTTCCGGCGGCACAGACGCGAACGGAACAGGTTCGCCAAATAGCTGAAGTTTTCCGATCCAGTAGACCAGGCTGAACAAGGCGGTGGCCGCGAAGTACACACCCAATAGCGTGACACCCACGATGAGAAGACGGTCCGCAGTGAGCGTGCCTTCCTCTGCGACCGTCCGTACACGAATCACCCGATCGAGCACGACCCCAGGAAACCAGAGAAGCCCACAGCCGACAATGGCGTAGATCAGCAGCGAAAGCACGACGAGCGCCAGTTGCTCGCGTGGGACTTGTGCGAAGAAGAGCGCCGGAAGATTGAAGAGCGCACTCACGAGGAGATACAGCCCCGCGAGTTTGAGCACGAGTTTGGCTAGGGTTCGAGCGTCCATATGATCGCGAAGGGTCCGGTCGAGCGCAGGCATAAGTCGATCGAGCGCTCATGTCTTTGCAGTTCGCCTCGGTGAGTCACGTCGAGGGTCAGCGTCACGCGCTTCCCGCGCAGGTCCCACGCGCTCGTTTCGGGTAGCCCACAAACGTGTCTGAGACGGGGCGCCGTGAACGCGAGCTGGCGTCGAAAATGGCCAGTTCGCTTGATCGACGAACCACGAACTCACCCCTCGGCGAAATGGCGATCCTGGTCCGATCGCACTGGCACAGCATGTCCTGACGAAATTGGCACTAGCGCCCCTTCACCACAATCCGAATTTGTGTAGCGTTAAATATATGAAGCCACACGTCGCAACGAAGGCCAAGAGTCGTGCCAACCGCGAAGTCGGTTTATTGCTTTCAAGCATCAGATCAGCGTCCGAGGTATCAAACCCACCATGATTTTCATCCACGCGATCGCTCCTGGTTGCCTAACGATCTAGTTCGGCGGCGGCGAAGCCGACCGCTGGAACGACGGGTTAGACGCTGCGCCCATTGCAGCCATCATGGAAAGAAAGCCGACCCCTTGAAGGCAAACGTACATCACAGCTGCGTAGGCGATCACCGCCAGAACTCGTGGGCTTCGTCGCGCCCAAACGATAGAAAGCAGTGCCTTTGCTCCTGACCAAATGAAGAGGACGAGGCCGATAACTGTCGCAATCACGGCCCACTCGCCTGACAACTCATAACCAAAGATCAACAGGGCAGCAACAAACGCGAGTACGCCATAGGCGAGCGGGACTCCCACAAGTGCCCAAAGCATAGACCACGGTACGAATCTTCATCGTCTAACGTTGGACATGTGCGGCAGGCGAAGGGCAGAGCCCTTTGACCGTCCGCTCGATGGAAAGGTTAGGCGACACGGCAGCGCGACTGCTTAGGTCGCTTCTTGAAAGACGACGAGATAGCCGTCAGGATCTCTGGCCGAGAACAACCTGAGACCGTAAGGAGCAGTTGTTGGAGGATCGACCTTCAAGCCCCGTTCCGCCAACTGCTGGTAAGCAGCATCTACGTCGGTGCATCCAACATAGAGGCACGTATCCCTATGGACTGCGGAGTCGGCCTCCATGCGGTGTAGGGGTCGCTCGCCCGCGTCATACTTAGTGTTCAACATCAAATTGGCGTTTCCAAGGCGCAACCACATCCAATGCGAAAATTTGCCCTCGGGCGTTTCGATGGCTGGCGAAGCCGAGACGAGCTCGAAGCCTAGCAAGCCTTGATAGAAGGCGAGTGCTTCAGGCATGTCGAAGACGCTGAGCAGGGGCGTAATTCCCATAAAACCCGAGACGTTAAGGCTCATGTCAACTCCTTATAGCGCCTAACGAATCAGTTCAGCGGCCGCGAAGCGGTCCGCTGGAACGACGGGTTAGGCCGGATCATTGGTCTTGACACGCAAATTGAAGTGTTGAGCAAAGGTACGAAAGCAGTCAGGACAGATCCAATCGTCGTCTGGAAGAACGTATCCTTCATGAACAGCGTCTGGCATGGGAGCCTCCGCGATTTTCTGCCAACAAAGAATGCAATGGTCGTGATCCCATGAGGGCGTAGGCATCTTGTAAGTTCGAAACTCGACCTCCGAACCGGCCAAATCGTTAGGGGCGTTCTTTACGCGCCAGTCGTCGTCAAGCATGGAAGCCTAACGTTCGACATGAGCGGCGGCGCAAAGGAAGCGAAGCGGCCTTTGCGACGTCCGCTCGATGGAGGGGTTAGGTCTCACCCACACATTCCATTTCGTTGGGCTCAAGCGCCACGGAGTGCGACTGACAAGTGCCTTCCAGCTCATTTGGCCATGACTTTCGGACCCATGGTTGACCGTACTCGTCTATCTCCTCGACTTCGAAGACTTCTCCGATCATGGACGAGACCCTGCTCTTCTCCTCCGCTGGCAGCAAGTCAAACCATTCGCCGGACAAGCCTAGGACTCGCACTCGCGACCCTACCCTCGCGAGAACGCCATTTCGATCTTCGGGACGGCGCATAGGTGTTAGTGGGACCTAACGATTCAGTTCAGCGGCCGCGCAGCGGTCCGCTGGAACGACGGGTTAGAGAGCATTCTCACCCCATCGACGACGGTCGCAGACCTTCTGCACTCGTAGCCAAACCGCATCATCGATACTCGATTTCCAGACGCCGCCGAGCAGAGAAGCAAATGCCGGGTTGCGCGAAGCCTCTTGGACTACTTGGCTGACGACATCCGGTCCGTGCTCTTTCAACAGATCCTCAAGGGGCCCTGCAGCAAGCACGCTAACCAAGCGATCGTCACCAGGCGAGATCATCTCAAGAGCTTTGATGACGGCTAAGAGACAGAGCTCTGGATGGTTGCGCGGCACATCAAAATCGAGGTCATAGGGTCCCGTGCTGCCTTCAGGTTTCGCTGACGCCCACTTGGCGATCCACGCGTCAGCAACTTCTGCTGCGGAAGGCACCATGATCTCTAACGATTTAGTTCAGCGGCCGCGTAGCGGTCCGCTGGAACGACGGGTTAGGCCGCGTTGCCGCACGCTAATCCCACCAGCACGTGACGACCTTGCTTCCGGCTGGAACAGAGTACGGCTCATAAGATTGACCGTCTTGAAATCCTTCCTGGACATCGTCGGGAGCGAAATCTTCCTTGAACCAAGACGTGACCTCCTGAGCAGACGCGCTCGTCATGATGTGGACGGTGTCGGAGAACGGCCAATCGGGATCATCAAATGCAGTGACCTCCACCCGAACGTCCTCGACGTCTGGCCGCTCAGCGATTTTCTTCAAGAGTGCGTACATTTCTCGAGGAGCAGGAGCGCTAGGCAGATTGCATCCGATACTTCCGATGCACTCGTTTCCATCAAAGAACTCATCCAGGCCCAACAGTGGACGAGGAGTCTCTGCGTTATTGGGACTGCCTAAACGATTGACCCGTTCGGATATGCGTTCGAGTGGACTCATGCTGCTGTTTGCTGCCTAACGATTTAGTTCAGCGGCCGCGTAGCCGTCCGCTGGAACGACGGGTTAGGCATGAAGAGCGACCTCATACTTGCCTCCTCGTCTGAGCTGCATCGCTGTCGCGAAATGGATGCTGCGCAAGCGTATGTTCAATTTCCTGCTTGCGTCGCTCTCGCCACGACGCGTTTAAAACTCCGAGTAGCTCGAGCTGCTTGGCGAACAAAGCGCGTCTCGAATCCAGTCCGACAACACGATGACGAAGCTCAAAGCTCGATGCGAGGCTATGCGTGACGTCGGACAAAAGCCAATAGAGCAACTCGTCCGATTTGGTTGTTGATCTGCGCTCAAGCTCGGAGCCACGCTCCGTCACGACGTAGTCGTATCCCCTTCCGCTCAATTCTAGGTGCGGCGACCCATCATGTCGTGGCTGTGTATAAAGCGAGCGCATCGATACCGCCGCGGGGCCCAGTTGGTCACATAGGCGCGAGTACCTCTCTTGCAGGGAATTGAATGTGTCAGCCATGAGCCTAACGTTCGACATGAGCGGCGGCCGTAGGCAGGCGAAGCCTGCCGGAGGACGTCCGCTCGATGGAGGGGTTAGGTCTCACCGTAGCGAAGGCTAAGTTTGCTCCATGCGGAACGCAGGCTCGTTGCGAACATACCTGGTCCACACGTCGGCACCTAGATCTTCAGACAGGCGATGAATCACCGTGATCGCGCGGTCGCGCAGCGGCGCCAACTGCGCAAGCAATCGGTCTCGCGACATGAAGATAGCTAGATGTGTTTCGTCCGAATCCGGATCGCGCTCTCGAAAGTAGAAGTTGCCGTTCTCAGCATGCACTTCCATCTCCCACCCCTGATCTCGGTCCTGAAAGGCCAGCCCTGAATCTGCGCCTGCAAGACCACTGATGAAACCGTCGATCTCAGAGAAGCTGTCGTACCACGGGAAGGATATGTGCACTTCTTTCGCTGCATTCCACATCCAAAAACGTAGCCAGAAATAGCTCCGAACAGAATTGAAGGGACGATCGTACTTGCGCGCGAGCTGAACAATCTGCTTGTAGTAGGTGCTGAGCTGAGCTTCGTGGCCGAGAGCTTCCGCCGTTCGTACCATTTCGGGCAAGAGGCGCGGAATATCTGGTGGCAACAGCGGCTCGACAAGCCTCTTGAGGTCTGCAGGATCTGATGGGCGATCAGGCCCGAAGTAAAAGTTCGGCCGCACGAGAAAGCACACCTCCGCTTCGATCGCTGGGACTTCAACTGCCTCTGCAAACCAATTTTCCATGCAGTGGGACCTAACGATTTAGTTCAGCGGCGCGTAGCGGTCCGCTGGAACGACGGGTTAGATCGCATGTTGCCACCGCAATCCAAGAGGCAGCGCGCGGGGTCCAAATACAAAGTGCAGCACCCGTCGCCGTGTCTGTCCAGTCGACTTCGACGAAGCGTGCAGCAAGAGCGGTCGCATCACCAAGGCGTCGCCCGGGCTCGCAGTACATCGCACCTCGCCCTTCCTCCGCATACTCGCCGCGACCGTTGGATCGATTCGACCCTGACGATGTGAA
>Ga0247783_1000441_pt1 | contig 12840 bp, 11 predicted proteins | sample UWRJL064202C5_FD_179911 | JGI IMG/M metagenome (GOLD analysis project Ga0247783, IMG submission 179911) | Plant litter microbial communities from Arlington Agricultural Research Station in Wisconsin, United States - UWRJ-L064-202C-5 | ecosystem: Environmental > Terrestrial > Plant litter >...
GGGTGGAACAGCCGCAGGGGAGCCAAGAACGAGACCTGTTCGACCGCAAGGCCCAGGCCGAGCACGGTGCAGACGGCGATGCACGCACGCGAAGTGAATGGCTCTAGACCGAACCGAGGGCTCGAGCGACGCGCTGGCTCAGTTGCTACAGGAGGCATCCGCGAGCTGTTTACAAACCGCGCGTAGCATCTTCAGATCGCGGTCCGAGGCCTGCCCGCTGCGGACCTTTTGTTGCAGTGTCGCCTTGGCCTGGAGCAGCTTGTTGCGGTCGGCATCTTGCACGCTGCTCGGCGCGGAATCGTCGTCGAAAGGGTTTTTGCGTACCAGGGTCGGCCCGGCGGTCTTCGCGGCAATGCCCGCCTTGGGACCTTCGAGCGGCGGTTCTTCTGTGCCGATTGGCGTGGGACGCGGGGCTTGCTTCTTGGGTGCGCTCGGCAGATCGCTCACGTCCACCGACTCCGCGTCGAGCGCGGTGAGATCGCTCGCCGCTCGCTTACGGCGCACCGAATCGACGTTGGTCGCTCGTGCGATTTGGTCCAAAATCGCGCGCTTCTGCGTGACGTCCTGGCTGGCTGCGACCCGGGCGAACAGTGCGTCGGCCCACGCGCCTTGGATTTGACGATAGTCGGCCGTCTTGCGCGCATTGCTGGCTTCGGGGATTTCGGCAGCCTTGCGCACCGCAGCTTCGATCTCGCCTTTGTCGAGCAACGCTTTGGCCTCCAACAGGCTGCGCATCGTGGAGTCGACGGCCTCCGGGCTGCCGCCCGCGATCTCGGGCTCGGGGGTGCTACCGCGGGTCGCGATCACCAATGCCAGCGCCACGACGATCGCAGCTACGCAGCCGATCGCCGCTAGCTTTGCGCCGTGCGACAGCCCGCCCAGGCCAGCCGCAGGGCTCGGTTGCGAGGCGAGGGCTGTCGAGCCCAGCGTGAGCGCGCTCGCTTGCTGACTCTCGTCGGCGCCTGGCACGTAGATATCGCCAGCCGGAATGAACTTCAAGATCACGTCGCCGAGCTCGATCGCGTCGCGAGCGTCCATCAGCGTGCGCGGCAGTTCGACGCCGTTGACGCGCACTCCGTTGGCGCTCTCGCGATCGACGATTTCGTAGCGGCCGTCGCCCAGGGGCTGGATTTCCGCGTGGACTCGGCTGACCGAGGGATGATTGACCGAGACATCGCACTCTTCACCGCGCCCGACCACCAGCGGGCGATCCTGCGTGAGCGGGAACTCGGCGCCCACCGTCGGTCCGGCCACCATCACCAAGCGATCCGGTTGCCCAAGCAAGGCTTGGCTGCGCGGGGCCGCCGGCATGGTCACGGCTTTGTCGAAGGTGATCGGTTCCAGGATCGAATCGTCGAGCACCTGCAGGCGGTAATCACCGAGCTGCACTAAATCGCCGTGGACGATTTCGTGCTTGTCGCTGACTCGCTGACCGTTCACGTAGCAGCCGTTGTAACTGGTGAGGTCGACCAGCAGCCAACGCTCGCCCGGCTTCGTCAGTCGTGCGTGACGGCGCGAGATGTTGCGCTCGGTCAGGCGGACCGTGTTCTCCTCCGCGCGCCCGATCGTATAATCGTCACGAACGAGGTGGACGACGGTCTTACTCGCCTGGTCGTCCTCGATCGTCAGCTTCCACATCGGTGCGCCCACATGCCTCGTCGCAGTTGTCTACGTCTTTCAGAAGAACGGCTTAGCCGCGCAAGGCCGTCGCCAAATTTGTCATGGTTTTGCGCGGGTTTAAAGTGCTGTCATTGGCGCCCAGCCCGCACCCCGCCATTTCAGCCGCGAAACGCATGCAGGGCGTCGTTGACGGCAGGCCGGGCGGCTCGAATTCTTGGATTGTTCCGGGTAGGGCAGACGCGATTCGTTAGCAGAACTAGCACCCGGTCGGCGTCCGGGTCACACCAAAAGCTGGTGCCCGTGAACCCCAGGTGCCCAAAACTGCGCCCGCTGGTCAGGGTTCCCGCCGAGGACTGGTCGGCCGATTTCCCATCGAAGCCAGCCCGCAAAGTCCCCCCTGGGCGCTCCGCGAGCAACGGAGCGAGGCTCTCCGGGGCGAGCCAGGCCCGAGCGCGGCCGTGCTTGGCATCGAGCAGCGCGGCCCCGAAGCGGGCCACGCTCCCCGCCGTCCCGAATAGACCAGCGTGGCCGGACAGGCCGTGCCCCGACAGTGCCCAAGCGTTCTCGTCGTGCACGATGCCGCGTATTTCGCCGCCGCGGAAGGGCACGGTTTCGGTTGGCATGCAGCGATCGGCAAAGCCGAGGCCACGCGCCCGCAGAACCCGCGCCGAACCCACCGAAAGGCCGAGCGGCGCACACACCTCACGATCGACGATCTGGTCGAGCGGCTGTTGCTCGAGGCGCTCCAGAGCCAAGCCAACCAACGCAAAGCCCAGGTCGCTGTAGACGGGCGGATGTCCCTGCGCGGGGGCTGGCCCGAGGCACTCGGACCGGCGGCCGTGTACCGCTTCATGAATCGCAGCCCGCTGCTCGAAGGGCTGACCACAGAGCAAGGGAGCAAACAAAGTGCGGTGCGCTTCCAGCCCCGCGCGATGCGAGAGCAGGAGCAAGATGCTGGCTGAGCCCGTCACTGAGCCGTGCGCTTCCGGAAGTAGATCACGAAGTTCCGTGTCGAACGCCAGCCGGCCAGACTGAACCAGCCGGGCTACGGTGACGGCTAGGAACGATTTCGTGATCGACGCGAGGTCGAAAAATGCCTGCGCGTCGAGAACGCTAGTTTCGGCTTCGAAGGCGGCGCCCTCGGCGAACGCGAAGCCGTTTGGGCCCAGGAAGGCGGTGGCGACCACGGCGGCCGGGGCAACCGCCGGCAGGATCACGAACTTTCGCGCGATTTCGTCGAGCTCGGGCAGGCGCGCATGTGGGCTCATGTCAGCGGGCGAATTTTCGAAAGTCGAAGCATTTTGGCATCCGGGTGCTGCACCGGTATTGTGAAGCTGCCGTAAACGGATTGGAAGGCGAGAAGCGATGGCCGAGTTTACTTGGGAAGCCCGTGGCCGGACTGGTGAGGTCCGCAAAGGGGTCATGGAGGCTGAGAACGAAGAAGCGGTGAACAACCGACTTCGTCAGCAGCAACTCGCGCCCGTCAAAGTCAAAAAGAAGTCCCGCCTGAGCGAGATGAGGTTCGGCAGCCCCTCGGTGAGTACCAAGGATCTGGTGACCTTCACGCGGCTGTTCGCCACGATGATCGATGCCGGCTTGCCGCTCGTGCAGTGCTTGGAGATCTTGGGCTCGCAACAAACCAACCCCGCGTTCGGCGTGATCTTGAAGGACGTGCGCAGCGCCGTCGAGCAGGGCGCGACGTTCAGCGAGGCGCTCAAGCGCCACCCCAAGGTGTTCGACGAGCTTTTCACCAACCTGGTTCATGCCGGCGAAGTGGGCGGCATTTTGGACGGCATCATGGCCCGTCTGTCGATCTACCTCGAGAAACGTCAAAAGCTCATCCGGCAGGTGCGCGGCGCGTTGGTCTACCCCACGATCGTCGGGGTGATCGCCGTCTTGGTGATGACGGTGCTGCTGATCTTCGTGATCCCGGCGTTCGAGGGCATGTTCAAGGACTTCGGTGGTGGCAAGGCGCAGTTGCCCTGGCTCACCCAGGTCATGGTCGGCATCTCGCACAACTTCGTGAGCTACTTCCCGTTCATCCTCGTGGTCGTGATCGCGCTCGTCGTCGGCTTTGGTTATATGAACCGCACACCGGGGGGCAAAGAGTTCGTGCATCGCACGATTCTGAAATTGCCGGTAATCGGCCCGGTGCTGCGCAAGATTGCCGTAGCGCGTTTTACGCGGACCCTCGGCACGCTGCTGCAGTCGGGCGTGCCGATTTTGGATGCTCTCGAGATCTGCGCGGTGACCGCCGGCAACGTGGTGATTCAAGCCGCCGTAATGCACGTGCGTCAAAGCATCAGCGAAGGCAAGAACATGGCCGAGCCGCTGACCGAGACCAAAGTCTTCCCCGACATGGTCGTGCAGATGATCGCGGTCGGAGAGCAAACCGGCGCGCTCGATCAAATGCTCAATAAGATCGCCGATTTTTACGAAGAGGAGACGGACGTCGCCGTCGGTGCACTGACCGCCTCGCTCGAACCGATCATGATGGTCGGTGTTGGCGGCATGGTTGGCGTCGTGCTGATCGCCATGTATCTGCCGGTGTTCTCACTCGCCGGCAACATCAAAGCGGATTGAGCGGAGCGCGCTAGGAGGTGCGCGGATTCATGCGTCTCCAACTCGGCATTCCCGAAATCCTGAGCTCGGCGCCGCTCGCTCGGCGCCTGGCAGGGCTGACCGCGGCGCGCTTGCTGCTCCTGTCGCTGTCCGTGGCGCTCGTCGGCGCGTTTTATCTGCGAGGCAAATTCGGGCTCGATTCGTTCACGCTACGGGTGGCGCTGCAGACGTTCGGGCTGTCCTTCGCCCTGACCGGGATTTACGCCGCCTTGCTGCGCAAGGGGCGGCACCTGGAGCGCCTGGCCGAGGCGCAGCTGGTGCTCGATCAGCTCACTTGGACGGTGGTCGCTTACCTGACTGGCGGCGCTTCCAGCGGCGCGACGTCGTTTTATGGCTTGTCGTGCTTGGTGGGTGCAAGCTTGCTCGGGCTGCGCGGCGCGTTCTTGGCTGCTCTGTCGGGCGCGCTGTCCTACGGGGGCTTGGTGTTCGCGCTGCAGCGCGGCTTGCTCTCCGCGCCGCGCGATCAACCGGCCTCGATCTATCGCCTGTCTACGGACGAGCTCACGTTCTACTTGCTGGTGAACCTGCTGGTGTTGATCGTCGTGGCCGTGCTCGCCGGCACCTTGGCGGATCGTCTGCGTTGGACTGGTGGAGAGCTCGCGCTGGCGACCGAGCGCGCCGACCAAGCCGAGCGCATGGCGGGGCTCGGTCGACTGGCTGCCGGTCTGGCTCACGAAATTCGCAACCCCCTCGGTTCGATCGCCGGCTCGATTCAGCTACTGCGCACGGCCACCGGCCTGTCCGATGAGGACCAACGGCTATGCGACATCATTCAGCGTGAAACCGGGCGCCTAAACGACCTCGTCACCGACATGGTCGATCTGTCCAAGCCCAAAAAGCCGATGTTTGCCAGTATCGATGCCGCGCGCGTGGCGCGCGAAGTGGTCGCGCTCGCGGCCCGCAGCGGCCGCGCGGTGTCCGACGTGGAGGTCGCGTACTCTGGCCTCGATAGCGCACCGATTTGGGCGGACGGCGCCCAGCTGCGACAAATGATCTGGAACCTGGTGCGCAACGCGGTGCAAGCCAGCAGCCCCGGTGATGGCGTGGAAGTCGCGGTCGAGGTGGTCGGCAAAAGCACCTGGCTACGCGTGTCCGACCGCGGTGTTGGCATCGACGAAGCCGCCCGTGAGCGGCTGTTCGACGCCTTCTTCACCACTCGTTCACAGGGCACCGGCATGGGGCTTGCGGTGGTGAAACGGATCGCGGACGAACACGCCTTTTCGATTACGGTGGACAGCAGCCGCGGCCGCGGCGCGACCTTTCGCGTCGACTTGGGCGCGCCTCGGGCCTCGCAGCCCCCACCCTCGGCCTAGTGCCGGCCCACCGTGAACCCCTGGCCATGGGCCGCGCTTGCCACAGAGATCCGGGTGGCGACGAATCGCATCCGGACCGTGATACGAGAATTGTTGATTTGTTCAATGGTTATCGATGCTTGCCGTAAAGGGTGGGGTCGAAGAAGGTTTGGCACCCCACTTGCGTATAGTGGGTGGAGAACGCAGATAGGTAACCGAACTCGAGACCAACCATGATCAACATCCGCCGCAAAGTTCCCGTCCTTGCCACTCTGGCGCTGGCCCTTTCGCTGTCGCTGCCGGCCTTCGGCGCGGAAGCCGAGAACTTCGTGAAGGGCAAGCATGTCGAGCTGACCGAGCTCGTGAGCAAGGCTAAGTCCGCCGACGACCAAAAGAAGCTCGATGCCGCGTTCGACGCCGTATTCGATTACGACGGGCTGGCCAAGGCAACGCTGAAGGACTCCTGGGAGCAACGCACGCCCAGCGAGCGCGCGGAGTTCACGACGCTGCTCAAGGATTTGGTGCGCAACGCGTACCGCCGCAACATCAAAAACACCCTTGGTTACAACGTAGACTACAAGGGTGAAGAGGACGCGGACGCCGGCAAGCTCGTGCGCACCATTGCGCACAACAAGAAGAACGTGCGCGAAGAGCCGGTCAGCATCGACTACGTAGTCCACCAAGTCGATGGCAAATGGCTGATCGCCGACATCGTGACGGAAGGCTCGAGCCTGTCCCGGAACTACCGAAACCAGTTTCGCAAGGTGATCGAGAAGAAGGGATTCGACGAGTTATTGAAGCGCATGAAAGCCAAGCGCGACAAGGGCGACAAGGCCGGGGAGCTCGGCTAAGCCGTGTTTTTCACGCCGACTGCGCTTTTTCCGGCGTGAAATTGCCCGCCCAGGGCGGCTGACTGGTACGATCGCGGGACCTTGGGTCCGTCTCGGAATCCGTCCAGCGCTCCGCCTGTGGCGAGAGCGGAAGTGCCCGCCCCTCCGCTGGGCGGGCCCGTTGGGGCGGCCGCGTTCGCATTGGGTGACGACCAACGGGTACCGCTGCGGCTGACTGTCACCCGCGGCGTGCTGGGTATGGAGCTGTACGAGCCGATTGAGCTCGGGCCTGTCGACGTGACGCGCCTGTCGATCACGCTCCCCAACTTGAAGTTCCCGCTCGACCTGAGCGGCGGTGTGCCGCAGTTCCGCCACCGCCGTGGTGAGCTCGAACAGGCGGTGCTGAAGAGCACGTTCACGCGCCTCGCGCGTCACATCGAGAGTCGGCTCGGGGATGTGATCGGGGCTTTGGTGCGTCCCGTGGCGGTCTTTGCTCGTCCGCAGGGGATTGGGGTGGGGCTGGTCGCCCAGGGACGAGCATTGGCCTTCGACGTGTTGTGGGTACCCGAAGAACGCCACGCGCGCTTCGTAGTCAGCGACGCGCGCGGAGTCGGTCTACCGGGGGCAGCGCTCGGCTTCGCCTTGCGCGCGCTGGACGGAGTGTTCGGTCGCCTTGGGGTGCGGCATGGGCGCGTGATCTCGATCGCGGATGCGGGCGCCAGTTTGGCGCGCGTGCTGCTCCCCGCGGTGGGCGCGCGCGCTCCCTCCGCGCGGCGCGTTCGCTTCGGCGCGCTCCGCATCGACGCTGACGAACTGCAAGTCGAGCTCGACGCGGCGTTCGTTCCGACCGAGCCGAGCCCGCTCGGAACGCGCGCGCTGGAGCTCGCGCGCTTGGTCACGAGCGCCGATGACGCGCTTTCGCTCGGCGCGACGGACGAAGCTCGCGCAGGCTATTTGCTCGCTCTCGAGCAAGCCCCACGGCACCCAGAATTGGTGCGCTTGATCGCCGATATCGACCTGCAGGTGCCCGAGCGCGCGGAAGCAGCGCTGGGGATGGTGGTCGAGAGCATGCCGGCGACGCGCGCTGGGATCACTGGGGCAGAGCTGCTTTGGCGAGTGGGGGACTTCGACGGTGCGCGGCAGGCGTTGAGCGAAGCGGCTGGGCTCGAGCAGTACCCGCCGCTGGCGGCGCTTTTGTGGTGTCGCTGCGCCGAACGCGACACCTCGGCGGTCGAGCGTCGGAACGCGCTCGACCGCGCGGTGTCGCTCTCTCCGGGGCTTTCGTTGCCGCGTGCGCGGCGCTTTGCGGCGCGATTGAGTCATGGCGACAGCGCTGGCGCTCTGGCCGATGCCGAACACCTGGAAGCGATCAGCACTGGCGCGCGCGGTAAACACGACAGCAACTTGCGCGCGGCGCGTGCCTTCTTCGCTGCCGGTTTCGTGCGCGAAGCACGCCGCTGCTTCGAGCGCGCGTTGCGCTATGCACCGGACGACGCGCGCGCCACGGCCGGCCTTGCGCGCGCGCTGCTCGAGACAGGACAACGTGAACGGGCAACCACCCTCTTGGCGCGCGCGATCTCGTTGTCCGAGCGCAGCGGGCAACCGGATGCGGACGCGTTGATCGATTTGGCCATGGTACTGGCGTCGGACTTGAAAGATTTGCCGCAGGCCATCGCTCGAGCTCGCCAAGTCTCGGCGGCCTCACCGCGCTATGTCGAAGCGCGCCGCCTGGAAGCGCGCTGGCGCGCTGATTTGGGCGATATTGCCGGCGCTTCGCTGTGCTTTGGGCGAATGCGCGAAGCGCTCGAGCTGAACCCCGAGCCGCCGGCCAGCGCAGCACAATTTCTACTCGAGGCCGCTGATTTCGAGCAGGAAGTGGAGCGCGACGTGCTGGCGGCCGAAAGGCATTTGGCGGTGGCCCTTCGCATCGCTCCGCACGATGCGCGCATCGCCGAACGCTACCGCGCGGTGGCTGCCGAGGTAGCGGCCTTGGCCCGTGCGCGTAGCCGAGCGACTTAGCAGTCGCCTAGCTGAAGAGCGCGTGCCAGGCACGCTCTAACTCGGCCGCGTCCTGCGCCGGCAACACCGCGCACAAACGTAGGGGCGAGAGCGAAACTCCGAGCGCAGACGGCGGCACGCACTCGAGTGCGCGTGCGAGCACGTCCGGCAGGCGACCTACGCCGACCGCGACCGCGCTCACCGCGGCGACGTCGGTGCGTACGCAACTGGCTCCGGCGGCGCGCAAACGCTCGGCAGTCGCAGCGAATTCGGGCACGCTAGTCAGAGACAACAACAGATTCGTCTGTCCGTCGAGCCAAGCGTCGCGCACCGGGATGCCAGCGGCGGTGACCACCGAAAGCAACTGGGCACACGCCGCCTGGGGCGCATTCAACCAAGCCAGCTTAGTGTCGACGACGATCGCCGCCCGTTCGGTCGAGCTCGCTGCGACGCGGGTCTCGCGGCCCGTGCCCCGCTCGGCGAAGTCCGCGGTCTTGCGAGCATGAATCACGACTCGATGCCGCTTGGCCCAGTCCACGGCGCGCGCGTTCAAGACTTTTGCGCCGGATTCGGCCATTTCTTGCATTGTCTCGTAGTCGATCGTCGGCAAATGGCGCGCGTCGTAGACCGAGCGTGGGTCGGCGCTGTAGATGCCGTCCACGTCGCTGTAGATTTCGCAGTGTTCCGCGCCCAGCGCAGCCGTCAGCGCGACCGCCGTAGTATCCGAGCCGCCGCGACCCAAGGTCGTGATCTCTCGCGCGCTGCTCATGCCCTGGTAGCCGGCAACAATCACGACCCGATCGCGCGCGAGCTCGTCCCAAATCCGCTGCGGCCGCACCTCGACGATCTCCGCATCGAAGTGGCGGTCGTTGGTGATGATCCCCGATTGCGAGCCAGTAAAGCTCACCGCATCGATACCCAGGCTAGTGAGCGCCATCGAGAGCAACGCCATCGTGACGCGCTCACCTGTACTGACCAACATGTCGAGCTCGCGTCGCGGTGGTTCGGCGGCGAGAGTGCGAGCCAAGGACAGCAGATTCTCAGTGGTCTTGCCCATGGCGCTGACCACGACCACCACCTGCAAACCAGAGCCCCGCGTAGCAGCCACGTGGCGTGCCACCTGCTGGATCTTCTCCGGATCGGCGACCGACGATCCGCCGTATTTTTGCACGACGATGGCCAAGCTCGTCGGCGATCGCTAGCACTAGGCCCGGAACTTGGCCAAAATATCGGTGATTGTCAGCTCAGGCCGCGCCGGGCTCGAAGCTCACCACGCCAAAACCACCCGCAGCCCAAAGCCGACCGGTCGGCGCGTGCCAGCTGAGGGCGGACACCTTGGCCCACTCGCCGCGTTCGATGGCATCCGCGGGTGAGTGTTCACCTGCGACGTGCAAGTGCGCGATGCATTCGGCCTCGGCGCGCGTGGGATCGATCAGCAAGATATCGCTCTGATCGCTGGTCTCGCGGTAGACGGCGGCGAAGAAGCGCGGGCTGCCCGCGAGCAACGCGCCGGCAATTGCCGTGGTGTTGGCGCTGCCCGCAACTCGCCGAAATGTTTCGCCGGCATCGGGCGAGACCACCAGCGCGCGCCCGCGCTCGGCCAACGCAAGAGCGCTACCGGCGCTAGCGAGCAAGGGCGCCGCGCTCTGCGCGACGGCTAGGGCCGGCCCGCTCAGCGGCAGGCCGCTGCTGCTCGCGCCTGGGTCGAGCGTCAGCAGCGTGCGGCTCCGTCCGCGAGCGAGGAGAATCGTTGCGCTTTCGCGGGCCACGGCCAACACCTTGCCGTCGAATTCGAGGCGTTCGAAGCGGTCGCCCGCGTCGAGCACGTCCAGCAGCGTGCCATCGTGCAGCCAGAGCAGGACACGGCCATGACGCGCGCCCAGCGCGCCGCCGAACGAGAGCTGGGGGCGCAAACCGTGCGGCGTGCGGAGCTGCTCCCGGAAGCGCGTGAGCTGCTCGGCTTGGGAAGCGAAGCGCGCACGGCGAAATAACTGCCCGCTCTTGGTGCTGGCGAGCGCGATGTCTTGATCCGCGCCGACGAGCACCAGATCCGAGAGTGCGCTGCCATCGACAGCGACGCGTAAGGGTTTGGCTGAGTCGCTACGGAACCAGAGCAGATCCGAGCTGCCCGCGACAATCGCGTCCGCGCTCACGGCCAGCGCGGCGCAGGCTTCGAGCGTGGTCAGCGGATGTAGGATCTGCCAGGGCAGGGCGGCCATCGGTACGCGCGCTTCGTCGCTGGCAGTGCCCAGCGAAATCTCCCGCTCCGCGGCGATGCCCTCGGCGCCGTCGTCCATTTCGAGCGCGGGGAATTTGCTCTCGTCGACGGTGGCCCCGCCGTCGTCGAGACCTTCGCTACCATCGTCGGGGGTCAGCGCGTCCGGCAGCGTGAGGCCCACGGCGGGGTCCACCTCGAAGCCAGCGTCGTTGTCGTCGCCCTCGATGTGGGCGTCGTCGATGCCGACGATCGTGCCCAGATCGAGCTCGATTGGCTCGTTGTCGCCGATGCTTTCGCCGAGTACGTCGATCTCTTCGCCCACGACCAGGTCAGTCGCCTCTTGATCGTCGTTCCCGTCTTCGAATTCATCCAGCTCGATCGGCTGATCGAGATAGGTTTCTTCGTCGTCTGGCACTTTGGCTACGTTGGTCCGCAAATCTGGGAGACCCATCGCCGGGTAGGATAGCAGCTTTCATGATAGGCTCCGGCACCTTGCAACTCGCGGAACTGCTCGACGACGGGCTCATGGTGCGGCGCCTCTCGGTCAAGAACGAGGACGTCGTCTACGTCAAGGGGATCTTCGAGGCGAGCGAGGGCCTGTGTGCCATGTTTGCCGAGCGCGGTGGGGATCTGACGATTGTCGCGCCCATCTCGCGCGCGCAAGAATTGGACGTGGTTTTGCGCGATTTGGCCGGTGAGCTCGATGGCGTGCTCGACGCAGCCGAACCGTCCGACGAGCATCTGCCCAGCCTCTGACGTGCTGCTGTCCCGCTTCTGACCTGATTGGGTGCTAAAGCCCCCGAGCCAAGTCTGCGAAATATTACCTAAGTCACGAATGCGCCGAACGAGGCTGCTTCACGTTGCGAGCCCGGTCGCGATGCTTTAGCTTCCGCGCTTGATGCCGGAGCCGTTCGCGCCGTCCCAGATTGCCGCTCTGCCGTCGCCGGCGGAGCGCACGCCGTTACCGCTCCCGCTCGAGGGGCGTACCGATCCGCGCGTGCTCGACGCGTGGTGTGAGTGGTTGGGCGCGCTCGCGACGGACGCTGAAGCAGCGCTCGCCGCCGCGATCGCTTATCGAGAGCTGGATGGTGGCGCCCGCGATCGCTGGCTATCCGTGCTCGAGCAAGATTCGCTGCGCCTCAACGTGCCCCGAATTGCGGTGTACGCACCGCTCTTGGCGGTCGAGTCCGATCCCGAGCGCCGGACCCGCATCACGGACGCCATCGGCCCGATGGACGCCGCAGCTACGCCGCGCTCGGCGGCCCAAGGCTTGTGCGGAAAGCTTGCCGACGGCTCGCACGTGGCCGTGCTAATCACGCCTCTTTATCTGGATTTCGTGCAGGTTTTGGCGTGCTCGTTCCGGATCGACCGCGGCTTCGGTTGGGTGCGTCACGACCCAATCGTGGATCGCAAGCACGCGCCGCGGCACGGGGAACGGATCGACGGCGCGCTGGTCGAACGTACGCCGCTGAAGAGCTTGATCGACGACCTTGCCCACGCCGTACTGGCACACAAGCGCAGCGGTCGGGATTTGCCCGAGGCACTGCGCGTGTTCGCCGACCTGTTTGGTCCGAACGTGAGTGGTTCGAGCCCGCCCTCCGCGACGTGACTCGTTCCGCTTTGCTCGGCTTTTTGCTGCTCGCGGCCGCGTGTCAGCGCGTTGCCGACCCGCCGCCTCAGGATGAGAGCGATTCGGACTCTCGCGGGCAAGTGCAGCGCTACGTGTTTGGCACCACCGACGGTGAGGAAGTCAGCTCCGAGAGCATGCGTGGGCGCGTCACGGCGTTGGTGTTCGTCACCACCTTCGATCTGGCCTCGCAAGTCGCAGCCAAGCAGCTCAATCAAGCGCTCCACACGCACAAGCCGCGCATCAACGCCGCTGCAGTCGTGCTCGAAGCTGCCAAATACGCTCCCCTGGCCGACGTCTTTCGCAGCTCGCTGCAGTTGACCTATCCGGTAGCACTCGCTGATTTGGCGACGCTCGCTCAAAACTCCACGCTGGGCGAAGTGCACAGCGTGCCCACCGTGCTCGTGTTCGACGCACAAGGGCGCGAAGTGCTGCGCAAATACGGAGCTTTCACCAGCGAAGAGCTGGACGGCTGGTTGACCCGCGCGCGTTGACGCGAGAACGCCGCTCGCGTCTCGGCGCTCCTCTCTCCTCTCGGTGCGCGCGAAGCGCCGCACGCTCGCGCCGGGCGCGCGGCAGACAGCTCAGCCGCATGCCCGGAACCACGACGACCGTAAAGTCTTGGATGGCCAG
>Ga0247783_1000443_pt1 | contig 12804 bp, 5 predicted proteins | sample UWRJL064202C5_FD_179911 | JGI IMG/M metagenome (GOLD analysis project Ga0247783, IMG submission 179911) | Plant litter microbial communities from Arlington Agricultural Research Station in Wisconsin, United States - UWRJ-L064-202C-5 | ecosystem: Environmental > Terrestrial > Plant litter >...
GTTGGGATCTAATAGACGCAGGGTTTTATCAGAATTCCCAGACAGGATGCGAGTGCCGTCCGGGCTAAAGGCGACGCTTAAAACTGGATCTTCATATTTCATTAAAGGCGGATCGATGAACAAGCTTTCCCTTATATCCAAAAGGTTCAAAGTTCTGTCATCGCTACTGGAGAGGGCGCGGGTACCATCAGCGCTAAATACCCAGTTGGAAGCGAAATCTCGATGTATGTTTAGCACGTCAATGAGTCTTCCAGTACTAACATCCCAGCGTTCTAGAATGCCTCCACCTCCCGACAGAATGAGGGTACCATCCGGGCTAAAAGCCACACTTCTTACTGAAGCTTCAGTGCCTTTTAACGGCTGACCGATAAGTGTCCCAGTATTAGCATCCCAGAGACGCATAATACCTTCACGGTCTACCGAGATAATATGGGTACCATCCGGACTAAATGCGACGCTGTAGACCATATCCTTATGGCCTCTCAATGGCTCCCCAATAAGCTGGCCCGTTTCAGCATTCCAGAGGCGCACGGTTTTATCCCAGTGTCCCGAAATAATACGGGTACCATCAGGGCTAAAAGCTACGCTCGTCACCCCCGCCAACCAACTAATACCGTCTTTTAATGGCTCACCAATAGGCTGACCTGTTTTAGCATCCCAGAGGCGCAGAGAAGAATCCAAACTTCCAGAGAGAATACGGCTGCCATCCGGGCTAAAGGCAAGGCTTGTAACCTTCTGTTTGTTCCCTACTAACGGTTCGCCTATGGAGGCACCCGTCTTGGCATTCCAGAGGCGCAGAGTATTATCCTTACTGACCGAGAGAATACGGGTACCATTTGGGTTAAGGGCCAAGCGCTCAATTTCACCCTCATAACCGCTTAATCTAAAAGCTTCGCCAATAGGTTGGCCTGTTTTGGCATCCCAGAAACGCAATGTCTTACCATTTCCTTCCAGAAAACGGGCACCATCAGCGCTAAAGACAAAAGTATCGCGTGAGCGGCCTGTAGTAATAATTTTAAGTATTCGTTTATTCGCCTGAATCTCATCCAGCAATGCCCCTTGAGCCTTGGCACTGTGATGAATTTTGTTTGCCGCTAATAACATTAGCCAGCCGTCTTTCAACGGATGATTTTTAAATGAAGACAGCAAGGATAAGCTGATTGCATTTCTAAATCGCTCCTGGCTTTGGTCGTAAGAATGTATCCCCCACACCCCGAGCATCAATAAAAACACAATTGCCACGACGAGCATTTGTGTACCTCTTCGAATTTTTTGTAACTGTTTTTCCTTTCGTTCCAGTTCAGTTATTTCTAACTTTCTGGATTCATTTAAAAAAGCCTCGCACTGTTTAAGTACATTGTCATAGTTGCCAAATTGTTTTAAATCTTCTGCTGCTTTCAAACGCACTCCGTGCCAGAGCCAAGCCGCGTCTTTTTTAATCGCCCAATCATTTGCTGCTTGTTCAAGCGATTGCACTAATTTTAAATTTTCCCTTTCTTCCTCAAGCCATAGTTGCAAATCGCCCCATTGACGCAATACCGCTTCATGAGCCACCTCTATGGTTTTGCCACCGCTTTGTTGATCGGTAACCAAAAGGCGTTTTTCTTGTAGGGCATTAATTAATGAATAACTGGCAGCGGGTAACTCGTGATAAAACGCCTGCCGCCGCATGATTTGGTTATTCTGTATATTGATGCTCGCCAAGTGCGGAATAAATGCGTTGCGCAACTGGCTAAGTTGTTCCTTGCGCTGTTGCACATCTGCAGACAAGATTGACTCGAAAATATTATTGACAACCTTTTCCATGCCGCCGAGTTTTTCATACTCATCCAAACGCAAGTCGCCATCGCCGCCATAGTCTTTAAACAGCAGGGCCAGTGTTAACGACAACATGGGCAATGGATCACCACCTTTGCCAAAATCCTCCAGTAACCGATCAACCAAATCGGGATTTATCTCCAACTTGTTTCCCGCGTTACTTGCTTGTTGCGCGGGCCCGAGGATAACTTCTTTGTAACAATGTGGAGGCAGTGGCTTCAATCCATCGAACAGTGCACTTTTGTATTCGGTTAGTGCGGCAGCGGTTTGCAGTGGTTCATAGCGATCAGAGCGAATCGTAAATGCGAGGATAAGCAGTGGGTATGGATAGTTATTCTGTGCCAGACAATGGCCCAGCATGGTTAAAAATAATTCGCTCTCTTTTGCGTCTGCCTGAAATAATTCTTCTGCTTGGTCGATTGCCAGGATTAATGTAGGGGGAGGGGATTTTTCGTTGGTTAATTGCACGCGTTGTGCGGCGGCCATTTGAATACTTGTCAGCAGCTGCAGTAGCTCCGCAGGGTTTTGAATAAGGGCTGCTTTAATATCACCTAATGTTTTGCCTGCTAAGTCCACTTCGCTCCAGGCTTTGTAGAGGCTATTCGCCAGTCCGTTATCGCCACTAATCACATGACTGCTTGGGCGAATGATATCCAGAATAAAAAAATGCCGGTCATCCCGCTTTAAACGCGGCAATAAACCCGCCCTTAAAAAAGATGATTTACCGGAACCTGATGGCCCCAGAATGACGAATAAAGTTCGTCCATCACCGTTGCGCATGCCCCGTAAAATATCCAGCCCCTGAAGTATCTGGGTATCGCGGCCAAAATAAATCGCCGCATCGATTTCATCCAGCGGTTCCAGGCCACGGTATGGCGCGCGATCAGGCTGATTCAAGGGCGGCCAGTTGAAATGATTGGCACCAATACCCGCTTTGGCTAAACCATTGCGTAAGGAGTTCAAACCATGGGTTAACCAATGCACTCGATGGGTTTGCTCTTTGTGTGTGAATTCAAAATCGGTAAGGGGGCCATCACCTACCAAATAACCAAGCTGCCATTCGGCGGTCAATTCAACTGGTAGCTCGGCTATCACAACCGTTTTTACCACTACACCAAAAATACGCTTATTGAGGTTGTGAGCCAGCAGAAATTCTGTCAAACACCATTTGGATTTGGCCCAGTCCGGGGAAATAATAAAAACTACCGCCTCACATCTATCAGCCGCTTGGCGCAATGCCTGTTGCCAGCGTTCACCTGCGGTTAAACCATGGGTTGGGTCGAGATCCAGAAATATATCGTCCTTCCCCCAGCCATTTTCTGCCAGCCAATCGCGCACGGCGACAGCGTCGAGTTCATCTGCACTGGAGTGGCTTAAGAAGATGCGAGCCATGACTATTCCTTTCAGGTTGTTTCATCGAGGCGCTAAACGCTGGCAATAGAAATTTTAGCTGTCACTTGCAGCAATATCATCAATAACAATAGCCCAAACTACAAAGAAGCTCCCCTCCCATATGGGGGGGGATAATCGCGATACATTAATGGGCTGGCGGCTCAGGCCTATATTGCAAAACAATTCCGTGAAATATTCGTAAGTACGCTAGCGCACCTTCTACTCCAATAAAACTTGCTAATCTGGAATTAAATTCCAGCTTAAATAGGTATTGTATGAATGGGAAAATACGTTTTCTTATAAGTTACATTTGTGATAATCAACCTAACACCATGGAAATTTCCTGTGAGAGTGACTCGCTTTCTGTAGAGGAGGCGGAAAAATATATAAGACAGGCACATACCTCGAAAAACGCGGCTATTAACGATATCCGTGTTGTCGGTCTTCATCGTCCCAATAATCCCGCTGTCCATCCCGGGCACTATCAACAGCCCGAAGGGTAAAAATATTTTCCGGCTGGAGATAAATTGAATTTATTTTAGGAAGAGCTTTATGAGGAGTTGCACAAAACATATTTACTTAGGTCGGAAAGTTTTACTCGGCGTTGCGTTATCTTTAGCGGCAATGAATGTGCTGGCGCAAAGTAATGCATCTTCCTCATCTGCAGTGGGTTATGGCATTAATCCACAATTGCCCGCGCCCGAAAAAAAATTAATTCCCACCGTGAACGTTGCGCCCGCAAAAGGCTGGCCCGAGCATGCTCAACCAACGCCAGTTGCGGGAACGCAGGTGAATCTTTATGCGGAAGGTTTGGAACATCCCCGCTGGTTGTATTTGTTGCCGAATGGCGATGTATTAGTGGCTGAAACTAATGCGCCGAGATCTAAATCAAATAAAGGATTTAGTGGCTGGGTGAGGGGATTATTTATGAAGCAGGCGGGTGCCGCCGTTGAAAGTGCTAACCGCATTACGTTATTGCGCGATGCCGATAAAGATGGTGTTATCGATTTTCACGCGCCCTTTTTGGAAGGTTTGAATTCACCCTTTGGTATGGTGCTCCTAGGCACTGATCTGTATATCGCTAACACCGATGCCATCGTGCATTTCACTTACAATCCCGGTGATACCAAAATTAATTCACCGGGAACAAGGCTGGTGGATTTGCCGGCTGGCTCCATCAATTATCACTGGACTAAAAATATTATCGCCAGTGCCGATGGTAGCAAGCTGTATGTAACCGTAGGTTCCAATAGCAATATTGGTGAAACCGGAATGGCGGCGGAGGAAGAACGCGCGGCGATTTTGGAAGTGGATATCAGCACCGGTAAACGCAGCATTTATGCATTTGGATTGCGTAACCCCAATGGTTTGGCCTAGCATCCCGCCACCGGAGAATTATGGGCAGTGGTAAATGAGCGCGATGAATTGGGCAATGATTTAGTGCCCGACTATTTAACCTCCGTGCAAAAAAATGGTTTTTATGGCTGGCCCTACAGTTATTTTGGCGAGCATATTGATGCGCGTGTGCAACCGCAAAATCCCGATCTGGTAAAACGCGCGCTTGTGCCTGACTATGCCCTGGGTGCACACACCGCGTCCTTGGGGTTAGCTTATTCGGCGGGCAATACTTTGCCTGCGCAATTTGCCGATGGCATGTTTATCGGCCAGCACGGTTCCTGGAACCGCAAACCGCACAGCGGATACAAAGTGGTATTTATCCCCTTTGCCGATGGGAAACCAACTGGCGCCCCACCCATTGATGTGCTCAGCGATTTTTTAAGCAAACAGGGCGATGCCTATGGTCGCCCGGTTGGGGTGATCCTCGATAGCAGCGGTGCATTACTGGTGGCAGATGATGTGGGCAATGTTATCTGGCGTGTGAGTGCAGCAGGCGTTCAGCCCAAACAATAAATTCATTAATCTACCGATTGCCCATGCAGATAATGTAATTACCCAGTATATTGCGACTAACAAGGTAATTTTACATTTCTGTCGAGAGCAACTATATGAATTTGGATAAGTCAAAAAAGCGTATCGCAAAAAGAGCAAAAATGGGTTTTCAGGGCTACCCGAAAATTTCGTTAACCTACTACGGTAAAACCACCAGCCATGCAGATGAAGTGGTGGTGGAGTTTATTTTGGAAGAGGGCGCCGAAACCCAAACAGAACGCTTCTCCAGTAAAATCGATGCGCGGGAAGATGAAGTCATCCAATCAGCGCTGGTAAAAATGATCGAGCGTTCTGAAGCCAAAACAGTTGTTCAAACTGAAAGCGTTTCCGTTGTGGTGTAAAGATCGCAACGCACAAAAAAATTACTCATTCACAATCACTTCGAATCCACCGTAGATCATACGTTTCCCATCAAACGGCATATCGCTGGCTTGCATGCGTGGATCATCCATGAATTTCTTCATTCCTGAATCGCGAGTGTCGCGGTCAGGCCAGACTACCCAGGAAAATACCACTGTCTCATTGGCTTCGAGTTTTACTGCCATTGGGAAAGAGGTAAGTTTTCCTTCGGGTACATCGTCGCCCCAGCATTCAACGACATTGAGTGCGCCATATTCTTTGAATATTGCAGCAGCTTCTAATGCCAGTTTTGTGTAAGCGGCTTTTTTTTCAGTTGGAACTGCGACTAGAAAACCATCTACATAAGACATGATGTTTCTCCTTTTAGAGTTGATGATTTGTTATACCACGCGAAATTACAGAATTAAGTGCGGTAGATAACCAAGGGATACTTTCAAATAGCCTGGGTAGCATCTGATCAATGTCTTCGGTGCAACACTCCCTCTTTTTAGCGCATATTTTCGGTTGCATCAAATACTGCCCCCTATATGGGGGACGGAAATCACCAGGCATTTTGATATCGTTTTATTAAGTGAAAAGTTACTGATAGGAAATGTGTGTGAATTCGGAAGGGTATCTGCACCGATATATAGGCAATTGCGCCTGAGGCTGGTGCAGCGTTTGTACTTGATGCGTATATAACCTGCATTATGTTGTTCCACAATAGGACACCCCAAGTGTAATAGCTGAACCGGCTTTATGCTTATGACTGAAGGACATTGATTTATGAAGCCTGAAGCAGCTAAGGAAAATTCAAGCAGTCAAAGTAATCTTGTTAATGCCCCAAGCATATCTCTTCCTAAAGGTGGCGGTGCTATTAAAGGGATTGGCGAAAAGTTTTCCGCTAATCCCGTTACCGGCACTGGTTCCATGTCAGTTCCCATTGCGTTATCACCCGGTCGTGGTGGCTTCGGCCCCCAGCTTTCGCTCAACTATGATTCGGGCGCAGGGCAGGGAGTTTTCGGCCTTGGTTGGCAAATCGCGAGCCCCAGCATTTCTCGCAAAACCGATAAAGGTTTGCCTCGTTATTTAGATGAAGAAAATTCGGATGTTTTTTTAATTTCTGGTGCAGAAGATTTGGTGCCGGTATTAGAAAACAGTAGTGCAAGGAAGGAGGAGATAAGATTATGGGGGAAAAATTATGTAGTTTCAGTTTTTCGCCCGCGCATAGAAGGGCTCTTTGCACATATTGAGTATTGGGTTGAAATAGCTAATAAGAACAATGCATTTTGGCGCAGCATTAGCCGTGACAATATCACTAGCTGGTATGGGCTGGATGCAGATAGCCGCATATTTGACCCCGATAACCACGCGCATATTTTTCAATGGCTGTTGTGTAAAACCCATGATGACAAAGGCAATCTTTGTGAATATAAGTATATAGAAAATGAAAAAAATGGATCGAGGAATGCTAAGCTTTGGGAGGCTAATCGCTTAGAAAGCTCGCGAACATCCAATCGTTATTTAAAGCGAATTCTGTACGGCAATCGTAGTGCATATCACCCCATTCTTGATGAAAATATCCCCGAAAATACTAATACAGAATGGATGTTTGAAGCTGTATTTGATTACGGTGATCACGATTTAACAAATCCGCAACCGATCGCAACTATTAATACCCCTAGCCCTGATTGGGTAGAGCGTATCGATGCCTTTTCGCAACATCGGGCAGGTTTTGAAATTCGCACGGATCGCCTCTGTCGCCGTGTTTTAATGTTCCATCACTTCCCCGAAGACGAGGATACGCAATTAAATTGCCTGGTGAAATCGACCGATTTTCACTACGAGCGGGCTGACCTGAATGATCTCATCCAGTCTGGCTATTCGGTGCTTCAATCAGTTACTCATCATGCATATCAAAAACGCGTGATTGGAGAGCCTGCTTATGAATCCCGCCAATTTCCCCCGGTTACTTTTTCATATAGTCAGCCCAACATTAATAAAACCTTGCAACACATTAATGCTGCTCAGCTGGAAAATTTACCGGTAGGAATTCAAGGTCCCGGTTATCGTTGGTTAGATCTTGATGGGGAAGGCCTCTCGGGAGTGCTAGCGGAAACCACTGGCGGCTGGCATTACAAGCCCAATTTAGGCGATGGAAATTTCGGTGCTCTGCGGTCGGTTGCACCAATTCCTGTCGCTGCGCTGGCTGATGGTGGCCATCAATTTATGGATTTATCCGGCAATGGCGAAATTGATGTGGTGGATTTTGCCGGTGCTACGCCCGGCTTTTATGAGCGCGATTCAGAACGAGGCTGGAAGCAGCACATTCCATTTTTAAATTTGCCCAATATCAACTGGCAAGATCCTAATTTACGTTTTCTGGATTTAACTGGCGATGGCCATGCGGACGCATTAATTACTGAGCAAGATGTCTTCACTTGGTACCCTTCACTGGACGATCGCGGTTTCGATAATGCAGAGCAAACCCGTCAAGCAATAGATGAAGATGCAGGTCCGCGCTTAGTATTTGCGGATGTAGTGCAAACCATTTTTCTGGCGGATATGTGTGGCGACGGGCTTACCGATCTGGTGCGCATCCGCAATGGTGAAGTCTGCTACTGGCCTAATTTGGGTTACGGCAAATTTGGCCGCAAAGTGACGCTGGGAAATTCTCCCCGGTTCGATGTGCTGGATTTGTTTGACCCCAGTCGCATTCGCTTGGCCGACATAGATGGCAGCGGCCCGGTTGATATTATTTATCTCGGGCGCCAGGGCGCGCAGCTCTATTTTAATCGCTCCGGTAATGTTCTCAGTCAACCTATTATTGTTGATCTGCCATTGGCTACGCAAAACCTCAACTCGGTACAAGTGGCCGATCTCTTCGGCAATGGCACTGCGTGCCTGGTATGGAGTTCCCATTTACCTGCCGATGCAACACGGCCGGTTTGCTACATAGATTTAATGGGCGGTACCTCTGTTGCGGAAGCGGATAAAATCAAGCAGCGCACGCATGAAAAACCGCACTTATTAATAAAAATTGATAACAATATGGGCGCGATCACGGAAATTGAATACACACCATCCACCCGTTTTTATCTGCAAGATAAGCTCGCCGGTTTCCCCTGGATTACGCGTTTGCCATTCCCCGTTTACTGCGTCAGCAAAACCACTGCAAAAGATCATTGGCGCGGCACCGAGTTCAGTAGTACCTACAGCTACCACCACGGTTATTTTGATGGGGCAGAAAGGGAGTTCCGTGGCTTCGGTCGGGTTGAACAAGTTGATGCAGAATTATTTTCGCGCTTTGCTGAGAACAATATTGGCAGCCCCTGGATAACTCAGGACAAAAAACTCTATCAGCCACCGATAAAAACCATCACTTGGTACCACACAGGCGCTGCTATTGATCGCCAAAAAATTCTCACACAATTTGAACAAGAGTATTTCACCCATAAATTTAGAGATCGGTTCGTTCAAACTACTTCGCTGTTTCACGAAAATGCATTACCCGAGCCAGAGCTTTCCAATGAATTAACTGCGAGCGAATGGCGTGAAGCCCTGCGCGCTTGCAAAGGCATGGTATTAAGGCAAGAAAGCTATGAGCTTGATTTGGATGACCTTACCGTCGCGCAACCCAAACACACGCCTGTGCGTTTATATTCCGCAGCGAATCACAACTGCAATATTCAATGCTTGCAACAACGAGGCAGTAATCGCCACGCCGTATTTTTAGTCACAGAAAGCGAGGCGTTAACCTATCATTATGAATTAGCGATTCCAAAAACAGGAAGGCTAATACCCGATCCACGTATTTCGCACACCATCAATTTGCGTCACGATAAATACGGTAATCCCCAGCAATCCATTGCAATAGGTTACAAGCGCTGGAAGCGTTCTTCATCAAATCAACTGATTGATAATGTGCAAGCGGAAGAGCATGTCGTCTACAACGAAACACATTACACCAATGATGTATTGCTGCCAGAACCTACAGAGGTAGTGAAACCCGAATTAAAACTGGCATTAAAACACTATCGCTTGTGTCTGCCCTACGAAGTGCAAACTTACGAATTAACCCATATTCACAAAGCAAACCCCTTCTACTATTCACCACAAGATTTTCGCAAGCTGAAATTAAGCGATATTTATGATCTAGATAAGTCTGACGGTGTTGAATTTGTTCCTTATCACCAGCATGCCACTAAATCAACCCCGCAAAAACGCATCATTGAACATGTGTGCACCCGGTTTTTTGATGATGCAGCAGAAACTCCGGAAGATTCTTTAGCCTTTGGTAAGCTCGGGCCGCGCGGCTTTAAATATGAAGACTATAAACTCGCATTGACCACCGATTTATTGTCTGCAGTCTTCGCAATTAAAGACAGCCAGAATCAAATTGTTGAAGATAAACTGGCTTGGTCTGTTGATGCGAATGAAACTGTTCGCGAAAAAATGAACAAACCGCTTGGCACCAATAATACACACCACTTGAAGTCGGGCTACATTCGTGGCGAAGCGATTAATACAAAATTTACCGGCCAGTATTGGATGCGCTCGGGCATTGCGGGTTTTGCGCCCAGCGCGCCCAACAATTTCTATTTACCCAATCTCTACACAGATCCGTTCGGCAATCCAACAACCTTGAGCTATGACCCACTGAATTTATTTATCACTCAGAGCAAAGACGCAAAAGGTAATGTATCGGGGATCTATACCGTCAATAATAAACCGCGCTTTAACTACCGTGTGCTTGCACCTATTGAAATGGTTGATGCTAACGGTAACCACAGTGAAGTGGCGTTTGATATTTTTGGGCTCGTAGTAGCGGCTGCAACCAAAGGAAAATTGATTAACAATAAATGGCAAGGAGATAATCTGGATGGATTTGATTTTGCCTTAATTAATCCGCACGAAAACGAAGTCTATGATTTTTGTTTTAAAAAGGTTTTTGATCAGCAACAAGAAAATAAAGCCAGAGAGTGGCTCGCAAATGCATCGGCGCGTTTTATTTATCATTTTGGCGAATTACGCGATTTAAATAACAAGCCGACCTGGCGTGTCCGCATGTCGGGTGCTTGTGGTATCGCACGTGAAATTCATGCGGGACAAGCTGGCGGCGCTACCAGCCCTCTGCAAATTTCGCTTGAATGTTCCGATGGTAGTGGTGCAGTGGTGATGAAAAAAGTGCAGGCGGAACTTGATCCGGTTCCGACATCACCCACATTGCCGACAGATTCAACCCGCCGTTGGATTATCAACGGCCTTACCTTGCTCAATAACAAAGGTAAACCGGTTAAACAATACGAGCCTGTGTTTAGCAATGACTTTGGTTGCGAAATGCCGCAAGCCAACGGCATTTCATCCACTATTTTTTATGATGCGGCCGGGCGCGTGGTGCGCACGGAATTTCCGGATGGTACCTTGAGCCGCGTGGTGTTTTCACCTTGGTTTAGCCGCAGCTATGATCAAAACGATACTGTGCTGGAAAGTAAATGGTACAAAGCTAGAAATGCACTAGCACGATCAAAAGCACTTCCAGCGAATCCCGATCCACAACAGCGAGCGGGTTGGCTCGCGGCGCAACACGCTAACACGCCAGCCGATACCCATTTCGATAGCCTTGGCCGTGAAGTTATTTCAATTGCACAAAATCGAACTAATGGTGTTTACGAAAAATATATTACGTTCACCAAGCTGGATGCGGAAGGAAAACCATTATGGATTCGCGATGCCAGAGGCAATCTGGTGATGCAGTACGTCACACCTTACAAAGCCAACAACGACCCAAGTAATGCGCTGCCGTATCGCGTGGATGCCAGCACAGGCAAACGTATTTACAGCGCCCCGTGTTACGACATGGCGGGCAACTTACTGTTTCAACACAGTATGGATGCCGGTGATCGCTGGACAATTAATGATGCAGCCGGAAAGCCGATGTTTGCATGGGATGTCTACCAGTCCAATGAGAGTGCTGCTGAACAAAAGCGGTTGTATTCAACGGAGTATGATGAATTACATAGGCCGATTGCGCTCAAACTCAAAATTGACATCGACGCTTTTAAAGTTATCGAGAAGTTCGTTTATCAAGACGCAATTGATCAACCGATTAATAATCTCAATGGCCAAGCTACACATCATTATGATGCAAGCGGATTGAATGAAGTGATAGGAGTGGACTTTGCGGGCAGTCCACTTGAGATACGACGCACATTGGTCCTAGACAAAACCGCAGCGTTTATTGATTGGCAGGGCAATCTATCTTCCAAATTGGAAACTGAAACCTGGATTCAAATCACTGAATACGATGCGCTCAAACGCATGACGAAATTGTTTAACTGGCATCGTGATGTCAAATTTGATAATCAACACAATGAACAGGTTACACCTGGTGTTACCAATCGGGTTGCTATTTACATTCCGCGCTACAACGAGCGTGGTTTGTTAAGTGGGGAAACACTTCATGTGCGAGCGAGCAAAATTATCGTTAATGGCGTGATGAAATCTGAGATTGGTCAGGCACGCACCCAACAAGCCATTGTTGACATTGGCTATGATGCTAAAGGGCAACGGCAATATTTAAAGCTCGGTAACGGAACAGTTACTCGTTACACCTATGATCCTGAATCGTTTCGTTTGGTGCAGCTCTATACCAAACGAAGCGCAAGCGATTCTGATTCACCGTTGCCCGCTGGTGTACAGAATTTGAGTTACGTGTATGACCCTTCCGGCAATATCGTGCACATCCGCGACGACGCACAACAAACAGTATTTTTTCAAAATGCAGCCATTGAACCGCATTGCAGTTATGTGTACGACGCGCTCTATCGTCTTATCGAGGCAAAGGGGCGCGAGCAAGCCCAAAGCAATCAAGCACCAGCAACACCGGAAGGCGATTGGCCAAAAATATCCGTTCCTACAGATCGCACACTTCGGGAATATACCCAGCGCTACGTTTACGATTCAGTCGGCAATTTCATCGCTATGCACCATCAAGCTGGTAGCGGTTCATGGCAGAGATATTACCGAACAGCAACGGACAGCAATCGTCTATTGCAGACACGATTGCAAGACGATAACTGGAGCTTGCCTGACCCAGCTAAGGACACACACTATCGCTACGACAGTCACGGTTCGATGCTGAATATAGGTGCACAAAACACCGACTTCGATCTTCACTGGGACCATCGCGACATGATTAGTCACCTGTGGCTCGGAGGTGGCGGCGATGCCTACTATCAATACGACAGCAGCAAACAACGCACACGAAAATATATTCAGCGCAACACTAGCATTGAAGAAGAG
>Ga0247783_1000444_pt1 | contig 12800 bp, 17 predicted proteins | sample UWRJL064202C5_FD_179911 | JGI IMG/M metagenome (GOLD analysis project Ga0247783, IMG submission 179911) | Plant litter microbial communities from Arlington Agricultural Research Station in Wisconsin, United States - UWRJ-L064-202C-5 | ecosystem: Environmental > Terrestrial > Plant litter >...
TTGGCGACGTGCATCCAGGGCGGAGGCTTGTGCTGGCCAGACGGCTGGCCCTTCTTCGCCGAGCTCCCGCTCTTCGGAGGCGGACCCTTGCGCTTGGGCGGGGGCTTCCGCTTGCTCTTCAGCCCCAGGACCTTGCGCTTGGCCTGCGACGCCGGCGGCGGGCCGTCGTTGTCCTTCTGCAGGAACTTCCCTGCCGACCCTTTGGGGTCCTTCTTCTTCAGCAGACCGGCCTGCTTGGACGTGAAAGTCATCGGGGATCCCCACTGTGAGCGGCTGGAGCCACAGTATCCGATCGGACCCCCCGGTTGGAGCGTGTCTGAGCCCTCGGTGAGCCACGTTCTGAGGCCCAACCGTCATCGGTGGATGTCACCAATCCGCTCGAATCACGTTGGACCCCCTGCGAACAACAGCCGGGGACCATCGGTACGGGATCGGAGGGGTGACCAATGGGATCGGAGACGTTTCCGTGGGGGTCTGAGAGGCCGAATCGGGGGCATATGGGCAAAATCAGAAACTCTTGTGGGAGGTTCAAATATAAACAATAAATACAAAAGAAACAATACTATACCCCCTATACATATATATGTATATATAGGGGTACCCTGTATTTGTTACTAATTGTGTTGAATGATTTGTGAGTTTGGTTTTGTTTATGTTGTTTTGAATTTGGCATTGTGCATTTGTTCAGTGCTATCCGTTCCTATCCGTTAGGTGGTTCAGTATGTCCGAAGACAATCCGATCACTCGTGCAGTCGAGAAGAAGATTGCTCGTAAGATCAATGGTGGAGATCCCATCGAAGACATGACTCGTATCGAGGTGTCTAACGCTGCTAGTGAGTTCGAGTCCATGCTCATCGCTAAGCTCAATCAAGTCCATGACGATTGGGCGAAGCTTCAGGATGACATGAAGGCCACGTCCGTCCCTAAGGACTCGGCTCGTTGGGCTAGCTCTCAGCGTGTGTTCGACATCCAGGTCAAGTCACTGGAGAAGCGTCTCGCTTCAGTATCCGATCTGGGTACTCGTCCGTGAAAGTAGAGTCATCCTTCGGGATGGCTCTTCTTTTTTATCTATGTTTATCTAGCTATTAGCTATCAGCTTTTTTTATTACGCATGTAATGGTGACGACTAATACCACCTGCTAATAAATGAATACCCTCGCCTAGTCGCGTGACGTTTGCATCCCCGGCTACGGGGTGGCCGGCCGTCACTAGACGAGGTGCATTACATGTGTATTCTTTTAAAGCTGATTGCGTTACTAGCTATCTAGACTATGCGGCATGGCTATCGCCTGCAGCATGGTCTGTTTATATACACGGACTGGACGCTGCGGCATGGTCTCTTGACCTGCAGCATGGGTGGGTGAGCTCTCGAGCTGACCCCTGTTTTCGCTTAAGGGGCCTCTTATAGTTATAAGGATCAAGTACTTATCCTTATATATATAAGTCGCCCCATATAGTGAACAGGGGTTGAGCGTGATGGACTTCGTCCGGACATGCCTCTCACTAGGCATGATGATTCTGGTACAGCTCCTGTACTAATGAGAGTTTGCTGAGAGGTTCTATCAGCACATCTACCGAGCACTTGACTAAGTGGGTTGTTGCACCTTATACTGGTGTTACCTCCTATGACAGGCGCTGCCTGTCTCTCTGCTGCTGCCGACTGTCCACTGCTGTGGGTCTGTCGCTGCTGCGAGACAGAGAGAGAGTGTCTTTTTGGGTTTGGGGTAGGTAAGGGATTCAACTTTAAGTTGAAGAGAGAGTGAGAGAGGAGAGAGAGTTGTCTGATTGCATCAGATTCAAGGGACATATCCGAAAGCAAGATGGGTATGGGATCGTCGGCCGTTCAAGGAACGGACACAAGCGGATCTTCCTGGCCCATCGCTGGGTGTGGGCACTGCACCACGGCAAGGATCCATGGCAGGTACCGAAGTGGATACAGGTCTCGCAGTCCTGCGGCGATCACGCCTGTGTCAATCCCGAGCACCTGACCACAGAGGTGGGCGACGCTGTCATCGACACGCTGCCCAACGTGGTCAATCTCAAGGACATCCGAGCTGATGTTCTTCTGACTGCTGTTGCAGTCAGGCAGGTCAGCCCGACATCCAGTCAGTACAAGACCAAGGCTGCGATGTCGCATGCACTCAGGACTGAGTGCGCTCAAGGCCACGCATTCCGTGAGGCACCGGATGACACGCCGTGCCTCGCGTGTCAGATCGACAAGAAGCTGGACCTCGACTCCGAGGTTCAGCCCGCCTGATCAGTCCCACCGTGGGATGATCGAACTCGCACAAGAGAGTGAGCAAGAACATGAGCAAGAGCAAGCGCATCATCATCTCCATCATCGTCTGCCTGGTCGGGGTCGGCATCACCATCGGTGTGCACCACGACATCAACGAGCGCAAGGAGCTGGCCGGCTACACCGCACAGATGAAGCAGGCCAAGCAGGCGCAGATCTTCGCCTTCTTCGATGGCTACGAGCAGACCATGGGTCCGATCGAGTCCGAGGCCGAGGCGATCAAGGTCGGCAAGGCAGCACAGATCCTGTGCGTCTACCTCGACGAGGATCCCTCGTTGAAGGGTGCATGGGACTACGGCACCGACAAGCTGGAGCTGTCCTCCGATCAGGCCGTGGCCGTGATCGACACCGGCGTCCGTGTCTTCTGCCCGCGGCATCAGCCCCTGCTGAAGGCAGGTGAGTGATGGCCAACAGGCTGGCCGAGCTCGACCTTGCACTGTCTCAGTGCAAGGCCGAGCACGCCGCTGCTCTTGCAGCAGAGAAGGCTGACTACTTCGACAACGTGCTGTATGCCGGCAACACCGTGACGGAGTGGCAGAAGCTGAACAAGATCATCCGTGTCTCCTATGTCCGGAGGCTGCAGGCATACGCCGCTCTGTGCACAGCACGGGCGGAGCTCGCTGCCGAGAAGCTGAGCATCAGCCTCCTGCCTCAGGCAGGTGACTGATGCAGGGCGAGGAAGCACCACTGTTCTCCATGCCCATGCCGAAGTGCGCTACGTGCATGCATGCGCAGACCGATCACTGGGTGGAGAACCACCTCGTCGTGTACTGCCACAACGAGGGCTGCTTCTGTGGGCAGGAGCAGCCACACCGGTGGCAGGCAGCGACGCGCACATGGTGGCTGACCATTCCACCCTGGGCGGTCGCAGTCATCGGCTGCTCCATCTTCTGGGCGCTGTTCATCCTGCTGCTGGTCTAGTGCTTCGACCTGGACAGGTCGTGAAACTGTCTGTCCCTCAGTACCGTCCGGTGCTGAGTCATCACCACAAGGAAGGGGTGTCAGCAATGGCGCCACGTCAGACGAACGACGAGTACCTCGCCAGCCTGGAGGCCGAGCTCAAGGCCACCAAGGCGAAGGCCGAGGAGACCATCGCTGCGAAGATCGCTGCGGTGCAGGCCAAGCTCGACGCGGCCAAGGCCAAGGACGAGGAGCGGACCAAGTCCCGGATCGTGAAGCTCGACGAGCAGATCACCGCGGCCAAGGCGAGCATCGCCAAGGCCGAGGCCCGGCTCGCCAAGCTGCAGTCGGAGCGGGCCGCGCTCGAGGAGAGCCAGCCCGAGGCCGAGCAGCCCGAGCTGGTCGACGACGAGCGCACCGAGCAGCCCGAGGCCACGGCCAAGGGCAGCCGGCGTCGGGCCGATGCGGCCTGAGGCTGCGATCGCTGAAGCCATCGGCTCGCTGCGCGGGACCCCAGTCTTCCTGGCTGGGTCCTGCGCAGCGGCCGAGGTTGCCGGCCGGCCGGACGGCTACAGCGATCTCGACCTGTTCGTGCCCACCCAGCAGGTGCTGATCTCTACGATCCAGACCCTGCTCAACGAGGGCTACACCATGGACGACCGGTTCCACCGTGTCTGGCACAGGTGGTTGCGGTACGGACTGAAGGGGTGGCACACCAACTCGATGCGTCTGCACTCCAAGCAGGACGTCGAGACCAACGTGGTGTACAAGATCGTGGACGGGCACCCGACCACGACCCTGGCCCAGGTGCTGGAGTCCTTCGACTTCGGCTTGCTCGCTGTCGGCTACGACATGGAGCAGCAGGTCAACCGTGACCTGCGTCCGTACCTGTTCCCCGGCATGGACATCGACGGCCCGCTGCCGATGATGCCCGGGCGGAGGGATGCCTGGCGTAACGGGTACATCTCGCAGTACAACGGGCTGCGTGAGGCCGCACGCTATGCCAAGTACCACCGCTATGGCTATGACATGTCGCTCGTCAAGGACGACCTGGTCAATGGCTACGAGATGGTGGCCAGCTACCACCTCAGCCAGGTGGATCCGGACCGGCAGTTGCTCGGTCAGATCTACACCACGCTGCGGGACAAGATCGAGTTCGATGAGATCGACGAGTTGCTCACCAGCTACAAGACGCTGGACTTCAAGGACTCGCTCGACCTGATCATGGAAGCACTCGAGTGAGGGTGCGCACCGGGACCTGCATGCTGTGCGGTAAGCCCGGTGAGCTGGAGATCGAGGACGAGGTGCTGGCCAAGAAGGCACTGCGTTGGCTGCGCCTCCCCACTGCACGACGTCCGTTCATTCAGCGTGCCCTGCCCGAGCTCACCCCTGGTGAGCGCGAGCAGATGATGAACGGGTCGCACGAAGCGTGCTTCGACAAGGCGTTCCCGCCGGACGAGGAGACATCGTGAGTTTCCTGCCGAAGGCTGAGCGTCACAACTGCAGGGTGTGCGGGATCTGGAAGTGCGCTGACTGCGGATGGCAGCGGCGCCCGGCCAACCTGCTCTACCCATGGCAGTGGTGCAAGGAGTGCGGTTCCCTGCGTGGTCAGTTCCTGCCGGTGCAGCATGCTGCTCCGTACATGCAGGCCAACCACGACGAGGATGCTGCACGCATCCACGGATTGGAGGGATCGTGAACGCACCGCCACCGCCACCACCGCTGACCATGCAGCAGGTGGTGGCACCAGCAAAGCAGGTCACCAGCCTGGCGGACTTGTACCGCAAGGCCAAGGCCAAGGGTGTGCTCACCTCGTTCAGTGAGTACCCCCAGTAGGACCACGAGTAGCAACCGCTCACTCGTGCACACCAGCAAGGAAGAAGGAACAGCATGACTCTGTCAGTGACCCCGCTCATCAGCGGCGGGTACCTCGTGAAGGGCACCGACAACGAGGGCACGAAGGGCAGCACCATCCTGACCAGCGATCGCTGGGATCTGGTGCTGCACCTCCGCAACCACAAGGTGGCGGAGGAGGAGTTCGATCGCACGGTCGAGGAGTTCTTCAAGCCGCTGACCGATGCGGCGGACAAGGCCAAGGCCACCATCGCCGGCGCCACCAGCGAGTGGGGCAAGGTGACCATCGGCGAGAACGTCGAGGGCAGCCACGCCCAGGTCGTGGACCTGGACGAGGACGGGATCATCCTGCAGATCCTGGCCGAGGGCAACCAGAACCAGTTGCTCTGGGTCGGCGACGACAAGCTGGTCGCGGTCCAGGTCTGACAAGCAGCGAGCCCGGCCTGCGTCAAGGACAGGCCGGGCTCGTGACCCTGCGACAGGTAGCAACCACGAACAAGAGTAGCAAGGAGGAGCCATGCTCGAGAAGCTGATGAAGCTTTACACCATGGCAATGGCGTACGACGTGCGCTCACCGATGCCCCACCTGGTGGGACCACCGGGATGTGGCAAGTCCACGTACGTGGAGCAGCTGGCTGAGCTGCTCGATGTGAACTTGCACATCATCAACGTCAGCAGGCTGAGCCCTCTCGAGATCGAGGGCGTGATGATGCCGCATGGCACAGGCGAGGACATGGTCCTGCGCATGTTGCCGGCCACGTTCTGGACCAGCCTGAGAGAGGGCGACATCCTCCTGATGGATGAGTTCCTCCGTGGATTTCCCGAGGTGTACAACGGGCTGCTCGACATCTTCACGTCACGTCGTGTCGGTGCGTTCCGTCTGCCGCAGGTGTTCATCATCGGCGCGAGCAACTCGGTCACTGCGTACGACCAGGCGCTGGAGGACAGGCTCCTCCACCTGACGGTGTCGGATCCTCGCACCTCCAAGGTGGAGCGGCTGCGTATCGCCAAGCTGCTGGTCGACCAGCTCGGTCTGCTCCCGGTCATGGCCGAGAGCTACGAGATGGAGGCCCTCCTCGACAAGGAGGTGCTGCCTCTGTACAACCTGCTCGACTCCTTCAAGAAGAAGGGGACGAAGACAGGTGCGGCAGTGAGCACGGGTTACAGCGTGCGCAACCTGATCGGCCAGGCCCAGCTTCGGATGGTCACCTCGTCAGCACTGAAGGAGCTGATCGAGATGAACAACCAGCGGGCCATCACCAGTGGCAAGCACCAGTTCGTGCTGCTGCTGAGTGGCAAGACACCGCCATCTGGCTACACCCAGAAGGCACTGCAGCTGAGGGGTAACCCGAGGCTGACCAACACCCAGGCGCTCAACCTGGAGGGCAACCTCCAGCTGATCGACCTGTCCGCTGCTCAACGTGAGCACACCAAGGAAGAGGAGGACGAGGAAGCATGAGCATCCTCACGAGCATCCAGTTGCGTGACAACCTGGAGTTGATCCAGCTCAAGCCGGGTCTGAAGTTCAGCAAGGCCAGCCTCAAGATGATCCTGCCGGACATCGAGACCACGCTGTTCTTCGCCAAGCTGTACGACCTGAACGTGAGCGAGCTGGCTCGCCTGCTGCAGGTGGTGCACGGCAACATCGGCGTGGTGCAGGCACTGACCGGCGAGGCCGGCGTGCACAGCACCGAGCTGCAGGACTACGTGGTCGAGCTCGGCTACGAGTGGCTCATCAACGAGGGCGACGTCTCGTTCAGCACCACTGTGCCCAAGGGTGAGGTGCTGCCCGAGCTGTGGGCTGCGATGCAGGTGGACGTGGCCAAGTCCATCAAGGAGGTGGCCGAGAAGTTGGAGGACGTGATCGGCGAGCTGCCCGGCAAGGAGGGGCAGATGGTGTTCCAGTCCCTGATGACGGTGAACGCGAAGCGTCCCATCCTCGGTGACTACAAGGCGCGTGTGCACCACGCACCTCGTCGTCCGAACCTGGTGATCCTCGACGTCAGCGGCAGCATGACGGAGGAGACGGTGGCCACCATCATCGAGGACGTGGTGTCCATGTCGTACATGGCCGACGCCCACCTGGCGATCGTGTCCAACGACACCATCCACTGGGAGCCGGGCAACTACACCGTCGACGGTGTGCTGCACGAGGCCCAGTACGGGGGCACGCACTACGAGACGCTGCAGCAGCTGCTCGATCGGGACTGGGGTGTGGTGGTCTGCGTCGCGGACTACGACTCCAGCCTCCGCGCGAAGGAGGCCATCGCCTCCAGGTGCGTGGGCAACATCGAGCTGGTGCTGGACATCAGCCTGGTCGATCGGCCCACGTTCCTCGCCGAGGTCGTGGGTCAGTTGGCCAACGAGGTGAAGCCACTGCTCGTGGCTGAGCCGGGAGCAGCACTCACCGATCAGTGGTGAGGCAGGACCCCACCACCAACCGGTGATGGGTACGGGGCCGGGATACACAGGCCCACTCGAGTAAGAGAGAGACAAGCATGAGCAATCCCAAGCAGGTGACCATCTACGGTCGGCTGTCCTTCCCGTCGTGGACGGCGAAGGAGGCGTACGACCTGAGCCTCAAGGGTTCCTACCCGGCGAAGGACGTGGCCGACGCGGCGCCGCACTTCCAGCTGCTGGTGGCTGACACCCAGTGGCAGAAGTTCTACGACCACGCGACCAAGGTCTTCCTGCCCTACTGCGCAGAGCAGGCAGCCAAGGGCGAGAAGAAGGACAGCCTCTCCACCGCCGAGGTGAAGATGCTGACCGACGGGTTGAACGACCTGGACAACCAGACGTTCAACACGCCGGCCAAGTCCGTGCACGAGAAGAGCCAGGCGCTGGCGCCCGAGGCGGTGGCCACCATCAAGGTCATCGGACCGAAGGGTGGGGACATCGACCTCAAGGCCATCGTCAACAGCGAGGCCGAGCTCAGCGTGCCCGACCCGGACCAGCTGACCTGGCCGGCGGTCAAGCCGATCGGCATGTCGGTGCACCAGATGTACCCGGGGTGCTACGTGGCGGTGACGCTGAACCTGTACGCCTACCACAACGGGCGCAACCCGGGCTTCAGCGCGGGCGGTACCACGGCCGTCTTCAAGATGGACGGCGAGCGGTTCGGCGGGACCGTGGCAGTCGACGAAGAGGACATCTTCCTCGACTGATCAACCGAGAGGGGCAGCTGGCTACGGCCGGCTGCCCTTCTCTCTCGGGGGCTAGACCCCAAGGAGGTAGCAGTGGCTGAGAGATTCAGCGCAAGTCAGGCGTCCAAGTTCATGGCCTGCCCTGGTGCAGGGAACCTGGAGCTGGCCATCCCCAACTGGGTGCCACCAGTGGATGACCGGACCGCGGATACCGCGGCCAACAGGGGTACGAACATGCACAACATGTTCGCCCAGATCATGACGCTGTCCACCAAGGACATCGCCATGATGGCTCTGGCTCTGGAGTACGTGGCCAACGTGCGAAAGACCAGAAAATTTCAGGTGCTCATCGAGGAGCCAGTCCATGCGGAGTGGCTGAGCACAAGGCCCGGCACGACAGCAGACCTGGTGCTGTACGTAGCCGACGAGATCCACGTCTTCGACCTGAAGACCGGGGTCACTCCGGTCAGTGCGTGGGAGAACGCGCAGCTGTTGTACTACGCGCTCTGCTACGGAGGGCTGGCACCCAAGGCGAAGGGTGTGCACCTGCACATCGTGCAGCCATGGGCCGACAACATGGAGAGCTGGTTCGCCAGTGCTGCCAGGTTGCAGGAGTTCAGGGATGAGGCTCAGCGCACTGAGCTGAAGCTGCTGAGTGGTGACACCACGCTGGTGCCTGGTGATCACTGCACGTTCTGTCCTGCCAACCCGCATGGTCGTGGGTTGCGTGGCCGGCCGTACTGCCCAGCCATGATGAGCGTGTTCTACCCACAGGAAGAACCCGACTACGACGAGATGCTGAGGATGGACTGATGCACATCTACACGGACGAAGGAAAGATGGAGCTCGTCGGCCTGGACTTCGAGAGCTACGGTGCGATGAGCCTGCCGCAGTACGGACTGCATCGGTACGTCAACAACGCCACGTTCCAGCCGCTGCTTGCAGCAGTGGCATGGCACGGGGGTGGCACGTACAAGTCCGCGCTCCTCGACCTGACCGAGGACTACGAGCGGAAGCGTGGGCTGTTGCTCGAGTTGATCGAAGGCAACATCATCGTCGCGCACAACGCAGGGTTCGAGCAGGCTGTGCTCGGCAGCATGGGCATCCATGTCCCGAGCAGCAGGTTCATCGACTCCGCTGTGCTGGCACGAGGTGCTGGTGCAGCAGGCAAGCTCGAGGCGGGTGCGCCTCAGCTGCTGGGCATCGACAAGCTCGAGGCCGGGGTCGATCTGATCCGGCTGTTCTCCATCCCTGGTAAGTACCAGGAGGCGAGCGGGAACATGGCCTTCGATCAGAAGATCAAGGCTGAGTTCCCTGAGAAGTGGGAGCTGTTCGGTACCTACTGCAAGGTGGATGCCGAGCTCAGCCTGCAGCTGGCGTCGGAGTTCCTCACCGATGTCGGTGAGATGGAGAACACCGCGGTGACCATGGACATGAACAACACGGGGTGGCACGTCGACCTCGAGTTGGTCGAGGAGATGCAGCGCAGGTACGAGGCCAACCTCGTGGCAGTGGAGGCTGAGTTCCGTACGGCAACCGGTGCCTTCGAGCTCAACCTCAACAGCAGCAAGCAGCTGATCGAGTGGTGCACCAAGCGTGGCGTGCGCACCTCATCGTTCGATGAGTCGCACGTCGAGAAGCTGATCACTCGGATGGAGAAGCGACTGGCCAGTGGCAGTGCCACGCTGACGCCGGCCAAGGTGGACAACTACACCGAGGTGCTGCACCTGCTGCGTACCAAGCAGGCGCTGGGTGGGTCCAGCCTGAAGAAGCTGCAGGTCATCCTCGACACCACGTCCGAGGACGGCCGGCTGCGTGACCAGTACCTGCACCTCGGTGCGGGTGCCACGTTCCGGACGACAGGCCGGGGCGTGCAGATGCAGAACCTGAAGCGGCTCTCCGATGGTGGCTCCGACATGGCGGAGCTGCTCGATCCCACCTCCGAGTGGGACAACGGAGAGCTGGCCACCAACGTGCGGCAGGTGTTCACTGCCTCCGACCCAGCGGGTGCGCTGGTGGTGGGTGACTTCAGCAGTGTGGAGTCACGAGGTCTGGGCTGGCAGGCGGGCGAGCAGTGGAAGCTCGACGCCTACGCCAAGGGCGAGGACCTGTACAAGGTGCTGGCCGGGGTCATCTTCGGCATCGCACCGGAGCAGGTCAGCAAGGAGCAGCGGCAGATCGGCAAGGTGGGTGAGCTGAGCTGTGGCTATGGCGCGGGACCGGATGCGGTCCAGGCCTTCGCCTCCAAGATGGGTGTCGAGCTCGCCGAGCACGAGGCCATCACGCTGGTCAAGGACTGGCGTGCTGCCAACCAGGAGATCGTGCGCTACTGGTGGGAGCTGGACGCTGCGCTGCATGCTGCGATGGTGAGTGGGTACGCCAGCGTGCGGCTGCCGCAGGGTGGGGTGGAGATCACCGCGGTGCCGGCACCTCAGTCACTGCGGGACCAGGTCAAGAACCAGGACCTGCAGTCGCTGAAGGTGAAGCTCGGTTCGATGGGCGAGACCCTGACCCTGCACCGTGTGATCCACGGGGTGCACGAGTCGGGTCGGAACATCAAGTACTGGAAGCCGAGCGAGCGGAAGACAGGCAACCTGTGGGTGGACACGTTCGTCAACCCGAAGACCAAGCAGGTCCAGCCTTACACCGTCTACGGCGGCAAGCTGGCTGGGTTGCTGACCCAGTCGCTGTGTCGTGAGGTGTTCTTCGACAGCCTGAGGTTGGTGCACAGTTGGGCAGACATGTACCCCAACGTGTGGCTGGTCGGTCAGTTCCACGATGAGATCGTGTTGGACTGGGTGCCAGGTCAGGTGTCTCTCGACTTCACCAAGGGTGCGCTCGAGAGTGCGATGACCACCACCACGCTGACGGGGTTCCCCCTGGCGGCGGAGATCAAGCACGACTACCGCTACACCAAGTAGCCCGAGCCGGGTGCAGACGAAGCCACTGGTTGACGTCTGCACCCGGTCCACCCAAGGAGGCAGGATGAGTATCGCACAGGTGTTCGGCGTGGATCCAGGTCTGGTCCACACCGGCGTGGTGGGCATGCAGTTCGCTGCCCACAGCAAGACCATGCGGGTGACCCACACCGTGGTCGACGGGCCGGACGCCGGCGCCGTGGCCAAGTGGGTAGAGGACACCCCGGTTCCACCGGTGGTGTTCGTCGAGGCGTACCGCCCGAGGCAGAACCTCAACTCGGACCAGCGCATGGTGCGGGCTGAGATCGAGCTGCGTGCTGCGCTGCGTGGTGCCACGTACCTGCCCAACATGGGCATCAAGCGTGTCATCACTAGAGAACTGATGGAGGTAGTGGAAGTGTGGAAGTTCCCTACCTCCACCCATCACCAGGACCTACGAGCCGCGGCCCGCATCGCCCTTCTCGGGATGGTGAAGGACGCAGTGCTGAACGAGCTGCTGGCTGACGTGGTGATGGACTACCTCGACGGTCGACCGTGGGGGATCGTCCACGGGTAGCAGGAAAATTCTTTCCAAGGAGGCAAGGGAAATGGTGGATCTCCACCAGGAGGAGAGCGCCCCCACTGAGCTCGAGTTGATCGAGCTGAAGGCGGGCTTCGCTCTGTTCGATTACCAGCGTGAGTTCCTCGACGGACTGGTACAGCAACCGCAACAGCGGGCGCTGCTGTTCTACAAGACGGGGGCAGGCAAGAGCCTGACTGCGTTGGCCGGCATGATCACGCTGGGCTACAGCCAGTGCATCGTGATCGCACCACCCTCCACCCACGAACAGTGGGAGGAGATGGGGCAGAAGCTCGGGGTCACGGTGATCCCGATGTCTCATGCCAGGTTCAGGATGAAGGACACCAAGCTGAGCAGGCACACGCCTGTGATAGCTGACGAGTTCCACCTGTTCGGTGGGCAGAAGGGCATCGGCTGGAAGAAGATGGACCGGCTGGCCCAGCACCTGCAGGCGCCACTGCTACTGCTCAGTGCGACACCCAACTACAACGATGCCGAGCGCTGCTACTGCATCCAGCATGTGCTCGACCCGTTGTCGTGCAGGGGTGGGTATCTGCAGTTCATCTACCAGAACTGCGAGACCGAGCAGAACCCGTTCGGCATGGAGCCCAAGGTCGTGGGATTCCTGCACCACAAGGACGCGGCCGAGTACCTGGCCTCGTTGCCTGGGGTGTACTACCTGCCGGATGATCTTGTGTACACGATCAAGGACATCCCGTATCGGGAGGAGCTGCCGCACGAGCTGTGGCAGTTCGGGTACGACAGACGCCGGCACCGCATGGTGGCGAGCATCATCGAGATGACGCACACCACCAGGCTGCAGGGTCTGGTGACAGAGGACGGGTTCATCCGTCCGGCCGTGATGGCCGAGGTGCGCAAGCTGGCAGGCAAGGGACCGATGCTGGTCTACTGCAACCACGCCACGGTGGCGGATGCAATGGCACGGACTTGCGATCGGGACAAGCAAGGCTACCGGCTTGTCACCGGTAGCACGACCAAGGTCTTGAAGGACAGGATCCTTCGAGAGTTCAGACAGGGGCAGGTGTCCCTGCTGATCGGCACAGCCAGCCTGGCCACGGGAACCGATGGCCTGGATCGGGTGTGCGACACGCTAGTGATCTTGGACGACA
>Ga0247783_1000445_pt1 | contig 12794 bp, 11 predicted proteins | sample UWRJL064202C5_FD_179911 | JGI IMG/M metagenome (GOLD analysis project Ga0247783, IMG submission 179911) | Plant litter microbial communities from Arlington Agricultural Research Station in Wisconsin, United States - UWRJ-L064-202C-5 | ecosystem: Environmental > Terrestrial > Plant litter >...
GTGTGTATCGCGGTCTCGGCTCGCTTTAGTGCGCCTCGTGTTCGGTCGCCAGCCCAATGTAGATGCAAGTGAGCAAGGTGAAGACCAGGGTCTGAATCAAGACGATCAGAACACCGAGGAGCATGATTGGCACCGGCACCAGCACCGCCACCAGGCTCAGGAAGATCCCGAGAATCAAGTGGTCGACGGCCATGTTCAGCATCAAGCGAACGGCTAGCGTGATGGGGCGCACGAAGAGCGAGATGACTTCGATCGGAAATATCAACCACCACAGGTACCAGGCCGGACCGGCCAGGTGGGCGATGTAGGCCGTGCCGTTCGTGGCCAGGCCGTAAGCGTTGAAGCAAACGAACACCACCAGCGCGCAACCGAGCGTGATGCTCAGGTGGCTGGTCGCGACCGGGAACCCCGGAATCAGCGCCATGATGTTGGAGAAGAAGACGAACAGCGCCGAAGCGCCGATCAGCGGAAAGTACTTCTTGGCGCGCTCGGCATCCATGACGCTCTTGGCCAGGTCATAGAAGTAGCTGAGGAAGGCCTCCATGAACGTGCGCAGCGTGAGCTGCTCTTCGGGCACCACGGCGGCATCCGCGTTACCCAGCTGGGATTTGACGCGAACCGCGAAGGCCAGCACCAGCAGCGTAATCAACAACGAGGCCGCGATCGGCTCGGCGCTGCGCCAGCTGGGCGCATCGCTGCGAATGATCGACGAGCCGAACGCGTGCGCGTTCTTCTCGAGGGTCTCGTGCATGTACGTGAGCAGGAGCGTTAACCAAGACGTATGCTCGGGCATTTCCTAACCTTTTCCGGACGGCGCGGCTGCCGATTTGAGCTGCGCGATGACGATGCCCACGGGCATGGCGGCGTAGCCGATGACCAGTGGCAATAACTTCGCGTAGCCGCCGCGAACCAAAAATAAGACTCCCAAAAACATCACCGCGAACTTGAGCATCGCGAGCGAGATCCAAGGAGAGCGCGCGCCAGCGGGATGCAGGAAGCCCCGCACTGTACGCGAGATAGCCCACAAGTTGCCCATCGCGAGCAGCACGCCGAGCGCCACGCTCAAGCGACTGCCGTTGCCGAGCAACGTGGGGGCGGCCAGCGTGAACCCTGCGCCAACGATCGCCACCGACCAAATCGCAGTCGCGATTCCGTTTGGTTCAGTGCTTTCCGTTGCCGTGTTCATGAAACTTCTTCCGCGCTTGCCGATCTGCTTCTTCTTGAGCTTCTGCGTCGCGGTTCGCGCTCTTCAGCGCTCGCCAGACGAAGCGGGCTCCAGCAGCGAACCCGTATGCCAACCCGACTAAAGTGAAGATGCCGTGCGTGCCGAACTTCTTGTCTGCCCACTGCCCGAGCCAAAGGCCCAGCAAAACGCTGGCCGCGAACTCGAGGCCGACAGTTCCGTATCGGCCGACACCTTTCCAGTCTTGCTGCACAAATGCTCTCACTGACCGAGAGCGGCGGTCGCTTAGCATGGCGTTCGGTTGGGGGTCAATCTGTGGGCCAAAGTGCGTGCTATCGTGGGCGAATGCGTCGCGCGAGCTATGCGCTCACTACTGCTCTTCTGGTTTCGGGTCATCGCCTCGCCGCCCAACCCGCCCCCAAGCCCCCCGCCGCAGCCCCCGTGCCCGTGCCCGTGCCCGCACAGGCTCCGACTTCTCCCGCTCCAGCACCCGCCCCGGCACCCGCTCAGGCACCCGCCCCGGCCCCTGCTGCACCCAAGCCGGGCGCCTCCCCTCCCCCCGAATATTACGTGGAACCGGGTTTCCCCGCGCCCAGCGGCGGCCCGACAGCGCCTCCTGCTGGGGCGCCACCCGGTGCAGCACAAACTCCGGGCGGTCCGCCTGGTCCGCCCGGCCCGCCCCCGCCGCCGCCCTACGGCGCGCCCATCTACGAACCCCCACCGCCCGGCTTCTATCCCGGCGATCCGGTGTTCGAGCCGCCCCCCCCTCCCGAGCCCCGTCACCTCGCGCCGCGCACCGCCTTCTTGTTGGGCGCGCGCACGGGTTGGTTCATTCCGTTCGGCAACGCCTGGGCACGCCGGGCGCCAGGGGGCGTCAACGGGGTGGCTTGGAGCGACTACGCCTCTTCCGGGCCGATGTTGGAGCTGAATGCCGGCGTGCGCCTATCGCGCATGTATTGCGTGTTCGCGCTCTGGGAACGCGCGTGGCTCGGTTCAGGGCAGGGGGACTCGCAATCCGCGCTGAGTGGCAAGGCCGATCACGGTGACACCGATTTCTGGGGCCTGGGCCTGCGCGCCTCGACCAATCCGGATCAGCTCGGGTTCGTCACCGAGCTTTCGATCGGCTACCGCCGCGCGCGCGCCAAGTTCGACAACGGCGACCAAATCCAATTCACGAACGCGCCGTTCGAGACTCGGCTCGGTATCGGCGCGGATTATCGCTTGAGTCGTTTGGTCACGCTCTCGTCCTTGGCCACCTTGGGCTTCGGTCAGTTCGGTACGATCGAGACCGTGTCGCAGGGCGAAATTCGAGACCAGACGCTTCACGGTCAGGCAGACGCGCACGCCTGGGCCACGTTCACCGTGGGCGGGCATTTCGACCTCTTCGGGAGCCGAGATTGAGCCGTGATGATTGAGCCCAGAAAAGAACTGCTGACGATCGTCCTCGCCACCTCGAACCACGGGAAGCTGCTCGAATTGCGGGCGCTGCTCGCGGACTTGCCGGTGCAATTGCGATCGGCGGCGGAGCTCTTGGGCGCGCAGCCGAGCATCGTGGAGGACGGCGCGACGTTCGAAGAAAATGCCCTGATCAAGGCGCGCGCGATTGCGCGCGCGACGCGCACGCTTTCGCTGGCCGATGACAGCGGGCTCGAGGTCGACGCCTTGGGCGGGCGGCCAGGTGTGCGTTCGGCGCGCTTCGCGCACGAGCGGGCGACCGACGCCGAGAACAACGCCGCGCTCTTGCGCGAGCTCTCGCAGGTCGAGGACGGCGCGCGCGCCGCGCGCTTCCGCTGCGTGCTGGCGTTGGTCGATCCGTGGCGAGAAGCCGACGTACACGTCGCGCAAGGCAGCTGCGAGGGCAGCATCGCCCGCGCGCCACGCGGCAGCGGCGGGTTTGGCTACGATCCGCTGTTTCTGGTCGCCGGCCAAAATGGCCAAGCCATGGCCGAGCTCTCGGAAGCAGACAAGAACCGAGTCAGCCACCGCGGCCGCGCGATGCAGGCTCTGCGAGCCGTATTGATCAAACTGCTCAACGCGCGGCTCGACGAAGCCGAGCGCATCGCGGGCTAACACCACTCCCTGCGGCTGCTACGGCCAGAAGAAGTGGGCGATCGTGATCCCGCATCGCACCTCGCGCCGCGCCGAGTTTCCCCACTGTTGCGCCGGCGCTCAGGCGAGTCCTGCACGCGAGCTACCGACGCGCGAGGCGATCGTGTTATCTTGAGCCGATGATGACGGGCGTGCGGGGACGGGTCGGCGGGTTGCGGGTTGCTAGCTTGATCGTGGCGCTGATCGCTGGCCGGCCCGCGCTCGCTCAGATCACGCAGACCGACGCGATCAAGACGCCATTGCCGCAACCGGTTGCCAGTGCGGAGCTCAGCATCGTGAACGAATCCTGGGCTTGGAACGCGAACACGCAAGTGGTTTGGGACCTCCAGGGCGTGATGGTGACCCAGCCGCTGACATACGGTCAGTTCTATGCGCCCCCTGCTTACCCGCAGTTCGTGACCGGCGACGCCATCAATCTGAGTGGCCTGTTCAAGTGGCGAAAGGAAGCGATCGATCCGATAAAGGACGCCAAGACGGGCCCGGGGTATTTGTCGGCCAAGTGCGGCTTCAGCGCTGAGCTGCTGCTCGTGGGCGGCAACTGTCAGGCAACGTTCGGCTGGTACAACGTGCTCGATCCAGCGAGCAAAACCCCGCCCGCGGCCAGTGAGATCTATCCGCTGATTTCCCGTCCGCAGGACGCTCTCAAGTGCGTCCAAGGTGACGGAATCGCGGTCAAGGCGGACGGCTTCTGTCCGCTCGCCTGGGACAACCGCGGCCCGTACAACCTATCGATTTTGCGCTGGACCCCGAAGACATTCAGCTCGGGCGACCTCTCCCAAGATGCGCGATATCAGGGCGGCGACGTCGGCTTTGCCATGGTCGGAGATCCGCAAAAGTGCCCGCAGACCAAGTTCTCCATGTACGAGCACAACCAGCGCAACGCGGGTGGCGCACCGTGGGTGACGAGCCTGATCTATCAATCGACCATCGACCCGAACGGCATGTACATCGCCTTCGAAGACTTGCCGATGTCGCCCGCCGATTGGAAGAAGACCGGCACCGGCACCAGCACCAGCGGCGGCGCGGACGGCGATTTCAACGACTACGTCGTTTATGTGTCGCGGACGAGCTGTCCAGGCGAGGTCGTTGATGCCTGCGCCAGCAAGACCTGTCCCAAGGGAGAGACGTGTGAGCTCGGTGTTTGCAAAGATCCCTGCGCCGATGTGGTTTGTGCAGGCAACCAATTGTGTATCAAAGGCGCATGTCTGTCGTTACCCTCTGGCGCGGGCGGAAGCGGGAACGGAAGCGCAGGCGCGAGCGCAGGGGACAGCGGCGGCAGTTCGTCGACCGGGGCGGCGGGCGCTGGCGTAGCTGACGCGGGCGAAGAAAGCAGCGGGGCCACGCCTGCCGCTGGAGCCGCGGGCGAAGACGACGGCGAGTCCCCCGAGCCCGGCACGGACGCGGTGGGCGGTGCGAGCGATGGCGTCGTGACGCCGACCGCCCCGCCCAAAAAGTCGTCCAGTTGTGGTTATGCGGCGCTCGCGGCGGGACAGTCCCCGCGCGCGTGGTCCGTGCTGGGTCTGGCGCTCGGGCTAGCCTTCGTGCGGCGCGGCCGGCGCGCGCGCAACACGCGGCGTTTGAAAGCTCAGCCGTGACTCAGTCGCACTCCCGTTGGCGGCGGGCTCTCGAACTGCTGGCCTGTGTCGCGACGGTGAGCGGAGGCAGTTTTGCGTGTAGTGGCAATAGCAGTGACGGCGGTAGTGGCAGTGGCACCGCGAGCGGGCAGGCCGACCCGTGCGCGCTCAGCACCAAGCTGAGCGGGGCGCTGAGCCTGCAAACCGGCGCGCAGTCGCTCGTTTGCGTGAGCGCGATTTCGACGGGGCCCAGCTTCGAGCTGAACTTCCTGCCCGATCGAGGCGAGCAGGTCAGCGCGCTCGGCTTCGCAATCGCCGGAGCGAAGCGCGCTGAGCTCGCCGCGAATTTGTCGACGGTCGTGGTGGTGCTCAGCAGCGATAAGCGTTCGTTTTCAGCGCTCGGTTGCCGCTCGGCCCTGACCGAAAATGGCTTCGTCCGGCACGAAATGTCGGGCGATCGCTACCATGTGGCGGGAACTGGCAGCTGTACGAGCCCGGCACTGAGCTCCGCTGCGGAGCAGATCGAAGTGGGTCCGTTCCAGTTCGATTCGACCGTGATCTGGAACCCTTAGTCGCGCTCGCGGGCAGCCCGATCAGCTCGCTTCAAGCTGCGACCGAGCGATCGCCCAGGTGGATCCAGATCCGCGTGCCGCGCGGCTCTTTGGGTTCGAACGCGATGCTCCCGCCGTGCGCTTCGATGATCTGACGCGTGATCGCCAAGCCAAGGCCCGTGCCGTTGCTCTTGGTCGTGAAGAACGGCTCGAACAGCCGTGCGCGCGTGGCTTCGTCGAGGCCCACGCCTTCGTCTTCGACGACTACGTCCGAACCTCCACCGACCCCGGCGCTGACCGACACGGTGACCCGACCGCCGCTCGGCATCGCTTCACGCGCGTTGCGCATCAAGTTGTACAGGGCTTGCTTGATCTGCGCTTCGTCGACGGTCGCGGGCACAGGCAAGGGCGCGTTGTGAAGTTCCAACGAGACCCCTTGCTGCTCCAGCTCGCGGCGCATGAACTCCGCGGCCTCACCCACGACCTCACGTAGATCTTCGACTTCCAAGCGCTGCGGGCCGCGCCGCGCGAACGACAAATATTGCCCGCTGAGATCGGTCAGGCGCTCCACTTCGCGGCGAATGGCCCGCAAAAGCTCGCGAGATTCTTCGCTGGCATCAGCCAAGTCGTCCTCCAGGAGCTCGACGTTCAGAGCCATCGACGAGAGCGGATTTCGGATCTCGTGCGTGACGTGCGCCGCCATTTTGCCAATCGTGGCCAAGCGCTCGGTCGCGAGCAGCTCCTCGTTGGCGCGCGCGATGGCGGACACCATGCCTTCGAAGGTCGCCGCCAGCTCGCCAATCTCGTCGTTCGAGGCCACGGCCTCACGCGGCTTCAGGTCACCGCTGGCCACCGCTTTGGCGCGCTCGGTCACCTGCGCCAGCGGCTTCAGCACGCGCCGCGCGTACAGCGCCATGGCCACGCCGACCAGCACCGTCAGCGCCGCCAGCACCACCAACAGTCGAATGGCCAAGATCTCACGCGCGCGCGCGCGGTCGAGCAACAGGTCCACGTTGCGCAGCGCATGTTGCTCGAGTTGATTGAGGCGCTTGGAGCTTTGCGACCCGCGGGTCACGAGCTCATCGCGCAGCGCTTCCGCGCCTGCGTCGTCGCGGCGCTCGAGAGCGTCGAAGAGCCGGCTCACGCGCTCGGAATCGCCCGACAGATAGCTCTCGATGTCGCTGATTTCCGAGGACAGCTCCCTACCCACCGCGCGCGCGCTCGGGTCGCTGGAGGTCGCGAACGCCAGGGCGATGGCGGCGCGGACCTCGTTGAACATGCGTGGCCGACCGATGCGCAGCGCCAAATCGAACCAAATGCGAATGTCGCGCGGGTTGCGGGCGGCGGTCGCGTGATTGAGCTGGGTGTTCCAGGTGTCCTGCTTGGCCACCAAATCGTGAACGGACAGTGCCAGCGGGAAGTAGCCGCGGCGCATCAGGCGAGCCTCCGCGGCGGCGTTGCGCTGTGCGACCACGCTCCAGCCCGCGGCCAGCGCGAAGGCGATCATGATCAGGACGTACGACCCGAGGACGCGCGTCGCGACGGTGCGCTTTCGGTCACTCATGCGTTAGCTTGAGACTCCGAGCGACGATGCTCGCGATGTCCACGGCGGGCGTGCCCTGTGCGCGGAATCGACGGAGGCTCGAGGCGCACGCCGTCACCAGCTGACCGCCGCCCGCTCGCTCGTGCGCCTGGAGTCGCAAATCTGCGATGCGTGCCGAAGTCTCGGGCATCGAGCTGGGCAGGAGCCCGCCCGCGCCGGAGCACTCGGCGGCTTCGCGCTGCTCTGCGAACTCGTCGGGTTTTCGCGCCAAGGCGCGTTCCAGCACCAGGCGCGGCGCGTCGTACTCGCGGAGCCCGCGTCCGAGCGCGCATGGGTCGTGATAGCGAACCGGGGTCGCCTCACCCAAGCCGGGAATTCTCCGCATTTTGTCGACATGGTCCGCTGCCAGCCGCACGAACGGCAGGACGCGCGTACGCGTGCTCATGCCAGACAGCGAAAGCGCGCAGCCCGGGTCACCAACCACGAACGTGTGCGCGTTCTGCACTTGGTCCTCGATGCCCGCCCGAGCGGCTTCGAAACCGGCGCGATCCCCGGCGTGCAACAGCGGCGCTCCGCAGCAGCCCGAAACCAGCCGCACCGAACCCAGCAGCGCCACTACGGAACGCACCATGGCATGCGCCTCCGGGCGTGCCTTGCGTAGGTACGCGCAACCGACCAAGAGCGCGACTTGGCTGTGATGGTGCACTCCGGGCTCGCGCGCAAGGTCGGTCAGCGCGGCGCCCGCTTGCGCGACCCGCAACCCCTGGCGCCGCTCGCTCGCAAGCACCGCCTCGGGCGCGAGGCCCGCAGCGCGAGACTCGGCCCGCGCTGCATACAGCGTGTCAGCAACCGGGTTCTGGTGTTCGCAAAAGCTGGTACAGCGGTGGCAGCCGCTGCAGCCCCAGCTGGTCTGTGCCGTGTCGCGATCGGGCTGCAGATCACCACGCGCGCTCAGCCACGCGGAGGACATTTTTGCCCAAGGGATCAGGGCTTCGCGCGCCTCCACGTTCGACACCGGGCAGGTGCTGCGGCAAAGCTTGGGACAATAGCCGCAGGTCTCGAGCGCTTTCTGGGCACTCTGCAAGAGCGGCAAACGCGGCGCGCGACTCATCCAGTCACCTAGCCGGGCTCTTGACCTGAGTCCCCTTACCCGGCCGGCTCGATTTTCGTGCGCTGGGCTTCTTGCTCGCGGAGGATTTGTCCAAGCTCGGCTTGTCCGGATTGCTGCTGGTCTGCGGCAAGCGAAGCTCGAAGATGGCACCCTCGCTCGATGAGCTGACCGAGACGGTGCCGCCGTGCTCTTCGACGATCTTCTTCACGATCGCCAGGCCGAGGCCCGTGCCGCCCGCCTTGCCCATGGTCACGAACGATTGAAACAGTTGACCTTCGATCGCGGCCGGAATGCCGGGGCCGGTGTCTTGCACCGTGATCAGCAGATCCTGGCCGTCCATCCGAGCGCCGATGGTGAGCACGCCTCCGGCTTCCCCCATGGCTTCGATGGCGTTACGCGAAAGGTTGTGGATCACCCGCGCCAGCCGGCCTTCGTCGAAGCGCGCGACCAGCTTGGTATCGACTTGAAACAGCAGTTCCACCGGTATTTCGCTGATTTCCAGGGCCAATTGGCGGCGAACGTCGGCGAAAAACTTGTTCAGATAAACTTTGCGCACGAAGACGGTCTTCTCGCCGCGGGCAAATTCCAGGACCTCGCGCTGCATGGCCGTGAGCAGATCGAACTGCTTCAGGATCTCCTCCGAGTACTCGGCGCGTATTTTGCGGTCGTCCGCGTCAGCCATCAGCTGCGCGTAGCCGCTGATCACGCTCATCGGTGATTTGAAGTCGTGAATCACTTGCGACAAGAGCCGCCCGATCGAGGTCAAACGCTGGCTGCGCTCGCGGCTCTGGTTGGCGTTGAACAAGCGCACTGCGGTCGAGACGTTGGCGCTGACCAAGCGCAACAACGAGACATCCGCTTCGTCGAACGTGCCGCCGTTTTCATGCGAAAATAAGCCGATCGCACCGAGGGGTGAGCTTTCGCCTTCCAGCGGCACGGCCAGCACCGAGGTCACCGGAAAGCCGAAGCTGCCTTCGATGTTGGCGGACCAGCGTGGATCACTGTCGGCCTCGTGCAAAGACAGAATGTCGGATTCGGACATCGCGGCGCCCAAGAAACCTTCCCGCGATTTCACGCCGATCCGCCGCAGCGCACTCGCGTTTTGAGTGTCGAATAGGTATTCGACGAGATCTCCCGAGTCCTCCTCGGAGAGCAGAAGCCCCGCACCACGAGCTTCGCAAGCGGCTGCACATTGGCCGAGCACGGCCAGCGCCAGCTCTTCGAGCGTGGTGGCTCGCGCGGTGCGTCGTTCGAGCTCGAACAGCAGCGACAGGTCTTGCAGCTTTCGCTCGAGCTGGTCGGTGGTATCGAGCAGCTGCTTGTTCTTTTGGATCAAGGACAAGAAGAGCCGAGAGTTGTCGATCGCCACCGCGGCCTGGGTGCTCAGCGCAGACAAGATTGACTCGTCGTCGCTGCTGAACTCTTGGCCGCTCTTCTTGTTCAGGACCTGAATCACGCCGATGGTGCGGCCCTGGTGGTTCTTGAGCGGGGCCACCAACATGCTCTTGGTGCGGTAGCCGGTCAGCACGTCCCAATCGCGCTCGAACTGCGGATCCGTGTAGGCGTCGCGGATGCGAATCGATTTTCCCGTTTGCGCGACGATGCCCGCGATGCCATGGCCGACCTTCATCCGGATCGAACGCACCTTGTCGCCCACGACCAGGCGACTCACGAGCTCCTTCTTGCCCTCGTCGAGCAGATACAAAGTGGCGCGGTCGGCCTCGACCAGGTCGGTGAGCTTGCTCAAGATCAGCTCGAGCAAGTCGTCGAGGTCGAAGGTCGTGCCGAGCGCGACCCCGACCTCTCGCAACGCGGCGGAGACCCGCCGTTCGCGGCGAAGCGCTTCGACTGGATCCAAAGACAGCCCGGCGGGGGCGCTTTCGATGGTTTCGCTCCCCGTGCTCACCACGCGATCGAACCACGAACCCTCGTCCAGATCCATAGACTCGTCGGGGAGTGCGGGATCGGGACGGGCAGCCCAAACGTCTTATCTCGGGAATATCCGCGGAGTTCGCAAAGATGGCGCCGGCCGTGGCAAAAAGCGCGACAATTGTGACGAGAGCACGGTGTCTCGGCTACACTGTGCAAAACTCGGCTGGAGACCGTGCGCGGTCCACGCGGCCGGAGGAAGAAATGGCCTTGAAGCAGCTTCAGTTGATGGTGCGTGGTCGCGTTCAGGGCGTCTACTTCCGCGCGTCGGCGCAGCGCGAAGCGCGGCGACTCGGACTGACCGGCTGGGTCAAGAATCGCGCTGATGGCTCGGTCGAGATCGTGGCAGAGGGTGAAGAGGTCGCGATCCGCGAGCTCTATGGTTGGGCTCAAAAAGGACCCAGCGCGGCACGCGTCGATCGTGTCGACACGCGCTGGCGCAGCTTCACTGGTGACTTCCCCGATTTTCGCATCACGGATTGAGCCGCGGGCGGCGCGGCGCCGCTGGCGTTGGGCGCTGACCGCCTCCCTCGTTCTCGGTTACGCTTGGCTCCGTGCTGCGCCGAGCGAGGCTGCGGGCGCGCCGCAGCCCGGCGAGCACCTACCGGAATTGCCTGCAATTCCCAGCTTGGAAGTGCCGCGCCCAACGCCCGCGGATCTGGCCGAGCTCGACGGCCGATTGGGCAAGTTGTGCTCGCTCGACGAAACCGAACGCGACGACGCACGCCGTGAAGTGCTGGAGGTAACCGCGAAAGCCGTTCCGGCCCTGCGCTTTCGTCTGGCCGCGACGGCAGAAGCCACCAAACACGACGAACTGAAAGAGCTGCTGCTCAAGATCCGCAAGAAGGCGCGCGACGACGCGCGCGACGAACAAGCTTCGGACGGCAAGCGGGGCCGGGTCAAAACGCCCGACTACTTCGCGATGGCGATCGAACACGCCGAGCCCAAGTCCAAGCTCTGGTGCAGCTTGGCCTCCGTGCTCGCCGAGAGCCGAATGCTCGCGCAGATCGGCACGACCCCGGCCGTGCGCGGCTTGATCGACGTGTACGTGCGCTATGGCGAATTCTTACGCGTCGATACGCAGCTGCAACTCGAGGCGCTGGGCGATCGCGCGGTGCCGGCGCTGATCGAAGCGCGCCGTCACCCGGCCGAAAAGATCGTCAAATGGTCCGCGCGTGAGCTGGATGCGCTAGGCAAGGCGATCCCGAGCGAAGCCGTACAAATGACCGATCTGCAGGTGCTCTCCGATGTGCTGCGCGCGTACGGCCGAGTGCGCGACCCGGACGCGGCGCGGATCGTGGTTTCGTTCTCCAATAGCGAGCGCGCGCAGGTGCGCGAAGCCTCGCGCCAAGCGATCGCCATGCTCGGCGAAGTGGGCGCCTGGCAGCTGCGCGATACGTACGAAACCGTGGTGGGGAAGAAGCCACCACGCGACTGGAACTGGGAGCGCACCGCGCGCGAGCTGTTCGGCGAGTTTGACCGGCTGCGCTCGGCCGAGGTCGCCAAACTGTACGAGGCGGGGGCACTCGCGCGCGAACACGGCGATCTCGAAGGGATGCGCCGTGCTTTCGACCAGGTGCTGACGCGTAACCCGGATTATCCGAAGCAGAGCGAGCTCGCCAGCGCCTACCTCGACTACGCCCAGAAAACTCTGGCCAAAAGCCCAGAGAGCGCGCTCCCCGCCCTCAGACGCGTGGAACGACTCGGCAAAGGTAGCGACGCGGCGACCACCGCGAACAGCCTCCGACTCACGCTCGAGGCCGAAGCTCTGGCCGACGCGGGTATCGCGGATCGCACGCTGCTCGCGCGCGCCCTCGAGGTCGATCCGAAGAACACGCGCGCTCGCGAGCAACTCGCTCGCTTCGAGCACGGCGAAATCAAAGCCGACGACTCCGCGCGCTACTATGGCGCGGGCGCGATTGGCTTGGTCGCGCTGGGCGGGATTCTTGTCGTGCTGCTTCGGGGCCGTAACGCGGAATCTCAGCCGCCTCCGCCACAGGCAGATGCCAAAACATCCACGGACTCGCCCAAGGCGGAAACTGAAGCGCAGCATGCGGTAACGCCCGCTGCGCGCGAGGGCGAAGCGGACTCGTGAGCCAAGCCCGACTCTCGGAGAGAATCGGGAATGGGCGGTCGCGATCCAGCATCGCACCTCACAGCACACCCAATTCACGGCGCGTCACCGCGTCGGCGTAGTCAGACGTGGCGCGCGCAGAATCTCCCGAAGCACGGGGCACGCCCCAGATTTTTCGCCAAGGGAGAGGAGGGAGAAGAGGGCGCCAAGAGCGTTGAGCGACCCAGTGAGCCGGCACCACACCCGTGCACACGCGGAAATTTCGTGGGTCAGCAAGGCGAGTCGCTCGTGCGCAGTTTCTACGGCGCGAAACGCTCCAACGAAACGCTCCAACGAAACGCTCCAACGAAACGCGCCGACGTCGTTAACCCGTGTGCTCCTCAGAACGCGCTCTCCGTCCCAGGTGCTCAATATCGCGCCCACCGTCACCCCTCGCTAACCCCAAATTTTCCGCGCCATCTGAGGTGTGGTGCCGCGCCTGTTTCGGCGGCCTGGGCTCTTGGCGCCCTCTTCTTCCTCTTCTCCCTTGGCGAGCCCTCCGGGAGACTTCCTGTCTGTCTCGCCTGGGCCGAACCGCGTGCGTCTGGGTCGTTGCGCGTGGGTCTCGTCGACTCATTGAGGCGAGAACAAGGCGGCGCTCCGAGGTGCGATGCGGGAACGCGAGCGCACCCTGTTCGGGCAGGCATCCAGGCGTCGACGACTGGTTGCGGGCGGGAAATG
>Ga0247783_1000446_pt1 | contig 12791 bp, 8 predicted proteins | sample UWRJL064202C5_FD_179911 | JGI IMG/M metagenome (GOLD analysis project Ga0247783, IMG submission 179911) | Plant litter microbial communities from Arlington Agricultural Research Station in Wisconsin, United States - UWRJ-L064-202C-5 | ecosystem: Environmental > Terrestrial > Plant litter >...
GGCGACGTTCTGGTTCGCGCTCGCGCCGTTGAGGTTCAGGCCCGCGCTGCGACCGATGCCGATGTTGAAGTTGCTGATGCAGCCGCCAAGCGCCGAGGTGCCGACCGCGACGTTGTCGCCGCCGCTGATGTTGACTTGGAGCGCGCTGTAGCCCAGCGACACGTTGCCGGCGCCATTCTGGATCGCCGCGCCTGACAGGTAGCCAGCCAGGACGTTGTTGGTCCCCGTCGTCAGGGCCATGCCCGCGCCGACGCCCAGCGCGGTGTTGCGTGATCCGGTCAGCGTGAAGTTGCCCGCCTGCTGACCGACGAAAATGTTGTTCGACAGACCGTTCGGCGCGCAGTGCAGGACCGGCGTGCCGTTGATGCGAACCACGCCGACCGTGGCGCTCGTTGACTGCGGCAGATCGAACGACTGCGTCACCATGACGCTGCCGGCGACCTGGAGCTTGGTGACGCCGTCGTCGATGTTGTTGCCGATCACGATGCGGCCGGTCGAAGGCGTCAGCGCCGTGCCGGTGTTGGCGAAGCCGTAGATGATGTTGCCGATGGACATGCCGCCGTCAGCGGTGCCGCTGGGCAGGTAGGCAGCGTAGCCGATGGCGATGTTGTAACTGCCGCTCGTCAGGCCGCCGGCCGAACTCGAGCCGAACACGGTGTTGAAGTTGCCGTTGACCCCCGACATCGTGTTGTAGCCAATCGCGGTGTTGTCGTTGCCGGTGGATCCTCCGGACTGCGTGATGTTGCCGACGCCCGTGTTGCGCGAGCCGGTCGTGATCAGGTTGCCCGACTGCCGGCCGACGAAGGTGTTGCTCGAGCCGGTGGTCAGTTCCTTTGCCGATCCGGTGCCGATGCCGACGTTGCTGGTGCCGGTCAGCGAGATTCCCGAACCGGCCGAGACACCCGCGTTGGTCCCGGCGAAGAAGTTCGTGTCGCTGCCGCCCGTGTGGATCAGCGGGAACGTCCCTTGCCGAATCACACCGACCGTCAGGCTCGCCGTGGGCGGGATCCACAGGTAGGTCTGCGTGGCGACGAAACCGTTGAACGTCTTGTCGCCAGCGAAGGTCTGCGCGGTGACGTTGACCACGCCAGGGAATGAAGCATTGGCTGGCTGCAGGTTCAGCGCGGTGCCGGTGATGTTCGCAGCGTTCGCGTTCGGCACGGTGCCGACAGGGGTCAGCGTGGTGATGCCGCCACCGCCGCCGGTCCCGGCGTCGTCGTTCAGCGCGTAGCCGTCCCAGGCGTTGTACGACACCATCTGCCAGGTGCCAGCGCCCTGCGAAACCCACTCGGCGTGGTCGCCCGCGTTCGTGATGATGTCGAACCCGCCGTTCATCAGTTGCAGCGTGGCGCTCTGAACCAGGTTCTGTCCGCTGAAGCGCGTCACGCGCCGGATGCCAGCGTTCGCCACTCCCAGCGACGTTATGGTCGCGCCGCCATTGAGCCGCACGTAGTCGCCGGTCGCCGCACCGATGTTGAACGTGGTGCCGGTGGGTGCCAGGTCAGCGCCGATCTTGCTGATGTTGTCGATGGACGCGACCGGGCTGGCGACATCCGACAGGTTGTTCGCGCGCTTGAGGTCTGGGCCGAAGGCAGAGTCAGTCACAACTGCTCTCCGCGCATGTTGTGGAAGTACCCGCTCGTTGTGCTTTCGGCGATGAACACCGGCTTGGCGACCTGACCCACTGCCGATGGCCGCACCGACGTAAGCGCGCCTGCGACCGTAGCAGAGAGGAAGTTCACGCCCAATGTCAGCGGACCAGCAATATTGATGACGCGCCCGATCACGCACAGGCGGAAACTGTCGGGGTTATCCACCGCCGCGACCATGCCAACGACTTCTGCGTTCGTCGCGTTGTTCGCCATCGCCAGCACGAATGCCGAACCGTTCAAGCGAACTACTTGGCCGATGACGAAACCGTGCGCGGGTGCAGGCACGCTCGGATACGGATTGAGCGCTTCCGGCAGACCCGAAATCATGTGCGGGTCAAGGTCGAAGTTCGTCTGCGGCGTCGCAGGCGAGTTGCCCGGTGAGTAGCCTGAGTTGCTGCCCGGTGTCGAGCGCGACAGGATCACGCGACCGTTCACGACGCGACCGCCAACGGCAATGCCCATGCTGCGGTTGCTGCTGGGGCGAGGCACGCCTCGAGCGCGCCGCATCAGCGCGGCCGGATTGCTCATGCGGACTTGCGTGGTGCTGCCGTCGTCGCCGACAACGGTGCCGTCAGAGGGGTTGAACAGCGCCAGCGAACCGTCGTCCAGGCGCACGAACAAGTTCTCGCCGACGACCGCGCCTTCAGTCGCGTCGGTGTCTACCCAGACGCCCTTGGTCGCGCTGCGAAAAAGCTGGAGGAAGCTCCGCATGATTCACTCTCGGTATCCACTCTTTTGCAGTTTCTGGCGCTGGCCGGGGATGTTCTTCATCAGTTTGTCGAGAGCGCCGGGAGCCTTCCTTTCCACATGTACAGTTTTACCACTCGGCAGCGTTTCGACATCCTGGGCCTGCGCGTACTTTCGCACATCCGGCGGAACGAGCGATCCAAGCGCATTGCCTGCGAACGCTTCCATTTTCTGTTCGGACTGCACCGACTCGAGCAGGTTGCGCGGCCCCTGCATGAAGGGCAGATCGTTGAGGACATCGCGCACCGTGACCGCTGCAGCGGCACCGACGCCCTTGGCGGCTCCGGAGAACCCGCTGCCCGCCGCCTCGTAGGCGCGGCGTGCGTCGGCGGCGACCATCAGCGTTTCCATCAGCGGCGAGTGCGTCCACTCCCTGCCGATCGTCACATCCTCGCCGAACTTGATCTCGCCGTGTTCGGGCTTGCCTTCCTTGTGCTTCTCGCCGCGGTGATACATGCCGCCGAGCGCCTCTGCGCCCATCCAGCCGATCGCCGCGACCGCGACGCCGACCGTCTGCTTCTGCAGTTGCCGTGCGAGTTGGTCGGCCTCTTCGCCGGTCAGCACGTTGCTCTCTCGCGTGCCTTCGCGCGCAGCCTTGTTGATCTCGCTGATCTTGCTCGCGGTCTTCAGCGCGCCGCCCATGTAACTGGTGACTTCGGAGAAGATGTTGAGCGCGACTTTCTTGATCGGCAGCGCGTACTCGAGCGCGCCGCCAGCGATCTTGCCGACCGGACCGAACTGCTTGAGCCGGTGGATCGATGCGTTGATGAAATCGTTCGCCTTGCTGTCCTGCATGAGGATCGACTCACGCGACTTCAGGTAGGCTTTCAACTGCAGGCCGACGACCGTCTGCTGGTCGCGCATGTGCGCCTCGACCTCTTGCGGCGACATGGTCTTTTCGGCTCTGCGGCGCTCGACCCGCGAGTAGCGCTCGAGCGCGCGGTGGAAGTCGTTCATCTCGGCCGGCGTCTTCAGCACGCCGTGGATCCGCGCCGGCAGCGACAGGATCGTTCCCATCACGTTGCCCCAGTTCTCGCGCGCGTCCGGGTGTAGCTCGCCGCCGACGAGCGCCTTGAGATTGGAGTCGCCCTTGAGCTTGCTCCACATCTCCTGGAACGCCGCGCTGTTGAGCGTGTTGGTGATCGCAGCGCGCTCGCCGGCGAAATAGTCGTGGAGCGATCCGCCCTCGTACTCGGTGTGCGCGTAGATGCGCGACTTGAGCCACGGCAGGTTTTTCAGCCCCTGGCCGACCGCGCCTTCGATGGGGTTGATGATCACGCGCTGCGCGGCCGCGGAGCTCAACCGGATCAGCGTGGCGCTGCCCGACAGGATCACGCCGCGGAACACATCCATGAACATCGCCCAGGCTTTCTCGAAAGGACCGCGGTGCTTCAACTCGAGCATCCGCACCGCCTTGTCCACATCGGCCTTCGCCCGGTTGACTTCCATCTGCAGGCGGTTGGTTTCGGCGTCGTCGATGCGCGCGGATTTCTTCACCTTGGGCTTGGGTCCGAAGTCGTTCTCGGCCAGCCGCCGGTCGAGTTCGGCGAGTTGCTTCTTCAGCTGGGTCTGGCGCGCCTTGTTCTTCGCCACGTTCGGATCCACCGGGCGCGTGGCGGGCGGCGACGGTCCCAGACGATCGACCTCTGCCTGCTTGGCGGCGCGCTCGGCCTTGAGCTCGGCGACGCGCTGGCTTTCCGGACCCTGCACCTTCCCGGCCTTCGCCGCCGCCTCGCCCGCGGCGATCTGCTCATCCAGTTTGCCGATCTCGTTTTCGAGCCGCTTGACCTCGCGCTGCTCGCGCACAACGTGCGGATCCCTGGGTTCGGCTTTCGGCTCGAGCGCGGCGTGCTGTTCCTGCAGCGCCTTGAGATCGGCGCGCATCTTCGTGGTCTTCTCGTCCCACTGCGGCTTGGCCTTCTTCGCGGGCGGCGCGGAATCGCGGTTGGCGATGCGCTCCTCCAGGCTCTTCATCTTGTTGCCGATGCGCGTCTGCTCGGCCTTGTTCTTCGCCACGTTCGGATCGACCGGGCGCGTTGCCGGCGGCGATGGCCCCTGGCGGTCGCGCTCGGCTTTGAGCGCGTCACGCTGCTCGCGCAACGCCCGAATCTCGGGCGTGTCGATGGGCTTTCCCTTGTCGCGTGCGGAGGTGACCTCGTGCGCCAGTTGCCGGGACAGGTCGGTGATCTGATCGTTCAGCCGCGCCTTGGCCTGACCTTCGGCTTTGCCTGCGCGCTCGGCTTCCGCGGCGTCGAGTCCCTTGTTGACCTTCTCGAGATCGCGAATCTCGGCGATGACTTCGGCGCGCTTGCTGACCGCTTCGGAGCGCGTGCGCGCTTTCGGCTCGGCGATGTGCGCGGCGACCTCGCTCTTTTCGTGCGGCGCGTGTTCGTTGATGAACGCATGCACGGTGTCCACGACCTTGCCCGCGTCGTGTTCGCCCGCGTCGATCACCTCGCGGGCTTTCGCCCGGATCGCCTCGCCGAAGTTGCCCGACTCCGCGCCCCTGGCGATGCGGCGTAACTCGGCATGCTCCTTCATCAGGCGCTTGGTTTCGGCGTTGTACTCGGGGGTGCATTTCATATCGGACACGCCTTGCGTCGAGCGGCGATCTGGTCCTTCAGTTTGGCGATCTTCTTGTTGACCTCTGCCTGCTTTTTCTCATCGACGGTTTTCGGCGGCGACTTGCCTTCCTCCTCGCCCTTTGCCTTGCGGCGCTTCGCGAGCTGATCTTCGAGTTCCTTGATCCGCGCCGCCTTGCCCTCGAGTTCCTGGCGCAGCGGCTCGGGGATCTTGCCCTTGTGGGCGTCCTTGGCCTTGCTCAGGATCGTGCCGAGCGAGTAGTCGGGCAGCACGGTGATCTGGTGCGCCTGCAGCGACCGGCCGCTCTCGGTGCCGGTGGCGGTCGTCGCCTTGGTGTTGAGGTCGAGGTCGATCTCAGCCAGGTCGCGCATCGCCTGGGCAGCGGCTTTGGACTCCGGATCCGGCGCTGCGCGCACGGCGTCGCCGGTCCGGACCAGGTCCTGTTCGATGCGCTGGCGGTCGTGCGCCAGGATCGCCTTCTTGACCGGATCCACCGCAGTGGGGTTGGCGATGATCTCGTCGGTGGTCTTGCGGGCGATGTCCGGGTCGTGGGCGATCTCGAGCTTGGCGCGCGCGACCGCTTCCTCGTTCGACAGTTTGTGCGGGTTGGGCAGCGGCGGCAGATCGACGCTCTCGCGCGATGCGGCCGCGTCGGCCTTGGTGATGCCCACTTGACCCGGCGCCCGGTCGGTCGGGATCGGCTGGCCGGGAGCCGGTGGCTCCGGAGCTTCGGTGGGTTCGGTCGCGGTGATCTGCTCGAGCGGCTTGCCGGTGGGCGTACCCGCCTCGTCCGGAGTGATCAGCGGCGGTGGGGCAGGCTCTGCACCCACTTCAGCCACCGGCTCGGCGGCGGCAGGGGCGGGCGCAGCGACAGGCTCGGTTGCGACCGCAGCGCCGCCAGCCTCTGCTTCTGCAGCAGGAACGCCAGCAGGCCCTGGGACAGGCTCCCGGCCAGTAGCCACTGGGGCTGGGGAGGCGGCGGGGGCGGCGGGATGGGCTTCTTCGGCACGTGGAACCTCCAGCGGCAGCGGCAATTGGGCGGGCGGCTCGGCGACCGCCGGTTGGACCGGCTCGGGCGCGCGCGCCTCTACGGGCGTTACAGGAGGTTCTACGGGGGGTGCGGGTTCGACCCCAGGTGGCACCGCCGCGGCGAGCGGAACAGGCTCGGGCGGCGGGACCTGGATCGCCGTAGGGTCGACGATCGGAGTTTCCGCCATTCCGGGCGCGGTGGGAACCGGCGGCGGTGGCGGCTGGGTGGCGGCGACTTCGGCGCGCTCGACGCCTTCGGCCGCCCTGGCGGCGTCGCGCGGCGTAACGCTCTCGCCGGCATGCCCCGGCATGAGGGCGAACGGCGCGGCGCCCAGGATCGACATGATCGACTCCCAGGGCGAGTACTCGCGCTGCATCGACTCGGGCAGCAGTTCGTTGCCCGCGCGCCGGCCCGCTTCAGCGGTCAGCGGCGCAGCTGCCGACTGCATCATCAGCCGCGACACCAGACCCTTGCCCAGGTACGGCACCAGCATCGACGCCATGTTCTCGGCTGCGCCCAGACCGGCGGCCGCCTGACCCTGCTCGACCGTGCCGCCCTGCTGGATGACCTGGCGCGGCTGATCGGAGCCGAACATGCCCGCCAGACCCGCCGCGGGCATCTGCAGGAACTGCGCCGGTTTGCTCGGCTCCGGAATCGCCGCGGCGGTGTTGCCCGCCAGGTCGGCGGCGCGGAACGGCAAATCCGACACGTTCAGTCCCGGCGGCGTGCGCGGATCCAGGCCGGCGATCATGTCGGCGACCTCGAGCGGCTTGTGCAGCAAGCCACCCAGCCCCAGCGCTATCTCGCTCGCCGCGCCCAGCCCTGCGCGCTGCACTTCCGGCAGGAACCGCTCGGCCGGTGCGGCCGCCTGCGCGGCGCCCTCGCTGAACACATCGGGTGTCTCAGGCGCTGCGACGGGCGGACCACCCGGTTCCCTGAACTGGTCCGCCAGCGATGCGACCGGCGCGGCCGCGAACGGGTCCGGAAAGTCGAGCTTGCCGGGTGCCGGTGCTGCGGGTGCCTGTGCCTCGAAAGGATCGGGGAAGTCGAGCTTGCTCACTTCTTTTTGCCTTGTCGAAGCGCGAATTCCTCTTTGAGTTGCGCGTCAGTCATCTTCGACCCGTGCGCTTTGGCGTAGGCCATGAATCCCTGCAGCGATTGCGTCGCGGCCGCGGCCGCCTTCGTCGGCGCGGGCGCAGCAGCGGCAGGCGCAGCGGCGGCAGGCGCGGCGAACTGCGCGCCGATGTCGGAGGTCGGCGGGGCCACCGATTGCGCCGTCGCCGGTAGCGGTGCCGACGCGGCCGGGACGAGCGGCTGGAGCAGCGTATCGGGCGCGCTCTCCCGGTCGGCCCAGGTCTGCGGTTTCACGCCCCCGTGCCTGGACAACCAGTCGAAGTCGCCCAGATCGCTCGGGGAAATCGGAGCGGCCCCCGGCGGCATCTCTTGGTTGGGTTCGTTGGGCTTGCCGTAGGCGCGCTCCCACGCGGCGGTCGCCACGGTCGGATCCCGGAATTCGGGGTGACCGGCGTCGATCATGCCTTGCCGCCACTCGGTGAAGGCCCGCACCTTCGTCGGATCGGGGCGAACGATGCCTGCGGCGGTCGGGTCGCCGCCGAGCATGTTGCTCATCACATCGTGCGGCAGCGCCAGCGTCTTGGCAGCGGCGGCGCCGCCTTTCGGTTCGGTCCCGACCTTGTACATGTGCGCGCCGCCGAACCCTTCCTCGCCGCCGACCTTGCGCGGATGCAGATCGTCGCGCGCATCGACTTTCCAGATGCTCCCGTCATCGGGGTTGGTGAAGTACTGGTAGAACCCCGCCTTGTCGGCGTCGATGCCTGCGCGCTGGCGCTCGGCGCTGGCGTTGGAAGCGTTCGCCGCGGCGTCGTGCGCGCGCGCAGCTGCCTGCTCGTCGGCGATGTAAGCCTTCCCGCGCTCGGTCGTGGTCAGCGGGTGCGTGCCGGGAGTCTCGTACTGGTTGAGCAGCGTGTCGCCCTGGATTGTCGAAAGCTGCACGGGTTGACCGTGCAGGGCCGCCAACTCGGCATTGAGCCGGTTCGTGATGGCGCCGCCGGACTGCGCCTCGCCCATGATGGAATTGCGCTGGTCGCGTTCCTGCTTGCGTAGGAAGTACTCGCCCAGACCCTGCGCCGAGATCGGCGTGCCAGCGCCCATCGCCAGGTCCGCCAGATCGGGGTCCGATTCACGGTAGCGCTGCTCCATCGAGTGCCGCGCCAGGTACTCCTCGCGTTCCTTGCGCGCCTTCATCACCGCGTCTTCGAGACTGACCTCGTTGCGCGCCGCTCCGGTGAAGATCTGCTGCTGGCGCGCATCGTTCGCGCCGCCGTTGAACAGTCCGCCGAGCGACGCGCCCAGGTGCGAGTACCCCGGCAATTCGCGATTGCGCTCGAGCAGTCCTGCGCTGGGTTGACCAGGGAATTCGACCATGACGCTTCCTCAGTAGCTGAACATCGATTTTTCCGGCGGGCGCATGTAGCTGAAACCGGACGCGGGCGCTGCAGAGTAGTCGAAGATGTCGGGCAGGTTGTTGGTGAGATTGGGTGCCTGCATGCCCGCGTCGCCAGCACCGTAGGCGCCCGCAGCCGCCTTGCCCGCGCCGCCGACCAGTTGCGAGAACAGCGCGAGCTTCGGATTGCCCTTGATGTTCGACAGGCGCATGTTCGACAGGAAGTTGTCGCCGCGGTTGGTGCGGTCGATCAGGCCGATGTCGGTGCCGAAGCGACCGCGGTTGATCGCGTCATCCCGGCGCTGCGCGTAGGGCGCGTCGATGTCGGCGATGTTGCCGGCGCGCTCGCTGGCGTAGTCGGCGATGCCCAACGCGCGGTCGGACCCGGACTTCTTGAACGCCTCCGACGTTGCGCCCTGCGTGCCGAGCGGGGCGGTCGCCTGCGGCATCCGGGTCGCGATCTCCTTGCCGAAGTCGGCGTTGATTTTCGAGCGCGCCGCTTCCGGCGTGGACTTGGCTTCGCTCGCGATCAGCGCGGCGGTTTTCGCGTCGGCCTGCTGCTGCTTCTGGCCGGATGCGCGAATCTGCGACGCCAGTTCGCTGTCCTGCTTCTTGGCGGTGTTGCGCTCGTTGATGTACGCGGCGCCGCCCGCCGCCGCTGATGTGGCAGCGGAGATCGCGAACGGCACCCAGAATGCTTCGGTTCCCATGTCACCACCCCGTGTACGAAGTTTGCGGCTGTTGCTGCGGTTGGTTCGCCGGGATGCCGAACATCGGCGAGTACAGCGAGGTGTAGCCGTATTTCTGGCCTTGCCGTGCCGCCTTGGCATCCTGCGAACTCTGGTACGTGCTGTTGAGGTTGCTGAACATGTCGCCCAGGCCGCCGGCGGTCGAGTCGGCCAAGGATCCCTGCACGTTCGCACGCAGCGCGCTCGAGGCCGCCGACTGCGCGGTCGTCGTGTCCAGCCCGCTCATCGCCATCGCGATCAACTGCTGGCGCGACTGCTCGTCGGACGAGCGCAGGCTCGATGCGGCCGACTGCCCGCGGCGCGTGGCTTCGAGGATGCCCTTGAGGTAATCCTCGCCCAGCACCTTGCCCTCATCGACTTGCGCGCTGCCGCCGGCAAGGCCGGATCGGGCGAGCGAAAACTTCAACTGCCGACCCGCGACCTTATTCTGCCGATCCACATCGTCGGCATAGAACTTCGTGGTGTCCGAGCCGAGCTTGTCGTACTGCGCCTGCCGCGCCGGATCGTCGTAGATTTTGTTGACCGCGCCCGTGGACTCAGCGATTTTGCGCTGACGTTCCTGCTCCTGTGCGGTCGCTTCTTTTTGTGCGCTGTTGCTGCCACCACCGCCCATCACGCACCTCCAGGATGCAAACGCTCGAACATCGCCACGGCCTCACCGTGGATCCCGAAACCTTTCCACACGCCGCACGGTTCCATCTTGAGCGACTTCACGTACCAGCGAATCGCATCGACCCGCGAAGCCAGCGCGCTCGTCTGCAACCGGCGAGCGCCGCCATCGAACAGCGACTCGGCCAGCCAGCGGCAACCCTTCGTGATCGAACGCCAGTGGTTGTCCCAGCCTTCCTGCGTGCCGACCATCCACGACTGCCACACGCCGGGAAAAACCATGTGGTAGCCGCCGGCGGCCGCGGGCATGTTCTCGGCGTCGAGCGCGGTGAAGTGCGGACCCTGCTGCATCAGGCCGACGAATTCGTACCAGGCGCGCTCGGGATCGTAGAACTCATGCCCACTGAGCGCGGCGTACTGGACCCGCTCGTCGTCGCGCGCACGGGCGCACAAATACTGCAGATGTACACTTTTGCACTTCACGATGCTCGAGGGCGGCTTGGTCACGATCACGGTCACGATCCAACCCTCTTGTCGGTGAGATACAACGTGGTCGCCTGCACCGACCAACCGCCAGCCGCGTCGAACACCATCCGCATGGAGAACGACGGCGCCTTGACCTGGATCGGCACGATCTGCCCGGTCACCGTGTCGCCGTAGAGGTAGTGCGGCGTGGTGAACACGGTCTTGTTGACCTGGTCGTAGCCGATCTCGACGGTGAACGAGGCGGCCGTCGTCACGCCCGTGTCGAAACCGCCCATCTGCTTGGTCACACCCGGCGTGCCGTCATCGAGCCACGGCCACTGCACGACGCCGCGGCTTTCGACGTTGACGCCCGCGGTGAACGGCGCGAACGACAACTGGTCGTAGACGGCATCGCGGTCGAACATCCAGACATGCGGCGTGCCGTCGCGGGTGCCGCGCATGTACAGGTTGTCGCCGGCTTGCACGAAGCTTTCGACCTGGTACTGGAACAGGTAGTGGCTCCACGCGCCGACCTCGCCCGTGCGGCTCATCGTGTAGACGAACACGCGGGTGATCTCGGTCATGAAATAGCGACCGTTCGACGCATCGTAGGTCACCATCCACTTCGAGCCGGCCGTGATGCTGGCGTTGGCGATTCCGGACAGAGAGCGGTTGCCCGTGCCGCTGATGTTGAGCGTCAGGCCGCCAGCGGGCGCCGCGTTGGTGAAGGTCAGCAGGAAGTAGATGCCGGGTGCCGGAAACGCGGTGACGCCAGGGATGTTGACCGTGATGGCGGCGGTCCCTGCCGTGGCTCCAGCGCCGCCGTACGACCAGAACAGACTGCCGCCCTTCGGGTCGGCTCCAGGCCAGTTCGGGAACGCCAGGAAGTACTGCCCCAGCGAGGGGAAATAACCGCCGATGGGTTCGACGCCGTTGGCGTCGGCCCACGCCATCGCCGCGGTCACCAGCGGATCGACCGGCATGCCGACATCGCCTGCTTGCAGGTTGCCGCTGCCAACGGAAATGCCCATCGACCGCACGCCCTGCGAGGACAGGAACAGCATGTCGTCGTTGACCGACGCGATGGAGCGGTTGCGCGTGCAGCCGACCGGGATGGCGTCGAGCAGCGCCATGTTCGCGGGGTCTTCGTCAACCTGCCACATCTGCAGGCCTTCGGAGTTCATAAACACCGCGTTGGAGCGGTACACGCCCGCAGCCATGAACGGGTTCGTGCCGAACGCGCGCAAGCCAATCGGCAGGTAGCCCGCGTCGGCTTCCGCTGTCCAGTCCATGCAGTTGAGCGTCGCGCAGTAGCGTGCGATGTCGCCGTCGAGGACGAAGACTTTCGATGACGCGATGAACACGAACTTCGATTGCGGCGGCAGCGTGCCGTCGTTCGGATCGGTGACCTGGGGCGTGACCGCGAGCCAGTCCACGCCGTTGTCGCGCACGACCATGCCCGCCTGGTTGGGCCAGTTCGGCTCGACGTTTCCGGAGCGCATCGCGTAGTCGGCGCTCCACAGGATCGTTCCCGGCGGGGTGCTGCTCCACTGCACCTCGAAGTCAACGATGTAGCCGCCGCCGAGCGTGGTGTCGCGCCACACCGGCTCGGTGTCAGCCGACTTTCCGGTCACCGGCTGGACCGCGTAGAACAACTGCTGCGCGTTGAGCGGCGCGTAGTACGTCCACATTGCCGCATCGACCATGACCGGCGCGGCACCGCTGACGTTGGACACGGCGACGAACGCCTGCACGTATTTCGCGTTCGCTGGCGCGTAGGCCGCGACGAGTTTGTAGGCCTGCCAGGTCGGCGGCGGCGGCGTGACACCGGGCGGGTAGATCCCGCCGCCGCCGCGCTTGCCCTCGTCCAGCACGCCGTACACGGTCTTGATCAGCGCGCCCTGCGCGGGGTTGGATTCGGACACCGCCGCGTAAAAATACAGACCCATCGCGACCGTCGCGCCGGCGCTTTGGTTGGTGTTGAAGTAGCAGTAAAACGAGGTCGCCTGACCTTCGATGGTCGGCGCGGACACGTTCGACAGGTACGCGGCGTTGTAGCCCGCGGCCAACTGCGCGCACTGCGTGCCGGTGTACTTGTCCGCGGCCGTGATCGACCAACCCGGAGCGCCCACGCCGCTCGCGGTCCAGCCGGTCATACCGCTCTCGAAATCGCCATTGGTCAACTGGCTGTAGGCGACACCGGGCGAGGTGGACGGGCGAACGACCGAGCCTCGAGGGTAGGTCGTGCCTTTCGTCCACGGGTTCGCGTCGGCCGGCAGTCCGGAACCAGCGACGGGCTGCGGGATGGGAGTTGTGTCGGCCATCAGCGTACGCGCACGGGCGTGCGCGCCCAGGGGATCGTGCCGCTGCCACCGGGGTTGGTGTAGCGCGAGTCATCGCCCGTGCCGTCGCGCATGCCCGGTGGGATCGCGTCGGGCGGCGTCGGCGCGGGATTGGGGTTGGTGTTGATCGCGCCGGATGCGCCCTCCAGG
>Ga0247783_1000448_pt1 | contig 12772 bp, 7 predicted proteins | sample UWRJL064202C5_FD_179911 | JGI IMG/M metagenome (GOLD analysis project Ga0247783, IMG submission 179911) | Plant litter microbial communities from Arlington Agricultural Research Station in Wisconsin, United States - UWRJ-L064-202C-5 | ecosystem: Environmental > Terrestrial > Plant litter >...
AACTCACATTTCCTGGTCATCCTTTTGGCCTAGCGGATTGTGCGTGCCCCGGCCAAATTTCTGCCGCCCACCGCCGAACGGCTGCAGCCGGGTGGGTCACTGATGACCTCAGCCCGGGTGCGGCCCTCAGTGACTCAGGGCGTGCTTTTCGGCCCAGGCGATCACGTCTTGTTCGGGGGTGGTGCCTTGGTGGCGACCGAGCTCTTGGATCCCGGTGGGGCTGGTGACGTTCACTTCGATCAGCTTTTCGCCGATCACGTCTAGGCCGACGAACCATAGGCCGTGTTCGCGTAACTTGGGCCCGACCGCGCTGACCATTTCGCGTTCGCGCGGGGTGAGCTCGGTGGCGTGCACTTGGCCGCCTGCGTGGATGTTGGCGCGCACGTCGTCTTCGCGCGGCACGCGCAGGATGGCGCCGAGCGGCTCGCCATCGAGCAGCAAGATGCGCTTGTCACCCTGACGGATTGCGGGCTGGTACTCTTGCACCATGGCCAGGCGCTTGCCCTCCATGGTCATGATATCGACCATCGAGCGTACGTTGCGATCACCCGAGGTGAGCACCACGACGCCTGCGCCGCCTGCGCCGTCGAGCGGTTTGAGCACGGCCGTGCCGCCCACTTTGTCGACGAAGGCGATGATTTGCGCGGGCTCTGCGCTGACCAATGAGCGCGGCATGAATTCCAGGAACTGAAACGTGAACAGCTTTTCGTTGGCGTCGCGCAGGCCGCGCGGGTCGTTCATGACCAGCACGCGATCCTTGACCAGATCCAAGATCTGAGTGAGGTACAGGTAACCGGCGTCGAAGGGCGGATCTTTGCGGATGAAGACCGCATCGAGGGTGGCGAGCTCGACGCGCTCATCCGCGCCCAGCGTGACGTGCGGCTTTTGAGCGCTCACCTTCACGGAGCGGGCGCGCGCGAAGACCTCGCGGCCCTCGTTGGAGAGCTCACGCGGCAGGCAATGCAGGCACTCATGCCCGCGCGCCATGGCGCCGCGAATGAAGGCGAAGGTGGTGTCCTTGTCGGCCGTCATCGTTTCGGCCGGGTCCATGACGAAGAGGATGCGCACTTGGGGTAGCGCGAATCTCACACGTCGCGAGCGCCCCTGCAAACGCTCAGCCGCGATTTTGCTAGGCTCGCGGCTATGAGCAGACCCTGGCTGATACCGCTCAGTAGCGTGCTGTGCGCGTGCGCGCTGGTGCTCGCGGCGCCCGGTGGGCGAGCGCAGGCCCAAGCCAAGCCCGCGCGCGCGGGCGTCGCGACCGAGAATGCGGTGGCCACGCGTGAGGGGCTGGCCGAGCTCGCCGCGGGCGGCAACGCGGTCGACGCGATCGTGCGCGCCGCGTTGGTCGCGGGGATCGTGAGCCCGAGCTCGAGCGGTCTTGGCGGTGGCGGCTTCGCGCTCGTCTGGCGCGCCACGACGCGCGAGCCGTATGTGCTGGATTTTCGCGAGACCGCGCCGGCCGCGATCGACGTGGCTGCCTTCGAAGCGCGGCCGTTCAAGCCGGAGGAGCGTGCGCGCGCCACGGGCGTGCCCGGCGAGCTCGCCGGCTTGTGGCAACTGCAACGCGAGCTAGGCAGGCGAACGTGGCGTGACGTGAGCTTGCCCGCCGCGCGCGTGGCTGAAACGGGCTTTGCCGTGAGCCAGCATCTGAGCAACGCGGCCGCGTCGCCGTGGTCCAAGTTGGCCTGGACGGACGCGGGCCTGGCCGGTCTCTTCTTTCCCGGCGGGAAGGCGATCTTAGCCGGAAAATCGCTGAAAAACCCCAAGCTTGCGCGGACGCTGCGCGAGCTCTCGCTGAAGGGCAAAGCGCCGTTCTACGAAGGCGAGCTCGGCCGCCAGCTGATCGCGACTGCGCGAGCCAAAGGGGGCGCGCTGAGCGAGGCCGAGCTACGTGACTATCGCCCACTGACGCGGCAAGCGATCCACGTCAGTTGGGAAGGCTACGACGTGTACACCATGCCTCCGCCGTCCGCTGGCGGGTTGATGGTGGCGGAAACGCTCGGCATGTTTTCACAGGCCGATCTGCGGCGCCTCGGTCAAGGCAGCGCGGTCTTTCAGCACACGCTGGCTGAAGCCATGCGCGGCGCGCTGTCCGACCGCATGCGCTTTCTGGGCGATCCGAATTTCGAGCACGTGGACGTCGGGGCGCTGCTCGACCCGCGGCGGCTTGCCGCGCGCAGACGCTCGATTTCCGCCGAGCGCACCCAGGCCGTGCCGCGCTTCCAGGAAAACGAGCATGGGACGCACCATTTGCTGGCGATCGACGCTGAGGGCAACGTGGCCTCGATCACGACTACGGTGAACAATGCGTTCGGCGCCAAGCTGAGCGTGCCGGAGAGCGGCATCGTGCTCAACGACGAGCTGGACGACTTCACGAAGCAGAAAGACGTCGCCGCGTTCGGCCTGATCCAGAGCCCGAATCGGCCGCGCGCGGGCGCTCGCCCCGTGTCGAGCATGACGCCGACCTTGGTCGTAAAGGACGGCAAAGTGGTGTTTGCACTCGGCGGCTCGGGCGGGCCGCTGATCGCCACCAATGTCACGCAGCTGCTCTTGGCTCGCCTGGCATTTGGTCTCTCGCCGGACGCGCTGGTCAAGCTGCCGCGCTTTGCCGTGCCCAGCTCGGGCCCGAGTCTGATGCTCGAAGCGGGCGCCGATAAGGCGCTGCTCGATGATCTGGCGTGGCGCGGCGAAGTGACAGAGATCATGAAGCAGAACGCGACCGCGGTGCAGATCATCGCGGTCGACGACGGCGTAGTCAGCGCGGCCGCCGACCCGCGTAAATACGGTAGTGCGCTCGTGAAGTGAGCCAGCGAACCCGCCTCCTTTAGCCGTCAGTCCGTTGTCGTTGGATAATGTCGACCGGAGCTCAGGCCCGCGCCATATAACTCCAATGAGTGGGGTCACAGCTCACGTCGTGAGGCACTGCTGCACTCGATCACAGCAGGGCGCGGACACGCTCATTCTGGCGACGAACGGCCGTGAGATCAGGGATGACATGATTGTCATCGCGAGATTCCGTTGACGCAACAGATCCACTGATTGGAGCGCGACGTGGCCTCGCTCAACGGACTTCGTCACTCAAAACCGCGTGCTCTGAACCGGCCCTGTGTCTTCATGTTCTGCAAATCTCGCTTGGAAATGGCTCACTTCGCTGTCCATCGTGTACCCAACTGAAACTGTGGCGTTGTGGCCAACCCCACGAAGCAGACACACCGCCGTCGCAGCATTGGCGTAACGCGCTCGTTGTAGGCGTCTCGAGCTGGCGGCGATCACTCTCTTTGTAAGTCGCGAATCGCTACGTCACCGCGTGCGACATCACTGGACCAGATCACGCGTTCGTTCACACGCGAAAGCGTTCGCTGGAAGACCAACAACGACGACATTGGACGACCGCATGTCGCAAAAATGCGCGCGAAAAAAAGTGGACCTGTTGCGAAGAGAAACACGATTGACATTCACCGCACACGGGGATGTATGGTAGACAACGACACATGCCCATAATGTCTGCTTCTGGGGACTGGAGTCGTACCGGGCTGGGCAAGAGGCCACCTCAAGCTTTGGCTATCTAGCGTTTTACGGGGAAAAAAATGCTTAGGAGATACCAGTGTACTTTCGGTCATGCGCTACTCGTCGTTGACGCGGTGGTAATGGTGCTCGCCTGGTGTGCAGCCTACTGGCTGCGCTTTTACTTCCCGTTCCGGGTTCCCGCGTTTCTCGAAGTCGGCAAGAGCTTTCCGACCTTCCGTTCCTACGCAGCGCTGCTCCCAATGGTCGCCGCGCTATGGATTGCGGTCCTGGTCTGGATGCGAGCGTACGAAGGCAGCCGCTCGCTTGGACGCGCCGTGCAACTGGGCGTGATTCTACGCGCTCATGCAATGGCACTGCTGCTCTTCGTGTCCCTGACCTACTTCTTGGACGCCCGCATGTACTCGCGGCTGGTCATGATCTACTTCGGCTTGATTGGCGCGCTCGCCATGATCGTCACCCGGCTGGTCGCCCGCATCGTGTTGGAGGGGCTGCGTTCGCGCGGCCGCTACGTTCGAAACGTGCTGGCGGTTGGCGATGGCATGGGCCTGGAGCTCTTGATCGATCGCGTAGAGCGGTTTCAAGAGCTCGGCCTGCGCGTGATCGGCATCGTCACGCACCATGCCTCGACTATTCGGTCCCTCGGCAACGTGCCCGTGGTCGGCCACTTCGAAGAAATCACGGAGGTGATCAAGCGCGTCAAGCCCGATGAGGTTTTGGTCACCTTACCGCCCGCACAAAGCAACGAGATGGCAGGGTTGCTCGATCTGTTGAAGGACGAGACGATCGACGTGAGTATCGTCCCGGACGTCTACCAATACGTCACGCTCGGCTGCAAAATCGAGGATTTCGACGGTCTGCCCATCGTCCGCATCAACGATTCCCCAGTGATCGGCTGGGGCGCCATGGCCAAACGGGTCACCGATGTCGTCGCGTCGGCGTTTGCCTTGCTATTGTTGTCTCCGCTCCTGCTGCTGATCGCCGCGATCACGAAGCTGACCTCGCCCGGCCCGATTCTATACGCTCAGGAGCGAATGGGCCTCGATGGTCGCAGCTTCAAGATGTTGAAATTCCGCTCCATGCGCGTGGACGCAGAAGCGCAAACTGGCGCCGTCTGGGCGCGCGCCAGTGACGACCGAAAGACCCCGTTCGGTGCCTTGCTGCGCAGGACTAGCCTGGATGAATTACCTCAGTTTTGGAATGTGCTCTGCGGAGACATGTCGCTGGTGGGTCCCCGGCCGGAGCGCCCGATTTTCGTGCAGAAGTTCCGCGGCAACATTCCCCATTACATGCTGCGCCACAAGGTCCGAGCCGGCATCACCGGCTGGGCGCAGGTGAACGGCTGGCGGGGCGACACGTCCTTGGATCGCCGCATCGAATGCGACCTGTTCTACATTCGGCATTGGTCCTATATTCTGGACCTGAAGATCTTAACGATGACGCTCTGGAAGGGCTTTATCAACAAGAATGCATATTGAGAGACGCTTCTCGATACTCCGATCCTCCAGCCTGCTTTCCATGCTCCTTGTCTGCGCGCTGGGCTGCGGCTCGAACTCTCCGCCCGTGGTGGCGAAGCGGCTACAGTCCCCGGTCGTCTCGCGTCAGAGCGATAGCCTAGATCCGGCCCTACTGGACGACGCCATCGGCGGCAGCGAAGGCGAAGCTTACCGAGTCGGCGCCGGTGACACCCTCTTGGTTGCCGTTTATGGACATCCGGAGCTGTCAATTGCACCTTACGCTGGCGGGCTCGCGTCGCAGAACGGTCGGCTCTCGGGCTTGGTCATCGACAACGACGGCACCATCCAATTTCCGTTGATTGGCTCCGTCAACATTGCCGGCAAAACGAGCGCAGAGCTCAAGCACTACCTCGAGCAGGAGCTGGTTCCTTACGTGAAGGAGCCGAAGGTCACGATTCAAGTCGTCTTCACCGGCAGCATTCGCTACTACTTGCTCGGTCAGTTCACGCAACCGGGCGTCAAATACAGCGATCGCCCGATCCGTTTGTTGGAGGCGTTGTCCCTGGGCGGCAGCGTCCAGCTCGAGCGCGCCAGCCTCCGTACCGCCTACATCGCCCGGGGTAAGCGGCGCCTGCCCATCGATTTTCGGCGTCTGATCCTGGAGGGCGACCTTCGCCAGAATATCAAGCTTCGCACGGGTGACGTGATCCTCGTTCCCGACAAGACCAGTGAACAGGCGTTCGTATTTGCGGCGGCAGCTGGCACCAATTCGAATCGGACCAACGTGGTGCCGTTCGTCAACGGTCGCCTCAACCTGCTGCAGGCCTTGGCAGCGTCCGGGTACGGGTACCGCGATCAGGCGCAGGGACGCCTCTCCGAAACTCGCGTGATTCGCAGCGCGGGAGAAAATGGTGAACTGTTCATCATTGATGCAGCCCGAATGTTTCAGGGAGAGGTAGGCCCGTTCGAGCTCGCCCCGGGTGATGTCGTGTTCGTGCCGCCGACGGGCATCACGAATTGGAATGAAGCTCTCAACCAGCTTTTGCCGAGCCTGCAAACGATCTCCGGTCTGCTCACTCCTTTCGTTCAGATCAAATATCTCAGTCAGTGAAGCGGTTTCATGCCAGATTGCATGCCTGAGCCCAGAATTCCACTGACGACGCCGAAGGCGTCGCGAGCAGACGCTTTTCTACTCGGCAGCCAAGCCCCGCTCACCGATGCCCCCATCAACTTCGTGCCACTCTGGTCGGGAGTTTTGCGGGAGGGCGCGAGGTTTTGCAGTACCGGCGTTCAGCAAGTCGATCGCGGATCAGCTTTTGACGTGGCAAACCGTTTCGGTTTTGCGCGAGGCCTGCGTTCAAGTCAAATACCGCTCGGAGTAGTTCCATGATGTCCAAGATGGCTTCGGAAGTGAGCGGCAGCGGCGTGTCTAGAATTCCTGCTCAGCCCGGTACAGAAGCCGGTTCCATGCTCATCGACGCGGTGGACACCCGTCATCTCCTGTCGATGGTGAACCAAAATCGCCGCGTCGTGTTGCTGACGGCGGTCGCCATTTTCGCGCTGGTCATGGCGGCGACGCTTCTTTCGGGAATGCAGTTTCGTTCCAGCGGTCGTCTGTATCTGGGAGAACTAGATACCAGGTCCCGTTCTGCCGCCGTCTCGAACGAATTTGAAATCACCGGGGGCGCAGAAGGTGATCTCGGAAGCGAAATCGAGATCATCAAGAGCCGCTCCTTGATCACTCAGGCCATCTTGAAGTCTGGCGTGAACGTGACGGTGACGCCGTCTGGGCGAAAGACACCGCGCTATTGGCAGTGGTTGTTGGCAAGGCGAGATCCAGACCTACTGGACATTGGTCTCCGTGAAATTCAGGTAACCGATGCCGTGCTGTCGGGCCAGTTTCGTCAGCCACAAGCGTACGTGATTCACTTTCTGAGCGACACGGAGTTCGAGCTTCTAGCGGCGGGTCGGCCGCTAGGTGCGGGACGGCTGTCTGTGCCCCTCGCGACCAAAGAGGTCGCATTGACGGTGAGCGTCGGGACGACCAGTAAGCCGACGGCCGGGGCGAGATATGACGTGCTGATCGAGCCCGTCGACGACGTGCTCGATGGCGTGACGCGGAAGCTAGAGGTTTCCGAGCCGAAATCGGCTTCCCCGACCGCCAAAATCAACGTGCTCTCGCTCGAGTACAGCTCGCCGTCACCGCGCATGTCGGTCGCGTTCCTCGAGCAACTCATGCAGGGCTACTTGGCGGCGCGGCAAGCTTGGAAAACGGAGGACGCCGGGGCAGCTGAAGTATTCGTCTCCAGCCAGCTGAAGAACATTCGCGAATCACTGGACCAGGTTCAGCAAAAGCTCGCAGAATATCGAACCAATAATCGCGTGGTCGTGTTGGACAACGAAGCCAAGGCGATGATCGAGCAGATTGGCAAGTATGAAGAGCAGCGCCTGGCAGCCAGGTTGCAAGCGGCAGCCTTGAGCGACATTCAGCGAACGTTGAAAGCCAAGGATCCGCCTCTCGGCGCCTATCTGTTCGGAGAAGCCAAGGACACCGTTCTCGAGCAGATGTCCTCGGACCTGGCCCAGTCGCGCCAAAAGATCGCCGATCTCGAAACCAAGTTCAACTCTGCAGCTCCCGAGATTAGGGAGCAGCGCGCCCATGTCGAGGCCCAGCTAGACGCGATTCGAAACTACGTGGCGAGCCGGGTTTCTCGCTCGCAGGAGAGTTTAGCAACGCTAAATGGAATCATCAGCCAATTCGAACAGAAGTTGAAGACCGTTCCAGGCGCGGAGCTCGGGCTGGCGCAGCTTTCGCGCGAATCAGAGGTCTACAGCCGCACCTATTCCTATCTTCTCGAGCGACAACAGCAGGCAGGGATGGTCAAGGCGTCCCGGTTGTCGAAAAATCGCGTATTGGATGCCCCAAGGGTTCCGGTCAAAGAGGACTCGCCCAAGCTCTTGCTCCGATTGGCAAGTGGCCCGATCGGACTCTTGCTGGGCGTTGCCATCGTGCTCACTCGGTCGCTCTTCAGCGGCCGCGTCCAGAGCGAATTCGACGTCCGCCGGTCTGCGGGTTCCAGCCCCGTTTGGGTGACGATTCCTCGACGGCGCGACCGCCGCGGGCGGCAGGCTCTGGAGGACCGACAATCACTGTTCGACATCGGAGCCGGCGATGAAAACGGTCGTTTCATCGAGGCGTTCCGAGCCCTACGTTCGACGATCTACCGCTGGCTATGTGGGCCGAGCGACACCGGGAAGATCATTCTCATTACCTCGCCTGACCCCGGCGATGGCAAGACGACATGCACCTGGTGGCTAGCGGCAGCGCTCGCTGCGGATGGAAAAAAAGTGATCCGCGTCGACGCGGATTTGCGCAAGCCTGCCGGGCCGAGTTCTGAATCCGAGTGGAGCTACGAGCTCGGCTTACGCGGAGTTTTGGCCGGAGAATGCCATTGGCGTGAAGTCGTCGGTCGCATCAGTTCCGCTTCTGGTGATCATTTCTCCATGGCCTCCGGCGGGCGAGCGCGCCCTGAGGTGCTGTCGGGTGAACGAATGGCCCAGGTCTTGAAGGAACTTCGCGAGGTGTACGATTTCGTTTTGGTCGACTCGCCCGCGTTCCCGTTCGTTTCCGACGCGCTGGCGCTCACGGGGAACGCGCACGCCGTGTTCACGGTCGTACGCCTGCAGCACTCCGACCGCGCGATGCTGAGCAAGAACGTGCATGCGCTTGCGGAAAGCGCCCGACAGCACGCGATCATCATCAACGATGCGGGTGCAGACGTCGGGACGAAGCGCCGCTACCCGTCTGCGCGCCCCGACGGGCCGACGCCGGTTCAACGCATCCCGGGTAGCAACGCACCCAGGTCACGCCGAAGCGGTTGGCGGCCGTCCTGGTGGGCTGCAGCACTCGCGGGCCTGGCTGCGCTGATCTTGTTGGCCGTCATACTTCCACAGACGCGGGCTGCCGTGCGACGGTACGCTCAGCACGCTTGGGGAGCACTCGCGGACAACGACTCTGCCGGTCTGGCTCGGCGGCTCGAAAGGCTCGCTTCCACGCCGGCCAACCTCGAAGCACGGAACAAGCGATAGGTCAGGCATGCCGCGCGACCCGAATGTTTCAGAGTCGCCCTCGGCACGACCGAAGGTCGTCAGCGCTCCAGGTCAACGCTGGCGAAGCGTTGGCGAGAGCTAGATCTGATGCCCCGAGGAGAAGCGATTAACCGTTGAAGCGGCGTCGCTGAAGCCAACCATGACGGGAACCGATATTGCCCTCGCGGCTTCCGCGCTAATCGCCCTGTTCTTCATCTCTTCGATGCTGGCGCCGAGCCGCTGGCGACTGGCAGGGGCGCTGTGGAGCGCATCGTTTCAGATCTTCACGATCCCCGTCGCTGGCATTTATCCCCCTGCGACCCTGCTCGCCGGACTAGCGCTGTGGCCGGAAATGGTGGAGGCCCGCGAAATTCTTCGGTGGTTGCCGGTAAAGCTCTACCTCGCGCTGTTTGCAATGCACGCGCTGAGTATCGCCTGGTCCGCCAATCCGATGGATGGCGTCCGCCATCTGGTCTACATGCTGCCGTTCTTGCTGATACTTTCAGCGTCTTACCGCTTGGCGCGCAGAGGGGGTGTAGGCGAAGTCAAGTTGGTCAGCGTCTTCGCTTGTACTGCGGTCGTCGAAGGCGCGCTCGTCATCTTATTTCGAGTGCTGCCCGGGCTCAAACTCGCTTTTCTTCATTCCTCGGTAGCTGGGCTCTTCATTACGCCGAACGGGCTCCAAGAATTGTTCGACGGCGGTTACTCCATTTTGGATCCCGTGAAGTCCGGTGGTTTCTTTGCCAATGCCAACGCAGCTGCCGGCTTCTTGTCGAGCAGCGCATTTGGGATTTGGGGGATAGCCAGCGCAGCGCGAAGCCGGAACCTCAGCTGGGCAGCGCGCTTCCTTTGGTGTTCCGTGTTTTTTACCGGATCGAAGGGGGGGGCCGCATTGAACGTCGCGATGCTGATCCTGGCATGGTTCGCCCCGCTCATCATCGGCGGCAGCAGGTTCATCCAGCGAAGTAGAATCATAGCTTGTGCGGCGATGCTGAGCGCAATAGCAGTTGGCTCCACGATAAATAGTGAGTTTGCGCGTGACTCTCAAACTACTTTGAACTCGCGGCAGCAGGTCTGGGCGCACGCGCTTCAGCAGTTCCACTTGCACCCGCTCATGGGACAAGGCTTTGGCGGATGGGCGCAGTCCTACCGGTACTACGCTGCAAGTTTCGGCAACACGATGATCATCCCCCCTCACAATACGTTGGTGTACGCCTGGTCGCTGAGCGGCATCGTTGCGGTGCTGCTAATCCTTGCGTTCATGTTCAGCGTCATCGGATTCGGAATGAAAGCGCAGCGTTCACCGTCTGCGGAGGTGCGCGCCATGGCAACAGGAATGACGCTCTCGTTTTTAGTCGTGTTCATTCAGGGGATGGGCGAAAACCACGGCGTCGTCGGTGATATGCACATGCAGCCCCCGTTGGCTGTCTTGCTCGGTTTGACATACGCTCACTATCGCCGAGCACGCTCGGCTTTGCCCGAAGCGACGTGACCATGGCATTTCACGTACTCGGTTTGGCGCGAACTCTGCCGTTTCACAGCATCGGTGGATTGCAATCGATCGGTTGGGACCTCTTTTCGGAGTTCGTCCGAAGTGGAGTTCGAGTGACGCTCCTGACTACCGAGATACCGGGAAGGCGAGGGCCATTCGAAGAACAGGGTGTACAGGTCGTCCCCATTCGCGGCGCGGCCCCTGAGCGATATTCCCGCCAATGGTGGAAAGGGTCAGCCGCGTATGTGCGAGACGAAATGCGCGACCCAGTCGACGGCGTCCTCAGCGTCAGTGCGGCGGCCGCTGGGTTGCTCGACCTTCGACCAGGGATCTTGCGCGCGCCTTTCTTGTTTCAAGCACACGGGACATCCTGGGGCGAGGTAGTATCCAAGTGGCGGTCTGGGCGGATTACGCAATGGGCGAAGTCGAGCCGCAACCTTTTGTGGATGTTCAAGGACGCGCAGCTCTACCGCCAGTTCGACCATCTCGTGCTCGTGGGCGATATCATCGAGGAGCAGTTTCATTCATTCCCGCTCAACCTGATGGCGGGAAGCATCCCTCGGACCGTGATTAGAAATGGAATCGACACTCGAATATTTGCGGCGAATGAAGAGCGGCGTCGAGAGCAGCGCGCGGCCCTGAGCTGGCCACAGCAAGCAGAGGTAGCGGTGTTCATTGGCCGTCTTCACCCGCAGAAGGGTGGCATACGCGCCATTGAAGTATTCGCTGATTATGCGCGAGTCGCACCGCAAGCTCGCCTGTTGATTGTTGGTGGTGGAGAAGAGGAAGAAGCCTTACGCGCAAAGGCCGCAGGTTCGGGGCTGGCGGCGCGAATCCACTTCACCGGTCCTGTTTCGCGCGATCGCGTTCCTTCGCTCTTGGCTGCTTGTGACGCCATGATCTTCCCGACACTGCGTCAAGAAGGCCTGCCGATGAACGTGCTCGAAGCACTTGCTTGCGGGGTATATCCGATTTGCTCTTCGACGTTGCGGAAGGCGTTCGACGACCGCCTGCCGATTCGCTTTGCATCAGCGGATGACGTGCCCGCGTTGTCCGCCCACCTCGCTGAAGCTCTTCGCATCGGCAATGCAGGCCGCTCTTTATTGACCCCCGAGTACACGTTGGAATACGCAGCAGCTGCATATCTCGACTTGCTGCGCGCCGGGCCGCGACGTTGAGGATGCAGGTGTTGGACCCGCACGTTCTGAATCCAATTTGCGCGGCGCTCTCGCTCGCCGTTGCGCTGGGCGTGCTCGCGGTGCTGGGTGTTCGCGACACCTCGACCGTTGCCTCGGGAAGATTCACGTCCGTAGATGGCTTACGCGGTTATTTGGCGTTTGGGGTTTTTCTTCATCACACGGCCTATTGGTACAACTTCGTCCGAACAGGTAAGTGGGGCGATTCGAGCGCCGGCAGTGATCTGCAGCCTCACGGTTTGTTCATGCATTTGGGCCCCACCAGCGTGGTCTTCTTCTTCATGATCACGGGGCTACTGTTCTATACCAAGTTGCTTGGGCCAGCCCCTCAGCAGATGGATTGGTTGAGGCTTTATGTTTCACGCTTCTTGCGCCTGACGCCCCTGTACTTTTGCGCGGTGCTTGCGACGTTCGTGATCGTAGCCATCGAAACCGGCTTCAGCGCGAGGGAGCCATGGCCGATCCTCGTCGAGCGGGCCCTTGGTTGGCTCCTTTTCACGATGGTTGGCCCGCAATATCCCCTGCTAAACGCTTGGCCCCTAACACGCCTGGTCACGGCTGGCGTTACCTGGTCGCTACGCTGCGAGTGGCTGTTCTACGTTGCGCTGCCCATTTTGGCCCTGACGACCAAGAGCAAAGCCCCAGTTCGTTACGTCCTACTAAGCCTCGCCGTCGTCGTCGTGCTGTTCCTAGTCGGCGATCCGTTTCACAAGCGGGCGCTGCTCGCGTTCGTTGGCGGAATCATTTCCGCACTCGCGGTGCGACAGGAGCCGGTGCGCAAGCTCGCTATGACTCGTTGGGGGGCGCCCATGGCTATTGGGGCCGTGGGCGCCGCGGTCTGTCTGTTTCAGAGCGCCTATGATGTCGGTGCTGAAATACTGCTGACACTCGCGTTCACGATCATTGCTGCCGGAAACACACTCTTCGGCATCCTGAAGCGTCCGCTATCGCGCGCCTTCGGCGATATCTCTTATAGTATTTACCTACTGCACGGCATCGTACTGTACGTC
>Ga0247783_1000449_pt1 | contig 12756 bp, 6 predicted proteins | sample UWRJL064202C5_FD_179911 | JGI IMG/M metagenome (GOLD analysis project Ga0247783, IMG submission 179911) | Plant litter microbial communities from Arlington Agricultural Research Station in Wisconsin, United States - UWRJ-L064-202C-5 | ecosystem: Environmental > Terrestrial > Plant litter >...
GGCGAAAGCACTTCGACCGTCGCGCTCGAATAAGCGAGCGTGCCCAAGTACGCGGTGGTGGTCTTCCCCTCACGAAAGACGTCTGTGCCCAAGATGTACGAAAGATAAGCGAGGTTCGTCTCGGTACCGGACAAGCGAGTCAGAGCCAGCGCACGCCGCAGTTTTTCGATGGCTTGCTCGCGGTCGTCCGCGAGGGCCATCACTTTGGCGATCATTGGGTCGTAAAAGCCGCTGATTTCGCTGCCGCGTTCGACGAAGGAGTCGACGCGGACGCCCTCTGGGAACGACACCTCGGTCAAAATGCCGGGGCTCGGCCTGAAGCCACGCGCCGGATCTTCGGCGTACACGCGAACCTCGATGGCATGACCACGGGCTTCGGGGGGATGCTCGAGCGGCAGGGGCTCCTGCGCAGCAAGGCGAATCATCCACTCGACCAGGTCGACGCCCGTGACCAGCTCCGTCACACCGTGTTCGACCTGCAGCCGCGTGTTCACCTCCAAGAAGTAGAACTCCTCACGATCGTCGTCGTACACGAACTCGACCGTGCCCGCGGAGCGGTAGTTCACCGATGCGCCGATGTGCACAGCCGACGCGAGCAGCTGCTTTCGCAGTTCCGAAGCGAGCCGCGGCGCGGGCGTCTCTTCGACGACTTTCTGGTGCCGACGCTGTGCCGAGCAATCACGCTCGCCGAGAGAAAGCACGCGACCTTGGCCGTCGCCGAACAGCTGCACCTCGATGTGACGCGCGCGCTCCACGAAGCGCTCCAGGAAGACACCGCCCTCACCGAAGTTCTTCTGTGCCAGGGAGCGCACCGACTCGAAAATTTCGCGGACTTTCGCGGCGTCCCGGCAGACTTGCATGCCGATGCCGCCGCCGCCGGCGGTGCTTTTCAACATCACGGGGTAGCCGACGGCTTCAGCCGCGGCGACTGCCGAATCGACGTCGGGTAAGAGCGGCGTGCCCGAAAGCAGCGGCACCCCCAACCCTTGCACGAGCTCACGCGCGCTGTGCTTGACCCCGAAGCGTCGCATTTGCTCGGGCGTCGGTCCCACGAACGCAAGCCCATGCGCCTCGACCGCCTCGGCGAACTCGGCATTTTCGCTCAGAAACCCGTATCCCGGAAAGATCGCCTGGGCGCCCGTAGCGAGGGCCGCATCGAGAATCGCCTGACGATTGAGGTAGCTGGCCGACGCGGCGGCTGGGCCGACGCAGACGCTCTCGTCGGCTTCGAGCACGTGCAGCGAATTTCGATCGGCTTCGGAGTAAATGGCCACCGAGCCGACGCCCAGCCTGTTCAGCGTGCGGATTACACGACAAGCGATCTCGCCGCGATTGGCGATTAGGACTTTCTCGAACATGACATGTTCCTCCTTCGAGGACTTCGGAGCGCGCCGTCAGTTTGCTGTGCGGGTCGGCGCCGCTTGCCTAGGCCGACCAGACCAGGAGTCGGACCGGGGTCGGGTTATAACCATTGCAGGGATTGTTCAGCTGGGGGCAATTCGAGATCAGCACGATAACATCGCTTTCCGCCTGCATTTCCACGTAGCGCCCGGGAGCCGAAATCCCGTCCTCGAAGTGCAGCTCACCCTCCGGGCTGACCGGCACGTTCATGAAGAAATTGATGTTCGCGGTCAGGTCCCGCAGCGTCAGCTGCGGGCGCCGCTGCTGGATTTCGAGGAGGAAGTTGTCACGGCAGCTATGCATGTACTTTTTGTCGAGCGCGTAACGAACTTGATTCGACTCGGCAGCGCACGCGCCACCGATGGTGTCGTGGCGACCACAGGTGTCGGCCGTGATCCGCAACATGACCCTGCCCTCGCTCGAAACCAGCGGTGAACCACTGCTCAAGTAGATACCGCCCTGACTCCGGATCGTGTCCACCGCGCTGTAACGTTCGCTCGGATCGGCGGCGTCGTAGAACAAGGTGTCGACGGCCTGGTTGCCTTCCAAATCGACGATTCGGAACCTCTGCCCGCGCTCGAGGATGTGACTGAAGCCGAGCCCCGACCCGAGTACGGTGTCGAAGATCGCGTTTTTGGGATCGAGTGAGCTTTCGGAAAGTGCCATGAGCGAGTCCGTTCAGCGAAAATAGGCTTCGGTCAGCGCAAAACCGCGTTCGTTCTCGGGGCACGAAATGCGGCAGGCATCGTCGGCCGCGACGGGACCCGAGAGGCGTACCCCGAGCTGGACGAGCTTGGCGCGGTACTTCGGCGCAGGGTCGAGTGGGTGGGGAGTGTTCGAGAGCAGCACCAGGGTGTTCATTTCCGAGCGCAGCTCGACGAAAGCGCCAGGCTTCGAGTTGCCGGGAACCCAGGCGAGCTTGCCCTCGGCGTCGACCGCGACCTTGACGAAAAAGTTGAGATTGGGCCCGAAGTCCCGCTTGCCGAGGCCATACTTGCCGAGTTCGACCAGCAGGTTGTCGCGACTGTTTCGGTGCCAATCGTTGCGCAGTGCTTGGTACTCGCCAGGACCGTACTTCTTCAGGCTTTGCGCCGAGCTTTCCAGACCGGTGATGGTGTCGTGCCAGCCGCAGCTGTCGGCAACGACCGAACACAGGACGCGCCCCATGTCGGAATAGAGTACGTTGCCCGTCGTGATGCGCGCGATGTGCTGAGCCTTCAGCGTATCAGGCATATTGTAGCGCTCGAGCGGTCGGTCGGCGTTGAACAGCAGGGCCGCGACCGAGCCGCCGCCATCCACGTCACTGATGCGCAGCACCTGGCCGCGCTTGAGCACGCGCGACCACATTTGGCCACCGCGCAGGGGCTCGTCCACGAGCCATTCTCGCATCACTTCAGTCATGCATCGATTCTCCGGCGTCGGATACCTGATCGCAACGATGGATCAAATCCTCGAGTCGCTTTTTCGTGGCCAGGAAGTGGCCAGAAAGGAATTGCTCGGGCAGGCGCGGGCGCGCCACCGGCACGTCGATCACCTCCAGAATTCGGCCCGGGCGGGCGCCGAGCACGACGATCCGGTCGGATAGATAGATGGCTTCGTCGAGATCGTGGGTGATGAACAGCACGGTGACACCCGCAGCCTGCCAGATGCGCAACAGATGCGCCTGCATGCTGGCCCGCGTCTGAGCGTCGAGCGCGCCGAAGGGCTCGTCCATCAGCAGGATCCTCGGATCGTTGGCCAGCGCGCGCGCGATCGCGACGCGCTGCTTCATGCCTCCGGAGAGCTGCGCCGGGTACAGGTCGGCAAAATCACTGAGCCCGACCAACTTCAGCCATTCGTCCGCCGCGCGGGTCGCCTTGTCGTCCCGCAGGCCCTTCATTTTCGGGCCGAACAACACGTTCTTTCTGACGGTGAGCCAGGGAAAGAGCGTGTAGTTTTGAAACACCATGCCGCGATCGGCGCCCGGGCCCGTCACGGGGATGCCATCCACCGCGACGATGCCTGCGCTCGGCTCCTCCAGGCCGGCGACCACGCGAATCAACGTGGACTTACCGCAACCGGAAGGCCCAATCACGCTGATGAACTCGTTGCGCCGGACCTTGAAGGTGATGTCCGAGAGCGCGACGAGCTTGCCGCTCGGGCTGTCCGGGCTATCGAACTCTCGGCCTAGGTGCTCGATGCTGAGCACCACCTTGCGCTTGTCGATCTCGGCAAAGTACTCGGCGACTTCGGGGGCATGGTCGAGATAGCTCGGTAACTGAATGCGATCGTCGGACATGAATCAGTAACTTTCGCGGCGCACGGCCAGCTTTCGCCGCTTCGACGGACAGATCAGGTGCCCGCGAGCCGAGCGCGTTGCGGCAATGCACGACGCACGGCACGCATCATGCGCGCGAGCTTGGTCTGCCCAGTCTCCCAGGGGAAGAGGTATCGACCCAGCAGCGCTAGAAATTGGTCGGTCAAGAGCCCGACCAAGCCAATGATGACGATCGCGGCGTATACGTTGTCGAAGTGCCGGTAGCGCTGCTGCTGATAAAGCCAGGCGCTCAAGCCGGACTTTTCACCGATCAGTTCTGCCACTACCAAGTAAGTCCAGGCCCAGCCGATCAGGATGCGCATGTCGCGATACAGGCCCGGGATGGCCCCGGGCACGACCACGTTCCAAACCAACTGTCGCTTGTTGGCTCCGAGGGTCTGCGCTGCGTGCAGCAGCGAGACCTCGACCGAGCGCGTCGTGTTCGAGACGATCAGCACCATCTGAAAGAACGTGCCGATGAAGATAATGGCGATCTTGGGCTCGTCTTGCAGACCGAGCACGGTCAAGGCCAAGGCCCCGAATACGGGCGCCGGCATGTAGCGCACGAAGTCCACGAAGGGTTCGAACAAGCGGGCGAAGAACGGGAAGGTGCCGCACACGACCCCGAGTGGTACTCCGATCACGGCCGACCAGAAGAAGCCCCAGAAAATCACCTTGCAGCTCTGCAGCAAGCTCTCATGGAGCCACGCGTCGCCGTCTCGCTCCGGGGCGGTCGTGAACGCACTGTACAGCGCGCGCGCGACCGCGTGTGGCGGCTGCAGATAGATCGGATTCACTCGCTCGCCCGAAACACGTCGCGCGTGCGCAGCGTCGAGCTCGCGGTTGCGCAAGATGACCACGTCCAGGTCGACACGCTCGCCAACGGCAACGTAGCTATGTTCACCGGGAACTTTGCTATCGCCGGCGTCGGAGACCAGGACTTGGGGGTGCCAGATGAACGGGACGTAGCTGATTGCGCACCAGCTCAAGAACGGCAAAAGGAACGCCAGCACCCCCACCCAAAAGCGCGCCCGCGCATCGAGCGGCTTCCTGACGCCCAGTAAATGGGCGAGAGGCACGTGCTTCGGCAGCGACGAGTGGAGGGCTTTGGCGGCTAGCGGCATGACAGTTCGCCTCGGGGAGTGGCGCGGCGAGTGACCGGCCGGAACCCTCATCTGTGAGGGGGTATCTGGTCGTAGAATCGGGCCTTTCGTGTTGCCGCTAGATGTCGAGTACACTTCGTAACAAGCCGCCCGCGGCCCCGGAACACCCGCCGCAAGCGCGCGAATTTGCGCGGGGCGCCCTGGGGTCATTGGCCAGGGAGCACTCGACGCGGATCGACACGAGACGCCCGAGCGGGGACGCGAGCGCGCGCGCACACAGCGACCCCCTGCGACTGCGCCTGGCCGCCAGCCGACTTCGACGGGGCGAAAAGCCTCGTATTGTCCACAAATGCCAGAGTTTTGCCTCGCTTCTGCAACCGAATCTGTAGGGGGCTTTTCCGGCAAGCGACGCCGCCCTAGTAGTGGCATTGCACTGATCTGGCCGGGGTTTCCCCCGGGCCCGTGACTGAAAGCCCATCATGACCTCGGAAGTTGCCCCCGGACGCGTCGAACAACCCAAGTCCACGCGCTGGGTGTTGACCGGGGCGTTGGTTCTCGCGCTGGCTGGCGCGATCGTCTTCGTACGCGCCCGCAAGGCGACCAGCGGGGGCGCGGCGCCCGTCGAGAGTGCCGCGCAGGCTCGCCCCATCCCCGTGGTGGTGGCGCGCGCGACTAACCGGGACGTTCCGGTCTTCCTGGACGGACTCGGCAATGCGGTGCCACTCGTGACCGTCACGGTGCGGCCGCAGGTCGACGGGCCGCTGCTGTCCGTCCTGTTCCAAGAGGGCCAGCAAGTGAAGAAGGGGGATCTGCTGGCGCGCATCGACCCGCGCCCGTTCATCATCCAGCTCCATCAAACGCAAGCAGCGCTGGCGCGCGATCAGGCTCAAGCCAAGAACGCGAAGGTCAACCTAGCGCGCTATCTCGCGCTCCACGAGCAGGGGCTCGCCACGCAAGAACAGCTCGACGACCAACGCGCGACCGCGGACCAGCTCGCCGGGACCCTCAAATCCGACGAAGCTCAGATCGAGAACGCACAGCTGCAGCTCGCCTACACGGAGGTGCGCTCACCGGTCGACGGCGTGACCGGCGTTCGCCAAATCGACCAGGGCAACGTGGTGCACGCCTCGGATGCGAGCGGCATCGTGGTCGTGACTCAACTCGACCCGATGGCCATCGTGTTCACGCTGCCCCAAGACAACCTGCCCCAGATCAATCGCGAAATAGCGGCCGGCCTGCAAATCGAAGCTTACAGCCGCGACGGCGATCGCTTGCTCGGCCGCGGAAAACTCGCGCTCGTCGATAACCAGGTCAGCTTGACCACGGCCACGGTTCGGCTCAAGGGCATCGTGCCCAACCCGGACAAGGCGCTCTGGCCCAACGAGTTCGTGCGAGCTCGCCTGCTGCTCGCTACACGCACGGGCGCTCTCTCGGTTCCTGCGCCCGCGGTGCAACGCGGCCCGCAAGGCACGTTCGTGTACGTGGTAACACCGGATCAGACCGCGGCCCTACGCGCGGTCGAAGTCGAGACCGTTCAGGATCAGTGGGCGATCATCGGCAAAGGCATTCAGGCCGGCGATCAAGTGGTGGTCGAAGGGCAGAATCAGCTGCGGCCGGGCGCCAAAGTCGCGCTGCGTTCGAGCGTCGCGGGCCCGGCAAGCGGCAGCGGCCCTGCCAACGGCAATGAGAGCCGAGAGAACGAAAAAGGAAAGCGCGGCGGAGCTACGCCGTGAGCATCTCCGAGCCCTTCGTGCGTCGCCCCGTGGCGACCACGCTGCTCGTGATTGGCATCCTGATCGCCGGCATCGTGGCGTTCCGCGGGCTGCCCGTGTCTGCGCTGCCGCAAGTCGACTACCCGACGATCGTCGTCTCGACGTTCATGCCTGGTGCAAGTGGACAGACGATGTCGGCCACGGTCACGACGCCGCTCGAACGTCAGTTCGGGCAGGTGCCGGCGTTGTCCCAGATGACCAGCGTGAGCAGCTTCGGCAGCTCACAAATCACCCTGCAATTTACGCTAGAACGCGATATCGACGCCGCCGAGCAAGACGTGCAGGCGGCGATCAACGCCGCGGCGAACTTGCTGCCGAAGACGCTGCCCACGCCCCCCTCGTATAGCAAGAGCAACCCGGCCGACACGCCGATCCTCACTTTGAGCGTGAGCTCGGACACCCTGGCACTGAGTCGAGTCTCCGATTATGCCGACTCGATCCTGGGCCAGAAGATCTCACAGCTATCGGGCGTGGGTTTGGTCACACTGAATGGCGGGGCCAAGCCGGCCGTTCGCATCCAGGTCGACCCGGAGTCGCTGGCTGGCTCGGGCCTCAGCTTGGAGGAGGTGCGCGCGGCCGTCGTTGCCGCCAACGTCAATCAACCCAAGGGCACGCTGGACGGCCCGCGCCAGAGCTATACGATAGCCACGAACGATCAGCTGTACGAGGCCCAAGCCTTTCGACCTCTGATCTTGGCCTACAAGAATGGCGCGCCGATCCGACTGCGCGACGTCGGAAGCGTCGAGGATGGCGTTGAAAATAGCGAGCTTGCGGGCTGGGCGGATGAAAAGCGCGCCATCATCTTGAACGTCCAAAGGCAGCCGGGCGCGAACGTGATCGAGGTCGCCAATCGGGTCAAGGCGCTGCTACCGCAGCTGCAAGCGTCCTTGCCGTCCAACATTCAGACCGCGGTGCTGAGCGATCGCACCGAGACCGTGCGCGCATCCGTGGAGGACGTGGAGTTCACGCTGCTGCTCACGATCGGGCTGGTGGTCGGCGTAATCTACGTATTTTTGCGCAGCGTGCGCGCGACGATCATCCCGAGCCTGGTCGTGCCCTTGTCGTTGATCGGCACGTTCGGGGTGATGTACCTGCTCGACTACAGCCTGGATAACCTGTCTTTGATGGCGCTGACCATCTCCACCGGTTTCGTCGTCGACGATGCGATCGTGATGATTGAAAACATCGCCCGCTACATCGAAAAGGGCAAATCCCCATTCGAGGCAGCGCTGGAGGGCAGCAAGCAAATCGGCTTCACGATCGTGTCGCTCACGGTTTCGTTGATCGCCGTGCTGATCCCGCTGTTGTTCATGGGCGGCATCGTCGGGCGCTTGTTCCGAGAATTCGCGGTCACGCTCAGCGTGGCGATCGGGGTCTCGGCGCTCTTGTCTTTGACTCTGACGCCGATGATGTGCGCGTTCCTATTGCGTCCGGAGCCGCCGCTGTCCATGCGCGGAGCGTTTCATCGCTGGTCGGAACGGGGATTCGATGGCCTCGTCGCCTGGTACGACCGCGGACTGAAATGGGTGCTCCGGCATCAGCCCCTGACGCTGAGCGTCACCTTCGCGACTTTGCTGTTCACGCTGTTCGTCGCGTGGATCGTGCCCAAGGGCTTCTTCCCGCAGCAGGATACCGGCCTGATCGTCGGCGTCACCGAGGCCGGACCGGACGTCTCGTTCCCACGCATGATGCAGCTCGAGCGGCAAATCTCGGACGTCGTGCGCAAAGATCCGGACGTCGATCACGTGGTTTCGTTCATCGGCGCGGACGGCACGAACGCGACGGTCAACAGCGGGCGCCTGTCGATCACGCTGAAACCCCGCAGCCAGCGTCAGGCCTCCAGCGACGAGGTGATCGCCCGACTCAAGCCGCGGCTGGCCCAAGTGACCGGCGTCGCCACGCATTTGCAGTCGGTCCAAGATCTGCAAGTCGATAGCCGCGTCGGTCGCACTCAGTACCAATACACGCTGGAAGACGCCGACGGCGCCGAGCTCGACGAATGGTCGAGCAAGATGCTGGCCAAACTGCAGACCTTGCCGCAACTGACGGACGTCGCCAGCGACCAGCAGGCCGCAGGTCCTCAGCTCAGCTTGGAGATCGATCGCGACACGGCGTCACGGCTCGGGATATCGCCGCAACTGATCGACGACACGCTGTACGACGCCTTCGGGCAACGGCAGATCTCCACCATCTTCACCCAGCTAAACTTGTATCGCGTCATCTTGGAGGTGAAGCCCGAGGCGAGCGAAGATCCGCGAGCACTCGATCGCATCTACGTGCGCTCGGCCAGTGGCACGCAGGTCCCGCTCTCCCAGTTCGTGCGCATGACGCACACTACGGCCCCGCTCGCGCTCAGTCATCAGGGGCAATTCCCCGCCGTCACGTTGTCCTTCAATCTTTCGGGCGGCTCACTGGGCGATGCCGTGCAGGCGATCCACGCGGCCGAAGACGAAATCGGTCTGCCTCCCGGGATCCGCGCTGATTTCAGCGGCACGGCGCGGGCGTTCAAGGACTCGCTCGCCAGTGAACCACTGTTGATTTTGGCTGCGCTGGTGACCGTCTACATCGTGCTCGGCGTGCTGTACGAGAGCTACATCCACCCGATCACGATTCTTTCGACACTACCCTCCGCTGGCCTTGGTGCGCTGCTCGCCTTGATGGTTTGCGGCAGTGAGTTCAGCGTGATCGCGCTGATCGGCATCATTCTCTTGATCGGCATCGTCAAGAAGAACGCGATCATGATGATCGATTTCGCGCTCGAGGCCGAACGCGAGCAGGGCATGTCGCCCGAGCAGTCGATTCATCAAGCCTGTCTCTTGCGCTTTCGACCGATCATGATGACGACCTTGGCCGCGTTGCTCGGCGGTTTGCCGTTGGCGCTCGGTTCGGGGTCCGGCTCCGAACTGCGCCGCCCGCTCGGCATTGCCATCGTCGGCGGGCTGTTGATCTCGCAAGTGCTCACTTTGTACACGACACCCGTCATTTACCTGTACATGGATCGCCTCGGTCGCTACCTCTCGCGACGCAAGCGCGCGTCTGGCGCGAAAGGCTCGCCTCGCCCCTCGCAACCAGCCCCGGAAGCGACATGACGCGCTCCGCGATCCCCGACGGGGGGAACATCGCCGGACCGTTCATACGGCGCCCGATTGCTACCACGCTGCTGGCGATCGGCGTGCTCCTGGCTGGCGCGTGGGCGTACACCCTGCTGCCGGTGTCTCCGCTGCCGCGCGTGGATTTTCCGACGATTTCCATCACTGCCAGCTTGCCCGGCGCGAGCCCGGAGACCATGGCCTCGTCGGTCGCGACGCCGCTCGAGCGCCGCTTCGGGCGCATCGCTGGCGTGACCGAGATCACGTCCACGAACGTGCTCGGCACGACCAACATCACGCTCCAGTTCGATCTCGACCGGAACGTGGATTCTGCTGCGCGCGACGTGCAAGCCGCGATCGCCGCCGCCGGCGGTGAGCTGCCCACGAATCTGCCGTTCCGCCCGACCTACCGCAAGGTAAATCCAGCCGACTCACCGGTGATGATCGTGTCCATGACCTCGGACACGCTACCGCTCGCCCAGGTGTTCGAGGCGGGCAACAGCATCTTGGCGCAAAAGATCGCGCAGGTGCCGGGCGTGGGCCAGGTCACGGTGGGCGGCGGACAGCAGCCCGCGGTGCGCATCCAGGCCGATCCCAAGGCACTCGCTGGCATGGGCTTGAGCATGGCCGATGTGCGCGTCCAGGTGGCCGCCGCCACCGCGAACGAGGCCAAGGGCAGCATCGCTGGGATCCAGCAAACGACCATCATCGGTGCCAACGACCAGCTGTTCGGCGCGGATGCTTTTCGTTCTGTGGTGATCGCGTATCGCGACGGTGCGCCCGTGCGGCTGAACCAGGTGGCGGACGTTTTCGACGACGTCGAGAACAACCGGGTGGCGGCGTGGCACAACGGTAAACGCGCGGTATTATTGATTATTAGACGACAGCCTGGCTCGAATATCATCGACACGAGCGAGCGCGTCAAGAAGCTGATCCCGGAGCTCGTGAAAGCGATTTCGCCGGCGATCAACGTGGTCGTCGCGGTCGAGCGCACCAAATCGATCAAGGGCTCGGTGCGTGACGTCGAAAGGACGCTGTTGCTCAGTGTGCTGCTGGTGATCGGCGTCGTGTTCGTATTCCTGCGCAGCGTGCGCGCGACCTTGATCCCGAGCGTAGCCGTGCCGCTGTCTTTGGTGGGCACCTTCGGCGTGATGTACTTGCTCGACTACAGCCTCGACAATCTGTCGTTGATGGCGCTCACCATCTCGACGGGTTTCGTGGTCGACGACGCCATCGTCGTTACCGAGAACATCACCCGCCACATCGAACAGGGCAAACCCCCGCTCGAAGCGGCCTTCGAGGGAGCCAAGCAGATCGGCTTCACGATCTTGTCGATCACGGCTTCGCTGCTGGCGGTGTTCATCCCGCTGTTGTTGATGGGCGGCATCGTCGGCCGGCTGTTTCGCGAGTTCGCAGTGACCCTGAGCGTCGCGATTGGTTTTTCGGCGCTGGTTTCGCTGACGCTCACGCCCATGATGTGTTCGCGCTTGCTGCGCCCAGTCGGCCACGCTCAGGGTCGATGGTACAGCGCCTCGGAGCGGGTATTTTCGGCACTCTTGCGCGGATACGAGCGCGCGCTCGACTGGGTGCTCGGACATCGACGCCTGGTCCAAGTGCTGCAACTCGCGACCGTCGCCCTGACCGTGTTCTTGTTCATCGTCTCGCCGAAAGGCCTGTTTCCCCAGCAAGACCTGGGTCAGCTGATGGGCTTCACGGAAGCTCCGCAAGACGTTTCCTTCAAGTCGATGCGCGAGCGACAGCTGGCCGTGAACCAAATCGTGCAAGCCGACCCGGACGTGGCCAATGTCGTCTCGTTCATCGGCTCCGGCAACGGCTCGACCGGCAACACGGGCACGGTTTTCGTCGATCTGAAGCCAATGCCCCCTCGGCAAACGTCGGCCGATCAGGTGATCGCTCGCTTACGACCAAAACTCGGGAAATTGGTCGGAGTAAACCTGTTCATGCAAGCCGTCCAAGACGTGCGCGTGGGCGGACGCTCTTCGCGCACGCAATACCAGTACACCCTGCAGGACGCGGATCTCGACGAGCTGCGGGATTGGGCGCCGCGAGTACTGGATCGCTTCAAGAAAATCCCGATCCTGAAGGACGTGGCTACGGATCAACAAACCTCGGGCCTCACCCTGGCCTTGAACATCGATCGCGATACCTCTGCCCGCCTCGGCCTGTCACCGGCCGCGATCGACAGCGCGCTGTACGATGCCTACGGCCAGCGCCAGATCGCGACCATGTACGGGCCACTCAATCAATACCGCGTGATCCTGGAGACCAAGCCCGAATTCCAGGTCGGCCCCGAGAGTCTGAAAGAGCTGTACGTAGGTGCGCCGAGTGGTGGCCAAGTTCCGTTGCCAGCGATCACGCGCGGAGCGGTGACCTACACTCCGCTTGCAATCAATCATCAGGGCCAGTTTCCGGCAACGACTTTGTCCTTCAACCTCACGCCCGGAAAATCCCTGGGCGATGCCATGAAAGCGATCGACGTTGCAGAGCAGGAGATCGGCATGCCACCGAGCATCCACGCCGCGTTCCAGGGCACGGCGCAGGCCTTCTCTGCGTCGCTCTCGAGCCAGCCTACGTTGCTCGTGATCGCACTCTTGACCGTGTACATCGTGCTCGGCGTACTTTACGAAAGCTACGTTCACCCGATCACGATCCTGTCCACGATTCCGTCGGCCGGCGTCGGCGCGCTACTTGCCCTGCTCCTGTTCAAGACCGAGTTCAACGTGATCGCGCTGGTCGGCTTGATCTTGCTCATCGGTATCGTGAAGAAGAACGCGATCATGATGATCGACTTTGCGATCGAAGCCCGGCAAACTCGCGAGCTGTCCGCGCACGACGCCATTCGCGAGGCGTGCTTGCTGCGCTTCCGGCCGATCTTGATGACGACCGCCGCCGCGCTGCTCGGGGCATTGCCGTTGGCCTTCGGCTCTGGCATCGGTTCGGAGTTGCGGCGTCCGCTCGGGATCGCGATCGTCGGCGGCCTAATCTTGTCGCAACTGTTGACGCTATTCACGACGCCGGTGACGTACCTGTCCCTCGACCGTTTCACGCGCAAAAGGCAGCACCCCGTCCGACCA
>Ga0247783_1000450_pt1 | contig 12744 bp, 8 predicted proteins | sample UWRJL064202C5_FD_179911 | JGI IMG/M metagenome (GOLD analysis project Ga0247783, IMG submission 179911) | Plant litter microbial communities from Arlington Agricultural Research Station in Wisconsin, United States - UWRJ-L064-202C-5 | ecosystem: Environmental > Terrestrial > Plant litter >...
AGCGGAAGAAGAAATCGATCGATAGTCGCTGACCGCGTAACGCGACTGCCTCCAAGAGCTGCAAGGTTCCGTTGAGCAACGCCATGTCGCGATTCGGCGGAATGATGTAGGCGCAGTTCGGCTGGATGCGCATGCCATCTTCGACTTCGAACACTTGCATGCGCGTGTAACGCTTCACCAGTTCGACCAAGATGCTCTTGTGGTCCGGCGCCAAGTGCTGCACCAAGACGAAAGCCATGCCGCTGTCCGCATGCGCGGGCATTCCAGAAAAAAATGCTTCGAACGCCGCGAGTCCTCCGGCGGAGGCGCCGATACCGACGATCGGAAAGCGCATGCTCTCGCTCTCGTCGGCGGGCGACATCACCTCCGCAGTTGCCTGGTCGCACTCTGCCGACGCTTCAACGATCATTTCTACCATGAGCTTTCTGAGCACCGTGCGCGCGTGCCAGCCATTCTGCGATTCGCGCGCGGCGAGCGACACCCTACGCCGTTTGCTCCGAGCGCGCTCGCCTAGCTAGGTCGCGCCGCGCTGTCCGTCAGGCAATGTAGGTCGATCATCGCAAACAGCTGGGGCAAGTCGATTGGCTTGGGTAAACAGGCGACCCCCGCGGGCGCCGCATCGGGCGCGGAAGTCGACAAGCACACCGGTAGCTCGGCCAATTTCGGATCACTGACCATCGCTCGCAGCAGCCCGAAGCCGTCCATCCGGGGCATGAACAGATCCACCAGCACGAAACACACGGCGTCGGTGGTGCGCAGCACGTCCAGGCCGTCCTGGCCGTCTTGCGCGGTCGCCACTCGATAGCCACGCCGCTGTAGCACCGTCTTCAATAATTCGCGTGTGTCCTCGTCGTCCTCGACCACGACTACGACTCCTCGACAGGGGGACGTCATCATGCTGCCACCGCGACTTTGGGTAGTGTCACCGTAAAAAGCGTACCTTGCTCGTCAGTCGACTGGACGACTGTCGTGCCACCGTGAGCGGCGACGATTTGTTGGCAGATGAATAGCCCGAGCCCCAGACCCTGCGCCGCAGCAGCCTTGGCGTGCCGCGCACGCCGGAAAGGATCGAATAGATACGGCAAGAGCTCAGCTGGAATTTGCGGACCGAAGTTACGGACCGTGCACGAGACTTCGGACGCGTCGGCCGTGAGCTTGATTTCCACCGCAGTCTCCGCGCTGCCGTAAGTGACGGCGTTTGCAATCAAGTTCGAAAAGACCTGAGCCATGCGATCGGTGTCCCACAGCCCGCGCGCATCTCCCGCCACGCTCATCTCGATCTGACGCGCGGGGTTCGCGGTCCTCAGCTCATCGACCGTTTGCGCGCAAATCGTGCCTAGATCGGCTGACTCGCGCAAGAGCGCGATGCCACCGCCAGAGCGCGCGCGCGTGAAATCGAGCAGCTGAGTAATCATGCGTTCCATGCGTTTGGCGCTGCTGCCGAGACGCGTCAAAAGGCGCTTTTCGGCATCTGGTGCAGTCTCGAGCAGTAGGTGGTGCGCCATCAGCACGGCGTTCAGGGGGTTTCGTAAATCGTGCCCGAGGATGCCAATGAACAGCTCGCGAAAGCGTTCACTGGCGTCGCGATCGACGGCGATGGCAATTTGACCCGCGATCGTGGAGATCGCGGCAGTCATGCCCTCGGACAGCTCCACTTTGGTGTACAAGGCCACCACGCCAACCAGCCGCTGACCGACGATCAGCGGGTAGCCTGCGAACGACACGAGGTGCTCACGCGCCGCCCACGCTTGGTCGGCAACTTGGGGATCGCCGATCACGTTCTGGATCAGCGTGGGTTCGCGGTTCTTGGCGATCAGCCCAGCCTTGAGCGAGCCCAGGGCGACGCGAGCCTGTGGACCGGAGGTGTGCTCGTACAGCCCCGCGCTTGCGCGCAACTCCAGCAGGTCGCGTGTGGCATCGTAGGTCCAGATCCGTGCGAAGGCCGCGCCCATCGCCACCAATGCGGTGCAGCAGTGATGCAGTTGCTCAGCAAGGGTTTCTTGCGTGACGAGCGCCTGCCCCACCTGCTCACCGAGCTGCGCGCGACCGCGCGCTTCGAATTCTCGAGTGACGTCGAAGGCGAACATCGAGACGCCATCGATGGTGCCCGCGGCATCTCGCGTCGGCACATAGACGTAGTTCAGACGTACGTGGACCTCGCTGCCTGCTCTGAGCAGGGTCGCGGGCAGCTCGTTCCCGGACGCGGGCTCGCCCGTGGCCATGACTTGGCGCAGCGTGTCGTCGAAGCCCTGGCCACGAAGCTCTGGCAGAGCGACGAGCAGCGGTCTGCCAATCACATCACTGGGCTTTGCTCGCTGCCAGAGCTCGAGACAGCGAGGATTGGCAAATACCACGACCAAGTCGGGGCCGCGTAGCAGCGCAATCGCAGCGGGCGCCGCGTTGAACAGGCCTTCCATCAAGTGTCGCGCCGCTTCTCGCTCGTGCTCCACTTGGTCGCGCAACGCGGCGATCTTCAGCTGCGACGAAATACGAGCCAGCAGATCACCCGCCGAGAACGGCTTGATCAGGTAGTCATTGGCGCCGGCCTGAAGCGCCTGCAAATTGGATTCTTCACCCGCGCGCGCCGAGAGCAAGATCACCGGCAAATTTTGGGTCGCTGGCGCGGCCCGCAGCGTACGCAAGAGCCCGAAGCCATCCAAGCGCGGCATCATCGCGTCCGCCAAAACCAGCGCCGGCCGCTCGCGGGCGATGGCCTCGAGCGCCGCAATGCCATCGCTGACCGCCTCGACGCGCCACTGCTTGCTGAGCAGGCGTGTCACGTACTCACGCATATCGGCGTTGTCGTCGGCAAACAGCAAACGCTCTCGATCTCCGGCAGCGGCCGGTGCCAGCGCGCCTGGCGGGAGGCTCGGCCGCGACGGCCGCTTCACCGTATCCCAGCCGCGTGCCTCTTCCACGAACGAGGGAATGTTCGCCGGAGCCGAATCGAGGATCGCCTGCGGCAGCAGCTGCTCTTTCGGCAAGTGTGAAGAGCCGCGTGGGATGACGATCGTGAAGGTCGTCCCCACGCCAACCACGCTCTCTACTCGAACCTCACCCCGGTGCATGCGGGTGAGCTCGCGCACGAACGCAAGGCCAATGCCAGACCCCTCGTGGCTGCGTGAGCGCACGCCCTCGACGCGATGAAAGCGTTCGAACAGCCGGGACAGATCCTGCTCCGCAATACCGACGCCGGTATCCGTGACGTCGAGCGCGACGCTGTCGCCTTCCGTCCGCAAGCGCACGCCGATCGAACCACCGAAGGTGAATTTGAAGGCGTTCGACAGCAGATTCAGCACAATCTTTTCCCACATGTCACGGTCGACGTAGACGGGCTCGGGCAGCGCTGGGCAGTCGACCGAAAGCTCCAGGCCGGCACGCGCAATCGTCGCCCGGAAGCTGGTGGCGAGGTCGACGGTGAGGGCGGAGAGATCAGTGGCCTGGTAGTTGGCCTCGACGCGACCGGCCTCCATGCGTGCAAAGTCGAGCAGCGTGTTGACGAGTTTGAGCAGCCGCAAAGCGTTGCGGTGAACCACGTCGATCCGCTCGCGCTCGGCACTCCCGGTCTTCGCTTCAGCGCGCATGTCCTCGAGCGGTCCGAGCAGCAACGTGAGCGGCGTGCGAAACTCGTGACTCACGTTGCTGAAGAACGCCGTCTTGGCACGATCGACCTCTGCCAGCCGCTTGGCACGCTGCCGCTCTTGTTGATAAGCGCGGGCGTTTCGAATCGCCGTGGCAACGTGGTCGGAAGCAAGATCGAAGAACGTCCGGTACTGACTATCTAGCTCACGGTGCGGGTTCACTGCCACGACCAGCACGCCGTAAGCTTGTGGTTGCTCGGGCGAGAACAGGGGTAAGACCAGCACCTGGTCGGGCGGCAGCGTCCAAGCGCCGCGCGGCAGGCCCATCCAAGCAACGCTGGAAACAACCGCGGGAGCACGCTTTTCGAGCGAGCTTCGGATGCTTTGCCGAATCGCGCGATCCAACGGCCAGACCGCGGCGGCTCCGTCGTTGAAGGTGATGGTCTCGGGCAAAGATCCGTCACGCAGAGCCTGAGCGAACCCCGACGAGCCCGCGAGATCGGCGCGATCGCCCGTGGTGTCCAGCAGATACAAAAGTGAGCACGGAACGTCGCGATCGTTGCCGCCAAGGACGCGCGCAGCGTGCTCGCAGGCCATCGCGCCCGTCGCGGCATCGCCCGCTGGGCGAGCGAGATCACGAAGCGTCGCCAGCTGTCTTGCGGCATACACCTCTTCGCTGATCTCCGCGACGGTACCGAGCACCCCGCCAATGGCCGCGCCCGTGAGCGACTCGTCTGGCACTGGGCTGTAGGCGAACCTGAAGTGCGTCTCCTCGAGGAACCCCTTGCGATTGACCAGCAGCAATAGATCATCGCTGCCGGTCGCGGGTTGGCCGCGAAGAGGAGCTTCGATCATCGGTCCGAGCACGCTCCAGATTTCCGACCAGCATTCGGACGCCGGCTGCGCCAGTGCACGAGGGTGCTTGGTGGCAAGGATCGCCCTGAATGCGTCATTGTAAATCTGCACGAGTTCAGTCCCCCACCAGAGGACGAGCGGAGAACGGTTCTTCAGCACCATCCCCACCATCGTTCTCAGCGCGGGGGACCAGTTAGAAACGGCGCCGAGTGGAGTTTTGGTCCAATCGATGCGACTGAGCAGAAAGCCGACTTCGCCACCGCCCGCAAACAGCGAGTCGCCCTCAGTTGGGCGTCGCTCGAGCTGGCTCGGCTCGCCGCGGTTCACGGCCGGCGCTGTGGCGCGTGAGCCCCAGGTGCAGCACTGCACGGTCGCTTCGAGTCGAGCGTCGTGGGTGCCATTAAAGGATCATGGCAGCTTGTCGGCCGCGAAACAACACGCCGCCAATTGCGACTGTGGCATTCGTGCGCAACGGACGAGGATTGGAGCCATTACTGCGGGCCCTGTCAGATCCACCGCTCGCGTCGGTACGTACCGCCGACGGCTCCTGCGCTAGAGACCCTCGGTGTTGAGCCCCGCGGATCGTTCCGCCGTTCGGCGCTAAAACTGGGACAGGAACGGCCACACTTCGGAGGGCATCCAGGAGCTGTTCTTACCCGCATCATTGGGCGAAGGCGTGTGCCCGCCATCGTACGAACACCAGCGGACTGGATATCCCGCCGGGCAGCCCTTGTAGTCCGTACACACGTGTCCGCCGGTCGGCGCCCTGGGCAGGCTGTCGATCGTGCAGCCATTCCACTTCGCGAACTGATCGGTCTGCGTATTCTGACCGTTCCCTTCCGACAAGCCGAGCGAACCGAGATACGGCACCGGCTGGCAGGTCGTGGGGTTGGCAACGCCGCCGCCGGAATGGCCAACGACCGCGCGGAATACCTTGGGGCGAGAGCAGGCCAGCGTCCACGCCATCGCCGCGCCTTGGCTGAACCCTTCGAGTTCGACGCGCGAGGTATCGATGCACAAGTCAGCCTCGACCGCCTTGAGAATGCCGTCCACGAACGTCGTATCCGTGGCTGCTGACCAGAGTCCCCCGGATGCGTCGGGCGCGATGAAGATGGTGCTGCCCTTCGAGAGATCGTAGAGGCCAAAAAAACCGGGAGCGACATCGGTCCCTTTCCCGGTGGCCCCGTGTAGGCCGATGATTAAGCGGTAAGCGTGGGTGTTGTCGTAGGCGGGGGGCCAACGAAGGTAGTATTGACGGCTGTTCCCGCCGCTCGTGATGGTGTTGTAACCGTTGTTTTTCAGGGTTGGTGTCTTGGTACAACCGGCACTCGAGACAACGTTGCCGGCACCGCCCACGCCGCCCGTGCCGCCTGCGCTGGAGCCTCCGGCTCCGCCCGCGGTGCCGCCACCGGACGGCGCGCCTCCGCTCCCGGCGCGGTTGGCGCTGCCGGCGTTACCGGGCAACCCGCCGCCGCCGGCCGCTGCCGAGGACGTGCCGCCCGCACCGGCCGTGGCGCCTCCGGCGGCGCCCGAGGCGGGCTGACCTGCGTTGCCCGCGCCGCCCGCCAACCCCGCCCGCCCAGCAAGCGCATTGGCTCCTCCGCTTCCTGGTTGTGCCGAGCCTCCAGCTCCCGACGCTCCAGGAACGCCGAAGTTGCGGTCAGAGTTCTCGGAGGAACACGCGCTTCCCACCATCGTCAGCGCGACCAATACCGAACGACAGGACCCGCTGCGAATCATCGGCTTCTCCTTGCTCACCAAACTGCGCGCTACCTTCGGTAGCCGACGCGGCCCGATGTTCAGCGACAAAGGAGCAGCCTTCGCTACGAGGAGCACTAGCCCCAGCCCCTCGGATCCGTCGGCCAAAATTTCGAACACGCAGCTGTGCTGCACAATCGGCTGGGCGCGGAACTTTATCGCGGGCCTGGGCGAGGCGCGTTCTCTGAGCGCTGCGCGCGGCTAAGGCGCATCGACAGGCAGCTCTTTGAGTGCCTGCCAAAAACGCTTGCCGGCTTCTGCGCCGTTGCTCCGCCTCACCAGCCAAGACGGGCCGTCCGGCGCGCTGAGCAATTCAGGACCGACGGTCGCGTCGGCCGCGAGCGCTGCGACGGAAACGCGATCGACCGCGGCCGCGAACGTTGGCAGGCCCACCGCCAAAACCGCGACCTGATCGGCTGCCTTCGGAAGGTCCCAGACCTTCGGTTGCTTGTCCTTGATCCACTGACCGAGCGGATTGGCTGGAAGCTCGGAGAGACGCGAAGCGGGGACGTCCAGCAGCTGGTCGTAGTACGCGCTGACCTGCACGAAGCGAAATTTCGAGGTGACGATCACATCGGCCCACGGGTCCATCTCGCCGTTGGGGTCCGACATGGTGCCACCGGTAGCGGTCGCCGAACCCAGCGAGGAAACCACGACCGTGCGTTCGGTGACGGTTGGATCGATCAGGTAAGCGATCGCGACGTCGGTCAAGCGCCCGCCCGTGACGACGACCAGTGGTCGGTACGGAAGACTGAGCTCCTTGGATAGTTCGATGATCTTGAGAGCGCCCGGCGAAGAATTCGGGGTCGTGGCTTCGATTGGCCCATTATTGGGGGGACGCACCAGCTTGGGCGCGTCGCTTGGCGTTGGATCCGGGATGTCCGACAGCCCGCTGCGGCGCGCCGCGTCGACGAGACCGACCCAGGCCTTCAAGTTATCTTTGACGACAGTCGAGTTGGGGCTGGTTCCGACTACGATGCCGGCGAGCTTCGGGCCACCGCTGCTGGCTAGCAGAATGGCGTACTCCCCCTGCCAATTGTCCTCCACGCCGTCGTTCATGAGCAGGATCGGGTTCCGCTCATCGACGGGGAGCAGCCCGTGGGGGCTACTCGAACCGAGATTGCGTTCGCCCGAGCAGCCAATCAGGCTGAGGGCGAGCGCCAGCGCGGTCACACCCGCTGCTCTGTTCGACGACGCTGTCATGCTGCGCAACACCACTTTTCACCACCTGACCGCTTCTGCCGGTCAGGTGGTGGAAACGATAGCACAGCGGGGCCGAGGCGGCCCGGTGCCGCGGGCGGCTAGCGCGCGACTCGCGCGCCAGCGCCGGAGCGGCGACGGCGCGCCGCGAGGCCCAAGGCCATCAGTAGCGCGAGCGACCAGGGACGATTCGAGCGCGCCTTGTCGACCCCGCACGAGCAGCCGTCGCTCGCGCCCTCCGGCGAGGGCTTGGCCGTGCCGCCGTTGGCGGCTGTGCCGCCGTTGGCGGCTGCACCGCCGACTGCGACTGCGGCCGCGCCGCCCGTTGCGTTGCTAGAGCCGCCGATCGCGTTTGCGCTGCCGCCGCCGGACGACGACGAACCGCCGAGCGATGGTGCGCCGGCGACTGCCGCGCCGCCACCCGGACCACCGCCGGCAGTCGCGTTGCCGCTGCCCGAGTTACCCGTAGCAGGCGCGCCGCCTGAACCGCCCGCGCCCCCGCTGCCACCCGAGCCTCCAGTCGGCGGACACGGGGGGACGGTTACCGCTGTACCCGCGGTGCCGGACAATTTGAAATAGATGCCGTACCGGTCTTGGTAGCGCGAAAAATGCGGAATGAACGTGAGCTTGCTGTCCGAATCGGTGTTCTTGAGATTGAACTCGAGCTTGCCCGGAGTCTGGACGAGGTTAGTCTTGATGTTGGCGATCCAGCTATTGATCGTGGTCCCGCTGTTGATCACGATGCTGTCTTGGATGCCGGTCGGCTTGGTCGCTTCGACCGTCCAGGCATGCCCCATCGTGGTCATACTCGCCGTTCCGAGCCCGGCAGACAGCACGATTGGCCCGTAGGTGAACGCGGCTGCGTTCTGATTGTCGGCTAGGCGCGAGACCTGGACTTCCATCGGCAGCGTCAGCTCCACCTTGTCGCCGGCTTTCCAAACTCGGCTCACGCCTAGGAAACCGCCCGATTCGACGGCGCTGATCGACTGACTGTTGACTGCAACCGTCGCCGACTGACAGCTAGCGAGCCAGTAGGGCTTCCTGAACTTCAGGTTCACCGCCTCGAGCGGCGCCTGATTGATGGTGAAGGTCACCTTGTTGCTCAACGGGAGGTCAGTCACCTGGCTGATGTTCAAGCCGCGCTCAGACCAGTTCAACGTCGAGCTGACGTAGCTCACTACGTAAAGATCGGTCGCATCGTGAAAGTACACACTCTCGCCGAGCTTGGTGAAGTTCTCCATGCCAGTGCCGGTGCAGCACCAGAAGCTGGCTTCCGGCGTGCCGAACGCCTTGAAGTATCCGGTTCCCATCGGCTTGAAGTAGGTCGTCATGCCGGTAGTCGGATTCATCGATGACAAAATTTCGTTGATGTGAACTCGCTCGTAGAAGTCCGCATACTTGATGTCACCGGTGACCTTGAACAGATCGCGCGTGAGCTTCGACATGTTGTACGCGTTGCAGGTCTCGTTGTTTACCGCATCGCGTCGCGCGTCCAGCTTTCCGGGCTCGTGGAAATGCTCGTCTTGGCTATTGCCGCCGGTGACGTAGGTATGGTTCTTGAGCACGAGCGTCATGAACTGGTCGGCCGCGCTCAGGTACGAGGCCTCGGTCGTGCCGATGGTTCGATAGCGGTTCAAGGCGCCAATGAACTTCGGAATCGTCATGTTGGCGTGCTTGCCGCTCAAGGTGTCGTTGCCCTGGGCCGTGGTCGTGAACAGGTTGGTGTCATCGAAGATGTGAGCAACCGTCAGGTGGTTTGCGACCTTCGTGTGCTTGTACAGCTCGTACAGCGCGTCGTTCATCCCGCCGTACTCGGAGGAAAGGATCCGCGACTTCGCGCTTGCGTTCCAGCCGGTAGCGCGGCTGTAGAGCCAGTCACCCATTTTGCTGGCCACCGCCAAGGCATCGGGGTTTTGCTCGAATTCGTAGACATCGAGCAGACCCGCCAGGATCTTGTGCATCGTGTAGTACGGCACCCAGTTGTTACTGCCCCCGCTGTCCATATCGTCGAACTGGGAGATGGGCGTTGCGAACAGAAAGCCGCTCGACGACTGATAGGATTTCAATTTCGAAACGACGTCATCGAGCTTGACCTTGATCTGACTCGCCAACGCAGGATCGCTGCCCTTGGCTTGCTGGTAGGCGTGCGCAACCGCCGACAGCCAATGGCCCATCGAGTGGCCTCGGATGTTGGTGTTCTCCCAGCCGCCGTACAGGTTCGTGGCGGTCGTGCCGGTCGAGACGGCCTTGAAGCCGGCCAGCAGGCGGTCGGTGTTCAGGGTCGTGATCAGGTAGGTCACGTCCTTGGTGAACAGGTTTTGCTGGTATTGGTCCGTGATCTGGACCTGATCCAAGCCAAATTCCTGAAGCTTTTCGACGGGATCGGCTGCAGCCACACGGGGCAGCAGCAGGCTCAGTGCCGCCGTGAGCTCCAGCAGCGCGAGCGGGAAAATTGAGCTGAATCTTTTGCTGTTTAGGGTCACGGCTTGGCCTCTGCAGTGTCAGAGAAGTGTCACCAGATGTGGTTGCCCGGCACGCAGGCCTCGGCCCTGGGATCTGTCTGGTGCTGGGCCAGCTTGTAAGGAATTATTCGGGTTTTCCGGGCTCGTCAGCGGAACCGCACCCCGAAATCGACGCCGATGGCCGCGGCAAATTGCGGCATGGTCCATACCGGGACGTCGTCCAAGCTCGCTGTCCAGCGGGTCAAGATAACCAGGCCGTCCGCGTGCGCGTTGACGAAGGAACGAGCTCCGAGCGGCTGGCTGAACCCCGCCCGGAGGCCCGTATCTACGAAAGGGAGCCGTGTCGAAGTGGGATGGTCGATGTCCGCTCCGGACAGGCCGACGCTGCCTGCATTCACGACCAGACAAGCACTCCAGCGCTCGACTGATCCGCACCCGGCAGCGCTCAGCAGCAGCAGCTGCTCCGAGATCCGCGCGCCGTCCGCGCGTCGGGTGCTCGCCGGCAGGCTCAGTTCAGCGGCTAGTTGAATCGAGGCGTGCGGCCAGGCGAGCAGCCCAAAAACACGACCGAGGAAAATCGGATGCGGCGCCATTCCGAAGCCGATCGCTGGCCCTGCACCGAGCGCGAACGACAGCTGCGGGCCCGAGCTCGCTGCGCGCGGTACGGCGCTCACGGCCGGCGGTACCACTTTTTGGGTCGGCGGAGACGATGCCGCAGGCTGCCCGCCGGGGGGCTCCGCGGCCGCCTTGGGCGGTGGCTCCGGCTCAGCTGCGTGCTCTCGATCGACCGCAGGCGCCTCGTTCAAATCTCGCAAGAGTTGGATCTGAACAGCGAGCGCGAGCCCCATGGTGCGCGACAGGCGGAGGCAATCACCGCTCGGCATGCTGAAGGCCTGATCACCGGCCCACTGCCCCTCGGCATCACGCCACTCGATGCGCCCGGCTAGCGCGCCAGCGTCGGACACGATGCGCAACGACACGTGGTGCGGGGCATCAACGGCAAACGGATCATATCCGAGCCGCGCGACGACACCCGCCTGGAGGGCTTCGGACGCTGGACAGCCGGGGGCCGGAGCGTATTCGAGCGTGACTAAGAATGCCGCGGGTTTGGCCCAAGCTTGCGCTGGGTTGAGCAGAGAGAGCCAAAGGGCGCCGAGGCCAATTAGGGGGCCCGTGTATCCCGCAGTCACGGCGACATACTGGACGAACGCCCCACTCGTTACAACCGCGACCCGTGACGGGGAACGTTAGCTTTTGCGCGCGCCGACCTTCTCTTTTACGGCTTTGCGTCCTTCGGCAAAAGGACGCTACGCGGAAATCGGACGGCAAAAGCCGACGCTGCCCGCCGCCCGTCGTCCGTGCGCCCCGCGCCAAGCAGCGATCGCACGCGCAACGCTTCTCTTTCTTCGGCGAGGTGCCCGTTGGGAAAACGTCGAGTCAGCTCACTGACTAGGCTGATGGCTCGCCCAAAGTCTCGATGTGTGTACGCCGCCTGAGCGCGCCCCAGCAACTGAAGCTCGGTTGGGGCGAGCTCCCCCTCGGGACGCGCGCTGGGCGCGGGTTTGGTGGGCGCAACGAGTGGTGGAGTGACGGCCTCCGGCTCGATCGATGAGCCTTGCACAGTCTCGGTAACGGCCTCGGTAATCGCCGCGGCCGGCTGCGCGCTCGGCGCGGGCGTCGGTGTGTGAGCGGGTGGACTGCGCAGCGCTGCCACCGTTCCGATCCCAGCGATCGCGGCGGCGATCGAAGTGGGCAACACCAGCCGCAGCAGACCCCTCGGAGGTGCAGGCTTCACCGACGGCGGAGCGAGCAGCCCCAAGGTAGAGATCGGCGGGATTCGCCCGCCCGCGGCGATGATCGCTCGTCCTCGCGCGAGCGCACGTGCGCGCACCTCGGGAGGCGCGTGTCGCTCGATCCTTCCGGGGTTGAGCAAAGCCTCGAGCTCCGGCTCCAAGAGAGCTTCGCGACGCTTCATGTGGGTACTCCTTCCCTCGAAAGTCGTCGCACGGCTGATGCCAGCTCTTTGCGACCCTTGTATAGTCTTGCGTAGACGCCAAACTTGGTCATCGATAGTTCCTGCGCGATGTCGACGATGTCGAGCCCCTCGAGATCGTGTTTCATGACTACTGAGCGACGCGCGGGAGGGACGGTTTCCAGCGCAGCCCACAGGAGCGCCAGCGACTGCTGACCCTCCAGATTTCGCTCCGGGCCATCAGCGGTGTCCTCCGGCTCCAACCCTGCCCAAGGGGATTCACGGGCGCGGCGACGCCGATGTGCGCGCACGACGCGAAACGCGACACCGAACAGCCAAGGCCGGATTGGACGAGTCAAGTCGAGAGTCGGCCAATTCCGGTAGAGCACCACGAAAACGTCCTGCAGCAGATCGTCGATATCGGCTGAGGGAGCACCCAGGCGCCGCAGCGTGCCGTACAGATAGTCGAGCTCTTGCTCGAAAGTGCCGATGCAGTTCCCCTCGGGCTCTCGCACCCGCGAGGGAGACCGGATCGAATGCAAAGAGCCCATATCGGAAGACTGTCCCCAAAGGGCTGTCTTTGGACGAAAATTCACATCGCGCGCGTCGATCCTCGTGGGCTACTGATCCGCTGGGGCCAGAACTCTGGCCTACAAGCGTGCTGGATCGACCACTGGTCGCTGATGTCTTACCCGCGGCTTCCTAGCGGCCTGCGACTGGCATCCCGGCTCTTTGCTGCGTGCAACGCCGCCCGCCGGCGGGCGTGCACTGCGTTGTCCATCCGCTACTGCTCGCCTCCTCCGTCGGCATCGGGCATGGGCGGACCCCTGCGCACCTCGAAAATCGAGTTCGAATTCGAACTCCTGTCCGGGTGTTCGCGGCCCGCCTACAGCGCCGCTCCAACCAACGAGACCGC
>Ga0247783_1000451_pt1 | contig 12736 bp, 11 predicted proteins | sample UWRJL064202C5_FD_179911 | JGI IMG/M metagenome (GOLD analysis project Ga0247783, IMG submission 179911) | Plant litter microbial communities from Arlington Agricultural Research Station in Wisconsin, United States - UWRJ-L064-202C-5 | ecosystem: Environmental > Terrestrial > Plant litter >...
CGCACCAGACGGCGCGCCAGGCCCTCTTGGTAAACCGAGACCGGCTCGTCACGGATGAAGCGACGTAGATCATCGGTCATCGCGCGCACGTCCGGATAGCGCGCCTCCGGCTCTCTTTGCGTCGCTCGCTGAATGATCGCGGTGAGCGCGGGATGCAGCGGGCGACCGTCGAGGTCAACCGCGGCCGCCAACTGGTTTTGCAATGCTTCGGAGAGCGCCGCCATGGCAGACGTGTGCGAGCGCGCCGGTCGCAGGGTAGCGAGCTCCTGCAGGATGACGGCAAGCGAGTATTGATCCGCGGCAGGCCCGACGCGATCGATCAAACCGAGCGCTTGCTCCGGGGGCATGTACTGCGCCGTGCCCATCACCTCCCCTTGACGGGTCGCTGTCGAAGAGACTGCGTTTTCCTGCTCGGCTTGCGGAGCGACGATCGTGGGCAGGTTTCCGAGCGCCTCGTGATCTTCGACGGGCGGAGCGGCAGGCTCTGCCTCATGCGTTGCTCGCGGCTCCATGGTGGGATCGATCGGACTGCCGATGACGCGCGCGAGCCCCCAATCCATCACGTAGACTTCGCGGTAGCGGCCGAGCATCACGTTGTCGGGCTTGAGATCGCGGTGGATGACACCACGCTGGTGTGCGAAATGAATCGCTTCGCACACACCAAGCAGTGTCCCGATGCGCTCTTTGAGCGAATATTCGCCGCGCATCCCGCGTGCCTCTTTCGGCGCTTGGCCTGCGGTCTCGATATAGGCGGACATGGTCGTGCCCTCGAGCAGCTGCATGGTGATCGCAGGCGCGCCGCCCTCGGACTGCTCGAAGCTGTACAGCGGGACGATGTTCGGGTGCTCGAGTTGGGCGCCGATCTGCGCTTCCAGAATGAAGCGGCGCATCAGGCCTTGATCCTTCTCGAGCCCCTCCCGTAGCCGCTTGAGCGCCACGATCCGACCGAGCCCGCGATCGTGCGCGACGAAGACGCTGCCCATGCCACCTTCGCCGAGCAGATTCTGCACGTCGAAGCGCGTAGCCACGCCTTCTTTGCTTCGACGCGCATGGCTGTCTACATCGACGAGAACTTTGTCGCCCTTGCGCGAGGGCACACTCGTTGTCATGCGAGAAAGACCATACTCGATTCCCGCCCCGAGCGAAGCTGTCTCGGAGTTCCCGAGCGAATGTCGCGTCCTTGGCGGAAGATTCGTGTGGTTCAGGCGCTGGGCGGCGCGCGCACGACATCCCGCGGAGGCGGCGGCGTGCCCGTCAAGCGCGCCGCTGCCGAAGCCAGCGCGTCCGTCTCGCCTTCGCTTCCTTTGACCCACGCGGCAAACAGTTCATAGCCAACCGCCAGCACTACGGCGCCCACGAAAAGCCCGATGATCCCGGAGCTGATCATGCCACCGATGGCCCCGATCACGATCACCAACGTGGGCACACCGGCGCCGCGACCGAGCAAGATGGGTTTCAAGACGTTGTCGATCACGCCGATGAACAGGCTCCAGACCGTGAATGGAATCGCTACGTTCATGCTGGAGGAGGCGAACACGTACACGATCATCGGGCCGAGCACGATCAGCGTCGGCAGCTGAGCCACCGCGCAGATCAACACCAGCAGCGCCCAAGCTCCCGGCGCGGGGATCCCAGCCAGCGCCATGCCGACCCAAGCGAGCAGGGCCTGAATGGCGGCCACCCCCAGCACGCCCTTCGCCACGGCGCGCACCGTGGCACTCGCCAGCTCCACCAAATGCTCGCCCCGTCCTGGGGCGACGCGCTCCGCTACCGGCAGCAAGGCCCTCTGGCTCGCTTCGGCCTTCATCAAGAAGGCGACCGCTAGGGCCACCGCAAACAGCGACTGCAGGATGCCGACGCTGAGTCCTCCGAGGGATTGCGCGAGCCAGCGGCCGACGTCTCGCAACTGCGGCAGGTGCGCTTCGACCACCGACGCGGGCGCGTTCACGGCCATCATCCAAGTCCCGTAAATGCGCTTGCCGACGAGCGGCCAATCGGCGACTTCGGCGCGCGGGGGCGGCAGCTTGAGCTCACCTTGCGCCCATTGGCGGCCGATGCGCACGACGAAGCTGCCGACCGAGTCGAAGAACAAGTAGGCCGGCACGACGATGACCGCCAGCGCCACCACCCCGAAAGTCACGGCGCCGAGCGCGGGACGCCGCAGCGACAAGCGTCGGCTGAGCGGATACACGGCCGTCGCAATGATGGCTCCCCACAAGATCGGTACCAGAAACGGCAGGATGATCTGCAAGCACCAAGCGATCCACCCGCCCAACAGCACGACGCGAATCGTGCCCGCGGTCACGCGGCCCAGGAAGAAGTCTTGGCTCTCTCTCGTTTCCATGCGGGCTCGCTTTCTCGTGCTTCGGGCCTTGGGCCTCGAACAGGCGTCACCGCTGTTACTGCGTGTGCGGCGCGCTAGTGGTGACACGGTAACGTCAAATGCGTGACAACACGAGATCATCGATAAAACGGCCTGAATCGCCAGATTCGGAAACCGGAAGTCAACCCGGGCAGAGCGCCCAGCGCGGGCTTGCGGGCCGGAGCAGGCGAGAAACGACAGTGTTGCGCTTGGGCTCGCGCGCGCTCACGTCGCTGAGCGCGCGCGCAGAGCAGCCGTTGGTCAGTCGCCGAATCGCGTGCAGCGTTCCTGGCCGTGCGCGCAAAAGCTGCGCGCACGATCGGCGTGTCGAGCACATTTCGGGACACAAGCGCAGCGGTGTTCGGCTACCATGCGCGGGCTGGCGCGGTCGATTGGAGCGCGCCAAGCGCTAGCTCACAGCTTGCTACGAGAACGAGCACTGTTTCTGGCGGCACCCGGCCGCAGTTGGCAAACCTTCGAGGGAGAAGTGTCGTGAATCAACTCGCGTCGTCTACTCAGCAGACCAAGTCAGTCACTACCGATGCCCGGCCGCTCGCGGCCGAAGAGCTCTCGCTCATGCATGCCTATTGGCAGGCCTGCAACTACCTGGCTGTCGGGATGATCTACTTGCAGGACAACCCGCTCCTGCGCGAGCCGCTCAAGCCGGAGCACGTGAAAGCGCGGCTGCTGGGCCATTGGGGCGCGAGCCCAGCACTGTCCTTTACCTGGCTGCATTTGAATCGCCTGATCGTCAAATGGGATCTGGACATGATCTTCGTGGCCGGCCCCGGCCACGGCGCGCCTGGGGTGCTCGCACCGGCATATCTCGAGGGAACGTATTCGGAAGTCTACCCGGACAAGAGCGAGGATTTGGACGGACTGCAGCGCTTCTTCAAACAGTTCTCCTTTCCCGGTCACATCGGCAGCCACGTGACACCCGAAACGCCCGGCTCAATCCACGAGGGTGGAGAGCTCGGCTACAGCCTGTCGCACTCGTACGGCATGGCGTACGACAATCCGGATCTGATCGTCGCCTGCGTCGTGGGAGATGGCGAGGCGGAGACCGGACCGCTCGCGACGGCGTGGCATTCCAACAAATTCCTCAATCCGGCGCGCGACGGCGCGGTGCTGCCGATCCTGAACCTGAATGGTTACAAGATCGCCAACCCCTCGATCCTCTCGCGCATCAGCCATGAAGAGCTCGAGGCGCTGTTCGTTGGTTACGGGTACACGCCCTACTTCGTCGAAGGCTCGGATCCGGAGCTGATGCACCAGAAGATGGCAGCCACCCTGGAGGCTGCCATTGGCGAGATCCGCGCCCATCAGAAGGCGGCACGCACTTCGAAGGCGAGTGAACGCCCACGCTGGCCCATGATCGTGCTGAGATCGCCGAAGGGCTGGACGGGACCGAAGGAGATCAAAGGGCACAAGGTCGAGGGCTCTTGGCGCTCGCATCAAGTTCCCTTTTCCGACGTGCGCGGCAACGCCGAGAACCTGAAGCTGCTCGAGCATTGGCTGAAGAGCTATGCGCCGGAGAAGCTGTTCGATCAGGGGGGACGGCTCGTGCCGGAGCTCAAGGCGCTGTGCCCCAAGGGCAAGCGTCGCATGAGCGCCAACCCGCACACCAACGGCGGCGTGTTGCGGAAAGATCTCAAGCTTCCGGATTTTCGCGATTACGCCGTCGAGGTCCCCGCGCACGGAACGGTGCAATACGAAAACACCAAACCGCTGGGCGAGTTCCTGCGCGATATCCTGAAGCTCAACCCGACCAGCTTCCGCGTCTTCGGCCCGGACGAGACCGCGTCCAATCGCCTGCAGGCGGTGTATGAAGCCAGCAAGAAGACCTGGATGGCGGACTTTCTGCCCGAGGACGCCGACGGAGGGGAGCTTTCGCGCGACGGTCGCGTGATGGAGATGCTATCCGAGCACACCCTGCTCGGCTGGCTCGAGGGTTACGTGCTCACCGGTCGCCACGGCCTGTTTCACACCTACGAAGCCTTCGCGCACGTGATCGACTCGATGTTCAACCAGCACGCCAAGTGGCTGGACATTTCGAAGAACCACGTGCCGTGGCGTGCCCCCGTCGCGTCCGAGAACATCCTCTTGTCGTCCACGGTCTGGCGCCAAGATCACAACGGCTTTTCGCACCAAGATCCCGGCTTCATCGACCTGGTGACGAACAAGGGCTCGTCGGTGGTGCGCATTTACCTGCCACCCGACGCCAACACGCTGCTGTCGGTCATGGACCACTGCTTTCGCAGCGTCGATTACGTCAACGTGGTGGTCGCCGACAAGCAGAAGCATCTGCAATTTACCACCATCGACGAGGCTATCACTCATTGCACCAAGGGCCTGGGGATCTGGGCGCGCGCCAGCACGGACGCGGGCGCTGAACCCGACGTGGTGCTCGCTTGCTGCGGCGATGTCGCCACCATGGAAGCGCTGGCGGCCGCCGCCATCCTCCGAGAGCGGGCGCCGGACCTCAAGCTGCGCTTCGTCAATGTGGTGGACTTGTTCAGGATGCAGCCCGCTTCCGAGCACCCGCACGGCTCGACCGAGCGCGAGTTCAGTAGCTTGTTCACCGACGACAAGCCGATCATCTTCAATTTCCACGGCTATCCCTGGTTGATTCACCGCCTCGCCTACCGCTTCGAAGGGCACAAGAATCTGCACGTGCGCGGCTACAAAGAGCGCGGCAACATCAACACCCCGCTCGAGCTGGCGATCTTGAACGAGACGTCACGCTTCCATCTCGTGATCGACGTGATCGATCGCGTCCCGCGCCTGCAGACCCAGGCGGCGCACCTGAAAGAAGAGATGCGCAACGCCATCATCGAGAGCACGCAGTACGCGCACGAGCACGGCACCGACCGGCCCGAAATCACCAATTGGGTGTGGCCCTTCTGAACTCGAGCTCAGCATCCGCTCCGGACCGGGCTGCCACCGGTCAGGGGCGGAATTCGAGATCGAAGGCGGGGTACAGGCGAGCGCCGTACAGCACATCGGAAATGGCGGCGTACTGGAGTCGTATGTTGCCGAAGAATCCTCGAGCTAGGCGGGACCTCAGCCCTGCCTCGATCCCCCACACGCGGTCGAACGGTACCTGAGTGCTACCATCGCTGTTCTGTACTCTGCTGTAGAGGGGAAGCTTCGCGAAGAACTCGAACGCCGTGCCGTCCGTAATGAACAGGCGTACGCCTGGGCGCACGAAAAATTGTTGCGTCCCGAGTTCGGCATCCTCAAAAACGGAGCGTTCGCTCGAGGACGTCCCGAAGAGCGTCGCGTACGTGTACTGCGCGCCGAGGTCGAGCTCCAGCCAGCGCGTCGGCATGCTACTCGCGATCAGCTCGACGGGGATCTTGATGACATCGACCTTGGAAACGATCTGGCTCTCCACGCTATCGGCGATCCAGAACCACTTGCCGTGGCCGTACCAAGCGCCGAGCCGGGCGCCGAGGTCGAAATAGCGCGTGTCGATGAAGTGCCAGCCCGCGCTCACATTCAAGAGACCCACGCCGATGTGCATCAGGTTGGCGTTGAGCTGCACGCCGCGGCCGAGGCCGTACGCGACGGCCAGCTGCGCGAACACGTCACCGTCGCCGATGCCGAGCGCGCCGGTCTTGAAGCTCCACTGACCCGCGGGCAAGGCGTACGCCGAATAGCGGGTGTTCACCTGCTCGGGGCTTTGTAGATCGCCCATGACCCGGACAGGCGCTTTCGTCGGGGGCACAGCGGCGGGCGCCGCGGAGGTAGCCGCTGGAGCCGACGACGCGGCAGGCGGCGGGGTCTCGGTTACGGGTGACGCCGGAGCCGCTGGCACAGCAGGCGAAGGCGCAGGATCGGGAGCAGGAGCAGGAGCAGGAGCAGGAGCGGGAGACTCAGCCGCAGCGTCAGCGGGAACGGTGGGTTCTGCCAGCGCGTCGGCGACGTTGCCCGAAGCGAAAGCGAAGACGACGAGCGCCAACAGGGCTCGTGCCGCTCCGCGCCTCACAGTCTCACTCCGATCAGCAGCTGGGCAACGAACCCGCTCGGGAGTGTGCTTTTTACTTGCGCCAAATACTGGTAGCTGATTCCGGCCTCGAACCAGTGGTAGGGCCAAAGCAGCGCCACACCGGGTGCGAAGTGTACGCCGACGGTCGGGCTCGTGCCGTTGCCGAGACTCACCGATCTCGACGAGACGTTGTCGCTAATTTCCCAGCGCATGGCGGTGACGCCGAAGTTCAGCGTGTAACGGAGCACCAGGGCATAGACCGGCACGGCCCAGCCCACGGAGAGCCCGCCGTTGAGACTCGAGGTGTCGGTGACGAAATCGTCCTCGGGCCCGCGACGTGGATCGCGATGCTGCGCCACCACCTCACCCAGCGAATCGATGAAGTAGCCGCCGAGGCGGAAGCCTGATGCCCACGTGTAGCCGAAGTCGAGACCGAAGCTCGAGCCGTACGGCTCGAGCTTGAGCTGAAAAATGTTGGCCGTGCTCGCGCCCCAGCCCCCGCTCAGCAGCACATCGAAGCCACGAAGAGAACCACTGCTGCCTCTCGAAGGCGTGCTGCTGGCGCCACGCGGATCTGCGGAATCAGCGCGCACAGGTCGCGAAGCAACGACGAGGGCGAGGGCGAGAGCGAAGGCAGCGGCGAATCGCAACAGGAAGCTCGGCCGGGGCAAGGTACGCGTAGCCTCCCACACTGCCTCGGCAAAGTTAAGGCTCGTAAACAAGAGCCATGCCAGCAGAGTGAGTGCCGTGCCCCGTAAAGCTCAGCGCGCGCGTCCGAGCTTCAGCAGCTCTTGCAGATCCCAAACCGGCCCGGCGATAAAGGAAAGCCCGTCGTCGCTAAACGCCGGAGCGCGCTTTTCGAAAGCCGCGTGCCCGACCAAGTTGAGCCCCCAGCCGACTGCGAACGCAGCGAGCGATCCTGCCCACAGGGCGCCGCGGAGCGGGCTCAGCGGCTTGGCGACGAACAAGCCGGCCGCACCGCCCAGAATCAGGGGGATGCCAATCAGGTGCAGGGTGCGGTTCGTCCCATTTTGGTGCGTCTCGCGGTAGAAGGCGAGCGATGCCTGCCAACGCTCTCCCGCGCTGCCCGCGAAATCGGGATGGCGAGCCCGCCAGTCCTTCTCGAGCACGCGCATGCCGGCAGCGAAGAGCGAAAGCGCACTCAGCTTGAAGCCGGCGCACAGCGCGCCCATGCCGGCGACCGAGAGCGCCACCCCGAGCGTCGCGCTGGACGAACGGCGAGCCATGAAAGGACACTACCATCGCGTGGTCGCGGATCCGACCTCTCGAGCCGTGGCCGCGCCAGTACCTGCGCCGAGCCCGGTAGGCAGTCGCCGCCCCAGCCATAAACATCAATACTACCATATACTTACACCACAGACTCAGTTCCTGATTTCCCCGCGCCGCCGGTTTGGCCAATAAGTACCGCCGAAATGACCCTGACCGACCCTCGCACTGCGTCCGCACCCGCATTCATCGGTGGCACGGCGCGCATGTTGAACGACCCGCGAGACACCTCCGTCGTGTGGCTGATGCTGCAGTGCGCGCTGGTCGCGGGGGTGGGCAGCTCGTTGTTCTTCTGGCCGCACCTGGCCGGGATCTCGGTTTGGTACGTGGCGCCGCTGTATTGGCTGCTGGTGCTGGTATCGGTGATGGACCGCTTCACGTTGATGCTGCACTTCACGTCGCATCGGCAGCTGTTCAACAAGCAGTACCAGGCGTTGAACCACGTCATTCCGTGGTTGCTCGGGCCCTTTTTCGGGCAGACGCCGAACACCTACTTTGCCCATCACATGGGCATGCATCACCGCGAAGAAAATCTGCCCGACGACTTGAGCTCGACGATGCGCTTCACCCGCGATCGCTTCACCCACTGGCTGCGCTACTACCTGCGCTTCCTGTTCTTCGGGCTGCCAGAACTGATCTTTTACTTTTACAAGCGCAAGAACTGGAAGCTGTTCCGCCGCGTGCTGGTCGGCGAGGGCGCCTACTGGTCGGTCGTGGGCCTCGGCTTGTGGCTGCGTCCGCAAGCGACGCTCGCCGTGTTCCTGATCCCGCTGGTGCTGATTCGCACGGTCATGATGATGGGCAATTGGACGCAGCACAGCTTCATCAGCCAGGAGCACCCCGAAGACCCGTTTCAGTCGAGCATTACCTGCATCAACACCCGCTACAATCGCCGCTGCTTCAACGACGGCTACCACATCTTGCATCACATCAAGCCGCGCGCACACTGGACCGAGCACCCGATCGAGTTCGAAAAAGCGCTCGCCGAGTACGCCGCCCACGACGCCGTCGTGTTCGCGGGCGTCGACTACTTCGAGATCTTCCTGAACATGATGCTCGGCCGCTGGGGCTTTCTGGCCGATAAATTCGTGCACCTGGAAGGCGCCCCCGTGCGCAGCCAGGAAGACGTGATCGCCTTCCTGAAGAGCCGCGTGCAACCGGTGGCGGCGCGCGCGGCTGCTGCCAGCTGACGCGCCGGTTCCGAGCTACTTGGACGGCCGCAGGCCGCGGCGCTGCGGCTCGTTCTTTCCGCTACTTCGAGCCCGCGGGGCCATCCGCTCGCGTAGCGGGTCGTTCATGAGGCAGGATGTGAGCGACGCGCGTCGAGGAACGCGCGAGGAGTCGCCAGCCGATGATGAAGCACGCGGAATTTCGACAGCTCTTCGATGTGACCGACGCCGACCTCGAGCAGGTGCGGGTCTATGGCAAGCGGGTGACCCCGTATATCGATGCGTTCATCGAGCGGCTGTACGCTTTCATGCGCGGCGCGCTCGGCGAGCACTTCAGCGTTCATTTTCCGGACACTCGCACGCTGGAGCGAGCGCAGGCTGCGCTGAGAAGCGCATGGCTCGAATTCTGGCAGGCGCGTTGGGACGCCGAGTACGTTGCTTCGCGTGAGCACGTCGGCGATGTTCACGCTCAGCTCCAAGTCGAACCGCGCCACTACCTGGCAACGATGGCTCACGCTTCCAAGCTGTGGACTGAAGAGCTCGCTCCGGAGGGATTGAGCGAGACCGAGCGGCGCGCGGCAGTCGCTGCCGTGCAACGAGTGATTGCCATGGAAGCCGCGCTCGTGGTCGATACCTACGGCCGCCGCACCTCGGAAATCATCAATCAACAGAGCCACGCGCTGATCGAAATGAGCACGCCGATCGCGGCTCTCATGGACGGTGTGCTGATGCTGCCGATTGTCGGGATCCTCGACTCCAAGCGCGCGCAGGACATCATGCGCCGGATGCTGCAGCAGGTGGGTGACAAGCAGGCAGTCGCCTTCATTCTCGACATCTCGGGGGTGGCGGTGGTCGACACGGCGGTAGCAAACCACCTGATTCGCATGACCAAAGCCGCGCGCCTGATGGGCTGCGAAGCGATCGTGAGCGGAGTATCCGCCCAGGTAGCGGAGACCATCGTGGAGCTCGGCATCGACGTGGGGGAGATGAAGACGACCGGCAACTTGAAGGACGCGCTCCGGCTGGCGTTTCGTCTGGCGGGCGTCGAGCAGAAGCCATGAACGGCGACGGTCGGGTCGTCCTGCAACGGGTGGGCAATGCCGTCCTGATCCCCGTTCATGGCCCGATTACGGACGACTTGATGCAAGCTCTGCGCCGCGTGTTGCTCGCGCATCTCGAGCGCGGCGAGACGCGTGGGGTCGTGTTCGACATGAGTGGAGTCGAAGTGATGGACGCGGACGACTTCGCGCGTTTGCGCCAAGTCGCCATCTCGGCAACACTAATGGGTGTTACGGTGCTGCTCGCCGAAGTGCAGCCAGGCGTGGCCGCGGGCCTCGTGCTTCTGGACGCGGATGTCTCGTGGGCGCGGGCCACCCGCACCGTCGAGCAAGCGATGGGGGCGCTGAAAGGGATATGAAAGCGCGGCGCATCAAAATCGAGTCCGCCGCCGACGCCGCGATGGCCAGCGTCGTCGCGCGTCAGTTCGCCCAGCAAGCAGGCCTGGAGCCCGCTTCCGGTGCGGCCTGCGCGACCGCCGTGAGCGAGCTCGTCACCAACGTCGTGAAGTATGCGCAGAGCGGCTGGGTGACGCTTCGGGTGCTCGACGGCACTCCCGCTGGTGTCGAGGCGATCGTCGAAGATCGCGGCCCGGGCATCGCCAATCTGACACAAGCGATGCGTGACCACGTGAGCACGGGCGGAAGCTTGGGGCTGGGCTTGCCCGGGACGAAGCGTCTGGTCGATTCATTCGAGATTCGAAGCCAAGAGGGTGTCGGGACATGGGTCCGAATCGTGAAGTACCGCTGAGCGTCGAGCTCGACGCGGCGGTGCACGTGCGTCCCTACGCGGGCTCGCCCCGAGGGGGTGATTTAGGCGTGATCCGCGCGCTCGACGACGGCGCCCTCGTAGCGCTCGTGGATGCGGTGGGCCACGGGCTGACTGCCTACGCGGCCGCCCAGATCGCACGTCTGACGTTGCTTGCCACGCAGCGCGACCAGCCCGACGAAGTTCTGGCTGAGCTTCACGAAGCCCTCAAGGGCTCGGTCGGCGCAGCCGCGGCGGTGGCCCGGCTACGTCGCGGACATTTCAGCTTCGCGGGTATTGGCAACGTGGCTGGCTGGTGCGCCGGGCAGCGACTGCTCGTGCGTGACGGGGTGCTCGGCCAGCGCTTTCGCGCGCCGCGCGTGTCCGAGTACGAGATCGTGACCGGACAATGGCTGATCCTCAACACGGACGGCGTTTCCTACGCTGGAGCCGCGCAACCCGCCGGGGAGGCCGCAACCGTCGCACGCGCGCTCGTCGAGCGCGCTGGCAAGGCGCACGACGACGCCGCGGTGTTGGCGGCGCGCTGGGTCGAGCGAGCCCCATGATCCCCCTGGGCACCCTGCGCATCCCGAATCCCGAAGGCCTCGCCTTCGCGCGCGAGAAGCTGCGCGCTTGCCTGGTTGCTGCGGGGCTTCCGCGGGTCGCCGCATCCCAGGTGACGGCGCAAGTGAGCCAGGGGCTGCGCGCGCAGTTGCCGGTGGAACTCCAGGTGCTGCTGTCTCGCGAGGGTACCTGGCTGCGCTTGGAGACGACCAGCCCGCGCTCCAATCCGATCCAACTCGAACTGCCAAAAGCCGTCACGCAACCCGCCGAATTGACCAATATCCTCGCACAGCTGACGCGCGAGGAGTTGCTCCACGACCTCGAACGACAGGTGGAGGAGCGAACGGCGGCTCTGGAGCAGGAGCGCGCGCGCTCCGAGTCGCTGCTGCTGAACATGCTGCCCAAAGTGATCGCCGCACGCATGAAGCGAGGCGAGACGAACATCGCCGACGCTCAGGTTGCCAGCGTCCTGTTTGCAGATCTGAAGGGCTTCACGCAGCTGTCCTCGTGCCGGCCGCCAGAGGAAATCGTGGTCTTGCTCGATCGCATTTTCAGCGACTTCGACCGGCTGGCGGACGAATATGGCTTGGAGAAGATCAAAACCATCGGGGACGCCTACATGGCGGCGGCTGGCCTGCCGCTGCCGCAACCCGATCATGCGGCCCGCGCTGCGCGCATGGCGTTGAAAATGGTCACGGCCTTGCACGCGGTCCGCGACGACCTTCAGCTCGACCTCGACGTGCGCGTCGGGGTTCACGCGGGTCCCGTCGTCGCCGGCGTGATCGGCAGGACGAAATTCGCGTACGACATCTGGGGCGACACAGTGAACGTCGCTTCACGGCTCGAGAGCCACGGCGAGCCCGGCCGAGTACACATTTCCGAGAATCTTCGCAGCGCGCTGCCCGATAGCTTCGAGTGCAAGGAACGCGGCCCGATCGAGATCAAAGGCAAAGGGCTGATGGAGACGTACTGGCTAGTCGCGGAACACCCGTAGTCGATGCAATCACTCGGGGCCCAAGAGCCGCGTGCAGCCGGTGGCGGCGCGCGCGGCCAGCGCAAGCTGACGCGCGCCGCCGCCGCTTTCGCTCACTTGGTGTTCGGCGAAACCTGCGGGCGGCTGCGCGAGATGTCCGCCCCGATCAGTGCCTTCACTTCGGGCTGGCTGCCGGCGTGTGCCAAAAACTCGGCAAACTCCGCGCGCTTCGCCAGCGCCTCGAGCTTGTCGTGCGACGTGCCCATCAAGTGCAGGATCGCGACGTCGCGATCGAAGCTCTTGTGTAGGCCCTCGCCGATCACGTCGTGGGCAGCGAACAAGGGCTGGTTTTCCTTGAAGCCCTTTTCGAGCGCGGCAAAATCCGTGAGCCGCAGCTTGAGGTAGAGACTGAACGTCGGCACGTTGGGAGGCGTGGCCGGAACTTTGATGATTTCGTTTTCGGTCAGCCAGAGCAGCGAGCTCTCGGGCGCGCCCTTGCGATCGAGGTAGCGCTCCATTTCGGGCGACCTCAGCACGTTCTGCACCCTCGCGACATCGTCTGCGAACAGGTGCACGACGACTCGGCC
>Ga0247783_1000452_pt1 | contig 12731 bp, 7 predicted proteins | sample UWRJL064202C5_FD_179911 | JGI IMG/M metagenome (GOLD analysis project Ga0247783, IMG submission 179911) | Plant litter microbial communities from Arlington Agricultural Research Station in Wisconsin, United States - UWRJ-L064-202C-5 | ecosystem: Environmental > Terrestrial > Plant litter >...
GCCCGGTAGCGGCGGCTCGCCCGGTAGCGGCGGCTCGCCCAGTAGCGGCGGCTCGCCCGGTAGCGGCGGCTCGCCCGGTAGCGGCGGCTCGCCCGGTAGCGGCGGGTCGACTGGAATCAGCGGCTCAGCTGGTGGCGGCGGAGGGCCCGCTGCCTGCCCAGGCGGTTGCGACGACACCAACGACTGCACCACGGACAGCTGCGTTCTGGGTTCCTGCGCGCACGCCGCGCTGCCTCTAGGCTCGGCCTGTGGGGTCGCCCGCACTTGCGACGCGCAGTCGCTTTGCGTGCGCTGCCGCGACACCGCTGCGGGCATTGCTCAGGATGTCGGTTGCTCTCCCAGCGCGCCAATCTGCATTGGGACGGGCCTCGACGCCGCATGTGGCGGCTGCACTGGCCCGGCGGACTGCAACGACAACAACGAGTGCACGACTGAAACCTGCACCGCTGCCAAGTGCGTTTTTGCCACGGTCGCTGCGGGCAGCGCGTGCGCCGCCGGTGTGTGCAACGGCACTGCCTCGATGGAGAAGTGCGTTGCCTGCTCGGACACTGCGTCGGGCCCCACCCAAGATGCGGGCTGCACCTCCGCCAAGCCCGCGTGCGATCCGAGCGGTACACCCACTTGCTACGAATGCCTCACCGCTGCCGACTGCGCATCGGACAGCGTGAGCTGCACCGTCGAGACCTGCACCAATCATGTTTGCTCCCACGTCGCGACCGACAGCCAATGTCCGGCGAGCGGCAACGTGTGCAAGCCGAACAAGTGCGATCTCGTGGCTGGTTGCAAGCAAGTCGATATCACGACGTTTCCCTCGATCATCAACACCGCTGTAGATGGAGGGAACGGAGGCTTCGAGGCGGTGACGCTGGCGCCGGCCCCGAATCCGAAGATGAGTCTGAACGCCGACGGCTGGCTCGAAAGGGGCGCCTATTACAACGTTTACAATTGTGCGAGCGCGGGCTGCCTCGGCGGCAACGCCACCACTTTCCCGCAATCGCCAATTGCGGCTGGCGGAAGTATCGTGGCCTGGACCGGTAGCCAGACGGACTCGGGTGTGAGCGAGCTATATCGTCTAATTGCGTTTCCGGCTGGTACTACGACAGTCCAGGTATTGATCGATACCAACTTCCAAACCAAGAGCACCGCGACCACGAACCACGATTACTTCGAAGTTCGTCTGCTCGATTCGAGCCAAGTTCAGATCGGTGCGCCGCTGATCGCGCTTTCAAACACGACCGCGCAAACCGGAACTGCACACGCGTGGACCAAGGACGTCACCATGACTCCTCGGGACCTATCCGCATTCGCCGGTAAGCCCGGTTACCTGGTGCTTTGGACGAGTGTGGACACCTCCCTTCGATCCGATTTCTTCGTCGACAACGTGCGGCTGATCGCTACGGTGTGCAAGTAACGTATCCTCGGGGAATTCCGTGCTAGCCACCGGGCCGGAGACAATTGCCGAGCCGGCTCGAGCGCGCGCTGCTATACGCCGCCCGGTGAGCGGCCCGGAAGAGGTCATCAGTGTGTCTGAACTGGACCGGCGGTTACGCCGCGCGGTCGAAGTCGCGTCCAATCGCGTCTGGGTGGAGGGCGAAGTCAGCTCGCTCAAGCGAGCCCCGAGCGGGCATGTCTATTTTAGCCTCAAGGATGAAGCGGAAGACGCGATCATCGAGTGTGTGATGTATCGCTTCAATGCACTGCGCGCGCGTCGTCACCTGAACGAAGGCGCGCGCTTGCAGCTGATCGGGCAAGCGACGGTTTGGGCCCCACGAGGCCGGCTGCAGTTCGTGGTCAACGAGGTTCGCCCCGCTGGTCGAGGAGCGCTGCTGGAAGCGCTCGAACAGCTCAAGCAGCGGCTGATGGCCGAGGGTCTATTTGCCGCCGAACGCAAGCGCCCGCTGCCCAGCGAACCGCACGTCGTCGGGGTCGTGACCAGCGCCACGGGTGCCGCATTTCACGACATCGTGAGCGTGGCTTTTCGTCGCGGCGATCTGAAAATCGTGCTCGCGCCCGCGCTGGTGCAGGGGGATGGCGCGCCCGAGAGCTTGGTGCGCGCGCTCGACTTGATCGAGCGCTATCCCGGGTTGGATGTCGTGGTGATCGGCCGCGGCGGAGGTTCCGGCGAAGATCTGATGGCGTTCAATGACGAGCGCGTCGTGCGCCGCGTGGCTCGTTTGCGCGTCCCCGTGGTGAGCGCGGTGGGACACGAAGTCGACTTTTCGCTGACCGACCTGGTCGCCGACGTGCGCGCCGCGACACCTTCGCAAGCCGCTGAGCTCGTCGTGCCCGAGGGGCGCGCGCGCGCCGCAGCCTGGCGGCGAGCGCACGGAGCGCTGCAGCGCGCGACGCTGGCTCGAATTCTGCGTTGGCGCGGGCAGATCGAACGCGCCCGCGCGCGCCTATCCGACCCGCGCTTCACGATCGCCGAGCGTCAACAAGAGCTCGATGAGCTCACCACCGCGGTGCGTCGCTTCGCGACCGAATCGGTGGCCGAGCGTCGCGCCACGCTCGAGCTTCTGACCAGGCGCTTGTATACCCGCCATCCGCGGGCGGTGCTGGTCGGCGCACGCGCCGCGCTCGGGCCGCTCGACGTGCGTCTGCAGCACGCGGCCCGCGTTCGTTTGACCCGCTCCGAGGCACGCCTGGCAGACGCGGTAACACGCCTGAACGGGCTCTCGCCGCTCACTATTTTGGCCCGCGGCTATGCCATTGCAACGCGCCCGGACGGCCGCGCCATTCGGGCAGCGGAGGAGGTAAATGTGGGCGACGAATTGACGCTTCGCTTGGGGAGCGGACGCCTGCGAACTCGGGTAGAAGGAAAGGAATCGTGAAAGCCGCTTCCACCAGCCAGCGTTTCGTACTGATTGGCCATCCGGTGGCCCATTCGTTGTCGCCGGTCATTCACCGCGCGGCGTATCAAGACCTGGGACTATCCCACAGCTACGAGCTCGTCGATTGCCCGGACGAGGCCGCGGTCGTGAAAGTCGTCGACGCGCTACGCAGCGGCGAGATTGCCGGCGCCAACGTGACCATCCCCTGGAAGCGACTGGCCCTGACGCTCGCCGATCTGGTGGCGCCATCGGCGCAGCGGGTCGGCGTTGCCAACGTGCTGGCGCGAGGTGCCGATGGCGCGATCGTCGCACACAATACCGACGTGCCCGCGCTGGCTGAGGAGTTTCAGCGCTTGTCGGGCTCGGTTCGTCGGGTGCTGGTGCTCGGCAATGGTGGTTCTGCGCCAGCAGTGGTGGCTGCTGCTCAAGATGCAGGCGCCGATCGCGTGGCGCTCACCGCGCGGAAGTTCGTGTCCAGCGTGCCCGAAGCGGAATGGCCACACGCCGCAGACTTCATCGCTCGTGGGGTCTCGCCACTGGCTTGGCCCGAGGGCGACACGCGCGCAGAGGCCCGCCTGCGCGCAGCGGTCGCGCGCATCGATCTGATCGTCAATTGTACGAGCGCAGGCATGACGGGTGCGGATGACGGTCAGAAATTGGCAGAAATCGTGCCCTGGGAGCACATCCCGCAGAGTGCACTGGCCTACGATCTGATTTACAACCCGGCCAGCACCCCGTTCCTCGATCGCGCGCGGAGCTCGGGCCTCGGCGCGGAAAATGGCTTGGGCATGTTGGTGGCACAGGCGGCCTTGGCCATCGAGCTCTGGCTGTCGGCGTCGCCGTCGCGCTCGGTGCTGTTAGCGGCAGCGAATGCGGAGCTGGCCGCGCGAGGGCATCGGTGAAGTCGCGCGAGGGGAAGCGAAGCGCGCTCGAGGGACCGTGGCCATTCATCGAGACGCATTCGGATCTGCTGCCCGCCGAGCGCGAGTGGTTGCACACCAACGGCGCCGGCGCGTACTCGATGAGCACGATCGCGATGATGCACACGCGTCGCCACCACGGGGCGTTCATCGCCGCGCTCGCACCACCGTTGGGCCGACACGTGATCCTGAGCCACGCCGAGACGAACGTCACGGTCGACGACGACCGCCGTCGGGTGTACCGCTTGGCGACCCATCAATTCCCGAACGTGGCGCCCACGCCGGGCTATCGGCTGCTCCACAGCTTTGCCCAAGATCCCGTGCCGCGCTGGGTGTTTCGGCTCGGCGCTCACACGCTCGAACGCACCATGTGCCTGGCGCGCGGACGCAACGCGATGATCATCGGCTATACCTGGCGCGGACGGGTTCCGGCCCGGGTCAGCATGCGCCCGCTGATGCCGCTGCGACCAGTCGCAGGTTTGATGGTCGAGCACGGTGCCATGAATCAAGTGGTGCTGTTGCGTGGCGGCACGGTCGAGGTGCAGCCGATCTCCGAACTGCCGCCGATCTCGTTCCGGCACGATGGCGTCTTCATGGGCTCGCCTGATTGGTGGCGGCGCTTCGAGTATTTGGAAGATCGTCGCCTGGGCAACGCCTTCCAGGAGGACATGTGGACTCCGGGCGTGTTCGAGTTCGTGCTCGAGCCCAATCGCACGGCCTACTTGCTGACCGCCGTCGGCACACCACCTAGCGAGTCACCTGCTGACCTGCAGGCGGAGGTCCGCGAAGCGTTACTCGCGCAAGATCCGGGGCCGTCGCGCGCGCCGCGCGTGCGTCAGATGTTCGTTGCCGCCGAGCAGTTTTGTGCCGACGCAGTGAATCAGCCAGTAATCCTCGCGGGTTATCCGTGGCACGCCGTTTATACGCGAGATTTGCTGCTGTCCATGGTCGGCTTGCATTTGGTGCGCGGGCGCATGGATCTCGCCCGGCGTGCGCTTGCCACCGTGCTGCCCACGCTCCACGTCGGCCTCTTGCCGGAGACTCTGCTTTCGGTCGGCAAGAAGCGGCCAAAGCCGGTACCCGACGCCACCCTCTGGCTATTCGAGGTCGCTCGTGAGCTGCGCTTGCGTCTGCCCGCCACCGACCCACTGCTCCGGGATCAACTCTATCCAGCGCTGGTGCGTGCATTTCTGCGCGTGCGCTCGCGCCGCAAGCGCTTCGTTTGGTTGACGAGCGAGGGCCTGGTGGCCAATGGCGCGCCGAGCGTCGCGTTGACGTGGATGGACGCGCACGTCGGCCCAGAGCTGGTCACGCCCCGCCGCGGCGTGGCCATCGAGCTTCAGGCGCTTTGGACCAAAGGCGCGGAAACGCTGGCCGGTTTGGCCCGTGAGTATGGCCACGAGCGGCTCGCTGACTTGGCCGAGGCCACCATGCAGCGCGCTCGCGCCGCCTTTCGGGCTCGCTTTTGGTGCCACGAGACTGACTATCCGTATGACGTGGTGAGTGAAGCGCGAGACACTGCCGAGGCCTGGGCCGATGCCAGTGTTCGTCCCAATGCCCTGATCGCGCTGGCCGTCGATCCGGAGCTGTTCGATCCCACGCAAACCCGCGCGATTCTCGACCGCGTGCAGAGTGATCTACTGACTCCGAGGGGGATCCGCAGCCTATCGCCCAGTGACAACCGCTACATCGGCTTCTTCTCGGGCACGAGCGAGGAGCGCGAGTTTTCCTATCATCAGGGCAGCGCCTGGGCCCATTTACTCGGCTTCTACGTGCGCGCCTCACTGCGGTTCTCGCCCGACGATGACGAGTTGCCCGCAGAATTGCGGGCTTTGGTCGAGGGCGCGGCCGAGAGCAATTTGTTGCTCGGACAAGTGGCGCAACTCACCGACGGCGAGAGCCCTTATCGTTCGCGTGGTTGTCCTGCGCAAGCCGCGAGCGTTGCGGAAGTGCTGCGGGCGCTAGTCGTCGATTTGCGCTCGTGAGAACGGAGTCAGAACTTCACCTCCAAGCTGGCCATGAAGCTGCGACCATCTTGAACGATGCTGCGTTGCTTGAATTCGGCGCTCACGGGCACGCTGTGCCGCCAGTCGAGGGCATTGTAGACACCGAAAGCGTAGTGCACACCGTAGCGTGACTCCTCACCGCTGAACACGAGATCGGCAATCACGGCCGAGTTGGTCTTGCCCTGTGGGTCGCTGTCGCCGGTGTTTTCATAGCGGTCGAAGCGCGGGCCTTCTACCGTCAACCGTGCGCCGAAGTTCAAGGCTCGGTTGAGGATCGGAATCACCGCCTTCAAGGTTGCCAAGTGGACCGGCGCGTTGGAAACCCTGCGTTTGTCGGTCGCCTTCGAGAACGACAGCAAATCCCCCGCGCCGTTGGTCTCCAAGAAGCGTGACAGCGCGAAGCCATAGCTCAGCGCGAACATCGCGCCCCGGCGGAATTCGCGGCGCAGGCCGAACTCACCGCCGAGCACCACCAACGGTGAGCTCTCGTTCTCGTAATGCAGCGGGTTTTCCGGTGTGGAGAGGCCCTTGCCAGAAATCAGGTGCGCCGCGTAGTTGGCGTAGCCATTCGCCGTGGCAACCAGGCTGGCCGAGAAGCGATGGGCATGTTCGAGCTCCAAGGAATACAAGGATTCAGGGCTCAGATGCGGGCTTTGCACCTGGGTGTAGCCGTTATCATTGTAATACAGCTCGTAAATGCTCGGCGCGCGAAAGGCTTTGCCCACAATCAGCTTGCTGTTGCCGGCCGCGTAAGGCTTCACGATCAGAGCCGCGCGCGGGTTCAGCGACGAGCCGAATGTGGAGTATGCATCCAAGCGCGCACCGACCGAGAGCTGAGCGCGTGAGCTGAGCGTGGCGTCCGCTAGCGCATAAAGGGCGCCCACCTGAAAGGGGCGGCCTTTGCTGCCCGTGTCATCCAAGAACGTGCCGCTGTCATCGCTTCCGTGCTGCTCGACTTGGTAGTGGAGCTGACCTTCGCCGCCCAGAGTCACGCGTAGGGCTGTGAGCGGATTGAACTCCACGCGCTCTTCGATGCCCAGCCAAGAGCCGCGGTAGGTGTCGATCTCGAGCCCGTCATCCTCGGGGGCGCGCGCGTATTCACCGCGAAACGTGTAGTGATTCCAATGTAGTCGGGAGAGCAACGTCACGTTGTTCGAAAGGTGCGGTTCAGCGCGTAGCTCGACGTAGCTCCTTTTGTCGGTCTGTTTGGTGCGCGGATCGTTGAACAGCGTGCTGAACTCGGCGGTCGGCAGGTTCTTTTCGTAGGAATGAGCAGACCACTGAACGGACAAGAATTTCCAGTAGGCTCGGCCGCGGAAGGTGCCGGCATCGAAGCCATCCACGTTCCGGGCGACGCCGTCCTCCCCACCGGGGCTGCCGACGAACTCTGGGAAGTAGAACTGCCTGCCGTTGCCGCGCCCGAGGGCGACGGATGCCCAGGCCCCTGCGTCCTTGCCGAGGGTGATGTCGCCGCGCACACGCGCGCGCGCGACGCCACTCTGGTTGGTGGAGATGCCGGCAGAGACGCCCGGTTTCTCGCTGTTCCGGCTGACCACGTTGATCACCCCGGAGAGCGCGTTGGTGCCGTAAAGTACGGAGCCCGGGCCGCGCACGACCTCGATCCGTTGCACGTCGCCCAAATCGGTGAGTCCGTCGTAGCCGACGTACGAAGAGCCAATCCAATCGTCATTCATTGCCTGCCCGTCGTAGGTGACCAGCAGGCGGTTCCCGTAGCTGCCAAGTCGACCCAAACCGCGCATGCCCAAGGTGACATAGCTGCGGTCGTCGGACAGATAGATGCCGGGCACCCCACGCACGGCTTCGGCGATCGTCGGCGAGGCGAATGCGGCTAGTTCCCGCTCGCCAACCAGGCTGACCGAGCTCGGCGCATCTTCGACTTGCTCGGTTGCGCGCGAGGCCGCGACCACCTGCTCCGACTCGACGAGCACGACATCCAGGCGGGTCTCCCCGTTCAGGGCCACGCCGATCTGGCGATCTTCGCTGCGGAACCCTTTCAGCTCGAGGCGCACGCGGTGCATGCCGACCGGCAAACTGATGATTGTCGGCGTAAACCCGCTCGCGCGGCCGTCGACCTGCACCAGCGCGCCCGGTTCGTCGGTGCTGATCACGGCACTGCCCAGCAGCGGTTCGAGCCGCGAAAGCACCTGCTCACGCTCGTGCGCGCGCACGACGAACGCCTTTGCGGCGCTGTGAAAGCCCGCATGGCTAAAATTCGCCACGTGTGCGCCCACGGCCAACGACCGAGTACACGGCACATTGCAAGCCTTGCTGTCCGGCTCTCCGTCGACGTTGACCTGCGTGCCGACTTCACCGTCGAACGAAACCTCGCCGAGGATTGCCTTCAGTTCCAAATCCAGCGCCAGCTCTTGGCCGGGTGCAGTCGCGGGTACGTCCACGACGGCAGTTTCGTAGCCAGGGTATTCGGCGATCAGCTTGTACGCGTGGGGCGCTAGCCCGAGCAGTTGCGGACTCGAGCCGCGTGCGCCCAGATCCTTGCGATCGATGTACAGCGTCGCGCCCGCCGGGCGGGTCGTGACCCGGAGCACCATCACGTATTGTCGGATCTTGCTCAGGGCCGTGTTGATCTTGGCCTTGGCCTCGCCATCGCTCTCGCTTTCGAGGGCTTGCGAATAGTAGCGATATGCAGTGGGGTAAGACTTCAACTGCTCGTAGCTGCGAGCAATGTTGAAGAGCACGTTCTTGTTTGCAACCAGCCGGTTGGAGATCAAAAAATGCTCGATCGCGAGCTTGTATTCGCTGCGCTGATACGCCTCCGCACCGAGCGAAAACTCGAGCTCGGCCTGATCCGCCAAATCATCGGCCTGGGCCGGCTTCGCCGCCAGCAGCAGGAGGCCGAGCAGCAGCGCGATTCGGGGCAGTGAACGCGTCACTGTCCCAGCCTAGTCAATATTTCCCGTGCTTGCTCAACGCTGCATGAAAATGTCGCTGCCGGACTTGGCTTCCGTGCTGGGCGCTTTGCTTGCGGGCGGCTTTTTTAAGCTGGGCCGGGGCTTCGCGATCCGCTCGGCCACGAGCTCGGCCAACACGTGAGCGTCTTTCTCGGCGGCGCTTTGCACGATGGTATACGGCAGATAGCCGGCCTTTCGCAGGGAGAACGTGCGCGCGGTCTGGTCGGTGCGCGCGCTTTCGACGCTGAGCTGGATCGGCGTCGAGCCCAGCAAGCGGCCTTCTTCGAAGACCTCGGCTCCAGCCGGATTCGAGTCGATCTGCAACCTGAATGCCGGGCTCGCGGGCGACACTGGCGCCGACGCGGGCAGCGATACCGGCTGGGGAACGTGGGGCGCGGCCAGCGCTGCCGTCGTCGCGGCCTGCGTTTCTGAAGTGCGTGGCGCGCCCCGTACCGCGAGGTAAGAAAGCGCCAGCAGCAGCGCGCCGCCCGCCACGAGCGCGGCCTTTCGGCGCCGGGTCAGGCTGTTGACCGGATGGGACGTGGAGCTGGGCGAGAGCGGTGCCTCGGCCAACGTCGGATCGTGTTTCGAATGGTCAGCTGCTCTCGAACCGATCAGGCGCGGCCCCGAGCGAGTGAACACGGCGCTGGCTAGGGTACCGGCGTCCGGGCGAGCGCTGAGCGCCACCGTAGAGCCCGCTCGCAGCTCTTCAAGCTCCAAACCCAGTGACGACGAGGAACGCATGGTCGCGTTACTCAAGCTGGGGCTCTCTGCGCGGCCCGTCCAAGGGCTGAGGCTTGCGATCAGCTCGCGCGCGCTTTGAAAGCGCTTGGCCGCGTCTTTTTCCAGACATTTGAGCACGATCGCTTCGACTTCGACCGGCACCTCCGAACGCTTGAGGCGCAGCGCAGCAGGCGGATCGGCGGCGATCGACGCGCATACCCCGGGCAGGGTGGTGCCCTCGAACGCAGGCGATCCCGACAGCAGCTCGTGCAAGATCAGCCCGAGCGACCAGATATCGGTGCGTAGGTCGACGGCCTTGGCGTCGCGCACTTGTTCCGGCGACATGTAGAAAGGCGTGCCCAGCACGCTGCGTTCGGCGGTGAGGTTGCTGGGCGCTCGCTCCGACTCCGAGCCCGTGGTCTTGGAGATTCCGAAGTCGAGCACTTTGACCAGCGGCGTGCCGTCGCTGCGCTGGGTCAAAAACAAGTTCGACGGCTTCAAGTCGCGATGCACGATGCCGTTCGCGTGCGCGCAGGCGATCGCCTCGGCGGCCTGGCGCACGCAATCACAGGCGCGCTCGATGCTCAGCGGACCATGCTGCTGCAAGGTGTGCGCGAGGTCCTGACCGCGCAGCAGCTCCATGACCATGAACGGCGCGCCGTTCTCCAGCGTGCCCACGTCGTACACGCGCACGACGTGATCGGAGACCAGCTGAGCGGTGGCGCGCCCCTCGCGCAAGAAGCGTTCGCGAGCTTCGTCCCGGCGCTCGTCTTGGTCGGACACGGTGAGGACCTTGATCGCCACCCGCTGCCCGAGCTCGAGGTGCGTCGCCGACAACACGATGCCCATTCCGCCCGAACCCACGACCGAGTCGACACGGTACTTGCCGACGATCACTTCCCCAATGGCGGGGATCGAGCTTTCTCCTTCGAGCTCTTTGGTGTCGGCTGGCTTGATCATCTTCCGGACTGAGCGCAGGGGCGCTGTGATTCGAGCCCCGAAATGTAACCTGGATACCCGCCGAACGGGAAGTCCGGCATGGCTGAACTATGACGCGTGTTCGGTCGCGTTTGCTTTCGGAGCGCCGTTTTCCGCCTATAGTGCTCGCTCATGGCATCTCGGGACACGACCCCGCTCGGCTACCGCCGGATCGTTATCCTGTTGGTGTCGCTGGTCGTCGTTCCGTCGTCACTGCTCCTCACGTCGGGGGTAGTGCTGATCTTCTTGGGCGAGGCGCGGCTCAGTTTATTGATGGGCATCCTGGTGATGGCGCTGAGCGGCGCTGCGGTCACGGGCGTGGTGCTGGTGTGGGTCTTCGTACGCCGAGAGGCAAATTTGTCGCTTTTGCAGAGCGACTTCGTGTCCAAGGTTTCGCACGAGCTACGCACGCCGCTGACCTCGATCCGCCTATTTACGGAGACTCTGGAGCTTCGTCGCGGCGACGCAGTCGCGGAGCAGAAATGTATCGACGGCCTCGCGCGTGAGAGCACTCGCCTGCAAGAGCTGATCGACCGCTTGCTCGACTGGGGCCGCATGGAGAGCGGCCGTCGCGAATTTACGTTTCGCGAAACCGATCTGAAATCCGTGATCTCCACCGCTCTGGAGGCCTTCGAGACCGTGCGTCAGCGTCGTTCGATCGAGCTGAACGTGAAGTTCCCCCCCGAGTCATTGTTGGTCAGCGCCGATCGCGGCGCGGTTTCCGACGCGCTCTTCAACTTACTGACCAATGCCGACAAGTACGGCGGTGACCCAGTAAAGATAGATGTCTTCGTCACGTTCGACGAACGTGAGGCTCGGCTTACCGTACGCGACAACGGTGCCGGGATCCCGGTCGCGGAGCACAAGCGCATCTTCCAGAAATTTTACCGGCTGGATGACCGCCTCTCGCGTCAGCGAGAGGGCTCCGGGCTCGGGCTGGCGATCGTGAAACACGTGATGAAGGCGCACCGCGGGCGGGTAGAGCTCGTCAGTCACCCGGGCAAAGGCAGCGAATTTTCGCTCGTCTTGCGCGTGGTGAAGCACTAGTCCAGAGGAGTTTTCGAGATGGCGGCGAGCGGCAAACGGCACATCCTGGTGGTGGAAGACGACCCCAGCATCACCCTTGGACTGCAGATGAATCTGGAGGCCGAGGGCTACGAGGTGAGCATCGCCATCGATGGCGAAGACGGCCTCGCTCGCGCGGTCTCCGCCAACGTCGACCTGGTCATCTTGGACGTCATGTTGCCGAAGATGAACGGTCTCGAAGTGGTCAAAGCGATTCGCAGTCAGGGCAACCACGTTCCGGTCGTGATGCTCAGCGCGCGCGGCGCTGAAATGGACAAAGTGATGGGCCTCGAGCTCGGCGCGGAGGACTACATCACCAAACCCTTCAGCTTGGCGGAACTGCTCGCGCGCGTGAAAGCGGTCTTGCGCCGCGATGGCATCGCGCGGCAGGCCCCAGAACGGCTGGTGCGTGCCGGGGACTTGCAGATCGACTCCGGCCTGCGGCAAGTGCTGAAGGCGAGCGAGCTGGTGCCGCTGACGGCGACCGAATTCGACGTGCTCTGGTGCTTGGTAGAAGCTTCCAATCGCGTGCTGAGCCGGGAGGACATTCTGACGCGCGTTTGGGGCGCCGGGCACCATGGGACGCTGCGCACGATCGACAATTTCCTGCTGCAATTGCGGACCAAGTTGGAGTCCGATCCCGCCGAGCCCGAGCACCTGCTCACGGTCCGCGGCGTGGGTTATCGTTTCAAGCGTTAGCGCGTCGCTGACTTCATTCACCCCCGTGCCCGTGCCCGTGCCCGTGCCCGTGCCCGCTCTCTTCCTCTCTCTCTTGATTGATGGTCACGCTCGCCCCCGCGGCGCACTCAGCCTTCGGCGTCCAAGTCAGGCACCCAGCGTCAACGTGGGGTGCGTGGCTGGATCGCGATCGGCCCCGAATTCCTCAGCTTCAGTGAGTCGGGCACGGGCACGGGCACGGGCACGTTTACGGGGGGGTGAGCGATTCAGGGCTAAGTTTCGCGAGGTCCCGAGCCGTGCTACACCCCCGGCGCTTTGGACCAGAACCTGCTGCGCGCCTACTTTGCGACCGTTTATGAGTTGCCCACCGACGGGGGCTTGCTCCGCGTTTCGATGGACGGTGAAATCGTCAAAGATATCCAGGCACTACCTCCGCTGCTCCGATCGAAGTTCGCGCTCCTCACCGCGTACAACCCGCGCTCCATGTTGCTGCCCCGACGGGTGAACGACGGTCGCCATCAGGTGATGCGGGATTTGCTCATTCTCGGCTGCTATCGCGTCGAGCATTGCGTCGGCTACGACGAAGAGCCGGAGGGGGTT
>Ga0247783_1000453_pt1 | contig 12731 bp, 12 predicted proteins | sample UWRJL064202C5_FD_179911 | JGI IMG/M metagenome (GOLD analysis project Ga0247783, IMG submission 179911) | Plant litter microbial communities from Arlington Agricultural Research Station in Wisconsin, United States - UWRJ-L064-202C-5 | ecosystem: Environmental > Terrestrial > Plant litter >...
AGCCTCGTCGGTCGCCTGTATGAAGCAGACGATCCGCGTCGCGATTCGGCGTTCACGATTTTCTACATGGGCATCAATCTGGGCGCGTTCCTCGCGCCCATCGCCTGTGGCTACTTGGGTGAGCGGTTCGGCTGGCACTGGGGCTTCGGCCTCGCGGGCGTTGGCATGTTGCTCGGCCTGCTCGTTTTTTTGCGCGCGCAACCGCTCCTGATCGGCTTGGCAGAAGCACCGGCACGCCCGGGCCGTCGCACGAGCCTCGCTGGGCTGTCACTCGAAGCTTGGGTTTACGTCGGCATCGTGCTGGCCGTCGTGGTCACCTGGCAGTTGGTCCAGCACGCTGCCCTGGTGGGTTCGCTGTTGATCGTATTTGGCGCAGCGGTGTTCGTTGGCCTGTGCCTGTACCTGCTTCGGCTGCCCGAAAAAGTCGAGCGCAACCGACTGGGGGTCGCCCTGCTCCTGACGCTGGTTTCCGTGGTTTTTTGGTCGTTCTTCGAGCAGGCCGGCACGAGCATGAGCTTGTTCACCGATCGCAACGTGGATCGTTCGCTGTTCGGTGGGCAGATCCCGGCCGCCTTGTTTCAGTCCGTGAACGGTCTCTTCATCTTGCTGTTGGCGCCGCTGTTCAGCTGGCTCTGGTTGTACTTGGCGCGCCGTCGCCGGGAACCAAACACGCCGCTCAAATTCGCGTTCGGCAACGTCTTGCTCGGTCTGGGCTTCGCGGCGTTGTACTTCGGTGCCGAAACGTCGCGAGCGACCGGGGTCGTGCCGATGTTCTGGTTGATCCTGTGCTACTTGCTGCATGCGACCGGTGAGCTTTGCTTGTCGCCCATCGGCTTGTCGATGATCAGCAAGCTTGCCCCCCGGGGGGTGACCGGCATGCTGATGGGCGCGTGGTTCCTGGCTTATTCGTTCGCGCAATACGCCGCAGCGCTGATCGCCCAGCTCACGGGCGTCAAGACAGGCGGTGCGATTGCGGCCACTCTGCCCAAGCCCACAGAAACGGTCATGGTCTACGGCGCCGTGTTCGGCACCATCGGTTGGGTCGCCCTGGGGGTTGGTGTGCTCTTGATTTTGCTCTCGCCAGCGATTGCACGGCGCATGCACGGCGTGCACTAGAGGTATGGTAGGCGCGGATTTTTATGGGCTCGTGGAGCGGCAATCGTCCCGGAATGGCGGAGGCGGATGAAACTGCTTTTGCTTGGCAAAAGTCTCAGCCAGACTGCGCGCCCCATGGCGGATTCTTCCCCCGATCTTCCCGAGTTTCCCGATCTCCCCGAGGTCGACCCGCGCGACCCCGAGGCGGTCGTGGTTGCGATCGAGACTGCTCGCGTATTGTTACGGACCGGCGAGCATTTGGAGGCACTGCGTTGGCTGCGCCGTGCCGCTGAACGCGCTGAAGAATCGGGAGACGATCTACGTGCACTGAACTTGGCACGCAGTGCGGCGGACTTCAGCACCGTGCTGCAAAGCGTTCCGCCGCAGCCGGCGTTCGAGTCGCCACCGGCGCCGCCCGCGGCGCCGCCACCCGCGCCGCCACCCGCGCCGCCACCCGCGCCGCCACCAGTGCTGGCGCCGCCACGTGCCTCGGCACCGCCGCCCGCGCCTCCACCGGTGCTGGCGCCGCGGGCATCCGTGCCACCTCCCGCGCCACCGCTGCCAACGCTGCCGGTGCCAACAGCGCCGGTGCCAACGCCGCTGCCGCCGACGCCGCGCCGTGTGGACGAAGCCGCCGCGATGTCACCCTACGATGACTTCAGTGACAAGACCCAAGTCGACACCGCAGCGCCCGTGCAGCGCGAAGCCCTGCAATCGGGTGTGCAGATCACCGACATGCCGGCGCCTTCGCAGGCAGCACCGCGTTCCGTGACGATGCCGTCGCCGCCGTCGAGTGAGCAGACGGTCGCGGACGCGCAGTTCACGCCCGTGGTCGAAGTCAGGCGGCCCGCAACGCGTTCCGCGGTGCGCGTAGCCGTGACGCGCGACCCGGAGAGCCCGAACACCTGGCTCGTGCGTCCGCTGCCCGAAGGCAACGAGGTCCCGCCCGGCTGCGAAGAAGCTCTGTTGGTGGCGTTGGATCCAAAGAGCCGCCTGCTGCAATAGCAGCGGCGAGTCAGTGCGCGGCTTTCAGTGCCGCTAGCAGCTCTGCTTCGAGCAGAACGGGTTCCTTGGGCAGGGCTGCGAGTTCGAATAGCGGCGTGACCTCTGTTGCCGTCACGCGCTCGCGCACGGCGATGCCCGCGCTGCGCGCCGCCCAGGCCACGATCGCCCGTGGGTCGGTGCCGCCGGCGCGCAGCTCGGCCAGGCTCAAATCGGCTTCGCGCTTGGCTAGGCGGCGGCCGCTTGCGTCGGTCACCAGCGGCACGTGGAACCAGGCGGGGTGCGACAGGCCGAGCGCGTTTTGCACGTGCCACTGGCGGGCTGCACTGGGCAGTAAATCTGCGCCGCGCAGGACCTCATTGACGCCCTGCGCGTGGTCGTCGACCACTACCGCGAGCTGATAGGCAGGCGCTTTGTCTCGCTTGGCGATCAGGAAATCGCCCACGTCGCGCGCGACGTCCCAGGTACTCGTACCGGCCACGCCGTCTTCGATGATGGTGCTGCCTTCCGGCACGAGCAGGCGCGCACCCGCCGCCCGCCCCGAGATACGCTCGGCCTCCGCCAAGGAAGCGTAACGTCCACGGCAGGTGCCCGGATAGCGGGCTTCGGGCGAGCCCGCATGCGGCGCGCTCTGCGCGCTGCGAATGTCGCCGCGCGAGCACACGCACGGATAGGCTTTTCCCGTCTCAATCAGCGCGTCCAGCGCGGCATTCAGGCGCAAGAGCTCGGTCGATTGCAGGAACGTGGGGCCGTCCCAGTCGAGGCCGAGCCACTCCAGATCGGCGAGCGCCGCATCGGCGAAGCGCATTTCGGCGCGCGGCCCGTCCAAATCTTCCATGCGCATCAAGAGCCGTCCTGCGCGTGCTCGGACGTGCCAGAAGGCGAGCAGGAAGGTGCGCGCGTGACCCAGATGCAAGAGTCCGGTCGGACTCGGTGCCAGACGCCCGACCGGAGCGCGCATTTCAGTCGCTCGACGCCGGGCACGAGCAGCTCGCGACGCGCTGTTGCGCGTCCGCCAGCACCTGCTTCGCGTGGCTGCAATGCTTGCCCGTGCTGCCATCGAGGCGACACACCGCGCTCGCCGCGCGGGACAAGGAAGAGAACGCGCGGCAAGTTTCTTCGCACAATGTGTTCGACTTGCCCGCAGCGGGGGCGCCGGCGGGCCTCGAGTGACTGTCGCTCTGCTTCTTTTCTGTCGCGCGAGCCGTGCTCGGTTCGTGACGGAGCACCGGCGACGGTTCGGCCAGCGCCAGCCGATCCAGATCCGCTTTGGCCTGGTTCAGCGCGCGCTCGGCCGCTTCGAGATTGCTGAACTCGGCTTCATCTCGCGCGGCTTCGGACTTGGGGGCATCGAGCCCCTGAGGCGGGGGAGCCGGCGCGGGCGCGGGAAGCTCGGCCGCGCTTGCAGCCGCGGAGTCGCGCTCCGCGCTTGCCGGCGGCGACTGCGCGTCGGCGGCTTTTGCGTTGGGCTCGGAGGAGCGCTCCGCCGCACAGGCCGTGAAGCACAGCCAAACCCCGAGTAAGCCCGTCAGCTTTGCGACTTTCATGGTTATTTCCGGCTGCAAGCGGAGCGTGCCGCGCCGCCAATGCGTTAGACGTACCAGCTTCGGAAAAGGCTCACGCTCAGGGCGTGGCCACGATGTAGGCGAGCCAGCCCGGGTGGTTCGTGGCGCGCTTGGTCGGCTGGTAGTTCTCGGTGTCGTTGTCGTTGCTCTTGTCCCAGAACACTTGGGCATCTGAAAAGCCGGCTTCGAGCAGGAGCTCGGTCAGCTCCGGCAAGGACCAATAGCGCCAGTCGTAAGTGAACGCTTTGTTCAGCTTGGTGCCGTCCTGAAATTCGAAATGAATGTGGTTCAAGATCTCGTGCGTGATGGGATTGAATTTGTCCTGATCCCATACGTAAGTGAAACCGCCCTTGATCGAGCGCGGCTCCATCATCGGCTCCATGGATTCCCAACCGCCGTAGGCGTCGAGCATGAACGCCCCGTCCTTCTTCAGGCCCTTCTTCACGGTCGCGAAATAGGCGCGCACTGCGTCGCGCGTTTTGAAGATCCAGTAGCTGAAATTGAAGGCCACGACTACGTCGTGCTTGCCCGGTGACGCGGCTCGCACGTCTTGGCAGAGCAGCGTCACGCGGCTGGCGTCGTCCTCCAGCGGGAGAATGTTGCGCTTGGTGCCCCAGGCGAGCACCTTGGGATCGATGTCGATGCCTTGTGCGGTGCGCTCTGGCAAGCTCTTCACCCAAGCGCCGCAGAGCAGGGCCGTCCCGCAAAAATCTTCGCGCAGCGTGAGCGGCGCGCGGCCACGCACCTTCTTGAAGGCGCGGTTGATGAAATAGATCTCGGTCTCCGCGTCCTGTACCGAGCGCTGATACAAGTCGTGCTTGTCTGCGGTCTTGGCGGTGAACTTCGATTTGCGGGCGGTCTTCTTGGTCGATTTCTTCTTGGACATGGCAGCGGGAGAACTATTTCTGGTGAGAGCAGCGGAGCTGGGTGGCAAAGGTTCGGAAGTCGGCAACATAGGCCAAAACTGCGGAGTTTGTCGCGGCGGCCAGCGAGACGTTGGCGAATCCCAACGCGCTGGCCACGGTCTCGGCACGGCCCAGCCCGGCCTCGGTGATTTCGGCCAATTCCAGCAGCTGACGTGACTCCGGCTGCGCGTTTTCCGGGCGCACGTAGGCCACGAACGCGCTGCCGCAAAAGGCGGCGCTGGCCACGGGAGCCACGTCGATGCCGTTCGGGTAGCCGCGCCACACCGTTTTCGGATCCATGTGCGGCTCGCTGCCCAGATCGAGCATGACCAGGCCGAAGTGGCTGGTGTCGCGTTCGATCGGCAGGAAAGCGCGCACGCCGAGCGGCGTCGTGACCGCGAACACCTCGGACAACATCTGTGACGTGGAACCCACCCACATCACCACGTCCGGGCCGAGTTCGGCTTTGCCCGACGCAAAATGCACGCGCCGACCGTGCATCGGCGTCATCGCACTGCGCGCATCGATCGCGACCGTGAACAGATCCTGGCCGGTATTGGCGACCGTGACGCTGCTGGCCCCAGCGCCTTCGGGCGACAGCACGATATTCTGGCCGCCCTCGACCCACAATTTGGCGCGCGGGGGCGCGTCATCGCCCAGCGGGTTACTGATGTATACGGCGTGGGCCGGGGCATTGGGCACGTCCGCACCAGCCACACGCGTGCCGTTGCGCGCATCACTGGCCAAGATCTCGAGCGGCGTCGAGTTGTCCTGCGCGCGTCGCACGAGCTTGCCGTCCTTCACCCAATAAGCCTTGCCACGGAGTAAGAAAGGGCCGCGCGCGACTGCGAAAAAGTCGTTCGCGCCGCCTTTGATCAAGGAAAAGTGGGCCCGCTCGCTCACGCGGCTGCTGCCGCTGGCGAGCTGTTTGGCGAGCTGCAATTCGTCTGCACGATTGATCATCAGCACGCCGCGCTCACTCGCGCTCATCTGCCCAGCGGGGCCGATCTCCTGCGCTTGGTCGATCACGAGTTTGCTCTTGAAGGCAGGTTCCAGGTTCGCGGGCGTCGCGGCCCGCGCTTCGTCCGGGAGCTCCGACACGTTCAAGACGTCCGGAGCAGGCTTGCTCGGGGAGGTCGTGGCGGTTGCCCGGCTGGCACTGACCTGGGACGCGGCAGTCGTCGCGGAACGCACGACCTTGGGGGGCGCTGCTGGGGCCGGCGACTTGCCGCGCTCGTCACATGCGGACTGGCCAACGGCACACCCGAGCAGTAGTGCGCTCGCGACGAAACGCGGGAAACGCGCAAAACGCGCCACACGCGCCACACACGAAGGCCGCCGCATGTCGGCCCTTCTGCCACACTCTGCGGGGAGCTCAAACCAAATCGATTCGAATGCAAAATCGGTTATGACTTGCATGATGGGTTCCTGGGTCAGAAGCACGGTGGTCGGTCGCGCGGGCATCTGCACGACCATGGTCGGGATTGCCAGCGTCGCGGGCTGCGCTGCCGGAACGCCCAGCGCCGCGACGGCACGAGATGCCGCGACCGGTGCCGAGTCAGCAACGCCCGCGCCATCGTCGTCGCACTCCGCCGCGACCACCGCGGAAGCGAAGCCTGCGCCGGGAAAAGCCGTCGCGCCACGTGTGCCCGAAATCGTGCTCGATCCCAAGCAACCGCTGCGTCCGCTGCCCGAGCTCAAAGTCGAAAACATCGGTCTGCACATTGGTGGCGGCCCGAACGACGCCGAGACCAAGGCGCCGTTCCTCAGCGCAGTGGCCGAGCGCTTTCCCTCGTTCATGGACTGTTACCGAAAGAACGAAGAGCCGGCGCAGGGCGGGCGTTTCGGTGTCGATCTGCACGTCGCCCGCGGGGGCGGTCACCCACGCATCGAGCAGCCGCGCACGTCTCTCCGCGGAGCTGAGTTTCGAGCCTGCCTCGGCAGTGTGTTCGAGTCGGTGGACTTCAAGAAGCCGAAGCATGGTCCGACCACGCTCAGCTATTCGCTGCGCTTCACGCTGGTCGAGGCGCCTTGAAGAAGCGCTGATACGGAATGTCGACGGGGTGATCGTCCAGCGCGACCTCGAGCATGTGGGACAGGAAGGGCAAATCGCTCAGCCTGAAGTGCTCGCGCTTTTGCTCGACATCGGACAGGCCCACGCGCAGGGTTTCCAGGATTTCCAAGCACTCCAGCGTGGCGCCGTTCATGGCTGAAATGGCGCCCGCGCGGCCCAGACCTTGCCCGAGAAAGCGGCCAAATCGCCCGGTCCGGCCGCCGTTGCAGGTGACGTTCAAATCCCCAGCGAAGGGTAGCCCCGAAGCGCACTCGGGACTGCCGCCCAGCAGCGTCAGCAGCTGCTTCGCTTCGTGGATGGCCTGCGCGTACAGGGCTGCTTCGCAATTGTGCCGCGCGATGCTGCCCGCGCTTCCGCCGCTCTTTTCATGCAGACCGGCGACGAAGCCGATGCCCATCGCATAGGCATTCTTGAGCGCGGCGCAGACCTCGGTGCCCACGGGGTCGCCGCTCGTGAACACGTGATAGTACGGGCCGCGTGCGAGCTCGGCCCAGGCGTCGACGCTGTCCCCGTTTCGGCCCGTGAACACGACGCAGGTCTCGACTCGACGCCCGAGCTCGCCCGCGATGCACGGGCCGCCGACGGCGACCGCGTCCACGGCGAGCTCCGCCGGTAGCTCCTGCTTCAGCACGTCGGGCAAAATATCGAACCGCTGCCCGTCGTAGACGAGACCCTTCGAGACCATCAACAATGGGACGCCCGCGCGCAAAAGTGGTGCCAAGGCGCGCCCCGCCCAACGCACTCCAGCCGAGCTGACGCCGAGCGCGATCGCGTCGACTCCGCACAGCGCGTCGCGCAATTCGGTCGCATGAAATGGCGTGATCGCCTGCGGCAGGGGCAGGCGGAGGGTGGGGTGCTCGGCGCCACCCTTGAGCGCCGTGATGATTTCCGTGTCCAGCACGGTGCCGATCAGTCGCAGCTCGTGCCCGCGATCGAACAGCGGCAAGCAAAATGCGCTGCCCATCATGCCGGCACCCAGGATTGCGATGCGTGCCATCAGTTGCTGCTCGATGCGTTGGGTTTGGCCGGTGACTTGGAGGTCGTGGTCGGCGCCACGGGGGCGGCCTTCGCTGCCGTCGCAGGCGGAAGCGGCGGCAGGCTGGTAGGCAGGCCCAGATTCGGAAGCGGCGGCAACCCGGAAGGCAGGGCGGGCAGCCCGCTCGGCAACGGAGGAAAGTTGGAAGGCAGCCCGGCCGGCAACCCCGGCAAGCTGGACAGGTCGTTCGCCAAGGTCGGCAAGCTCTGGAGGAATTCGTTGACGTCCGCGGGCAGGAGCTTGCTGATCTCGGCGAGCGTGAGCGGGTGCAGGCCGCAGCCGACGCCGATCGTGCGCTCGATTTTCGATTCGCTGAGCTTTCGGCTGTCCGCGCTGAACGCGAGCCCCACGCGGACCGTGCCGTTCACGATCTTCTCGGCCAGCTTCGAAGCCTTGGTCGCCAGCTGGCTGCCCAAGAGCTTGGCCAAGCGCGATTGCGCCTCGACGACGGCGAGCGCGCTGCAGGGAAGCTCCCCGCTCAAGTTCAGGCTTGCCTCCGAGTGGTCGCTGCTGCGGCTGAGCAAACCACCGCCCGTGAGCTCGAACTTACCGGCTTTGAGTCGCGATTCCGTGAGCGTGATGCGATCGCGCGTCGCAGGTAGCGTGAACTTCGTGTCGAAGGTCGTGGTGTCGCCGAAGATGAAGCCGTCCAGTTCGAATGGATGGGGCGGTATGTAACCCTTGAGAGTTATATTGCTGACCCCGCTCACACTGCCCGCCGCCGCCCCACCGGCGAAGGCGATGGTGGTCTCCGAGCTCACCGTCACCCCGTTCGTTCCGCTCAGGAGCAGTCCCAAGCCGAGCGGTTTTGCCAGCCGTTCCGCGGCCGTGGGCGCGAGCACGAAGCGCGCCGTGGGTGTCGCGCCGCCCGGCGATACCTCGACTCGAAACGGGGCGCGGCTCAGGTCGGTCTCACCGAAACCCAGCGCGATGGACGACGCTTCGCGCGCGAAACCGGCGCCGACCGTGCCCAACTCCACGCCCAACAGTTGGCTATGCTGGGCGGCGAATACGCCGCCACTCTTGGTGCGGGTCAGCTCACCGCCGGAGACTTCGAGCCAGGGCGGCGTGCCGGCAGGTTCGACGAAACGAACGTGCACGTTCTTGGCACTGAGCGGCAGCGAGTAGGCGCTGGCGTGCGCTTTGGTCCACTCACTGAGCTCGAGGCCAACGTTGCTGAGCGAACCGATGACCAGGCCGTCGACGTTCGTCAGATCGATCGATAGCGGGCTGAGCCCGTCGAGTGCCACGTCGATGCGTCCGACCTGCATCTCGACCGTGCGCACCCGGTCGAGGTTCACCTTGACCTGATTGATCTGCACCCAACCCCAGCCAAACGAGATGCTCTCCGGCTTCAGGCTCACGCCCTCGGCCTCGGCGGTCGAAAGCACCTTGCCCTCGACATAGCGTGGCAATAGGACGAGCAGGCCCAGCGCGGCCCCGCCCAGCAGGAGTGCGCCGACAATCGCCAAGACCAAGAGCCAACGTTTCACGCTCACGAGGCTACGCTATGATCCCTTGCCAGCGCGAGCCAACTGAGCTTTACGAGTGTCGAACGAGCGAGCCCGATGCCCATCTATCTGACGCCCGAAGGGGCAAAAAAGCTCGCCAGCGAGCTGAATCAATTGGCCAGCGTGGATCGCCCCCGCGTCGTGCAGGAAGTCGCCGACGCGGCCGCCCAGGGCGATCGCTCCGAAAACGCCGAGTATACCTACGGCAAAAAGAAGCTGCGCGAAATCGACCGACGCATCCGCTTCTTGAGCAAGCGCTTGGAAGATGCAGTGGTCGTCAAGCAAGAAGAAGGCGCGCACCGCGAAGTCCGTTTCGGCGCCCGCGTCGAAGTCGTGGACGAAAACGACAAGCGCAGCAGCTACCTGATTGTCGGTCCCGACGAAGCCAACCCCGGCGAGGGCCGGATCAGCTTTCAATCGCCGTTGGGCAAGGCACTGATGAAGCGCCAGGTGGGCGACGTAGTGACCGTGCAACGCCCGCTCGGAGAGATCGACTTGGAAGTCGTGGCGATCGAATATTGAGTTCCCAGCATGAATCGCGCTTTCCGTCGCCGGCTAACGAAAGCGCTGCTCGCGCTCGTGCTGCTGGTGCTTGCGCTGTTTCTCGCGCTATTCGTACGCGTTCGCTACTTCCCACCGCGCTTCGACGTCGTATCGATCGAAAGCTTGCCGGAGTACCGGGATCACGCGTTGCTCGAGCGCGCCTGGTCGCTGCCAGTCGCCCGGACCTACCTGCACGAGCTGGATTTCCAGCCCAACGGCTCGCTTTGTGGTCCAACCAGTGTGGCCAACGCCTTTCGCTCGCTCGGAGAAGGCCCGGTCACGTCGCGCACGGTGCTGGAAGGCACCGGCAAGTGCCCGTTGGGTTTTTGCTCCGGGGGGCTCACGCTCGATGACTTGGCGGAGCTGGTGCGCAAGAAATCACGCCGCGCCGTGACGCTGCTGACCGGCCTTTCCTTGGACGAGTTCCGGATGCACATGCGCCACAGCAACGACACCGATCGTCGTTACCTGGTGAATTTCCATCGCGGCCTATTGTTCGGCAAAGGCTTCGGCCACCATTCGCCGATCGCTGGCTACTTGGCCGATCGCGATCTGGTCTTCGTGCTCGACGTGAATCCCAGCTTCGGCCCCTGGTTGGTCTCCAGCGAGCGCCTGTACCGGGCCACGACCTCACCAGATGCGAGCTCCGGCAAACCTCGTGGCCTGATCTTGATTCAGTAACGCGCCGTTACTACAGCGCACCCGGCGTGCCGCGTCGACGCCATCGAACGCTGCTGGATCGACGCGCCCCGCCATCCCGCATTCGGCAACGCTATTGATTGAGCAGCAAGCGCGCGCGCGCGGCCAGGCCTTGGATCACGGCGTGGAAGCTCGAGAGTGCTTGCAGTTTGTCGGCGCCGAAGCGGGTTTCGAGGCCACGCCTGATCACGGGGACCTTGGCCGTGCCGCCGGTGGAGCAGACGCGATCGATGTCGCTCGCGGCGATGCCCGCCCGCGCCAGCGTTTGATCGAGCCGCTCGAGGATGCTGTTCGAGACGCGTGCGCTGGCGGTTTCGAAGCGCGCTCGGGTCATGTTTTCGTGGATGTCGATGCCGGGATATTCGAAGCGAAACGTGGCCGACTCGTGTGTGGAGAGCTCGCGCTTCTGTTGCTCGATGGCTTCGAAAATCTGAAACCCGAGGCTGTCTTCGATCAGGCACAGCAGCTGATCGACGTGCTGTTTGTCGGTGTCACTGGAGGAGCCAGCGCGCACGCCGCGCAAGAATTCGAGCACGTCACGCCTAGCGAGCCAGCAGATGTCGGCCGGTGAACACAGCCGTTCCATCAGCGGCGCGGGCATCTCCAGCCAATTGGAGCCGAAGGGCACTTGGTAGCGGACGGCCGAGCCGAAGTGCTCGGCGATGCCGTGGCGCATCAACGAGCCGTCGAATGCGTCACCCGCCTGCGCGACGCCTCCGATCGCCAAGACCTCGAGTTCGTCGGCCCGGGTCGGGTCGAGCCGCGCGACGGTATAGTCGGAGGTGCCTCCGCCGAAATCAGCCACCAGGAAGGTGTTCGCGCCGGGCTTTTTGCTCCCGAAATCGTAGGCGGCCGCCAGCGGCTCGGGGCAAAAATGAATGTCCTCGAAGCCCGCGAACTGTGCGGCGCTGCGCAGGCGCGTTTCAGCCAGGGCGTCTGCTTGGTCGTCGTCACTGAAACGCGCGGGCCGACCGAGCATCACGCGTCGCACGTCGCAGCCGAAATAGGAGTTTGCCCGTGTGCGCATTTCGCGCAGAAACATGCCCACGAGTTCTTCGAGCAACACCTTGCGCGAGCCGATACGCGTGTCCGAAAAGCTGGCCACGGGCAGGAAGCGCTTGATCGAACGGATGAAGCGCCCGTGCATGCCGTGCGCGACGTAGTCACTCAGGGCGCCTGCGCCGTACGACCAGGCCGCGTCGTCGGAGTAGAAAAGGATGCTGCGAAAGACGCTCGGGTCTTGCGCGCGCTCGTCGAGCGGAATTGGAGCGCACACCTCGTTCCGGTTCGCGGCAGCGAGCAAGGAATTGCTGGTGCCGAAATCGATCGCGTACATTTCAGGGACGAATGCCGAGGGCATGCAGTACTTTCGGGCTCGGAGGCCGCGCGCCGTCTCACAGGAAGAGATCGGGCAGCAGCTGGTCCGCGGGGACGGCAGAGTAGCCGGAAAGGTCGGTTACGCCAGCGGCTCGAAGCACATCTTCGTCCAACGCGAAATTGCCGCTATATTCCCGGCTCGGGCGCGTCAAGATAGCGTGCGCTGCGTCGGCTACGATTTCCGGACTGCGCGCGCGCGCCATGGCCGGATCGCCGCCCAGCAGATTTTGCACTGCAGCCGTGGCGATCACCGTGCGCGGCCACAGCGCATTGACGGCGATGCCCTGGGGGCGGAGCTCTTCGGCCAGCCCCAGCACGCACAGGCTCATGCCGTACTTGGCAATGGTGTACGCAAGGTGTGGCGCGAACCAGCGCGCTTCTAGATTCAACGGGGGGGAGAGCATCAGGATGTGAGGATTCGAGCTCTGCGCCAAGGCCGGGATGCAGGCCTTGGAACACAAGAAGGTGCCTCGTGTGTTGACCTGATGCATCAAGTCGAAGCGCTTCATGTCCGTGGCCAGAGTGCTGCTGAGCTGGATCGCGCTGGCATTGTTGATCAGGCAGTCGATGCCGCCGAACTGGGCGACGGTGCTGGCCACCGCGGCGCTCACTTGATCTTCGAAACGCACATCGCACACGCACGCGAGGCCACGGCCGCCTGCGTGTTCGATCTCCCGTACGGTGTCGTGCACGGTGCCCGAAAGCTTGGGGTTCGGCGTGTCGGTCTTGCCCAACACCGCGATGTTCGCGCCATCGCGCGCCGCCCGCAGGGCAATCGCGCGCCCGATGCCGCGGCTAGCGCCGGTGATGATCAGCGTCTTTCCGGACAGGTTCGCCATCGTTCCTTTTCTACTCGCCTCTACTCGAGACCGCACCTACGGTCTCGAAGCGCGGCGGCGCGGCGGCTCAGTAGCCGAAGTCGGT
>Ga0247783_1000454_pt1 | contig 12718 bp, 5 predicted proteins | sample UWRJL064202C5_FD_179911 | JGI IMG/M metagenome (GOLD analysis project Ga0247783, IMG submission 179911) | Plant litter microbial communities from Arlington Agricultural Research Station in Wisconsin, United States - UWRJ-L064-202C-5 | ecosystem: Environmental > Terrestrial > Plant litter >...
GTAGCATGCAGATTATGTCGGGTCCGGTGACTCGCTTTCAACGCCTGAAGGATGCGGTGACGCGCGGGCTCGCCCTATTTACGAACTCTGATCGCGTGGGCGTCATCTCGCTCGACAACCTTCCTACCCCCACCTCCCCCGGAGGTACTGTTTATGCGACCATCTCGACCTCGGGAATCATCGCGGCCGGTAACGCGTGCACTAGCTTGCCGCCTGATCTGAGTGCACCTCCAAGTCGGATATATCAGACGTCCATCAATTTCGCGCGTGCCCAAGATGCGACCGCGACGATTCTGCTCGTGACCGACGGGCTTGGTTTGGCTCCGTCCACCATCTTCCCCAACTCGCCTCAGCCTTCTCCGACGTCGACGCTGTTCGTCGAAAATCCGACCAGCAGCAAGGCGAAGAACAATTTGCACTCGAGCAATGGCACGTACGGCGTGTCCACGTTCGCTACGGGCGAGTTCGCAATCGAAAAGCTCCTGTCGCAAATTCTGATCGATCTGGGCGGGTTGACCGTGTGCAGCGATCCAGATGGCTCACTCGGCCCCAACCAAACCCACTCGTTTCCGCTCTACCTCAACGAAACCGACCACGAGGTGGCGGTGGTCCTCTTTTCGGATCAGGCCGATTTGTTGAATATTGAGTTGAACGGCCCAGGTTTGCTGCCAAGCCGGCACGACGCTCAATCACCGGGCGGGCCTCATCAGGGCGGGCCTCATCAGGGCGGGCCTCATCAGGGCGGGCCTCATCAGGGCGGGCCTCATCAGGACGGGCCTCATCAGGACGGGCCTTATCAGGACGGGCCTTATCAGGACGGGCCTTATCAGGACGATTGTAAAGGCGGCAACACCCAGCCTGAACCGAAGAAGGTCCTGGTCCTGCGCCGCCGTTTGTCTGGCATCAGGCCTGACGTGCCTCATGACGGCCCGTCGCACACCCTCGTGGTGTCTCGCGCCGGTAACCGAGAATCCCAGTCACAGGCCAGAGCAACCTTCACCTTCTCGGCCGCCGTTGAAAGTGATCTGATGTTGGACGCTTACGCGTCGTCATCAGGGCCCGAGGTTGGAGCGGATCTGCTTTTTTCGGTGCGACTGACCGAGTACGAGCTCCCGGTCCGCCACCGCAAGGGCGTCACGGTTGTTGTCGAGCTCCGTCACCCGGACGGCGGGATCGAGGAACTTCCACTCCACGAGTGCTCTCCGGGCCATTTCGAGGCCAGTCGCCGAGCGTTTCGCCCGGGAGTGTACATCGCGCATTTCATCGTCAGCGGGCGAACGCTGCTGCATCACCGTTGGTTTCGGCGCGAAGCCTTGCGCAGCGTCCTCATTCTCGAGTCAGGCGCCAGCGATCCCTGCTGCTCCGCGGAGCAAAGCTCCGCCGGATCACGGTGAACTAGCTCGAGTCCGCGTGGCGGTTGAGCGCCGCCGCCGCGCGCAGAACAGGAGCCAAGCCGCGGCGGCTATCGCGAAGCTGTGCTGCGCCACGCGGCCCCTGCCCATGGCGCAAGCCGGCAATTGGCTGGCAGGGAAGGGGATTGCCTTGACGCAGCGGTGCTCGAGTGGATGGCAGTAGTAACTGCCGGCGCAATCGGTCTCGCTCCTCTGACACGTGTGCTTGCACTCGTCGGTGTCTGCATCGCACGTAAAGCCGTTGCACGCATCTTGGTTGCAGCGCGAGCACGTGTGCCCCTTGCAAGTTGCGTCGTGCGCGCACTGGTTGCTATTTTCACAGCGATTCAGGCAATGGTTCGCATCGCAGGTGTACGCCCCGCACTGCTCGAGAGCAACTGTTTGGCAAGCGCCCTGCCCGTCACAGGCGCTCGCGGGCCGAATGGCATCTCCCTCGCAGGAGGCCGAGCACGTCGAGCTCGAGCCAGGAAACACGCAGCGGTCGCGCGTCTCACCATCGCAACGAGCGGCGCACTGCGGGTCACCGTTGGGCACCGTAGGACAGGCCGGATGCGATGGCCGCGGCGGTTCGTCTTTGCCGATTGGGCGGCACAGGCCCGCAGCGTTACACGCCTCGCACGGCCCGCTACACTCGGATTCGCAGCAAACGCCGCCGACACACGGAGTACCCTTGGCGCACTCCGCGTTCGAGTTGCATTCGGTCCCGAGGACCTTTTTCATCACGCATTTTTGGCTCGAGTCGCAAAAAAAGCCGCTGATGCAATCGTTCGTGGAAGCGCATTGCGTTGGGCATGCCCCGCCGCTGCACAGCACATTCCCGTCGCACATCAGGTGCCCACTACTGGGCATCCCGCTCAACGGTTGGCACACGCCGCGCCATCACACTTCTGGCAGGGTCCGTTGCAATCGCTCTCGCAGCACACTCCGTCAGCTTGGTGACCGGAGGCGCACTCCTGCGCGTCGCTCGAGCTATGACCGAGCGCCAATAAGGTAATGAGCTCGGAGGTATCCGGAACATTTTTGAGGGACAGTCCTCCCGATGCTACGACGTGCGTTTCGGCGCCGGGAGAGTTGGGCGGGTCATCGAGCTTCAGCAGCTGAAGATACGCCCGACCCTGCGAGAGGGAGCGAAGGTCGCTCCAGGTGTTGCTCTTCCAGTCGTAGCTTTGAACGCTCGTGAGTGGTTCGCCATCGCTCGTGTCCGTGGTTTCATCGCCACTGCCGCCTGCCACGATCACGTAATCACCAACGCGAACTGCCGAGTGGTGCCTGCGTGGAGGCGTTGCCCCCGCCGCGCTCCAAACGTGCTTGACCGGATTATAACGCCAGGCGTCGCTGATGGCTTGCGGAAATTCTTTGCCTGGGACTTCGAGTTGGCCTCCAACGACCAGAACAGAGCCGTCTGGGTCACCCAAGAGCGTTGCCGTGTGAGCGAGCCGTGGGCTCCCGGGCATGTCCGGAATCTCTTCTTCGACCCCGTTCTCGAGTGAGAAGATGAATCCTGAGCGGAGGTATTTGCTGCTTCCGTAGTCGTAGCCACCCAGAATCAACACCCGTGCTCGGTTCCCGATTGGTTGGAGCAGGGTCGCCGTGTGCTCCGAGCGTAACGCTTGAGCTCCGACGAACTCATGCCACGGGCCGCTCGCAGCGCCATCGGTGCGAACTTCGATGGGGCCCGTTGAAGTACTGCTGATGGTGTTCCACCCGCCAAAGACTACGACGTTGGTTCCCAGCAGCGTTGCGGTGTGTAGTTCCCGTTGCACCTTCAACCGTTCGCCCGACAGCCAGTTCAAATTCGGATTGCCACCCGCTGGCTGCCAATCGGCGATTGGGCGAGAGGCAAACGCGGTGTCGAGATCGAGGTCGCGACCGCTGGGCCTCCCGCCCACGATCAGTACGCCGCCCGTTGGCAGTCGCGTGAGCGTCGGGCTAAGTCTGGGCTGTGACGTGCTTTCAGGGGGTTGCCCGACAGGAAGGTTTCCGGGCAGGGGATAGACTGTCGATGTCAACCGGCCGTCCACGACCTCGAGCAACTCACAGGTTGGCGGATAGTTTTCGTCGGCGCCCTTTCCGCCGCAAACCAGCGCGCGGCCGGCGCCGAGTTCGACGCCTGCATGACGCTGGCGCTTGATGGTCGTAAATTCAGGCCAGGTTGCGTCGAGTGCCGCGACGGTGCTCGCTGTGGCCTCGCGCTGCGCATTCGCATCTTCGGGGCGAACGCTGCAAGCGCCGAGCGCGGCGAACGAAGTTACGGCGAGGAGCGCGCGCGCGCTCCAGCGTTCAGAAGTCATGGCGCACCGAAAGGGTGGGTACGAAAATCAGCGCGGCTCCGAGCGCGCTTTCGATGCCGAGTCGGACTGGATCCCCACCGCTGCTAGATAAGACCCAGCGTTGTTCAGGTGGTGTCCCGCTGACCATGCTGCTGGTGCGTGGATGGGACGGCGCCCAAAGCAGCCACGCGGCGATGCCGATGTCGCCTACCCAGTCCGCTGCAAAGCGGTAGCCCAAGCGGACTTCGGGTGCCAGGAACGGCACCCAGAGCGTGCGCGCGTCTTCCAGCACGCCGATTGGAAATTCTGCGGCATTTTCGCCGGATGCGGCGACGAAGGTGCCATTCACGGCGGTGCGTACGTCGGCTCGACCGATGCCCGTAGTGAGGCGCAGCAAAAGTGGCGTGCGATCGAAGAATTCACGGCTGGCGCCGACACCCACGAGCGGCATGCTCACCCGCGTTTGGTCGAGGTGAAAAGGGATTGAGCCGTCTGCGGGGGCAGGCACGCTGTTGTAGACCACGCCGTTTGCGTCCGTGACTTGCAGCCGACGGGTGAGATCGTGCCAGAGCCGCAAATAGCCGAGCGTCACTTCCAGCGAAACTCGCGGGCGGATTCGATAGCCGGCACGCAGGCTGACCAAGAAGCCCATCGACAGGAAGTTGCGCTCGGGGCAGGAAGAGTGAGCTGCGCCGTCGATCACGACATCGGTGCTGCAGCTCGCGTCGGCTCCGCCACCGAGCGAGTGATAGAGCGCGAGACCTCCCGCGAGCTCGAGCACGAACTGCGGGCGGCGCGGGACGGGTTTGGTCGGCTCGCTCGGCGTCGGCGTCGGGCGGCGCTGCTGATCGCCCAGCGTGAAGAGCTGCGGGCTCCAGCTAGTGGTCTCGGTCGCGGCGATGGTGAGTGAAACTTGGACGGGCTCGTAGCCCTGCTTCATGACGCGCACGACATGCAGGCCGGGGTTCAGCAGCAGATCACCGATCGGCGTTTTGCCCCGCGCTTCGCCATCGACGAGTACGGTTGCGTCGGCCACGTTGCAGTTCAGTGCCAAATGCCCGACGACTAGGCCCAGCTCGGCGATCGAAGCGCGCACGTTGGCGCGTTCCTGATCGATCAGCGCGCTGTCGAGATCGCGCAGCACTTGCAGGTATAGCTCGAGGGCTTCAGCGTTTCTGCCCAGTTGCTGTAGGCAGTAGGCGGCGTTCATTGCCGCAGCGCTGGTACCGCGCAGCGCGAGCGAAGCGTTGAATTCGGCCAGAGCGGCTTCCCATGAGCGTGCCTTGGCGAACTCGACGCCGCGCAAGTAGTGCTCCTTGGCGCTCCGAGTTGCGGGCTGGCTTGCGGCCGGCGCGTCGTTCGGCTGGGCGTGAGCGGCGAGGCCGCGCAGCGCGCTGGCGCTCAGAAACGCCCACGCGAGCCGGCGCGCGCGCCGCGACCGTGTCAAGCGCAACTTGCGCTCCGCGGTTTCCAACAGCGAATACCTGCCGATCGCTGCCACGCCTGGCAAACCGACGCAAATGCGCGAGTTTGCTCGGTATGCCGGGGCCCCCGCCGTCGTGTAGCATTGTCCGTGGTGTTGTCGGCTCCATCCATCCAGCTCGTTGCTCGCAAATACCAGCTCGTCCGGCTGGTGCGTTCCGGCGGTATGGGTGCGGTGTACGAGGTCGTCAACGTGGATACGCGCGGGCGTTGCGCGCTCAAGTTGTTGCGCCCGGACGTCGCCGACAACGCCGATTTCAAGGAGCGCTTCCTGCGCGAGGCGCGCGCTTGCAGCGTCGTTTCCAGCGACCACATCGTCAAAGTGTTCGACTCCGGCACGGATACCGAGACGGGCTCGCCGTATTTGGTCATGGAATACTTGGAAGGGGAGGACGTCGAAGCGACGAAGGCCCGACTGGGTGCCATGAATCCGGATGCATGCCTGAAGATTGTACTCCAAGCCGCGCTCGGATTGGCGAAAGCCCACGCGGCCGGCATCGTTCATCGCGACATCAAGCCGGCCAATCTGTTTTTGACCACCAACGACGGCGGCGACTTGATCGTGAAGATTTTGGATTTCGGAATCGCCAAAATCAAGGAGGACCGGATGCACGGGACCGCCAACGGCATCACGCGCAGCCAGGCGCTGCTCGGCACGCCGCTCTACATGTCGCCCGAGCAATGCCAGGGTGCTGCCAAGATCGACGCGCGCAGTGACGTGTGGTCGCTTGGCGTAGTGCTTTGGGAGCTGCTCTCCGGCACCTCGCCGTTTCGGCAGCCGCGCTCGCTCGGCGCGTTGATGGCCAGCATCATTACCGAGGATCTGCCACTGATTCAAGATCTGGCGCCCTGGGTGAGCTCGCCGGTCGCCGAGGTGGTTCATCGCGCGATGTCGCGCGACATCGAGCAGCGCTACGCGAACGCTGCAGAATTTCGCGATGCCCTGCTGAAATTGACTCCTGGAGGGCCCCATCTTCAAACCCCCATGCTCGAGCGGCTCAGCCTCGAGCAACGCAGCAGGCTTGCGCCTCGGTATGAGTTGCCTGACAAGGCGATGCTTTCTCCGTCGCGGCTCGAGCTCGCCGCGACCGTCAACTTGCAACGCTCGCCCATCGGTCCGAAGCGCTTTGCGCTAGTTGCACTGGCGGTTGCGGTTGGGGTGCTGATCGCAATCGGCCTCGGTCGTTCGCTGCCGCGAGCGGGGCTGGGCGCGCTGAGCTCGCCTTCGCCGTCGGTGCCGCCCACTGCGCTCACCCCGCCGCCACCGAGTGCGCCGGCACCCGCGATCGTCGTGTCGGCGAGCCCGTCTGCAATCCCGTCTGTAAGGGCGGCGGCGGTGTCGAGCTCTGCGTCCGGGCCTCGGCGCGTGCTGGGCGGGAGGCCAGCTCGGCCCAATGATTCTGCGTTGCCGTCGAGCGTGAGCCCCACGCCGGCTTCGAGTGCTCCGCCCCCCCCGCCGCCGATTCGCACTGACACGCGTGAATTCCCCGATTGAGCGGGGCTGGAGGCCGAAGGGGTGAGTCGTGCTACAAGTGCTTGCCGTGACGGGTCGAGTCGCAGCCGCTGATTTCGAGCAAGCTCGCCGGTTTGGGCGGGCGCTGAGCTCGTCCACGGCTTGCAAAGCAGCGCGCCTGTCACGGGAGCGAGCCCGAAGGCGTCCTGAGCTCGGTTTGGCGCTGCTTCCACACTTCTTTTATGTGCTCCAGGGCACCGACTGTCGATCGCAAGGCTTAGCAAAGCCCTTCCGAGGCTTACGGCCCCATGGTTTACTGGAGTCGAGTCGAGATGGCGCAACTGCGGGAAATGAATGGTAGCCGCGCGGCAGTCTTGCAGCCGGAGCACCTGGTTGGGCGCAGCCCCCAGTGCACGTTGCAACTCGCGCCGGGCTACGTCTCCGCGCAGCATGCGCTGATCCGCTGGAATGGCACCGGTTGGCGGCTGCTGGACCGCGGCAGTCGCAATGGCACCCATCTGAACGGCAAGCTCGTCGAGCCGGGGCAAGACGTGCCCCTCGAACAGGGCGCGGTGATCGCTTTTGGCCACCCCAACGAGCGTTGGTCTTTGGTTGATGTCAGCGCGCCGCAACCGGGCGCGATGCGCATCGATACTGGGGAGTGTGTCGCGTCCGTGGATGGCGTGATCGGATTGCCTTCGGCGGAAAGCCCCGCCTGCGTCTTGTACCGAAAAGCAGACGGGGCCTGGCTGCTCGAGCTGCCCAATCAGTCGGCGCTTCCGATTGAAGACGGCGAGACGTTCCAGGTTGCCAACGCCCAATGGCGGTTCTGTTGTCCGCGCACGCTCAGCAGTACCACCGCGGCGGATGTCGAAGCCGATCTAGCCCAAGCCAGCCTGCTGTTTCGCGTCTCGAGCGACGAGGAGTTCGTCGAGCTCTCGCTCCATCACGCAAACCGGCTACTGGTCCTCGGCGCGCGCCAACACAACTTCTTGCTGCTCACGCTGGCGCGCGCGCGGCTCGCCGACGCTGAGTCGAACGTCGCCGAAGCGGACTGCGGTTGGGTGTACAAGGAGCAACTCGGTCAAGGGCTGCTCATGTCCTCGCAACAGGTGGACGGCGAAGTGTTTCGAATTCGTCGCCACTTTGGCCACCATGGCGTGCCGCAAGCGGCGACCATCATCGAGCGTCGCTCAGGCACCACTCAGCTTCGTATCGGCGTGGCCCGGCTGCAAATCACGAAGGCGTAAGCCAGGTTCGGTCTAGACCCGAGCGGTCCACCTTGGTTCTGGATCGAACGAGGGTGGACCGCTGCTTCAGGATCGGCCTCAGCCGACCGTGCCGCACTGGCTCGGTACGCCGGCACCACCGCAGCTGCCGGTCGTGCACACGCCGCAGTCGAGCAGGCCGCCGCAGCCGTCGGCGACCGGACCGCAGTTCGCGTTCTGCTGCGTGCAGGTGAGTGGAACGCAACCACCCGTGCCGGCACCGCACTGATTGGCAACGCCCGCGCCGCCACAGGATTTCGGCGCGACGCAATCACCGCACTCCAGGATGCCGCCACAGCCATCGCCTACGCTGCCGCAGCTGGCGTTCGCAGCGGAGCAAGTGCGCGGCACGCAGGCGCCACCACCGCATTGGTTCGCGACACCACCACCGCCGCACGCGCTGCCAGTCGGGCAGGCACCGCACTGCAGAATGTTGCCACAACCGTCCGCGATGGCACCACACGCGGCACCCGCCTGGGCACAGGTGCGCGGCGCACACGACCCGCCGCACTTGCTCGCGACCCCGCCACCGCCGCAAATCAGCGGTGAGGAGCAAACGCCGCAGTTGAGCACGCCGCCACAGCCGTCGCCGACGAAGCCGCAGTCAGCGTTCGCTTGAGCGCAGGTGCGCGGCGCACATGACATGCCGCACACGTTCGGACCGCCGACGCCACAGGCGCTGTTCGTTTGGCAGGTACCGCAGGAGATCGTGCCGCCACAGCCGTCACCGATCAGACCGCAGTTCGCGCCCACGCTTTGACAGCTGCGCGGGGCACAGCTGCCGTTGCCGCACACGTTCGGCGTGCCGCCACCACCGCAGGTACCCGTCGCGCACGTGCCGCAATTGATCGTGTTGCCACAGCCGTCCGCGATCGGTCCGCACTCGGCGTGAACCGCGGCACAAGACAGCGGCTGACACTGCGGGACGCCGCAGACATTGCTGGTTCCGCCACCGCCGCACGCGGCCGGGCTGGCACAAGTTCCACAATCGAGCGTGCCGCCGCAACCGTCGGCGATCGTGCCGCAGTTGGCGCCCTTGGCGCCGCAAGTCGTTTGCTTGCAGTTGCTGCCGCACTTGTTGGGTGTACCGCCGCCGCCGCAGCTCGCCGGAGCGGTGCACGTGCCGCAGTCGAGGATGCCGCCACAGCCGTCTGCGACCGGGCCGCAGTTGGCGCCGATGGCAGTGCAGGTCTTGGGCGTGCAAGTGGCAGGTGGCGGGGGAGCGCCGATCGAAACACAAGCCGAGAGGTCGAAGATCATGAACTCCAGCACCTTCTCTTGGGGCGTGAGCGGGCCCGTCGAGCAGTAGCTGGGGAAGGCCTTGCTGCCTGCGCCAGAGATGCCAGCCACGTGGAAGGCACTGTACAGCACGCGACCGCACACGTTGTTCGCATCCGCGCCAACCGGCGTATTGAATGCGTACTCCTGGACCGCGGTCTGCTTGTCGATGAACGACCCGTTTATCTTCACGGTCGAATCCGTGTACACGAAGCGTTCGCTGCTACCGAGGACGGCCTTCACGTAGTCGCGCGGATCCGTGATCGAGATGTAACCGTTGCCGTAGGTCGGGCTCCACGAGCTCGTGTTGCCGAGCCAGCTGTTGAAGGCGGTGCCTTTGGGCGAGGTCTTGTCGATGATGCCAGTCGAGATCGTGTCGTTGTTCTTGTACGGGCCGCCCCAAGTCGCCGTATTGGCGAAGGTCCCGTTGTCGTGCAGGTAGGTGTAGCTGTAGTGAGACGCGAACACGCGGCCGCCGCTGTTGGCAAAGCTGAGCAGCTTCGCGTCATAAGTGTTGTGCTCGTTCGCGCCGCCTTCACAACCGAAGATGCCTAGGTCGTAATTATTTACGGTCGTGCCCGAGAACAGGTTGGAGAGCGGGGCGTTGACTAGCGTCTTGCACGTGCCGTTCGTGTTCCAGGCGCTGCACATGTTTCCGCCATTGGCGCGGTACATGTGGATGCGGCCCGTGCCGGTGGGGAGCGTGAATTCGCTGTCGCTCACGCCGATCTTGCGCAGCACGCACTCGAGCGCGTCGACGTCACCCGTGACCATCGCGGTCTTGGGAATGTTGAGGTACGGCACGTTGGCGGTCGCCGCATCCTTCATGTTGCGAGGCAGGCGAGTCTGATCGACGGCCAAGTCCAGGTTGGTACACTTCGGCACGGCCGAGATGGTGACGACACGGCGCCACTTGCCCATCTTCACGACCAGCGGAAAGCTGACTCCTGCGGGGACGTTCTTGAGCACGAACGCACCGTCGGCACCGGTCAGCGCGGCCGCGATCGGGCTACCCAGATCTTCGTCTTGGCAGCGCACGCAGCTGGCTCCGCTCGAGATCGCGGGTAGCGGCGCGTTCGGCACATAAACCAGCGCGTTGTATAGCGGCTCCGTGCCATTCGGCGCGTGGACCACGCCGGTCAAGCGCGTTTCCTGACCCGCTGTACACACCTCTTGGTTTTGGCACAGGCCGGTGCAGGCGGGGCCTCCTCCCGTGGGATGACCGCATACGCTGGCTGTCCCGCCGCCACCGCAGATGTCTTGGCCCGAGCAAGTGCCGCAAGAAGCAATGATGCCACCGCAGCCGTCACCGATCGGGCCACAAGTCGCCCCGGCGGCTTGGCAAGTGGTCTTCACGCAGGGCGGAACTCCGCACACGCTAGGCGTGCCGCCACCACCGCAGGTATTGGGCGCCGTGCAGCCACCGCAATTGACGGTCCCGCTGCAGCCGTCGCTCTGGGTTCCACACAGGCCTGTACAGACTTGAGCCGCCGTCTTGGGCTGACACACCACGTCTTGACAATGATTGGCATTGCAGACCTGGCTGGTGTTGGCGCATTTACCGGCATTGGCACCGCAGGTGAGCGTGCCACCGCAGCCGTCTGCCAGCGAACCGCAGTCGAAGCCGACATCTTGACAGGTCTTCGGCTTGCAAACTGGCGCGCCGCATTTGCCCGGCTCGCCGCCACCACCACAGGTCTGAGGCGCCGTACAGCTGAGGCAGTCCAAGATCGCCCCGCAGCCATCACTGATGGGGTCGCAGCTCGTGCCGCAGTCAGCCTTGGTCTTGTTCGGGACACAGACCGCCGCGCCGTGCCCGCAGACGTCCGGCGTTCCGCCACCACCGCAGGTATCGCCGCTCGAGCACTTGGCCGCGCAATCGGTAATCCCTCCACCGCAACCATCCGCCACATAACCGCAATAGCCTTGCGGCTTGCCCATCAACGCCGATTCGCAGGTCATCGGCTGACAGCTGACAGTCCCGCATTTACCGGGTGCGTCTACGCCACACAGCTGACCCGTCGCGCAGGTGAAGCCGCAATCGAGGGTACCACCGCAACCGTCACTGACCGGGCCGCATAGCCCTTGCGGGGTCGGATAATCGGCGCAGGTCAGCTTGGTGCACGATGAAAGCGTCTTGCACTCACCGGCGACACAATCGGCTGCCGGGTCGCTACAGTGTGACTTCCCGCCGACCTTGATGGCGTCAGAGCCCCAACAATTCAAGACATTACCACAGCCGTCCGCTTCGAGCCCACAGCTGGCCCCTAGGTCAGCGCAGGTCTTCGGCTCACAGACGACTTCAGTGACCTCGGGCTCGCCGCAGTGGCTCGGTACGCCGCTGCCACCGCAAGTCTCAGGAGCCGTGCAGCCACCACATTTGACGATACCGCCGCAGCCATCGGCTATCGGCCCACATTCACCGCTCTCGCAAGTCTTCTTCTGGCAGGTGTCGCCGCCGTTCGTGTCGATCCCGTGGCCACCGGTGCCATTCGGGTCGAATTCGTCGCCGCCATTACCGCCGCCGGTCCCCGTCCCAGCGGTCTCGTTTTGAAGCTTGTCGCCGGGGTTCACGACCTCGGGCGCGCCTGAGCACGCTACAGCCAACAGCGAGAGCACAGCGAACGCGACACTTCTAAGACTTAGACTCGAACCCACGGTAGCCCTTTTCTTTGGCCTCGGGCAGACGCTCGCCCGGCGCACAATGATCATTCGTAGTGACTGCCTGCGAGTGAACGGTCAAATATATTTTTTCGATAAGTGGGTGACACAAATACATCTGCGTTGTCGTACACACCAACCGTGCCGCTCTGTCCCGCTCTCGCAGTCGGACTCGTGAGCTCCTCTTTCGACTTGCATTCCGACTCCACCTCCCCCCTTGCGGTAAGCTCGCGCGCAAGCACTCACACCGCCCCTGAACGTGGGATTGAGACCGCTTTTGCCAGGGGAAAAAGGCCGTTGCTTTCGCGGCGAGAATCTGCGCAGCAGCGAGTCGCTCTCGTGCTCGGCGCGAGCCGGTATTAGTCGTCTCCTGATATTCACTCTCGCCATCGAGCGCGAGTGTTGCGCGCTTACTGGCAGATGTCGGCCGACAGATCTGCGCCGTTGCCGCACAGGTCTTCAGTGCCATGAGCCAGATTGGCCGTATAGAATAGGCTGAACGCAGCGGGCACGAAGCAATCGCTGACCAGCGAATGACCCCAAGCGACAGCGCCCCAGCGCCTCGGCAATGATGGATCGGGTGACATCACGACTTGATGTGCGACCCCGACGCAGCGCGGATCGGCCGGCAATGAATCGATTAACGCTTGCGCGGAAGCGACCTCTTCGGCGCAGCCTTCAGGGCAGTTGTACAAGAACACGATCGCCCCGTGCTCCAGATTGTGTACCAGAAAACCGAGCGGAACCGGGAATGAGTAGCTCTTGTACGCCGCCCACACGGGGTAGTGGTTACCCCAGACCGGCGGGTTCATCGGGTAACTGATGGCCGAGCAGACCGCGACATGGGCGGCGCTGGGGCTCGCGTAGCTCGTCAGTTCGAGGCCGCATTCTCCG
>Ga0247783_1000455_pt1 | contig 12705 bp, 12 predicted proteins | sample UWRJL064202C5_FD_179911 | JGI IMG/M metagenome (GOLD analysis project Ga0247783, IMG submission 179911) | Plant litter microbial communities from Arlington Agricultural Research Station in Wisconsin, United States - UWRJ-L064-202C-5 | ecosystem: Environmental > Terrestrial > Plant litter >...
GGGCAGGACATCGTTCATGCCCTTGACGGCGCGCAGCGTCATGACGTCAACGCGGACTCGGGCCGGGTCGCACCGTAGCGTTGTTCGACGTAGCGCTCGACGAGCGCCTGGAATTCTTCGGCGATGCGATCGCCCTTCAGCGTGATGCTGCGTTGGCCGTCGATGAAGACGGGTGCGACCGGCGTCTCGCCCGACCCGGGCAGGCTGATGCCGATGTCGGCGTGCTTCGACTCGCCCGGCCCGTTGACGATGCAGCCCATCACCGCGACGTGCATGTTCTCGACGCCGCTATAGCGCGTCTTCCAGACCGGCATCTGATCGCGCAGCCAGCCCTGGATGCTCGCCGCGAGTTCCTGGAAGACCGTGCTCGTCGTGCGACCGCAACCCGGACACGCGATCACCATCGGCGCGAACGCGCGCAGCCCCATCGTCTGCAGGATCTCCTGCGCGACGACGACCTCGCGCGTGCGATCGCCGCCGGGCTCCGGCGTGAGCGAGATGCGGATCGTGTCGCCGATGCCCTCCTGGAGCAGGACGCCGAGCGCCGCCGTCGACGCGACGATGCCCTTGCTGCCCATGCCCGCCTCGGTGAGACCAAGATGCAGGGGATAGTCGCAAAGGCGAGCGAGCTCGCGATAGACGCGGATCAGGTCCTACGCCGGACACCTTGCACGACAGGATGATCGCGTCGCGTCGCAGGCCGAGTTGTTCCGCGCGTTCGGCGCTCTCGATCGCCGACGTCACGAGCGCCTCGACCATGACCGCCTGCGCGTCACGCGGATCCGGCCGCCGCGCGTTCGCGTCCATCACGCGCGCGAGCAGCGCCTGGTCGAGACTGCCCCAGTTCACGCCGATGCGGACGGGCTTGTCGTGTTCGCAGGCGACTTCGATCATGCGGGCGAAGTTGTCGTCGTGCTTGCTGCCTTCTCCGCTGCCCGATCCGACGTTGCCGGGGTTGATGCGGTACTTCGACAATGCGGCTGCGCAGTCGGGAAACTGGGTGAGCAGCTTGTGGCCGTTGTAATGGAAGTCGCCGACGAGCGGCACGTCCACGCCCATGCGATCGAGCTGTTCGCGGATCGCGGAGACCTCGCGCGCGGCGTCCGGCGTGTTGACCGTGATGCGGACGAGCTCGGAGCCCGCGGCCGCAAGTTCCTTGACCTGGATCGCGGTCGCGATCGCGTCGGCGGTGTCCGTGTTCGTCATCGACTGGACGACGATCGGCGCATCGCTGCCGACGCGCACGACGCGGCCGCCATGACGGACCAGGACCGTGCGCGTGGCGTGTCGCTTCGCGCCGTTCGACGGTTCGACTTCGGCGACGGGAATGGAGACGGGATTGGCGGACATGGGTTCGATACGAAAGTCGGAGGTGCGCGCTCGTTGCGAAGCGCGGTCGATCAGGACAGCGTGAGGCGCGCGACCTGGTCCCGAGTGTAGGGCGAGAGATCGATGGGCTGACCCCGGAACTGGAGCGCGACGCCCTTCGCATTGCCGACGATCAGCGTGAACGGGCCTTCGCCGTCGATCGTCTGCTCGGTTCCCGGCGGGTTCAGTCGTTGCAACAGCAACCTGCCGTCGGCCGCCCGCACTTCGACCCACGACTCTTCGTTGAAGTGCAGCGTCAACGCCTTCGCGGCCTCGGCTCGCGCCGTCGCCTCGGTCGACGACGCCGGATGGGCGAGCGCATCCGGACCCGCCGATGCGCCGGGCGCGGTCGCCGCGACCGACTCGGACCCGCCCTGCTTCACGACGGGTGCGTCACTCGTCGCCGGCGCGGCAAGTTGCTGTGGCGCGGAGGCGGCCGGCCCTTCGACGAGACGCCGGCTGCTACCGACGGCGCGCTCGAACGACTCGGTTCCGGACCATGCGATCAAGGCGGCGACGAGCGCGCAGACGAATGCGCCGAACACGAGCGGCCGACCCGCGCGATGCTCCGCGGCCGGTCCGCTGCGCTGCGGCAGCATCGCGCGCGTGGTCCCTTGCGGCACCAGGATGCTCTCGGGATTGCGCGACCGGATCAGCGAGTCGTCGACCCGGTCCATCAAGGTCGCCGCATCAAGGTTCAGCGCTCGCGCGATGTTCTTGAGGAAGCCGCGCAGGAAAGGACCGTCGGGCAATTCCTCCCAGCGCTCGTTCTCCATCGCTTCGATCCGTCGAACCGGCAGCTTCACGAAGTTCGCGACATCCGCCTGCGACATGCTCAATTCGATGCGGCGCTCACGCAGCATCGCGCCGACGCCGCTCCGTCCCGCGCGATCGCCGGCGTCGAAGTCCAGGATGGAGTCGGAACTCATCGTGTTCAATCGGTGTATGCGCCCCGGCGCTGCAACTGCACCTCGCGCGAGTCGCCGAAGCTGCGTTCGAGTTGCGACACGAGCGCCGTCTCGTTCGTCCGGTTCCCGAGCTGATGCTCGATGCGGATGCCCAGCCACAGGCTCGCGGCGGTCGGCGCCGGACTGTTGTTGATCTGGCTGACGTAGAAGCGCGCTCGGGTGAGGTCCTTGCGGTCGTAGTAGATCTGCGCGAGGTTCAGCGCCGACACGGTGCCGCTCGGATCGAGTTCGAAGGAGCGCCGGAAATATTCCTCGGCAACGGCCTTGTCGCCGAGCTTCTGCGCGCAGACGCCGGCGTTCTGCAAGGGCTTCGCGGGCTGGCGATAGAGCGGATTCTTGAGCGCGTTCTCGAAATAGGCGAGCGATTCGCGCTCGCGGCCGTTCCGACACAGGTACCAGCCGAAGTTGTTGTTGGTATCGCTGTTGGCAGGCTCGATCTGCAACGCGCGGCGGAACTCCTGCTCGGCCAGCGCGTTCTCGTGCAATTCCATGTAGACCAGCGCGAGGACGCTGTGCGCGTCCGCGTAATTGGGATCGAGCCGCAGCGCTTCCTTCAGTTCGTCCAGTGCAACGCTGAACTTGCCGTCCTGGTAGTAATTGATCGCGAGCTGCATGCGGATGCTCGCGCGTTTGCGGACATCGGTCTGAGGACCGCTGCGACGGTCGATGTCGACGTTGGCCGAGCTCGTGTCGTCGCGGATCGGCGACGTCGTCGGCGGAGCCGGCTGGGACGCGCAGCCCGCGAACAGGACGAGTGTGAAGGCCGCGAGCGCGATCGAGCCGAGCGAGAAGTCGAAGCGCATGCTCACGCGTGTGCCGCTCGTGGAACGATCTCGACGACACGCCGCTTGCGTTCGGCCAGACGCGTGCGGTCCCGGACCTCGCCCGCCAGCTGCCCGCAGGCCGCGTCGATGTCGTCGCCTCGCGTCTTGCGGATCGTCGTCACGATCCCCGCGTCGAGCAGGATCTCGCCGAACGCGCGGATGCGCGCGCGCGACGAGCCGGTGAGGCCCGCATCGGGAAACGCGTTGAACGGGATCAGGTTGAACTTGCAGGGCGTGTCGCGCACCAGCGCGACGAGTTCGCGCGCCTGTGCGTCGCCGTCGTTGACGCCGCCCAGCATGACGTACTCGAAGGTCACGAAGTCGCGCGGCGCGCGCTCGAGATAACGGCTGCACGCCGCGAGCAGTTCACGCAGCGGGTACTTGCGATTGAGCGGAACGAGTTCGTCGCGCAACGCGTCGTTCGACGCGTGCAGCGAGACCGCGAGCGCGACCGGGCAGTCTTCTCGGAGGCGATCGATCATCGGCACGACGCCCGACGTCGACAGCGTCACGCGTCGACGGGACAGGCCGTAGGCGTTGTCGTCGAGCATCAGCCGTAGCGCCGGCAGCACGGCCTGATAGTTGAGCAAGGGCTCGCCCATGCCCATCAGCACGACGTTGCTGATGATCCGTTCGCCGCGCTCGAGTCCTTCGGTGACGGCGCCGAGCTCGCGGTTCGCGAGCCACAACTGGCCGATGATCTCGGCCGTCGACAGGTTGCGGCTGAAGCCTTGCTTGCCGGTCGAACAGAAGCGACAGTCGACCGCGCACCCCGCCTGGGTCGAAATGCACAGCGTCCCGCGATTCGTCTCGGGGATGTACACCATCTCGACCGCATTGCCCTGGCCGACATCGAGGAGCCACTTGCGCGTGCCGTCGTCGGACGTGTGGTCGCGCAGGACCGCCGGCACGCGGATCTCGGCGTCGTGCTTGAGCGCGTCGCGAAACGACTGCGCGAGCGTGGTCATCGCGTCGAAATCGGCGATGCCCTGCTCGTGGATCGACTTCAGCAGCTGCTTCGCGCGAAACGCCTTCTGTCCATGCGCCGCGCACCAGTCGGCCATGCCGCTCGCATCGAAGTCGAGGAGATTGATGCGTTCGGACATGACGGGTCGATGGGCGTCAGCGCGTGTAGATGTTCAGGGCCGGGAAGAAGTACGCGATCTCGACCGCCGCCGTTTCCGGCGCGTCGCTGCCGTGGACGGCGTTCGCGTCGATGCTCTCGGCGAAGTCCGCGCGGATCGTTCCGGCCTCGGCCTTCTTCGGATCCGTCGCACCCATCAGGTCGCGATTCTTCAGGATGGCGTTGTCGCCCTCGAGAACCTGAACCACGACAGGGCCCGACACCATGAAGTCGACGAGATCCTTGAAGAAGGGACGCGCCTTGTGCACGGCGTAGAAGCCTTCCGCTTCGGCGCGCGAGAGCTGCGTCATGCGGCAAGCGACGATCTTCAGGCCGGCCCCCTCGAAGCGGGACAGGATTTGACCGACGACGTTTTTCGCAACGGCGTCCGGCTTGATGATCGAAAGAGTGCGTTCAACTGCCATCGGTGGCCCTCGAGTTTGTTCTAGTTGATTTGAAAACCCGAAATAGTAACACGGCGCACCTCGGAAACTCGTGGAAAACCGGACGGACGTGACTGAAAGCAATCGGTTTTCTTCGGTTCAGCACCCGCGCCGACCTGCAACTTTTCTCAAGTCGGACGATCGTAGTGCCGTATGATGGCCGGGCTTGTTTCCGGCGACGATTGCCGCATCTTCGGCCGGTGTGCGCCCGCGGTGACGGGCGATTCGACAACAGGAGTACGAATGAACGACTTTGACAAGAATTTGCGCGCCGCCAACCCCTACGGGTATTCCGGCGATGCGACCGTCACGACGGTCCGCAACCAGGTTCTCCGCAACACGTATTGGCTGCTGGCGTTGTCGATGATCCCGACGGTGCTCGGCGCCTGGGCGGGCATCGCGTTCAACGTCGCGACGGCGATGCGCGCCAGCCCCGGCGTCTCGATGATCGTGTTCCTGGTCGGCGCGTTCGGCCTGATGTTCGCGATCGAGAAGAACAAGAACAGCGGCCTCGGCATCGCGCTCTTGCTCGGCTTCACGTTCTTCATGGGCGTCATGCTGTCGCAGCTGCTGTCCTTCGTGCTCGGGCTGTCGAACGGCGTCTCGTTGATCATGCTCGCCTTCGGCGGCACGGCGGTCATCTTCGGTGCCATGGCGACGATCGCGACGGTCAGCAAGCGCGATTTCTCGGGGCTGGGCAAGTTCCTGATGATCGGCGCCGTGATCATCCTCGTGGCCGCGCTCGCGAACTTCTTCCTGCAGTTGCCGGCGCTGATGCTGACGATCTCGGTGCTCGCGATCGCCATCTTCTCCGGCTTCATGCTGTTCGACGTGCAGCGTGTCGTGAACGGCGGCGAGACGAACTACATCAGCGCGACGCTCTCGATCTACCTCGACATCTACAACGTCTTCACGAACCTGCTCGCGATTCTCGGTATCTTCGGCGGCAGCCGCGACTGACGGGAGCGCGCTCGACAACAAGCCCGCTTCGGCGGGCTTTTTTGTCGTCCGTCAATCGCGCGTGAACAGCGCGATCGACTCGACGTGCGAGGTCTGCGGGAACATGTTGACGATGCCTGCCTCGCGCAGGCGGTAACCCGCCTGGGTCGTCAGCACCGCCGCGTCGCGCGCCAGCGTCGATGGGTTGCACGACACGTAGACGATCCGGCGCGGCGCCTCGTCGCCGAGATCCGCGAACGCCTTGACCACCGCGATCGCGCCGTCGCGCGGCGGGTCGACGAGCACCTTGTCGAAGCGACCCTGGGCTGCGAAGAATGCCGCGTCGACCTCGAAGAGATTCGCGACCGCGAAGCGGACGCGCTCGCCGAGCCCGTGCGCGGACGCGTTCGCAGCCGCCCGCTCCGTCAACGACCGGCTGCCCTCGAACCCGACGACGGCGCGCGACGTCCGCGCGATCGGCAACGAGAAATTACCGAGGCCGCAGAACAGATCGGCGACCCGATCCTCCGGCTCGAGCTCGAGCATGCGGACCGCGCGATGCACGAGGACGCGGTTGATGCCGGCGTTGACCTGGGTGAAGTCCGTCGGTCGAAACGTCATGCGCACGTCGTACTCGGGGAGCGAATACGCGAGTTCGCGCGGCGCCGCCGGATCGAGCGGGCGGACCGTGTCCGGTCCCTTCGCCTGCAGCCACACCGAAACGCCGTGGGTTCGACCGAACGCGGCCAGCAGCTCTTCGTCGCGCGTGGTGAACGGCTCGAGATGCCGAAAGACGAGGATCGTCTGCAGCACGCGGCGATCGTCGTCCTCGCCGATCGCGACCTCGATCTGCGGCACGCGCCGCGCGATCGAGAGGCTCTCGACCAGCGCCCGCAGCGGGACCAGCAACGCCGACGTCGCCGCCGGCAGCACGTGGCACTCGCGCATGTCGGCCACGTAGCTGCTGCGCTTCTCGTGAAAGCCGACGAGCGCCCCGCCCTTCTTCTCGACGATGCGGACCGAGAGGCGCGCGCGATGGCGGTAGTGCCACGACGGCCCGTGGATCGGCGCGAGCGTCCGCTCCGCCCGCACGCGCCCGATGCGCATCAGGTTGTCCTCGAGGACACGCTGCTTGACCGCGACCTGCGCCGTCGTGTCGAGGTGTTGCATCGAGCAGCCGCCGCACACGCCGAAGTGCGGGCAACGCGGCACGACGCGCGCCGCCGAAGGCTTCAGGACGTCGACGACGTCCGCGATCGCGTAACTCGCCTTGCTGCGGCGAATCGCATAGCTGACCCGTTCGCCGGCGAGACCGCCGTCGACGAAGACGACCTTGCCGTCGACATGGCCGACGCCGCGGCCCTCGTGGTCGAGCGACTCGAGCACGAGCGGGTCGGCGGCGACCGCGGGTTCGGGGCGCATCGGACTAGCCCGCGCCGCGCGTCACGACGACGCGACGCCGGTCCACGCGTCGAGGTACTGGCGCCAGTGCGGCGCCGTCTGTGCGGAGAGGAGGGCGCGCGCCAGCTCGACTTCCGTGTCGAAGGCGGATGGACTCAGGACGCCGCGCATCATCTGGAAGCGGCAATACACGAGCCACGTGTTCATCACGTCGGTCTCGCAGTAATTGCGGATGTCGGCGATTCGTCCCTCGCGATAGGCGGACCATACCTGGCTTCCGTCCATCCCGAGCTTGCCCGGAAAGCCGCACAACCTCGCAAGGTCGTCGAGCGGCGCGGACGCGCGCGGCTGGTACATCGCGAGCACGTCCATCAAGTCGGTGTGCCGCATGTGATAGCGGCCGATGTAGTTGTTCCACTTGAAGTCGCGATCGTCGTCGCCGAGATCCCAGTAGCGGCCCGCGACGACGCCGTGGATCAGTCCGCGATAGTGGAGCACCGGCAGATCGAAGCCGCCGCCGTTCCACGACACGAGTTGCGGCGTGTAGCGCTCGACGGTCCGGAAGAAATCCGCGATCAGCTTCGCCTCGCCGTCGCCCGGCTCGCCGAGGGAACGGACGCGCAGTCCGTCGTCGTCGCGAAACGTGCACGAGATCGCGACGACACGCTGCAGGTGATGCGGAAGGAACGCGCGACCGGTCGCGGCTTCGCGGTCGGCGAATGCGCGATCCGCGACTTCGGTATCGGTGAGCTCCCCCTCCCATCTGCGCAGCCTGCGCAGGCCTGCGACATCGGGAATCGTCTCGATGTCGAAGACGAGGACCGGAGTCATCGCGCCGGCAGATACTTGAGCGGATCGATCGGACGGCTGTCGCTGCGGATCTCGAAGTGCAGACGCGGCGACGTGGTGTCGCTTTGGCCCATCTCGGCGATCTTCTGCCCGCGCGTCACGGCCGCGCCCTCCTTCACGAGGTTCGCCTTGTTGTTCGCATAGACCGACAGGAGCTCGGGCGTGTGCCGCACGATGACGAAATTGCCGTAGCCGCGGACTCCCGTTCCCGCGAAGGTCACCTTGCCGTCGGCTGCGGCGACGATGGCATCGCCGGCGTTGCCCGCGATGTCGATGCCGTTGCTCTTGCCGCCGTAATTGGTCGTCACCTTGCCGCTCGCAGGCCAGGCCCAGGTCAACGTCGGCGCGGCGGGCGGGACGACCGGCGGCGGCGTCTCGGTCGACGGCGCGACGGTCGGGGGCGACGAACCGTCACTGCGGGCGAGGTCCGCCATCGCGGCGTCCGAATACGGACGCTTCGCGCCGATCGGTTCGCTCTTCAACGGAGCGGAACTGCTCGGCGCCGGTGGTGCGATCGACGGCGTCCCGAGCGGACGCTGCTCGACGGCTTCGTTGCCGATCGGCGTCGGTACCGCGACCGGAGATGCGTCGATCGGGGTCGACGTCGCGACCGGCGGCGTCGACGGCGGCGGTCGCACCGCACCGCGCGCCGAGCGGTCTTCGATCGGCGGCGGATTGAGACTGCGCGACGCGCAGCCGGCAAGCGTCGCGACGATCAGCAACGACACCATCGAAGCGAACGAGATGGTTCGGGACGTCATGGATACATTCGGGAAGAGCGCGCGACGATTCGCGCGGAACGATGGGGCCGCGAAGTTTAGCGCAGGCCCATCACGCGATACCCGGTCGCAGCGGAACGAAACGGACCGCATCGAGCAGCGTCGTCGACCATTGCGTGCGGCTCGTCCGGACGAACAGGCACAGCGTCTGTTCGCCGGCCCGACCATGCCCGACGGCGAGCGGCGCGAGCACGCGGCCGCCGACCTTGACCTGGTCGAGCAAGGCGTCCGGCAACGCGTCGCCGGCCGCCGCGATCAGCATCGCATCGAAGGGCGCCGCGCTCGGCAGACCGACCAGACCGTCACCGTAGACGAGTCGCAGATTCGGAACGCGCAGCGCGCGCAGGTTGTCGCGCGCACGATCGTGCAGCGCGCGGATGCGCTCGATCGAATACACCTCGCCCATCACCTGCGCGAGGATCGCGGCCTGGTAACCGCAACCCGTGCCGATCTCGAGGACGCGCGCCTGTGCGGCAGGGACGGGCAGGTCGGTGAGGACGAGCTCGGTCATGCGCGCGACGACGTAGGGTTGCGAGATCGTCTGCGCATGGCCGATCGGCAACGCGGTGTCGTCGTACGCGCGACTCGCGAGGCCCTGATCGACGAAGCGATGGCGCGGCACGCGATTCAACGCGGTCAGGACGAGCGGATTGCGGATTCCCGACTGCGCGAGTCGATCGACCATGCGGCGACGCATGCGCTCCGAGGTCTCGGCCGACTGCGCGACATGCGTGTCGTGGGTTCGCGCACGCCGCTGTTGCTCCTCGGACTCGCGTGCGTCCGCGCGCGTGGGCGCGCGCTCCGGGCCGCGGACCGGTGGCACGACGGGCGCGGCGCGCTTGATCGCCGACGGCGCGGCGATCGGCTTGCCGGGTCGATGCGCCTTCGCGGGCGGCGCCGACGGCACGTCGGCCATCCACGCCTTCTTCGTCGGACGCGTCATGTCACAGGCCGAGCCAGCGTCGCGCGTCGTCGAGCTGCTTCGTCTGCGTGATGTCGACCTGCAGGGGCGTGACCGCGACGCAACCGTTCGCGACGGCATGGAAGTCGGTCCCCGGTCCCGCGTCGAGCGCCGGCCCCGCGGCACCGATCCAGTAGATCGTTCCACCGCGCGGGCTCTCCATCCGATGGACCGGCTCGGACGGATGTCGCTTGCCGAGACGCGCGACGACGATCCCGGCCCGGTCCACGTCCGGCCGATTCGGGATGTTCACGTTCAGTAGGAACGGCGCATCGGGCTTCGCGGCCATCACGCTGGCGACGATCCGCTGCGCGACGCGCGCGGCCGGCTCGAGATGCGACCAGTCCTTGTCGACGAGCGAGAACGCGAACGATGGGACGCCGAAGAGAAATCCCTCCATCGCCGCGGCGACCGTTCCCGAGTAGATCGTGTCGTCGCCCATGTTCAGGCCGTTGTTGATCCCGGAGACGACGACGTCGGGGCGCTGCTCGAGCAGGCCCGTCATCGCGATATGGACGCAGTCCGTCGGTGTTCCATTGACGAAGCGGACGCCGTCCTCCGCCTCGTGGACCGACAACGGGCGGTTGAGCGTGAGCGAATGCGATGCGCCGCTCTGGTTCTGCTCGGGCGCGACGACGACGACGTCGCCGATCGCCGCCATGGCTTTCGCAAGCGCCTTGATGCCGGGCGCGAAATAGCCGTCGTCGTTGGAAACCAGGATGCGCATGGCGCGCGATGAAATGGATGCTCGAAGTGCGCGCCCGGGCGAGCGTCGCTCGTCGGGCGGTGGCGAGATTATCACGCGACCTCGCACGGGCTCGCCGCCTCAGGCGGCCACGCGCAACCGGCGTTTCATCCAGTTCGTGAACTGCGCCTCGCCCATCGGCCGCGCGAAGAGATAGCCCTGTCCGACGTCGCAGCCGAGCTGCGCGAGCATGCGCCGCTGATCGTCGTTGTCGATCCCTTCGGCGACGGTCTTGAGCTTCAGGCGTTGCGCGAGGTCGATCATCGAGGTGACGATCGACAACGCCTTCGAGTTCTTCGCCATGCGGCGCACGAAGGAGCGGTCGAGCTTGAGTTCCGTTACCGGAATGCGGTTGAGCTGCTGCAGCGACGAATAGCCGGTGCCGAAGTCGTCGACGGAAATGCCACAGCCCTGCATCCGCAGACGCAGCACGTTCTCGAGCAACGAGGCCGTGTCGAGCGTGAATGCCTTCTCGGTGATCTCGATCGTGAACATCGAACGCGGAAGCTGCGCGGCCATGATGCGTTCGAGCAGGCGCGACGCCGCGAAGGGCTGGCCCAGCGACATCGGCGAGACGTTGATCGCGAGCGGGATGCTGAGGCCCGCCGCGATCCACGCCTTCGTGTGCTTGCAGGCCTGCTCGAGGATCGTGTACGTCAGCGCCTCGATCAACTCGCTGCGTTCCATCAGGTCGACGAACTGGACCGGCGCGCGGATGCCGAGCTCGGGGTGATCCCAGCGCGCGAGGATCTCGGCGCCGACGACCTCGCCCGTGGTCAGCGAGACCTTGGGTTGATAGAAGGGAATGAACTGATGGGTATCGAGCGCCTGGTTGATGTCGTCGATGGCGCCCTGCCCCGGTCGTTCGGTGGTGCCGTGGTCCGGCATGATGTCCGAGAAGACCGTGTAGTTGCCGTCGATGCGGGCGATCAGGTTCGCGAGGATCGGGACATCGAGCGGCTTGCGCAGGACGCCCAAGAGCGGCGCCTTGTAGGCGCGGGCCATCCAATCGGCGGAAGAGAGCACCGCATCGTCTTGTGCGGAACACAGGATGAGGCCGGACGAGCCGCAGGCGACGACATGGCGGATGAACTCGAGCCCGTCCATGCCCTCCATGTCGAGGTCGCTGATGACGATGTCGAACGGCACCGGCGCGCTCTTCATCGCGACGACTCCGCCATGGCCGTCCTTGACGCTCACCACCTCCGCGACGCTCAACTGCTCCAGCGCGGCGATCACGCTCGCGCAATGAACCGGGTCGCCTTCGACCACGAGGACGCGGAGATCGAGCATCGGCCTACGCGCTAACGCACGCTCCAAGTCGAAAATCGAGGAGGGAGGGAGAACATGTTCGTGTGAGCGACGTGATGAAGGCGTACGACTCTATCCCCTTATCGGAAGCAATTGCGAAAACTTGACGATCCCGGTCGATTGCGCGGCCAAAAGTGTCGATCGGCGATCCGCGCGACAATCCGCCTCCCCGTTTCCCGGCTGCGCTCCCATGCTCCCGCTTTCCGTCCTCGACCTCTCGCCGATCACCCAGGGCAGCGGCCCTGCCCAGTCCTTCCGCAACTCGCTCGACCTCGCGCGTCATGCCGAACGCTGGGGTTATCGACGCTACTGGCTCGCCGAACACCACGGCATGCCGGGCATCGCGAGCGCCGCGACCGCCGTGCTGATGGCGCACGTCGCTGGCGGGACGTCGACGATCCGGGTCGGCGCGGGCGGGATCATGCTGCCGAACCACTCGCCCCTCGTCATCGCGGAGCAGTTCGGGACCCTCGAAGCCTTGTTCCCCGGCCGCATCGACCTCGGGCTCGGGCGGGCGCCGGGCTCGGACCAGCTGACGGCGCGCGCGCTGCGTCGCAGCCTCGAATCGGACCCGGATGCGTTCCCGCAGGACGTCCTCGAGCTCGCGGACTATCTGTCCGACGAGCCGAAGCAGGCCGTGCGCGCTGTCCCGGGACGCGGGACGAAAGTGCCGATGTGGATCCTCGGGTCCAGCCTGTTCGGTGCCCAGCTCGCCGCGGCGCTCGGCCTCCCGTTCGCCTTCGCGTCGCACTTCGCGCCGGCGCAGATGATGCAGGCCATCTCGATCTATCGAGCGACGTTCCAGCCTTCGGCGACGTTGCGCGCGCCCTACGTGATGCTCGGCTTCAACGTGTTCGCGGCCGACACGGACGAGGAAGCGGTATTTCGCGCGACGTCGATGCAGCAGGCCTTCATCAACCTGCGCAGCGGTCGTCCGTCGCAACTTCCCCCGCCGGTCGAAGGACTCGCGGACCGCTTCGGACCGCAGGAGCGC
>Ga0247783_1000456_pt1 | contig 12689 bp, 8 predicted proteins | sample UWRJL064202C5_FD_179911 | JGI IMG/M metagenome (GOLD analysis project Ga0247783, IMG submission 179911) | Plant litter microbial communities from Arlington Agricultural Research Station in Wisconsin, United States - UWRJ-L064-202C-5 | ecosystem: Environmental > Terrestrial > Plant litter >...
GGGCGCCAACCCCTGCATCGCGCACCCCATTCTGTGGGAGCGGGTCTGCAAGAATCCGCATCGTCCCGAGATCATCGTGGTCGACCCACGCCGAACCGAGACAGCCATGGCGGCGACCCAACACTTGGCGCTCGCCCCCAAGTCCGATCTCGCGCTGTTCTACACCATCGCCCAGCGCCTGATCGAGCGAGGCTACATCAATCGCGAATTCATCGCGCGCTCCGTGGATGGATTCGAGGCCTTCGCGGCTCACGTCGCGAAGTACGATCTGACACTGACGAGCCAGGCGACGGGCCTCGCTCCAGAGGTGATCGAGCGTGTGGTCGAAACCATCGGTCGGGGTCAGCGCGTGTCGTTCTGGTGGACGATGGGCGTCAATCAAAGCCACGAAGGCGTTCGCCTGGCCCAAGCGCTGATCAACATCGCGCTGATCACGGGCAACATCGGCCGCCCGGGCACGGGAGCGAACTCGATTACCGGACAGTGCAACGCCATGGGCTCGCGCCTATTCAGCAACACCACCAACCTGCTCGGCGGGCACGACTTCGGAAATCCGGAGCATCGCGCCAAGGTGGCTTCCGTGTTGAAGATCGACGAAAGCCTGATCCAGCAGGAAGTGGGCCTCGCCTACGATCAAATCATGGAGCGCATCCTGTCGGGCAAAATCAAGGCCCTGTGGGTGGTCGCGACCAACCCGGCTCATTCTTGGATCAACCAAGCGGACGCGCTCGAAATCCTGAGTCGCTTGGAATTTTTGGTCGTGCAAGACATGTACACCACGACCGAGACGGCAACGCGCGCAGATCTGTACTTGCCTGCGGCGGGCTGGGGCGAAAAAGAAGGGACGTTCATCAATTCGGAGCGGCGCTACGGCCTGTTGAAGAAGGTCGCGCGAGCGCCCGGCGAGGCGCTGGCAGATTTCTACATCTTCAAGCTGATCGCAGATGCTTGGGGTTGCGGAGAGATGTTTCGCGCGTGGTCCACCCCGGAGGCAACGTTCAACATCATGCGCGAACTCTCGCGCGGACAACCATGCGACATCACGGGTATCGCCGGCTACGACATGCTCGAGGACCGGCGCGGAGTGCAGTGGCCGCTGCCCGAAGGTGAAGACGTGCCCGTGAAGAGCGAGCGTCGTCTATTCGAAGATGGTCGCTTCTTCCATGCCGATGGCCGGGCGCGGCTGCTGTTCGAGGACCCGCGCGCCGTCCCGGAACCGACGGATGAGCGCTACCCGTTCGTGCTGCTCTCGGGTCGCGGTAGCTCGAGTCAGTGGCACACCCAAACGCGCACCGGGAAATCTGCCGTTTTGCGTAAGCTCTACCCGAGCGAACCCTATGTCGAGGTGAGCCCGGTCGACGCTGCCAAGCTCGAGCTCAAGCCGAATGAATGGGTGCAGGTCGAGTCGCGCCGCGGCAAATACCGAGCACGCGTGCGCGTGACCCACGTCGTCCGGCCTGGGCAGGTGTTCGTACCGATGCACTATCCCTCGGCCAATCTCCTCACCCTAGCGGCCTTCGACCCGTACTCCAGGCAACCCTCGTACAAGCATTGCGCCGTTCGCCTCGAGAAGATCGAAGCGTTTGGATGACGGCGTGGCGACGGCGACTTTCTAAGTCGTCGCCACGAGCAGCTCTTCTGCATTGCTCGGCGGCCGAAGGCCATCGCTTCTGTCCGCGAAGTAGCGCTCGGCGAGCGAGTCGGCCGAAACGTGCTGCACCGCTCGGAAGCCCGCTTCGCGAGCCAATGACAGCATCTGTGCGGGGGTAAAAAAGCTGAGGAAGGGCGTGCCGGCGGCGCGCGCCCCGGCCGCCGCTCGCTCGATGCCGGGACGCAGCTCGGGGTCGCAAAGCTCGATCGGGAGCATGAAGGACATGACCAGCGTGGAGCCTGGAGCGAGCGCCGCGACCTGGCGCAGTGTGGCCGCGATCGCGTCACGGGTCAGGTACATGCTGACGCCGGTAGATGCGACGACCGCCGGCTGTGCGGAGTCGAAGCCCGACGCGCTGAGCCGCTCCCACCAAGCGTCGCCTGCCTCGAAATCGACGGCTACCAGCCGCAGGAACGACGGCACACCGTAGCCGAGCTCGACGAGGCGCTTCCGCTTCCACGCCTGAGGGCCGGGCGCGTCGATCTCGAACACGACCATGCCAGCGCTCAGCTCCGGCCGACGCTGAGCGAAGGTGTCGAGGCCCGCGCCGAGGATGATGTATTGCCCGACTCCCTGTGCTGCTCGCTCGGCCACGAGATCCTCGACGAAACGGGCGCGGGCAACGATGGAAGCGCGGAAGGGCCGTGTGAACGGGCTCATGTCCGGACGGCTTTGCCAGCCGTCCTCCGGCGCCGCCAACTTCAAGCCGACCACGTCTTCGAACACGTGCGGCGGCGGGTCGACTTCCACGTGCAGCGCCCGCCACAAGGCGACGCGTAGTGCGGTGTTGTCGGGTGCCACCTCTCTTCGATCAGTCATCTCGTTCTCTCCTCATTCGAGCCATGAACACATTTGATTTCCACACCCTGGAAACGCGGCTCACAGCGGAATACGCGCGCTGAAACGTCGTGCTCGATGCTGACCGCCCTTGGGCCAACCCAAAGCATCCGTACCTTGGGTCCTCCACCCGGATCCGACGCAGCAGCCCCGTGGTCAGTGTCGGCGATGAACGCGTTGCCGGGCTCGTTCGGCAATGACTCGCGCGGCTCCAACAACGAGACCTGGCTGGAGAAGCCGCTCGTGGCTCCACAATTTCGTGTGAACGCGACCAACCGAAACGCCCCATCGGGCGATCGCAGCTGCTCGAGGACGGTGTTCGCGCAAGTCGTGTCATCCGGCGTACGAGCGAGCGCGAGCGCGACCCAACCACCCGCCAGGATCAGAGCCAGCGCTGTCACGCTCACCGCGAGTGCTCGCCTGCTGCTCATCCCGTCCGCTCACACTACTACCACCGGCCGCGCCGGCCAGCTCTCTTGCCCTCGCGGGCGCGCGCCTATTTCTTCGGGATGCCCTGACCCGGCAAGCGCCCGTACGCAATGTCTGCGAGCTTGACCAGGTCGCCGCATTCGCTCAGGTCGAGGTTGTGCAGCTCGTGTGGGTCCTTGGCGACGTCGTGGCACTTCCAGCCGGTGTCCCAGGCGCGCGATTCGAGCTTGAGGTTCTTTTGCATGATGCCCCAATTCTCGAACGCGCAGCTCCACACGCCGGTGCAGTTGCTCATCAACAGGGGCTGATCGCTGAGTGCGGGGCGAAGCAGGCTGTGGCCGGGCATGCGCGCTTGATAGCGTGCGATGGCGGGGTCTTGGTCGACGCCCATCAGGTCCAAAATCGTAGGCGCGAGATCGACGTGGAACACGTATTCGCGTTGCTTGCGGCGCAGGGCTTGCGCCTCGTCGTCCGTGAGCGTGCCGGGCGGCGCGTCGATCCAGCCCGGGACGTGGATCTCTTCGTCGAAGATGCTGAAGGTGTGGCCCATCTGGTTGTGTTCGCGGAAGGCCTCGGCGTGGTCGCTGGTGTAGACGATCACGGTGTGCTTGCCCGCTTCGGTCGAGCGCACGTAGCTCAGCATTTTCGCCAGGTGCTGGTCTTGTTGGTAAACCGCGTTCTGGTAGAAGTTTTTGAAGTAGGGGTTGTCTTCCGGCGCTTTGCTGGTGGTCGACGGTTGAAACGGCTGCGGACCACTGGGGTCGAGGTAGTACGGGTAGTGCACGTTCGACAGCTGCACGACGGCCATGAACGGTTCGCGTAGCGTGCCAAACTCGTGAATCACGCGCTCGGCGAGCAGGCCCTCGGGTGCGCCCATGTCCAAGTCCGAGGTGGGCTCGAGATCGGTGGCGCTGAAGAATTTGCTCACGCCCAGGTTCTTCACCCACAGCCTTGCGTTGCCGAACAGCATGTTTTGGCTGGTCCAAAAGGCGGTGTCGAAGCCAGCCGCGTGCGCGTAGTCGAAGATCAGCGGCCAGGTGTGCAGGTTGTCCCGCGATTCAGCGGGGCCGAGGCCGGACCAGAGCACGGCCAGCGAGACGGCGGTGGTGGAGTCCATCGAGCGCATTTGTGGGAACCCGATGCGCTCGGGGAAGAGCTGATTGGTGCCTTCGGTGCGGCGGCAACCGGGTTCGTAAGCGATGCAGGCGGCGTCCGCGCGCACGCTTTCCAAGATCACGAACAGCACGTTGCGCTTGGGTGTGGCCACCGGATGCAGCGTGGGGACCGGCAGCGATTCGCGCGCGCGGGGGCGCATTTGGTTGGATTGTTCGCTCAAGCCGAACTGCGTCGCGAGCAGGCCACCCACGGCGTTCAGGTACAGCACGTCGGGCGGCGCCGCCTGCAGGTGCCGGTGCTGCGCGGGGATGGCGAAGCTTGCCACGACCAAGGCCGGCGCGAGCCAGCCAGTGAGGCGCACGCGCAGTTTGGGAGCTCGCAGCCAGCGCCTCGCGAGCCAGAGCGAGCCGAGCGCGATACACAGCGGTGGCAGCTTGGCTCGCAGGTAGTTGCCGTAGTCGGCGAGCAGCTGATTGACGACGCTATCTTTGAAGTTCGACGCGAACAGCGAGACGTCGAGGTTCAGGTACGCGTTGTATTGGCTGTAAAAGTAAGTCTGACCACCGACTGCGAAGGTGAAGCCCAGTACGAACAGCCCCGTGGCCAGCCAGCGCAAAGCGCCGCGGCGGCGCGACGCTGCGTGCAGAAGCACGCACCACACCAGCAAGCCTTCACTCAGCGAAGCGACGTAGTAGCCTTTGTGCGAGAGGTCGAGGCTTCCGAGACGAGCGCTGCGGCGCGAGAGGTCCATGCCCAGCACGATCGCGGTGGGCGCCAGCAGCAGCAGCGGCGCGAGCAGCCGGCGTTGCCGGGCCAAACGGCGCAAACGTGCGAAACGATTGGATGCGAGCAGCGGCACGGTCAGTGCGGCTGGATCGCGCTCGGTTTTAGGGGCTCCCGGCACGGCGAGCCGCGCAGTGTAGTCCAATCGTCACCAGACGCGCACTTCTTTGATTCTTTTCGCAGGTCTCGAAGCTCGCGCGAGGCTCGAGTGCAGCTCGTTTGGCCCCCCGGCAGACGCTCGGCAGACGTCCGTTCTAGCCAGACGTCCCGGCATGGGATCGCGGGGCCCGCTGCCCGCTCAGCTCGGATCGCCCAAGAGCAGCGACGTCAACAGGTAGTTGGCGACCAAGATCGAGACCGCGCTGTGCACGACGGCCTGCGTGGTTGCTTGGCCGACGCCTCGCGCGCCACCGGAAGCGTGGTAGCCGCGGGTACACGAGATGGCGGCGATCAGGAAGCCGAACACGGAAGCCTTGATCAGGCCCATGAAGAAATCGCTCGGCAAGAGGTGTCGCTCGATGTTGGAAATGAAAATACCGGGGTCGACCCCCAGCCAACGCACCGCGACCAGCCAAGCGCCGGCCATGCCCACGCAGCTGTACAAGATACACAGCAGCGGCACGGTCAGCACGGCGGCCAGCAAGCGCGGCGACAGCAGGTATTGCACGGGGCTCACCGCCATGGTGACGAGCGCGTCGATTTGCTCGGTGATGCGCATGTTGCCGAGCTCGGCGGCCATCGCGCTGCCGGCGCGCGCGGCCACCATCAGCGAGGCGAACACCGGCGCTATCTCGCGCGTGAGCGAGACCGCAACCACCTGACCGACCACGCCTTCGGCGCCGAAAGCACGCAGGCTGTAGGTGGTTTGCAGGGCCAGCACCATGCCGCTGAATACGCCCGTCAGCGCCACGATGAAGACCGAGCCCACACCGATGAATTCCATCGCAGCCAGCAGCTGCCCCAGGCGATAGGGCGGACGAATCACCCAAACCAGCGCCTCGCCCGTCAGCGCGAGCACCGAGCCGACCAGTTCCATGAGCGAGATCAGCGGCTGAGTGACGACGGTCCAAAGACTCTTCGCCTCGTCTTCGCTCGCTTCCGCGCGTTCACCTGCCACGCTCAACCCTTAGCACCGAGCTCGGCAAGGATGGCGCGCGAACGGCGCCCGGTCGCAGAAACGACGACACGTCGAGGATCGAGGGCAAAGGTCAGCACGAGGGCGTCTCCACCGAGCAGCTCGATGTATGGCTCGCCCCACTCCACGAGCAGCAGTCGACCATCGTCGCGCTGCGCGTCGAGACCGAGCTCGCGCAGCTGCTCCGGGCCGGTCAAGCGGTACAGATCGGCGTGCGCGAGCGGCGGAGCGGTGTCGTGCTCCTGGACCAACGTGAAGGTGGGGCTGGTCACGCGCTGCGCCGGGGGCAGGCCGAGCGCGCGGCACAGCGCGCGCACGAAGAAGGTCTTTCCCGAGCCCAGCGGGCCGGCGAGGATCACGAGGTCACTCTGGGCCAGGCTGGGCGCGAGCAGCTGCGCGAGCTTTTGGGTCGAGCGGCGCGTGGGCAGATCGAAGGTCGGTTCCGAGGAGGTCACGGCTATTTCTTGGGCGATGAAGGGGACACTATCGTAAGCGTGCGGCTCAGTCGTTGTCCCTCGGAAAAACCGTGCGCGTCACTGGTCCAAAGCGGAACCTGAACCTGGCCCAGGGCGTGCTGGGCGCGGGCGTGGAGCTCGCGCACCGCGCGTTCTTCGTCGACCCGACCGTCGGGGAAGTCTTCCAGGGCGCCTTTGGCCAAGGCTGCGGCGTCGTGGCCGAGCGCTTCATACCAATCGAGCGTAGGCAAGGCCGGATTGCTCTGCGAATCGGGCCGGACCGCGCTCGGAAAGCTGCCCGCGCCGACTGCAAAGCGAGCGCGTGGGGCGTCGCTCGCGAACACGAACTCGGCGGCTTCCAAGCCCAGCGCGAGCTCCGGTGCGAACGCCGGCACGCGCAGCAAGTCGCGCGTGACCTCGCTAGCGCAGGCCGCGGGGCCCAGGACGAGCACCGCCGACACGCGATTGCGCCGCCATTGCTGGACCGAGAAGCGCGTTCCGCCCGCGTTCTCGGGCAGGGCGTCACACGCGTCACCGATGCGCCCGACCCGCGCGATGCGTTGCAGGCCACGCCGCGAGAGTTCGGCGTCGATCACCGCTTGTTCACGGCCAGAGCTTTCGCCGAGCACGAAGCTGCTCGAAAATGGGCCGACTAGGGTCTCCGGCGGTTCCACGAGCAGCACGGGGATCTGGTTCTCCTCCGCAAAACGCGCGGCGATGTCGGCGGAAGTACCGTCGACCCCTGCCACCAGGATCGCGGCGCCTTCGGCCGCCAGCGCGCGCAGCGCCTCGACCAGACCCACGCGGTTGCCGCCATCGTCTTGGGTGATCAGCTGCACCGCTGCTCGCCCGGGTGACGCTCCGGGCGAGCGCAGACCGCGCGCCAGCCCCGCCGCGACACTGGCGGAGCGACGGCGCTGCACGGCGTCACCCAAAGACAGCGCGATGCCAATTGCCCGTCCCGAGATCAAGGGGCGGCTACGTACGCCACTGGCGATGCCCACCAATGCCGAGCCAGTCGCGCTCGCGCGCAGCGCGGCCGGTGCGCTGTCCAGCAAGCTGCGCGCGAGGGCGGCGTCCTTCTCGCGCACGGCGATCTCGACCAAGCGCTCGCGTAGCAGCTTGCGCAGCCATTCGCGCGCCTGCGCGTTTTGGCTCTCGACGGGCGGCGCTTGCTCGATACTGGCCAGGCTTTCGACCAGATCCGATTTTCCCGCCGGCTGAAATTGCTCGCGTACGAGCCCTTCGAGCGCTGCGCGATTTTCGCTGGGCGTTTCAGTCAAAAGCTCTTCGGCCGCCTGCACGGCGTTCGTGAAGCGACGCGCCGACGCCGCGGCGCGCAAGCGCAACTCGCTGAACAAGAGTCGCTCGTCGATGTCGACGATTTTCCCTGCCAAGGGTTCGAGCACGCTCCAAGCCGCGTCCGGCTTGCTTTCGCGAAGCAGCGCGTAAGCCTCGGCTATCCGCGAAAAATCATGCACCGCGCCGACCGGCACACGCACCTGAGCGAGCAACACGCGCGCTTCCTGGAGCGAGCCACGACTCGCGCAGTCGAACGCGAGCAGCACTCGCACCATGTCGCTCGATTCTTCACCCGGGAAGCGCACGAGGAATCGCCGCAGATCCGGCTCGAGCTTTCGTCGCTCCTGGGTGCTGCCGGCAAACCAGGCCGCGCGCAGCCTGCGAAACGTCGTTTGTGCGTCGGAGCTGGCCGAGAGGCTGGCTTCGGGGAGCCCGACCGTGCTCTGCGAAGAGCGGCAACCGGCTAGGGCGGATAGCAGGCCGGCGAGCGCGAGCACGAGCACGAGCACGAGCGGCCAAGCCAAACGCACCCGCGCCGTCGCGCGGGTCGATTCTGGAAAATTCCTCGGGGCCTTTGGCATATGCTGGAGCTCGTGTCAGGCGTCTCAGGAAAGGGTGATGCTCGCCCCGAGCGCCAGTCAAGTTGGCAAAGCTCGCCCGCGAGCGTGAGCGAGCGGATCGCCGCGGCAACGGGCCCCCTACGACTGAGCTTTGCCTGCTTCGTGCTCTGGCACTTTTCAACGCAAGCCTATCGCGCCCACACGGACGGCGCGCTGCCAGAATCGGGCTTCGAGTGCGCGCCGTGGTTCGTGGGGGCGCTACTGCTATTTTTGTGGTTGCCGTTCACCGTCTTTGGCGTGCGCCAATTGAGCCGCTCGTTCAAGCGGGGCTCCCTTCCGCTAGCCGGGCAAGAGCGCGCGCTGGCCGTCATCGAACCGCTTTCGCTCGCGATCGTGCTTTTGTTCGGAGCGGTGCATGGTGCGCTCATGGCAGGCCCGCTACTCAGCGGCTCGCTCACCGAGGCCGATCTCAGGCCGGAGCTCGTAGCCCAACTGTCCAGTACTTGGCGCGGCCTGCCCCTTCCGAGCTTTGCCTACCTGTGCGCAGTGGGCGCAACAGCCTTCTGTGCGGCGCGGCTGACGCTCGCGGCGTTGCCCGGGGCGCGGCCCGGACTGGGGCGAGTGGTGCTGGGCTTGGCCGTGCTCGGCTACTTGCTCGGAAGCTACGCCGTGATCCGCTGCGGCTCCGGTTCCCTGTTTCCTTGAGCCAGAAATCCAGACCCTGGAAAAGACCCCGGCGAGTTCGCTCGCGCCCTCGTACATGCTATTGGGCCGCCCATGCCGCGCTGCTATTTGCTGACTCTAGCGAGCTCGTCGAGCCTCGATCAGCAGTCGAACAATGTCTCGCTGTTCAACATCGTCGAACAGTTGAATCTTCCGCGTGGCGTCGAACCCCCGCCGGGCGCGCTCTTGCCGATCGAGATCCACGCCTATTTTCTGCTCGACCCGGCCGAGCTGAATCAACGCTTCGAGATCCGCTTCGTGCTCGTCGCGAGCAGCGGGCTCGAGACTTCGACCGATGCTTTCTCGCACAAGTCAGCCACCCTGCGTTTTCGCACGCGGACCATGGGCATGCCCATTCCGCCGATCGCCGACAACTATCAGCTGCGCGTCGATACGCGCGCGCTCGGCAGTGAGGACTGGTCGCGCGATCTGCTGTCGTGGCCGCTGGTCGTCGCGCTGGCCGAGGCGCGGCCCGCGATCACGCACTAGTATACCCGGGTTGCCTCCGGCCCGGATCACGAGGAACATCTTGGCTTGCCATGAGCCGACCGACGTTCCACTCGTCCGTGCCGCTGGGGCACCTGCCGACGGAGCCCCAAACTCAGGCGGAACGAGTCAATTCGGCGATTGCGCAGCTCCTGGCGCGGCCCGAGGGCGAGCGCAGGATCGGCCCGTTCGTCTTGCTTCGCCAGCTCGGTCGCGGCGGTTTCGCACCCGTTTGGCTGGCGCGCGAAGAGTACGGCGGCCTCGAGCTGCGCTCGGTCGCACTGAAGGTGTTCGCGCTCGATCGACAGGGCGCTGAATCACGTCAACCGCGCTTCATCTTGGAGGAGGCGCGAGCCCTGTGCCAGGTCGAGCACCCGAACGTGGTGCGCTTCTATTCACTGGCACTCGACGAGCGCCGCGGGCTGATGGGCCTGGCCATGGAATACCTGGGGGGACGACCGCTCGACCTCACACTCTCCGAGCATGGTCAATTGTCGGTGGGGCAAGCCATCGAGATCGCGTTGTCCGTCGCCTCGGCGTTGGCTGCGGTGCACCGCAACGGCGTCGTGCATCGCGATGTGAAGCCGGCAAACATCGTGGAGACGGCTGCGGGTTACAAGTTGATCGATTTCGGTATCGCCGCCGGTAGCGAAAGCTCCGGGCGCGAGCACGAAGCAGAGGACGTGCCGCTGTCGAGCGTGGGCTCGCGCCGTTTTCAATCGGCTGCGCTGCGTGTCACGGACACGCTTTCGCGCCGCCCCGAGCTCTTGGATCTGTGCGGAACCATGGGCTACATGGATCCCGAGTGCATTGCCCGCTCTGCAGCGGCCAACGCGGAGAGCGATCTGTATGCGCTGGGCGCGACACTTTTCGAGGTGCTGACGGGCAAATTGCCTGCTGAATCCGGCGAGGTGCTGCAGGGCGAGGTGCTCGATGGCCGCCAACGAGCGACTGCCATCGCGAGCCTACGCGCCGATCTGCCAGCGCCCATGGCGGAGTTGATCGATGCGCTGCTCGAGCCGAAACGCGGCGAGCGCCCGCGTTCCGCGGAGTGGGTCGCCTCACGCGTGCAAGAGATCCGCTACCAGCTCGCGGGCAAGCAACGCCCACTGCCAAGCGAGGTGCTCGGTCCGTTTCGTGGTCTCGGTCGCTTCGAGGCGAGCGACCAAGGCGTCTACTTCGGGCGCACGTTGGAGGTGGCTCAGGCGCTGCAAGTGCTGCGCGTGCGCGGCCTCGTGGCGCTGCTCGGACCATCCGGGAGCGGCAAAAGCAGCTTGGCGCGCGCGGGCTTGGTGCCCGCCGTGCTGGATGGTGAATTGGGTAACTTTCCGGAGCACTGGGATTCACTGATTGCCGCGCCCGGCGAGGATCCGCGCGGCGCGCTGCTCGAAAAGTTGCAGCCACTGATCGGCCACGGGGACGGCACGCCACGCTGGGTCTTGAGCGCGCTTTCTGAACGGGCGCATACCGGTGGCCGCGGCGTGGTGTTGGTCGTCGACCAGCTGGAGGAGCTCGCGACGCTCGCACGCGGGCCGAGTCGCGATTGGCTGGTCGAACTGTTGGCGCTGTTCGGCGAGCAACCCGTACCTGGTGTGCGTGCCATCGCCACCGCGCGCCGCGATCTGCTCGACCCCCTGCTCGGGCTCTCGGGGCTAGGCCGCGCATTGCTCAGAAATAGCGTCCTGGTCGAACCGATGAGCGCGCTGACCTGGACCGATGTCTTGGAACGGGCGCTCTCCGCTTATGGTTACACTTGGCAGAGTGAAGACTTGAAGCAGCGCGTGGCGGCCGAAATCGAACGCACGGCTTCAGCCATGCCGCTCGTACAATTCGCGCTCGGACGGCTTTGGGACCGCAGGGACAGCGTGCAGCGAGTGCTGACGGCAGCCAGCTTCGAGGAAATGGGCGGCATCGCTGGTGCCCTCGCGCAACACGCGGACTACACGCTCGCTGCACTCGTGGGCCACGATGCGAGCGCAGAGGTCGCCGCACGACGCACCCTGCTCGCCCTGACCACGGCGCAGGGCACCAGCGCCGTCCGACAATTCCCGGACATCCAGCGCGAGGCAGGTAGTTCGACCGAGCGCGTGCTCGAGGCGTTCGAACGCGCGCGCTTGATCGTGCGGCTGCCCACCGGTTACACCTTGGCGCACGAAGTGTTGCTCTCCGAGTGGCCACGCCTGCAAGCTTGGCTGAGCGAGGCGCGTGAAGCGCGGCTGCTCGGCGAGGAGCTCGAACACGACGCCGCGCGCTGGCGGATCGATCCCGAGGTCGTACCGCTGTGGCGACGGCGACGCCTGCTGCTTGCGCGCGACGCGCTCGAGCGTGCAGGCATCGAGTTGCACGACCAGGCGCGAGCTTTTCTCGCCGCGGGTATGCGCGCCGAACGCCGGCGACGGGTCACGCTCGGCGCCATGCTCGTGGTCGCCAGCGCGACGCTGCTCGGGGTCGCGGGCGCTTATGTGCGCGGTATCGAGCGCGAGCAGGCCCTGACCCAAGCCGCCCTGCTGCGAGAGCAGGATAGCCGCGGCTTGGCCGAAGCGCGCACGCGTGACGTGCAGAGCGCTCAACAGCGAATCGACGAGCTCTTGCGCGGCATCGGCAATTCACCCGCAAAAACCGAGGTACTCGCGCTGCAGAGACAGATCCGTGAAGCGCCCGAGGCGCGCACTCCTCGGGCCGCGCCTCGACCGCCAACCGAGGCCGCAACGCTCGCGCCAGCCGCCGCCAGCGTCCAACGACCTGTGCCTGCGCCTGCCCCTGCGCCTCGAATCCGAGTTCAGAACGAGTGGTGAGTAACGAGCATCGAGCAGCGCTTGCGCGACAAGCCTGCCTCGCCTAAAGGTCGACTCGTGGTTCTCCGGCAGGCGGTTGCGATGACGTGCCTCGGGTTGGCACTCGTGGCGCGCAACTCGCACGGCCAGACTGCGGCCGAGACCGAGCAGCTGCAGCAAGCCAAAGAACAATTTCGCATGGGTGTCGCCCGGCTCAACGCGGGCGATACAGCGGGCGCGCTGAATGATTTTCAGCGCTCGCGTGAGCTGCGACCTTCCGGAAAAAACACCGTGAACGCGGCCATCTGTCTAGAGCGCCTCGAGCGCTACGACGAAGCGCTCGACCTGTACGAAGAGGTGCTCACTCGCTTCGCCAGCGACCTAGAAGCGGAGGACCGCGAGAACCTGGGGCCGGTGATGGCCGCCCTGCGAGCGAAG
>Ga0247783_1000457_pt1 | contig 12689 bp, 9 predicted proteins | sample UWRJL064202C5_FD_179911 | JGI IMG/M metagenome (GOLD analysis project Ga0247783, IMG submission 179911) | Plant litter microbial communities from Arlington Agricultural Research Station in Wisconsin, United States - UWRJ-L064-202C-5 | ecosystem: Environmental > Terrestrial > Plant litter >...
TGCTGCCGCTTTTGCGGCGGCCGCAGCCTGGGCTTGCAATTCCACTTGCTCGGCGGCCCAGCGATCAAAATCTTCCGGCGCTTTTACATCCACCACTATCGGCATAAAGCCGTGATCTTTTCCGCACAGCTCTGCGCACTGGCCGCGATAAATTCCGGGCTTATCCACTTTGGTCCAGGTCTCATTAATAAATCCGGGCACTGCATCTTTTTTTATCGCAAAGGCAGGCACCCACCAGGCGTGTATGACATCGTCAGCCGTTACTAAAAAACGAATTTTTTTGCCGGTAGGTAGCACTAGTGGTTTATCGACATCGCGCAAATACAATTCGGTTTTCTCAGCCTGGTTCTCGATCTGATCGCGCGGTGTAGCAAGCAGGGAATAATATTCGATGGGGTATTCCATATATTTGTAATGCCACTTCCATTGCGAGCCGGTGACCAGCACGGTGAGATCCGCTTTGGAGGCATCTTCCATTGCAATCAGGGTTTTGCTTGCGGGAATTGCCATCACCACCAAAATCACTACCGGAATAGCAGTCCACAGTAATTCTATTTTTAAGCTGCCGTGAAATTGTTCTGCTTTAGCACCTTTGGATTTTCGGTGATACACAATCGACCAAAACATCAACGCAAATACAATGGCACCTATGGCACAACAAATATAAAAGATGGTCATGTGCAGACCATAAACCTGATGACTGATGTCGGTCACGCCGCGGGTCATATTATATTTTTCAGTTTGTGCCGCGAGCGGGCCACTCATTAGCGCCGCGCCCATCAACGCCACACAATTCACCGCACAACTCACCGCAAACCCCATGCTGAAATAGCCTTTCACTGCACGACTCCTTTTCTGGCGTTGGCCTTATGATCTTGGAAACGTGTAAATGAATAGATGAGCGAAGCCGTCCCATAGTAAATACAGGGTTTCAGTTCTACTCATAACCACTATTCATAAAAAATGGATCGTAAAAAACAATTGGCAACAACTAAAGGTAACGGCTTTGTATTGGCCGCTGTTATTGCACAGCTTTTTTAGTAACTTTTTAGCTAAACAGATTTAGCAACACAGACGCTGGAGCAACCCAGCAATAGGAATCAGGTGTAGATAAGACCTCTACCAACCACAACGACCTGACAATAGAAATAGCCAACTGGCCAACACGCGGGGATAGCAACTGAAAAGCGCGCGAACCTATCGCCTTTCAAATACCCAAGTCTTTGAAAAACTCAAAGACACACAGCCAGAACACAGGTCGCACCAGAAACACCGGACACCTCAATTCCAACAACCATCAGGCAACCTGCGCCTCAGTGAGCAGTTAAGCTTAAAAACTACTGAGAATAAAAAGTTACCCAACGGATTAACTATAAACCCATAGGGTTAAAACGCAAGGCACCCATTCAAAACAAAAACCCTGAGCTAAGCGAATAATTTTATATAACAAAAAACGATCATAATCATTGGCTCACATGCCAGATGCAGAGTTTTTTATGTCACTCACAACAATGCAATAGCTTTCAATTTCACCCACTGAAACTATATTGTTTCCCAGTGACTTAATGCATTGCTCGCCTTCTGCGCATGTGTCTAAACACTCAGAACTTGCAACATGGTGCAGCATGGTCATTTTTTATATTACTTTTCGTTTTTATTTTTTGATCTGCATAACTGCTGCCCATACTCACAAACGCCAATAGAACCATCACGGCACACAAAGATTTTATACGCATGATTATCGCCATCCTGTAATTGATACTAGGGAGATGAATGCCTAATTTTCGCTGCAAGCATAGCAGAGAGTATTGACCAGATCCTAATAGCGAGGAATAGCAATTTGGACAAACACGCCCAGACTATCCGTTTTATTTTATATAACAAAAAACGCCAAGCTGTCACAGCCTTGGCGTTTTTATTAACAGTTACTTCTCGGATTATTTATTAGCGTAGAGCACTTGGAAATGCAGCGTAGTTAGAAACGGAAAGTGCCGCCTAACGCCAAACTACTCTCGTAATCACCATCGGTATAACTCAACTCAAGGCTGGCGTTATCCGTAAAGAATTGGCGCGCACGAATAAGGTAGCCAGTCTCACTGTTGTTATCTCCATCACCGTCATAAGATGAATTAACGAAACCTGCACCCAGACTTAAATTCCGATCCAAATAATAATCTGCTGCGACGGTTATTGTATCGACAAAGTCATAGGTCTTTTCATAGCTGGCTTCGATGTTCAGCGCTTGCTCTCCTGACAGAGGGATAACGTATTTACCATTAATATTCCATTCGTCAGACACATTCACATTTTCGGTAAATTCAGACCAGACTAACAATCCCGTCACAGGCGCTATACCGGCTTTTACAAACCACTCGGAATTCCATTTGGATGAATTACTGCCTGCATTAGAGTCTTCATCGCTTGGCCAGATGTATTTTGATTTGTACTCGTTAACGCCAGCACCAACATAAAATATGCTGTTAGGAATGTAAAAATCGATGCCCAGCGACCGTTGATAAATATCAAGGCGATCACCCGTGTCTTTGAGTTCGTAGTTGCCAAGTTTTAGATAAACATTACTCGCCTTTTCAATAAAAGCCGCCTCAGCAAGCGGATGATTTGCAGTGTCTACCGGAGCAATATAATACTTTCCCTCAAGGCCAATAAAGTAACCTTCTTCGGAGTCATCACTGATATCAATATCGGCGTAAGTCGCCGATATTTCACTTTGATAGGTTGCAGCGAGTGCAAAAGGCGCGGTTAACAAACCGGCGGCGGTAATAATGGCGGGCAATAACTTCAATTTCATAATCTATCCTCTGATATAAACACTTGCATCTTCAGCGATGCACGGCGCCATACTAGCGAGATAAAATTGAATTGAAACTGAATGATACAGAGTGTTACAAAAGATTGATTAGTTAGCGAACAATGCGCTCGCAAACAACACAAAACCATAAAAATACAAAATAAAAAAGGTCAAGCAAGGCAATCGCAGGAAAACCAGCGTTCATCTTCCAGCCGCAGAGCGGTAAGCGAACCACCCCATACACAACCGGTATCCAGCGCATAAATATTATCTGCATCGGTGCGACCTTCGAGCGCAGCCCAATGGCCAAAAAGAATTCGCTCTGCGTGAGTTTTGCGCTCGATAAATGAAAACCAGGGTGCAAAACCAGCGGGCGCCGCATCGGCGTTCTCTTTGGTTTGCAACTCCAATTCACCTGCAGCACTGCAAAAACGCATGCGCGTAAAATAATTGGTGATAAGTCGCCAACGATCCACACCCGTAAGATTGTTATCCCAGCAGCTGGGCAAATTACCGTACATATTCGCCAGAAAATTTTCGATCTTGTCGGTTTTCAAAACGGTTTCCACCTCGCGCGAATGCGCCAGGGCTTCTGTTAAATCCCACTGGGGCGGAATACCGGCATGCACCATGGTGAAATTCACCGCAGGATCATGATGCACTAATTTTTGTTGGCGCAGCCAATACACCAGATCGGCACAATCGGGCGCGCGCAACAATTCATCGAGCGTATCGTTTTTACCGCGTTTGCGCTGGCCGTAATAAACGGCAATAAAATGCAAGTCGTGATTACCTAATACAATGGTAATGGAATCGCGCAGTGAATATAAAAACCGCAAGGTGGCGAGAGTGTCCGGCCCGCGATTAATTAAATCGCCGGCGAGCCAGAGTTTATCGTTGAGTGGATTAAATTTTATTTCTTTTAGCAGGCACTGCAAGGGTTCAAGACAGCCTTGGATATCACCAATTGCGTAGGTTGCCATATCAATACCTGTAAAAAATTTGATTCAAAGATTAATGCACAGCGTGCGGCGGCACTAGTGCAAAAGTGGGGATAGGTGCGTCAAACATAGCGCCGTCATCCGCGCGCATATGATAAGTGCCCTCCATAATACCGGTTTCAGTTTCAAGAATCACACCGCTGGTGTAGGTATAACTTTCACCCGGTTTGATATGCGGCTGCTCACCCACCACACCTACGCCTTGCACTTCCTGCAATTTTTCATTGGCATCGGTAATACGCCAGTGGCGGCTGATCAATTGCGCGGGCGCAGCGCTTTTATTCGCAATGGTGATGGTATAGGTGTACACATAGCGATGTTCGAGCGGCATGGATTGCGCTTCAATATAATTGGTGCGTACCAGCACTTGTATATCCGACATTTTAGTCAGCCTCTTTTACGGATTGGCCATTCAATGACAGGTCACCGAGTAAATTACTCATGGCGACATATTCAGGCAAACTGATTTCTTCCGGGCGCAATTGCAAATTCACTGGCAGGCTTTCCATTTGCTCTGCGGTTAATAATTGCTTGAGTGAATTGCGCAGGGTTTTGCGCCGCTGCTGGAAGGCGACATTCACCAAGGTCTCCAAACTTTTTATATTGTTGGCAACATAAGGCAATTTGGCGTGCGGAGTCAGGCGCACAATGGCTGAATCGACTTTGGGTGCAGGATCAAACGAGGTTGGTGGTACATCAAATAAATCTTCCACCACACAATAATATTGCACCATTATTCCCAAGCGGCCATAAGCGCTATCGCCCGCTTGCGCCGCCATGCGTTTCACCACTTCTTTTTGCAGCATAAAGTGCATATCTTGCACGCGGTTGGCATAAGTTAGCAGATGAAAAATCAGCGGCGTAGAGATGTTGTAGGGCAAGTTGCCGACGATACGCAGTGGCCGCTCCTGCTTGATAAGCTGTGCAAAATCAAATTGCAGCGCATCGGCCTGAAATAATTGGAAGTTGGGATGCTGCTCAAATTTCACTTTTAGCCAGGGCACCAGATCGCGATCCAATTCGATCACACTTAAATTGTCACAGCTGTCGGCGAGCAATTGGGTGATCGCACCTTTGCCGGGGCCGATCTCGACAATCAGGTCATTTTTTTGCGGATGCACCGAGCGCACTATGTCGCGGATGATACCGTGATCGATCAAAAAGTTTTGCCCAAAACGTTTGCGCGCCTTGTGTTGCGATTCCGGTTGTGACTGCCGTTGTGAAGACGGGTTAGGCATTTTTTTCATGAACAATTTCCAATAATTAGCGCGCGTGCTTTGCTTGCACCATCGCCAGTGCATAACTTAACGCGGTGCATAAGCTGCCCAAATCGGCTTTACCAGTACCCGCCAAATCCAATGCGGTACCGTGATCAACCGAGGTGCGGATAATCGGCAACCCAAGGGTAATATTTACCGCTTGGCCAAAGCCTTTGTATTTTAAAACTGGCAACCCCTGGTCGTGATACATGGCGAGCACAGCGTCGGCATGATCCAAATATTTTGGGGTAAATAAAGTGTCGGCAGGCAGTGGGCCAATTAGATTCATACCGCGTGCGCGCAATTGTTTAAGTACTGGCTCAATCACTTCAATTTCTTCGCGCCCGAGATGACCGCCTTCGCCCGCATGGGGATTTAACCCGCAAACTAAAATGCGCGGCTGGACAATACCAAATTGCACCTGCAGATCGCGGTGCAGAATCTCAGTGACCTGGGTGAGTTCGTCTTCCGTAATTGCAGCGGCAACATCTTTCAGCGGTAAGTGTGTGGTCGCAAGTGCAACACGCAAGCCTTCAGTGGCGAGCATCATTACCACTTTTTCGGTATGGGTTTTTTCCGCGAGATATTCGGTATGACCGCTAAAGACAATACCGGCGTCGTTGATAATACTTTTTTGTACCGGGCCAGTAACCAGCGCCGCAAAATCCCCGGTGATGCAACCTGCAATTGCCGCATCCAGCGTGCGCAAAATATAGGGGGCATTGTTGACATTGAGTTTGCCTGGCTCGGCGGTTTCCGCGAGTGCTACCGGTAGTATCGCCAACTCACCTGCAACGCTGGAGCGCGGCGCATCCTGCAGATTGATTTCACGCAGTTGCAATGCGTAGCCAAGCTGCTGCGCGCGCGCTTGTAATAAATGCGGATCGGCAATGGCAACAATTTCATGTTGCTGCGCCTGCTGCGCGAGCGTGAGAACCAAGTCCGGGCCTATACCGGCCGGTTCACCGGGCGTAAGTGCAATGCGATAACAGGGAGTCATAAGCGTCTGGACCTGAAAAAATACACCATCAAAATGCGGGTGCCAAAAGCACAGCGGCTAAAAACAGACACCATCTAATCTGTTTTTAGCCGCCGGTAACAAGCGCGCGAACCTAGAGTTTAATTTCGACGTAAGCGTCTTCGCGAATTTGCGTCAGCCAGAGTTGGAACTCTTCGTCAAAGCGACGTGAACGCAACACGTTGGCGGCCTGGTTGCGTTTCATTTTATCGCTCATATCCTCTTTGCGGCGCTCAATCACTTGCAAAATGTGCCAGCCAAACTGACTTTTAAAAGGACGACAGATATTGCCGATGGAGGTATTTTTCATCGCTTCTTCAAATTCAGGTACAAACATACCGGGTGTGGACCAACCCAGATCACCGCCGCTCAACATAGAGCCGGTGTCTTCCGAATGTTCGCGCGCCAGCACGGCAAAATCTTCGCCTTTTTCAATGCGCACTTTCAAACCGAGCAACTTTTCGCGCGCTTGGGCGTCATCCATAATTTCCGAGGTTTTCACCAGGATATGGCGCGCGTGAGTCTGTTCAATCAATTGTTCACCGCCGCCGCGCTGTTCAATATTTTTAAGGATGTGAAAACCGGCTCCACTGCGGAACGGTTTGGTTACTTGCCCCACCGCCAGATTGGCCATTTGGTTGCCAAACAATTCCGGCAATTGCGCGAGCTTGCGGAAGCCAATATCGCCGCCTTGCAAGGCAGCCTGATCGTTGGAGTAACTGATGGCCATCTGCGAAAAATCGCTCCCGGCTTGCAGTTTTTGGTAGATCTCATTGGCCTGCTTTTCAGCGGCGGCAATGGTATCGGCATCTGCACTGCTGGATACCGCAATTAAAATATGGCCGATATGGAAATCCGGCGAGGTGGCATATTTGCCATCGCTGGAGGCGAGGAAGTTATTGATATCCTGATCGGTAACCTTGATCCGGCTATTCACCACCCCCTGCTGCAAATGGCTGATGATCAACTCATTGCGCATTTGTTTGCGCAGACCGTCGAGTGTCAGCCCCTGTTTTTTCAGATCCGCTTCCAATTGCGCCAAGTTGATTTGGTTTTTTTGCAGCACGCGGCCGATGGCTTCATCAATTTCCGCTTCATCAACTTTGACTTCGTAACGCTCGGCCGTGGCCAATTCAATGCGCTCGAGAATCAACTGTTCCAGGATTTGTTTATTGAGCACATCTTCCGGCGGCAATTGTTGATATTGGCCTTGCAAGCGCTCCATTATCGATGCCTTGCGGCCATTCAATTCACTTTCCAGCACCACATCTTTATCAACAATCGCCACTACACGATCCAGTGATACCGCATTACTTTGGCCGAGGCTGAGCTGGCTGGTCGCCAGTACCAAACCACCCAGTAATAATGTCCAGCCCATGCGCAATGAATGTGGCTTGTTTTGGTTCTTACTCATAATTCAATCACTGTTTTAATGTAGAGATGCTTCACGCTCGCCGTAGCCAATCATGGCTTTGTCGAGCAGGTTACTAATGCGTTGACTTATAGAGCCAAACCCGCGCAATTGCACTTCGATGAAGATACCGTTGTCATAGTCATCGCTGCTGAGGTCTGCCATAAAGTCGGAACTAAAATCGAAATCCACCCACCGGCGCGCCAGGACGCGGACGCGGTAGCAGCAATCGGTGTATTCGAGCCCGGCAAAGGTGTCGAGTTCCGCATTGTACGTAAAATCGTAGTTGCTCCGGGCAATTACCGACCATTGGCTGGAAATCGGCCAGAGCGTGGTTATATCCACCTGGCTCAGGGTCTCACCCACCTCCGGGGCTGTTTCCAGCGGGCTGAGTGAGGTCGGGTCGCGGCTGTAGCGGTAGCCCAGGTTAAAAATCCGGTATTGCTCATCCAGGTAATTCAGGCTGGTGCTAACGGTGTTCACCTTGGACTGTTGATAATCGTAAAGCACATCACCGTTCACCCGCAGGTAATCGCTAATCAGAGCGCTCATTTGCCCCGCCACCGCCGAGCTGGTGCGGGTATTGGCATAATCATCGTCGTTATTGAGGATGCTGACTTGGCGATCCGCAAAGTAATTGATCTGGCCAATACTCAAGCGCAGGCGTTCAATTCCGCTGTCTGACTCCACAAAGCGGCTGGTCAACCCCAGCGCCAAATGATTGGTGTCATCGATACGGTCGCCGCCGGAAAAGCGCGAGTCGCGGAAGAGCTGTTCGTAGGTGAAGATCAGATCCGAGGTGTCGAAGTTTACATAGCTGGTATCGGAGGTGAGGCCGTAGAGTGAATCCTGATTTTCATAATCGCGGTACAGATAAAACGCACGCGGCTCCAGGGTCTGGGTAAAGGCGTCGCCAAACAGGGATTGCTCGCGCTCAAAATACAAGCCCATATCCAGCGAGCCTTGGGGCGCGACAAACTGCGGGCCACTCTCAACATCCGGGCGCAGGTTGGTCGCTTCCAACTCGTAACCGAGGGTTTTCACCCCCACCCCGGGTTTCATATAGCCGGAGGTAAATTCTTTGTCCCAGGTCAGTTTGTAGTTGGTGCGCAAGCGCTCACCAGTAATCAAATCCGCCTTATAGAGTCCGTTGGCCGGGTCATCCTCAAAATAGCGGTTCATGCCGAAGTGGGTGTATTCGTTGTTCAGCTCGACGAGCCAATCATTCACCCGATAGTGGCCATCCGCATGCAGGCGCGGCAATTCGTGGTAGGGCAGCTGAGTACTGGTCAGCAGGCGGAATTCTTCGGCTTTGGCTCCCAGCTGCCAGTGGTCAGTCACGTAGCCGGCCGCAACACGCTGACGAACATAGGCTTCGCGGTTCAGATCGACCGAGCTGCCATCTACATCACGGACATAGTCAACATCGCTGATATCGGTGTAATCAATCTCGGTTGACCAGGGCTGGTTGCGCCCGCCGATCTGCGTCAGGTTGTACTGCCAGCGATCTTCACCGTGATACAGCTCATTGATCTCATCGTCCGCATTCCCGGTATCGCCACTGCGATCATTATTGAGGGCGCTACCGCTCAGCTTGGTCTCAAAATATTTGGCCATATGGCGCAGTTCGACGCCTAGCAGGTAGCCGTGGTCATCCATATAGCGGGGAGTGAAGGTAGCATCGTAATTGGGTGCAATATTCCAGTAAAAAGGTGCGTTAAATTCCTCAATACCCGCGTGTCCATTCGGTGAAATCGAGGGGAACAAAAAACCGGTCAAGCGATCCGGCCCTATTGGAAAACGGAAATAGGGCGCGTAGACCACCGGCACATCCTTGACGTACACACGCATATGTTTAGCGGTGCCGTAATGCTTGTCGTTGTGCAGGGTGATATTGGAGCCTTTGATCAGCCAGGTGTTGTCGCCTGGCTCGCAACTGGTAAAGGTGCCTTGATCCAGGCTGATAACTTGGTCGCCAAATTTCTCCAGGATTTCAGCGCGGCCACGCACCCGGGTTTCATAGAGGACAAAGCGGGCATTGTCCAGACGGGCATCGCCGCTGTTGGTATCCACATAGGCTTTGTCGGCACGCATTAGCAGACCCGGTTCACGCACCTGGATATCGCCCTTCAGCTCGGCTTCGCGGGTGGTTTTGTCAAACGTGAAAACATCAGCGCGGAAGGAGCGGCGCCCCTGGGTCAGGCGCACATCGTCGCGCATGATAAATTTGGTCTGTTTTTCGGCTTCAGAATAATCCGCCGTGCCAAAAATATTGGCTTTCTCGGGATCAAGTTCCGACTCAACATCATCGCGCGGCGGGGCTATATAGGCGCCACAACAGGCCGTGCGCACCTGCGCCCGCTGCTCTGGAGTCATTTCTTCCAGCGGCACCCAGTCCCATTCGCGCGCCTCTGCATTAGCATCTTTTTTGGCCGTAGCCATACTTTCATCGGCCCAGGAAACGGGCGCGGCCAATAGCAAAATCCCCGCACACTGGGCTGCTACACACAGGGCAAGGCGGGAGCGGAGGAATTTATTGCGCAGGTACTGTTTGGAGTGATTCTGGGTTGGAGCCATTAACCGCGGTCTCAAGTAGGCGTGCCATGCATATGCCGCCGAAAAAATTGCAGCGATTCTACTGTAAAGCGTCGGCACTGGGAATGAATTGGGGGAAATCATCCGACTGGGTTAGAATCCGGCCACCAAGATAACCAGGCGCCAAGCCCGGCCAATAATTAACCAGACGCTGTTGTAACCAGCCCTCTTACCAGCAAGCGGAACCTGCATGACCAATCCCCAAAATACGGCTAGCCCCACATCTAACCAGGCTGCAAGTGACGCTCGAAAGTTAGCACTTGCAAACTGGGTGACCCAACATACGCCGGAACAACAACATCCAATAGAACTTGAAAACTTAGGCGGTGACGCAGGCTTCCGACGCTACTTTCGCTATCAGTATCCCTCGCAGTGGCTGGCGGTGGATGCACCCCCGGCAACCGAGGATACGGGCCAATTCCTCGCTATCGCCCAGCTTATAGCGCTACAAGGTGTGCGCAGCCCGCATATCGCCGCTGCCGATGCAACCCAGGGCTTCCTGCTGGTGGAAGATTTTGGCGATCGCCTGTTTTTCCGTGAAGTGAGTCGCGAAGCTAGCGCAAAAAACGCCAACTCGCTCTATCAACAGGCATTGGATACTCTCCTACGACTGCATCACTGTCTGGACGATACCACACTTATCCCGCGCTATGACCGCGCCCTGTTGCGCCGCGAGCTGGAGATTTTCAGCGAGTGGTTCTCAGGCAAACTACTCGGCCATGCACTCGACACCAGCGAACAACACCTGCTCGATGAGCTATTCACGCGACTGGAAGACAATGCCCTGGCGCAACCGCAAACCTTCGTGCATCGCGACTATCACTCGCGCAACTTGATGCTGCTCGACGATGGCGCGCTAGGCGTGATTGATTTCCAGGGCGCACTCTGGGGCGGCGTCACCTACGACCTGGTCTCGCTGCTGCGCGATTGCTATCTGCGCTGGCCACCAGAGCAGGTTACGCGCTGGGCGCTGGACTATCGCCAGCAGGCCATAAGCGCAGGCATTATTCCCGCCGTCAGCGAAGCAGAGTTTTTGCGCTGGTTTGACTGGCTCGGATTGCAGCGCCACATCAAAGTGCTCGGTATTTTTGCGCGCTTGTATTTGCGCGATGGCAAAGCCGGCTACCTGCAGGATTTACCCTTGGTGATCCGCTACACCTTGGAAGTCGCGGAGCAGTATCCGGAATTGCAGGACTTCGCCGATTGGTTCAAGCAGACATTATTGCCGCTTGCACAGCAGCAAGCCTGGTATCGGGACTATCAAGCAGCAGGAAATCAAAGCGCAGGTGACCAATGAAAGCCATGATCCTCGCCGCCGGGCTGGGCAACCGCATGCGTCCGCTCACCGACCACACCCCCAAGCCACTGCTCTGCGCAGGTGGCAAACCGCTGATCGAATACCATTTGGAAAATTTACAGCGCGCGGGAATTCGTGAAGTGATCATCAACCTCGCCTATCTCGGTGAAAAAATTCGTGCCCATCTGGGCGATGGCCAGCGCTTTGGATTGGAAATTATTTACTCCAGCGAACCCGAGCCATTGGAAACCGGCGGCGCACTCTTGCAGGCGTTGGATTTGCTCGGTACCGACACTTTTTTATTGATCAATGGCGATGTCTGGTGCGATCTGGATCTTGCACAGTTTATCCAGCAGCCCTTTGTTGACAATAAAGGGGCCGAAAACCAATTGGGGCATTTGCTGCTGGTTGCCAATCCTGAATTTCATCCGCACGGCGATTTTGCGCTGGCGGGCAATGGTCTATTACTTGATGATCCCGAAAAAAATCATCCGCACCGATTTACTTTTGGCGGCATCAGTTTGCTCAAGCCGGACATAATCGCCAACTACCCGGATAAGCGCCAAAAATTTCCCTTGGTCGAAGTCCTGCGCCGCGCGATTACCCAGCAACAACTAACCGGGCAAGTGCATTCAGGTCACTGGAGTGATGTGGGTACGCCGGAGCGACTGCAAGAGCTGGATAATTATTTGCTTCAGGATCCGACGCAATCCTGTTAAGCGAGCATAAAACAAAACTATATTAGCCACGGTACCTTGCCATTTTTTAATACCAACAAATAGTAAAAAAAAGGGCGCTTTTATCAGCGCCCTTTTCACATCCCACCAGTGTCTTAAATAATCAATTCATCGCCAGCAGTTGCATCGCTCCCGCATCATTGACCTGCAATACCAATTGGATATCGTTGTTGGAGTTATTCACTACCTTGCCATTCAAGAGCAGCTCGGTTTTAATCGGGTAGACACCCTGCGGCAAGCCTTCCGGCAAGGTAAATGAAAATTCATTTTGGTAGCGCCCGCCACGTTTGGTTTCTTCATTGACCGGTTTGGTAAAATTTTTCAGCTCTTTGGTATTGTCTTCGTTGTCGTAAATAGCGATGCGCTCTTCGATGAGTGCTGTTTTTTGTTTGGTGCCCGGCACTACGACTATATCGGATTGGATAATCACCTCTTTCCCCGGCTCCACAATATTGCCCGGCAGGGTTTTGGTAATGTATTCCGTCGCTGTAGGTTCGACCGGCAAACTATTGTTTTTGGTTTTATATTCTTCCGCCACCTGCCCTTCTTCGGCGATGCGCTC
>Ga0247783_1000459_pt1 | contig 12684 bp, 7 predicted proteins | sample UWRJL064202C5_FD_179911 | JGI IMG/M metagenome (GOLD analysis project Ga0247783, IMG submission 179911) | Plant litter microbial communities from Arlington Agricultural Research Station in Wisconsin, United States - UWRJ-L064-202C-5 | ecosystem: Environmental > Terrestrial > Plant litter >...
GCACGCTCATTGTTCCCTCTCAGCTTGCCTACAATACGGCGTATCAGGCAGGTTACTTCCAGGATGATTGGCGAGTCACTCCGAATCTGACGTTGAACCTCGGACTTCGTTATGAGTTTGAACCCGGTATCCACGAGCGCAATAACCGTATCTCGGTCGGCTTCGATCGAAACGCGACCTATAACGCCTTTGGCTCATCCGTACAGGCAAGGGGTGGTGTAGCCTTCGCCAATCAGAACGGCTACGGAACGAACACGGGCAACAACGGGAGCCGGATCAATCCACGCGGCGGTTTTGCTCTTGCGATGGATAAAAATACGGTGCTGAAGGGCGGCTATGGCGTGTTCTACGCTCCTTTGTACTACTCCAATAGCAATGGATACGCGCCCGGCTATGTTCTTACAAACACCTTCACTCAGTCTCTGGGTTCGACTGCGGGAACATTGATCACCTTGAACAATCCTTATCCGTCGCTAAGGACTGTACCAACAGGGAATGCGAACGGGCTAAGCACAAACATCGGCTCCTCCCTGTCGCTCATCGATTCCAATCGGCGCTCCCCTCTCTTTCAGTCTTACTCGCTGGCCCTGGAGCACGATTTCTTTGGTGGCATCGCTTTCAAGCTAGGGTATGTCGGAGGACATGGACGTAACTTACCCAACAGCCTTAACATCAATCAGTTGGGCAATGCAAACTATTCGCAAGGAGTTTCGGGATTGGGTACCAACGTCCCGAATGCATTTGCGGGGCTGGGAGCATTTTCAAGCGGTCTTGTGCAGAGATACCAGACGTTGCTTCCTTTTCCTCAATACCAGGGCATTACCCTTGCTACCAGCCTTGGCTATTCCAACTACAACGCTCTGACCGTCAAAGTACAAAAGCGTTTCAGCCATGGCGTGATGCTGTTGGCGTCCTACACATGGTCTTCGAACTGGGATAACATCTGGGGCGCGTATGGCTCGTCCAATTCGCTCAACTCCGGTAACAACGGACCTCAGGATATCTATAACCTCTCTCCCGAATATGCCCGCGCCACGAACAACATTCCCAATCGTGCCTCGTTTGCAGGTTCCTGGGAGCTGCCCTTTGGCCGGGGTAAACGTTTCCTCGGCAACGTGAACCGCTTCGTCGATCTCGCGGTAGGCGGATGGAAGTTCCATGACATCACCGTCATCCAGAATGGTGGCCCCTTGGCCATTACGCAGACGAACGGTCTCGCCTCCTATGGAAATAGCACACAGCGTCCGACTTATATTCCTGGAATTAATCCTTGTAAGTCGGGTCGTCCGGAAGACCGAATTGCACAGTACTTCAATCCGCAGGCGTTCCGCGCCACACCCCCTCCCACCGTGGGTGGTGCGCTACCCTATGGCGATGTGCACCGCTCGACGAGTTGTGCGGGGCCGGGCTATATCAACTCTGATCTATCCCTCAACAAGGATTTCCGCTTGACCGAGCGGGTGCATGCCGAGTTCCGTGCGGAAGCGCTGAATGCCTTCAATACACCTCAGTTCGCCACGCCTTCCTTGTCGATCGGTGCATACAGCGCAACGGCCTCAAGCACAAACTTCACCGCCTATAACTCGGGTGCGGGACAGATTACTGGAACGCTTGGTTTCCCGCGTCTCGTCCAGCTTGGTGCTCGACTCACCTTCTAACTTATCCATGCAAAGAAACGGCAGCCTGCGGGCTGCCGTTTCTTTTTCCACCTAGTAAGTGGTGTGGACTAGATCCTGTTGGAGATCTGTACCTGAGTAAGTTGTGGGCGAACCTTCGCGCGAGGTTCCCAGGTGGGATAGAGGAGTTCGGGCATGGGCTTGGACTGAAAGATTTTGCGCGTCTGACGAGCGATCCAACGAGCGGAAGATTTCGCTTTCTTGCGTCGTGCGCTGTCGGTGGAGATGCCGGTTCCTGCGTACATCTGGCGGTAGAGCTTGGAGAGCAGAACGAAGGCGACGCGCGCACGCAGGGTGGGTGTGCACGCAGAGCGCTCCCAGACGGATTTGAGATCGTAAAAGCGGTCCCATACGCCCTGCGTTCGTTCCTTGATCTCATCAGAACTCATAGACGGATGCGGCGTAAACATCTTTGGGCGAATGGCCGTGGGGATCAGCCAGTAGCGCGTGATGGGGATGCCTCCGACCATCTCAGGATTTTCCGCCTGCTCTTTTTCCCATCGGCCGAAATCGACGGTGCCTGGGAACGGCGTCATCATGACGAACTGGGCGAAGGTTACGCCCGCTTTGAGCGCCAGTTCGACGGTAGCTCCGAAGGTGCTTGGCTTGTCTGTCGGCAGGCCAAAGATGAAAGAGCCGAGGACGTGGACGCCGTGTTCGCGAAAGGTCTGGAGCTGCTGGACGAGGCGGTCGCCGGAGTAGTTGAAATCTTTGAAGACGGCTTTGAGGCCCTCGGGGGTGACGGCCTCTACGCCGACAAGCGCGCCTTTAATGTTGGCGCGACGCATGGCGTCGAGGTACTCGGTGTCTTCTGCGGACTCCATGGTGATCTGGGTGAAGAAGACCATGTCCTTGGGCAGCTTGGCGAGTTCGGCCATCAGAGAGAAGCGTTCCGCGCGTGTGGCGAGGAGCGATTCCAGCTTCTCCGCGTTGTTCTGTTCACGCGCGAGACGGAGGTCTGTGAGGGTGACAGGGTAGAAGTTGTCGTCCGCGAGTGCAATGAAGCGAAATCCGAGGCGACGGAGGTCGATGATCTCGTCGATGACTTTTTCGAAGGAACGCTGCCGCGGCTTTTGCCCATCGGTGCGCCAGACAGAGCAGAAGGAACAGTGCTTGGGACAGCCGCGGATGGTCTGGACGGAGGCCCACATATATTTGTCCGTCTGCATGAGGTCCCAGCGGGCGGCGAGGAAGTCGTCGCCTTCGATCTTGCCGCCGTCGTAGATCCGGCCCGCGCACCCGGCCTGGATGTCGCGGAGAACTTGTCCCCAGGCGATGTCGCCATCGCCCTTGACGACGACGTCCGCTGCGCCGTACTCAAAGGGCTCCTCGGGGAAGAGCGTGGCGTGAATGCCGCCGTAGACGACGGTGGCGCCTCGTTCGTGCGCGAGTCTGCCAACTTCGTAGCCGCGCAGGGCGTTTCCGGTGTGGACGCTGATGCCGACGATGTCTCCGGCATGAATGGTCTCGGGATCGAGCTGCTCAATCGACTCGTCTACGAGGGTAGGATCACCCATGGAACGGGGCGTGGCCGCGGCAAGGACAAAAAGCCATCGTGGCGTGATTACGGCTGTGCCAAATGAATTGTCGCTTGGATTTACGAGGTGCACGATCATGGCGCTCCCAGGATTCGGTGGCGCCCCCGGGCCTAAGGAAGCGGCGATCCCCAGAGGAGGTGAAGTGCGTGGTTGCGCCCAGCGAAAGATCGCTTCGCGCAAGGCTGTATGGAGCATACGCGTTCTGTTTCCTGTCAGGCATACTTCACGGCTCGGCTTACGAACTAATCTTTGTGAACTCAATCCGGTTTTCATAGGACAAAGGTTTTCCCCTCTTTCCTCTGTGGCATGATGGGAGAAACTTTCGCCAAATCCTTCCGACCGCCTGTCTACGCGGTGCTAACGGAATTTCTCTTCAAGAGGAGCTCGATTGAAGCTACTGCATGTGGGAAGGTACGTTTTAGTGGCTTCCGCTTTTTGTTCCGTGGCGATGCGCTCCCAGGCGCGTGCGCCGCAGCATCCGCTGGATGCGCTGACGACCGAGGAGTATTGGACTGCTCATGAGGTCCTGCAGAAGAGCGGACACCTTTCGGAGAAGACCTATGTGTCCACGCTGCTGCTGCATGAACCGTTGAAGAGTTCGGTACTTGCGTGGAAAGACGGCGATGCGATTCCACGCGAGGCGGATGTCGTTCTTGAAGCCGAGGGAAAGACCGTGGAGGCGCGTGTCGATCTGGCAGCGCGCAAACTCGAGTTCTGGAAGGTCATCGAGGGCGCGCAGGCTCCTTTTACGAACACCGAGATGGACGCTGTTGCGGACGTAGCAAAGAGAGACCCACGCGTTCTGGCGGGGCTGAAGGCGCGCGGAATTACCGACCTGAGCACCGTACATTGCCAACCCATTCCGCTGACCTTCCGTGTCTTTCCGGAGGAAGAGGGGCATCGCATCGGTTACGGAACGTGCACCGACGAGCGTGGTGCGTATCACTATTGGGGAAAAACGATTGAGAACCTCTACATCCTCGTCGATGTGACGGCTGAGAAGGTCTTGAGCGTTGTGGATCGTGGACCCATCCCGATGCCGACTGGAGATGCGAGTTTTGAGGAGGCGGAGGCGACGCCGCGCGAGGGCACGACTCCACTGCTCGTGACGCAGCCGATGGGGCCCGGCTACAAGATCAACAAAGGGGAGGTGTCGTGGCAGAACTGGCACTTCCGCTTCCGCCTGGATCCGCGCGTGGGCGCGGTGGTGAACCTGGCGAAGTTCCAGGACGGAGATCGGCTGCGGTCGGTGATGTATGAGGGATCGCTCTCCGAGATGTACGTTCCTTATATGGATAAGGATCCGGGATGGAGCTGGCGCGCGTTTCTGGATGCGGGAGAGTTTTTGCAGGGTGGGCTGATCAAGCCCCTGACGTCGGATGACTGCCCGGATCGGGCGCAGTACTTCAACGGATTGGTGCCTTCAGATAGCGGAAGTCCCATGCTGAAGCCGCGTCTGGCCTGCATGTTTGAGCGGACGCTGGATAACCCTTCCTGGCGGCACGGGGAGCCTGATCTCATCAGTGGTCGGCCCAGCCGCGAACTTGTTCTGCGGACGGCGGCGGTAGTGGGCAACTACGACTATGTGCTGGACTGGGTCTTCCAGCAGGACGGAACAATTCGCGTGGCGGTGGGTGCGACCGGCATCGTGGAGACGAAGGGTGTGAAGGAAGACCACGTCGAGCATGCCATGGAGGACGGTCCAGCGAAGCCCGAGTATGGAACGCTGGTCGCGCCGCACCTGCTGGCCGTGAACCACGACCACTACTTTTCGTATCGCCTGGATCTGGATGTGGACGGGCAGAGCAACAGCTTCATGATCGACCGTCTGGTTCCGCAGAAGGTCGAAGGCGCTGTGCGAAAGAGCATCTGGGCGGATGAGTCGTCGATGGCGCACACGGAGAGGGACGCGATTCTCGACCTCGATCCGAAGCGGCCGGGGATGTGGCACTTCATTAATCCCACGCAGCACGGTGCGATGGGCTATCCGACGGGTTACGAGATCATGCCCGGTGCGACGGGTGTGGCCTTCGCGGCGGCGGAAGATCCCGCGCAGCGCATGGGCCAGTTCGCGACACACCAGATCTGGGTGACTCCTTATATGCCGGAGGAGCGTTACGCGGGCGGAACCTATGTGACGAGCGGAAAGGGCATGGACGGTCTACCCGCGTGGACGGCGGCGAACCGCAAGATCGAGAACACCGATATCGTGGCCTGGTACACGCTCGGTTTCCATCACGTGGTGCGTCTGGAAGACTGGCCGGTGATGCCGACGATGTGGCATGACTTCCTGATCCGGCCGATGAACTTCTTCGACAGGAATCCGGTGTTGACACTGCCGCACCAGCCTTGAGATTGGCGGTGGGAAATGCCCTAAAAGCAGATCCCTCCGCTTCGCTACGGAAGGACAAATTGGGGGCGCTACGAAAGATAGTGTCTACTGCACCATCTCTCCATAGGCGAAGCGCGGCGGAAGGCGGCAACCGTTGCGTTCGATCATGGCGAGGGTGAGCGCCTGCGGAACGAGGATGGACGTGATGCCCTCCCAGGGCTCGGCGACGGCTCCGACTTTGATCGGGAGAAGCTGGTCGGTCCGCTCGTGATCCTCGCTTGAGATGAGAAGAACTTTGCCGCCGCGCTTGTTGCACTCCGCTGCGAGTTTGATCCCGAGATCCGCAGCACGACCGAGGGCGAAGATCATGGCGACGTGCGTGCCGTCAACGTCGAGATTCGGGCCGTGGCGGAAGCCTGCACCCGTATGCGGCGCTGCGCGGAAGCCGCTCATCTCGCGGATGGTGAGCGCTCCCATGATGGCTCCTCCGTAGGCCGCGCCGCGACCGATGAGTTCGATGTTGGCTGCGCCGCGCGTGAAGGCTTCGAGCTCGTCCCGCATGGAGAAGATGGGATCGAGATGGTTCGTGAAGACGTCGATGGCATGTTCTGCGTCTTCCTGCCAGGGACGCTTGAGGATTTCAGACGCGAGGATGATCGTGGCGGCGGTGGAGTTGGTGTAGGTCTTCGTGGCGTTGCCATACTCCGGTCCAGCGAGGATAGGGAGCTTATTCTCGGCGAGACCCCAGCAGGTGCTGGCGGAGTTGTTGCAGAGCAGGGCCGCTGGCTGTTTCGTGTCGCGCTTGATAAGTTCGACGAGCTCTGCGCTCTCTCCCGAGGTCGTGAGCAGCACGGAGAGCGCGGCTTCATCCCATACGGGCTTGCCGTAGTGCAGCCACTCTCCAGCGTCGAGGCTGAAGGCTGAGCGACCATTGGATTGCAGATGGATGGAGCCGCTGATGGACGAGCAGAGCGAGCCGCCCATGCCGATCCAGAGTACTGGACTCGAGGTGTTTGCCGCTTCGCTTATCTTTTTGAGCTGCGCTTGAATCGCCGCATTGTTGGAATAGGCCTGAAGAAGATCCCGCAGTCTTGACGGCTGTTCACGACACTCATGCTCGAGGATCTGCGTACCGTTGTAGGAGAGGAGTTCCTTCGACGGCTCGATGCCGTTAATCCAACGCGGTGCGGGTTTATTCTCACTCATCGATTTCTTTCCTGCTCTAGGCCAAATGACTCGCGGTGGGCGCGACGTTCAAAGGCTATCATTCGAACGAATACCAACCGAGGTGTTTCCTTGTCCAGCCCGCATGTGACGGCGAAGCCGCGTGTAAACCGCGGATTCTTGTGGAGAGTTTCTCTGATCGCCGGTCTGGGCGGGATCTTGTACGGGTTCGACGTCGGCATCATTGCGGCTGCGCTCGTCTTTGTGCGCAGCACCTTTGCTTTATCCACGCAGATGCAGGAGCTGGTTGTCAGCGTGGTGCCGATGGGCACAATGGCGGGAGCGATTCTGGGTGGCATCGTGTCGGACAGGCTGGGACGCCGGTCTACGCTGCTTTGGTCCGGAGCGATCTTTATCTTCGGATCTATTCTGGCTCCGCTCTCGCCCAATGTTGCGACGTTGATTGTGGCTCGTCTGCTGCTGGGCGTTGCGATCGGTTTTACTTCGGTGACCGCGCCCGTATATGTCTCCGAGCTTGCGCCTCCGCAGTCGCGCGGAACGTTGATCGGGTTTTATCAGTTTGCCCTGACGCTTGGGATTGTGCTGGCAAATGTGGTGGGCTACTGGCTGGCAGGGCAGCACGCGTGGAGGCTGATGTTCGGTCTGGGCGCTCTGCCTGCGGTGGTGTTCTTCTTTCTGGTGCTGACAGTGCCGGAGAGTCCGCGCTGGCTCTACGCGCAGGATCGTGTGGCGGAGGCAGAGAAAGTTCTTCTCTCGTATACCGATGAGGTCGGAGCGAAAGAGTTGCTGGCGGACATCGAAGTCGCGTCGAGAACCAAGGTGGACCGGCGGTGGAGCGTGCTTTGGACGCCTGCGGTGCGGCGTGGCCTTGTGATTGCAGTGGGCTTTGTGGTGCTGCAGCAGTTCACCGGGATCAACGCGGTGATCTACTACGGCCCGCAGATCTTCGCTCTGGCTGGGATTACCTCGAATGAGAATGCGATCTTCGCAGCGCTGCTGGTGAGTGTGATGAATATGCTGGCGACCATCATCGCATTGTTCCTGGTCGATCGGCTGGGGCGCAAGCCGCTGCTCTACGCTGGCCTGAGCGGAATGATGGCGTCTCTGTTTGTGCTGGCCTATTCGTTTCAGCACGCCGCGGCGCTGGGGCACACGATGGGTCTGGTGGCGACGGCGTGCCTGGTGGTTTACATTACGTGCTGCGCGGCGAGCATGGGGCCGATTGCCTGGATCCTGGTCTCCGAGGTATTTCCTCTGCGCGTGCGCGGGCGTGGAGCTGCTGCCGCAACGCTGGGGTATGGGATTTCCAATACTGTTGTGTCTCTGACTTTTCTTTCTGTCTTGCAAAGGGTAGGTACGGCGATGACGTTTGCGATGTTCGGTGTGTGTTGTCTTGTGACGCTGGCGTTTGTCCGTTGGGTGGTGCCGGAGACGAAAGGGATGGAGCTGGAGAGCATCAGCGCAGCGCCCGCGGAGATGCTTTCGTGACGAAAGGCTACGTTGCTGCTGTAGATATTGGTGGAACGAATCTTCGTGTAGCTCTGGCAGACCTTTCGGGCAAGGTGATTGCGCGATGGTCTGCTTCCACGGAAGGCATCCGTGACGCCGCTGTCGTGGTGGAGATGACGCGCGGTGGTGTGGAAGAGATGATGCGGCAACACTCGCTGGAAAAGAGCGCTCTGTGTGCCGTGGCGGCGGGTGCGCCGGGTGTGACGAACGTGGCAGACGGCGTGGTGATTGCGACCTCGTACCTGATGGGATGGCGCAATGTCCCCCTCCGCGCCATGCTGGAGGAGGCGTTAGGCGTTCCGGCTACCGTGGATAACGATGTGAATGCCGCCGCGCTCGGAGAAGGCTGGGCCGGAGAGGCGAAGGGCATACGCGACTTTGTCTTTGTCGCGATCGGAACGGGGGTCGGCGCGGGCATCGTGCTGAACGGGAAGCTGTTCCAGGGAATGGGTTGGACGGCGGGAGAGATTGGTTACATGCTCGTTCCGGGGACGCCGGAAGAGCCCGTGGAGCGGGGAAAGCCCGGAGCCCTGGAGGGCCTTGTGGGTGGCGAGGGCATCCGGGACTACTGGCAGAGCGCATGGCGGGCGAAGAAGACGGGCCTTCCGCGGATGCTGCACGCAACGGAGATCTTCGACGCGGCGATGCAGGGAGACGTGCTCGCGGAGGCGGTACTGCACCGGTCTGCAAAGACGCTGGCTTATGCCATCTACAACATGGCACTGGTCATTAACTGTCCGCTGTTTGTGCTGGGGGGCGGCGTGGGTATGCATCCTGCTCTGGTGGACGAGACGCGAAGGATCCTTTACGAGCGCGGCGCACGGATTCGGCCCGAGATCGTTTCCAGCACGCTGGGGGCGGACGCGCAGCTCATGGGGGCTGTGCGGTTGGCTCTGGATCTGGTGACCATGGAGTAGGCAGCACCAAGTAGGCGGAATTTCACACGCTCTTTGCAATGACGCAGAAGACGTATGTTGCGACTTTGTGGAAGGGGTGAATATTTTCTACAGGAACTGATGCGAGCGACAAACGTGTCCGTCGGTCGTTCAGGCTAAGTGTTCTGTTGCAAAGCCTGGGGATGGAAGAGAAAAGTTATCCTGTGGTGCATGGACTGTTCTGCAAAATGCACAGGAACAGGAATACTGGTTTTGCAGACCAGCGCGTTAGGATGTGACGGGAAACTTTCGCGATGCGTCCCGCCCGTTCTATGGGGGATTAAAGAGGATGTCGGCCGTACATTGATCCTGAGGACGGCCTAATTCTGATAAGTTGAAGCCTGAGATTCAGGTAGATAGGAGACATTTTGAAGAAAGCACTGATCACAGGTGTGACGGGACAAGACGGAGCTTACCTGGCAGAGTTTCTGCTGCGCAAAGGGTATGAGGTCCACGGCATCAAGCGCCGCTCGTCTTTATTCAATACCGCACGCATCGACCATCTCTATGAAGATCCTCATTACTCCGAAAATCGGTTCTTTCTTCATCATGGCGATCTGACGGATTCGTCGAGCTTGCTCCATATCGTGGAGAAGACCCGCCCGGATGAGATCTATAACCTCGCCGCACAGAGCCATGTGCAGGTGTCCTTTGAGGAGCCGGAGTACACGGCAAACTCTGACGCCATCGGCGTTCTGCGCCTTCTGGAGGCAATTCGCACCCTGGGCCTCGTGGATAAGACACGGTTTTATCAGGCTTCCACATCGGAGCTTTACGGCCTGGTGCGCGAGACGCCGCAAACCGAGAAGACGCCTTTCTATCCTCGTTCGCCCTATGGCGTCGCGAAGATGTATGGCTACTGGATTACGGTGAACTACCGCGAGTCATACGGAATTCACGCTTCCAATGGAATTTTGTTCAACCACGAGTCCCCGATTCGTGGCGAAACGTTTGTAACCCGCAAGATCACGCGCGGCCTGGCCCGTATCAAGCTGGGAACGGAAAAGCAGCTCTTCCTGGGTAACCTGGATGCGAAGCGCGATTGGGGCCATGCCCGCGACTACGTTGAGATGCAGTGGCTGATGCTGCAGCAGGATACCCCGGATGATTACGTGATCGCGACCGGTGTGCAGTATTCCGTGCGCGAGTTTGTCGAGCGCAGCGCGGCTCTTCTGGGCATGCACCTGACCTGGAAGGGTGAGGGCGTGGATGAGACGGGTACGGATCAGAATGGAAATGTCATCGTCTCGGTCGATCCTCGCTACTTCCGTCCTGCTGAGGTGGAGTCGCTGCTAGGCGACGCCACGAAGGCGCGTGAGAAGCTAGGATGGACGCCGCAAACCTCTTTCGACGATCTTGTGCGAGAGATGGTGGAGTCGGACTTCAAGATCGCCGAGGGTGAGAAGCACCTTCGCGAGCGTCCGGAAGTGGGCCTGGGGAACTAAGCATGATGATGCAGTCCGATAGTCGTATTTTTGTGGCCGGGCATCGTGGTCTGGTGGGGTCCTCGCTGGTGCGAGGACTCCAGCGGAAGGGGTTTACGAACCTTCTGACCCAGACGCACGCGCAACTCGACCTCTCTGACCGAGAGGCCGTGGCGAAGTACTTCCAGGAAACGAAACCGGAGTATGTTTTTCTGGCGGCGGCGAAGGTGGGCGGCATTCTGGCAAACGACACGCTGCCTGCCGACTTTATCCGCGACAATCTCGATATTCAGAACAGCGTCATTGAGGCCAGCTACCAGGCAGGCGTAAAGCGCTTGCTCTTCCTCGGGTCGAGCTGTATTTATCCGAAGGCCTGTCCCCAGCCTATCCGCGAGGAATATCTGCTGACCGGACCTCTGGAGCCGACCAACCGCGCGTATGCGCTGGCCAAGATTGCGGGCATTGAGATGTGCTGGGCCTACAACCGCCAGTACGGAACGAAGTATCTGGCGGCGATGCCGTCGAACCTCTACGGTCCGGGCGATAACTTCGACCTGCAGTCGTCGCACGTTCTGCCCGCTCTGATTCGCAAGGCGCACGCGGCAAAGAAGAGCGGAAGCGAGTTCGTCGTCTGGGGCAGCGGAAAGCCCGAACGCGAGCTACTTTACTCGGATGACCTGGCGGACGCCTGCCTCTACCTCATGAGCTCTGAAGATGCTCTCTTCGATACGCTCCTCAAGAACGATGAACCGCCTCTCATTAACATCGGTGCTGGTTCGGACGTTACTATCCGTGAACTGGCGGATCTTGTGGCCAAGGTGGTGGGCTTTGAGGGCGAGATGACCTTCGATGCTTCGAAGCCGGACGGCACACCCAAGAAGCTCATGGACAGTACGCGCATGCGTGGGCTGGGCTGGGTTCCAAAGGTTGGGCTGGAAGATGGAATCCGTTCGGTCTACGAAATGGTAAAGAACGAACTCGACTAAAGGTTCGCGAACGCGTCTGATACTCAAGCAGGGTTGGGGATGATACCGTCATCTCGAGCCTTTTTTGAACGGAGCCGAGCGACGAATGACGAACCCGATGAAGGCGCGCCTGAGCGCGATGATGTTTCTGGAGTACTTTGTCTGGGGTTCCTGGTATGTCACGCTCGCGACGTGGCTGACGAGCTCGCTCCACTTTACCGGGCAGCAGATCGGTCTTGCCGCAGGAACAACGGCGGTCGGAGCCATGATCGCACCGTTCTTCATGGGACTGGTGGCGGACAAGGTGTTCGCGACGGAGCGGCTGCTTTCGTGCCTGCATCTCCTGGGCGCGGTGTTGCTCTTCGTCGGGTCACAGCAGGTCAGTTTCTCGCACCTGTATGTCGTGGTGCTTCTGTATTGTCTCTGCTTCATGCCGACGCTGGCCCTGACAAATTCGCTGGCCTTCCGCCAGATGAGCGACCCGACGACCGAGTTTGGAGCGATTCGCGTACTCGGTACGGCAGGCTGGATCGTGGCGGGTCTGCTGGTCGGATCGCTCGGATTGGAGAGCACCGAGCGGCCCATGCAACTGGCGGCAGCGGCGTCCGTGCTAATGGCGGTTTACTGCTTGACCCTTCCTCATACGCCACCGCTCGCGCGGGGCACTGGCTTCTCCGTGGAGAGTGTCTTTCCGCGTGAGGCGATCGGTCTGCTGAAAGAGCGATCGATGGCGGTCTTTGCGCTCACGTCCTTTTTCATCTGCATCCCGCTCCAGTTCTATTACGCTTTCACCAACCTGTTCCTGAATGAAGCCGGTGTGCAGAACGCCGCCGGCAAGATGACGGGCGGGCAGGTGTCGGAGCTGCTCTGCATGGTGCTTCTGCCCTGGTTCTTCCGTCGCCTGGGCGTGAAATACATGCTGGCCGCCGGGATCTCGGCGTGGGCGTTGCGGTATGTCTTCTTCGCCCTGGGCGGCGTGGATCGCATGCCTCTGCTCTGGCTTGGAATTATTCTGCACGGCATCTGCTACGACTTCTTCTTTGTGACGGGGCAGATCTATATCGACCGCAAGTCGTCGCTGGCGTTGCGTGCGGCGGCACAGGGTCTGATCACGTTCATC
>Ga0247783_1000460_pt1 | contig 12641 bp, 7 predicted proteins | sample UWRJL064202C5_FD_179911 | JGI IMG/M metagenome (GOLD analysis project Ga0247783, IMG submission 179911) | Plant litter microbial communities from Arlington Agricultural Research Station in Wisconsin, United States - UWRJ-L064-202C-5 | ecosystem: Environmental > Terrestrial > Plant litter >...
GCTGGATTTGGCTGCGCCTACCAAGGCGCTGAGCATCACCCATGCGCCGCTACGCGTGCTCAACGCCGGCCCGATGATCACCGCGCCCGCGGGCTATCCCACGAATGCCTGGGGCAGAGACGGCTACGGTCTAGCCGTTTCGGACCCCGCTGCCGGCGTCGCCGCGGTGGAGACGCTGTTCAAGGCCGGAGTCCAGGCGATCAAGGTTCCGCTCACGGCCGCGCCCACGCTGGATGACGCGACCGTCAAGGCAGTCGTCAAAGCAGCGCACGCGCACCAGCTCAAGGTGTACACGCACGCCCTCGAGGACGCGAGCGCGGCACGCGCTGCGGCCGATGGCGTCGATGTCTTGGCGCACACGCCCACCGAGGCACTCAGCGAGAGCACGCTCGAAGCCTGGAAGACGCGCACGGTCATCAGTACCTTGAGCGCGTTCGGCGGCGGCAACCCCGCACTGAACAACCTACGCGCACTGCGCGAACGCGGCGCCCGCGTGTTGTACGGCACCGACTTCGGCAACACGCGCGAGACCACCATCCAGAGCCTGGAAATCACACAGCTGATGGCTGCGGGCATGGACGGCGCGAGCATCGTCAGGGCGGGTACCAGCGTGCCAGCCGAGTTCTTGGGGCTCACTGATTTGGGATCTTTGGAGGTCGGTAAGCGGGCAAGCTTCCTGGTGCTCGCCGCAGACCCGATCGTCGATCCGCACACGCTGTCGGAGCCGGTCGCGGTTTACGTCGACGGCACGCTGGTGAGCGCGGGCCTGTAGCGCTCAGGGCCTTCGAATGGCTAACCGAGCCGACGGACGCGCGCAGCCACTTCGTCCTGGAAGCGGATGATGAGCTCGGCGACATGCGCGCTTGGGTCACCTGCGTGCATCAAAGGCGTGAGATCCATACCCCAGCTCAGCGCGGAGTGACGGTCAGTCCCGTGGCTTTCGGAGTAGGTCGCATGCGCGCGGCGGCGCCCGGCGGTGGCTAAGTCGTAACGCTTGCCGCCGGCGATTTGCGAATCGAACACGCCCAAGAGCGCGCTCTGCAAGTGCTCACGGCGATCGAGCGGTAGCGGCAGCTTGTCTGCCTCGGGCAGCCAATCCAGATCGCGCCACACCTCGCCGCCGATCAGACGGCGAGGGCGTGCCGCGGGCTCGAGCGCGCGGCACGCGGCGATCACGCGCAAGGCGACGGCCACGTGCGTGTCGTGGGTGTCCGCCAAATTGTGGGTATAAACGACCTCCGGCGCGGTCACGCGTAGGATCTCGATCAGATCCGCGAGCACGTCGGCGTGGGCCGCGTTTTTGACGGCAGAGCTCGGGTGCTCGAGCAAGAATTGCGCGGCGTATTCGCCGACGTAGGCGGCCTTCTTCTGCTCGGCGCGGCGCACGGCCTTCATTTGTTCGTCCGTGTACGCCTGATATTCGAAGTCGCGAGCGCTGCCCGCGCCGTCGCTGACCACCACACCCGTGAACCAGCGCTCGTCACTCGCGAAGCATTGCAAGATGCCGTGCGCCGCCATGATCTCCAGGTCGTCAGCGTGAGCGCCAATCCCGAGGTGAGTCGTGCGCGGCAAGGCGACACCCAGCGGCGACTGATCGGGAACGAAGATCTGCGCGCGGTCTTGGCTGAGCTTCATGCTGGTCTCGGCGGGCATTGTCGCGCGGGAGACTCCGTGCAGCAATCGATTGTCCCAGCGCGTTTACTTCGCGCGGCCGGACGCGTACAAATGGCTGCATGCGCTTTGCTCGGTAAGCCGGTGAGCGCTGGCCATCGTCCGCCTGGAAACGCGCTGATCGCCGCTTCGCCTACTTGCGGCCGAGCTTGGCCAGTTCGGCCGCCATTTCATCACCCGTCTGCAAAACCCGCAGATTGGCGATGAATTGATACTTGGCGATACGCGTGTCGACCAGTGCGCCTTCCAGCGTGCCCTTGGACTCACTGTCCGCCGGCGCCGCGACCGCGCGCGCTTCGGGCGAAATTTGCACGGTCGCCGCGCTTTCAGCGGCCGAATGCGCGCCCGCCAGACGGGTCACCGCCGCCGCCGAGCGCTCGAAGCGCCCGGAAGCTTGGTTCAACCCCGCAATCGCGGACTCGAAAATCGGCCTAACCATTCACTGACAGAAGAACGGATCGGCCGCGGCGAGCTTGAGCAAAAATTAAGAGGGCATAGGCGAAGACCGCACACATCGACTCCTTCGCCGCATTGTTGCCTAGGGCGTCATCACGCGAACCCACGTTCCAATTTTTCATGACGAGCGGGTAATCACCGTCCAAGGCAAGACATCCGTTTCGTGCACGCCTGGCCAGAGCTCCATTGAGATCCCGCTCAGCGAAAATCCGACCGCGGTGACACAGCTCGCATGTAAGACGCAGCCCGATCCGCCGGGTTATGTGCCATGTAACGACCAGACCCGACCCACTCCGTAACCGGCCGCGCTGGCGAGCCTGTCGGATTGTCCGGTTTCTGGTTGATGGTCACGAAACACGACGAGGCGCACCCAGCCTTCGGCGGCAGAGTGCGCTGGCCCGAGCGAGAGAGTGACCGCTTTGAGCTCTCTCGCTCGTCAGTGACGCCGAAGGCTTTGCCGAAGCGCGACGCGCCCCGTGACCATCAAACCAAGATCTCGAGCGCGCGAACGACGTTAAACCCAGCGCTCAGCGAGCGGGGCTGAGAATGAGCGCGCCGAGTGGCGGAATCCGCAGCTGGATCGAGTACGGGCGGCCGTGGAGCGGCGTGGCGTCGGCTTCGACCACGGTCGTGGTTTGGAACTCACTGCCGCCGAAGCGGAGATCGTCGCTCGATAGCCGCTCGACGTAACGGCCTGCGATCGGTACGCCGATGCGGTAGTCGTCACGCGGCACGGGCGTGAAGTTCAGCACCACGATCACGAAATCCCCCCCATCGCGGCGGAGGTAGCTGAGGATGGTGTTGTCCTTGTCGTTGCACTCGATCCACTCGAAGCTCTCGGGCCCCGGATCGCCGCGCCACAGCGCGTTCGACTCTTTGTACAGCTTGCCGAGCTCGGCGATGTACTCCTGCAGGCCCTTGCGCTGCGGGTGTTCGGCGATGTGCCAATCCAAGCTGGTCTCGACGTTCCACTCGTTGTGCTGAGCGAACTCCGTACCCATGAACATCAGCTGCTTGCCTGGGCGAGTGAACTGGTAGGCCAAGAGCAAGCGCACGTTCGCCAGCTTTTGCCAGAAATCACCGGGCATTTTCTCGATCAACGAGCCTTTGCCGTGCACCACTTCGTCGTGGGAAATGGAGTTGATGAAGCGCTCGGTGTACTCGTAGAGCATCGAGAACGTGAGCTGATCGAGGTGGTATTTGCGGTGGATGGGCTCCTTCGTGAAGAAGCCGAGCGTGTCGTGCATCCAGCCCATGTTCCACTTGAAGTCGAAGCCCAGACCGCCCTCGGACGGCGGCTTGGAGACGCCGCCCCAGGCGGTCGACTCTTCAGCCACCGTGAACGCACCCGGACACTCTTCGTGAATGACGGCGTTCACGCTGCGCAGGAACTCGATGGCCTCGATGTTCTCGCGGCCGCCGTACGGGTTCGGCAGCCAGTCGCCCTCTTTGCGGCTGTAATCCAGGTACAGCATGGAGGCCACGGCATCCACGCGCAGGCCATCGACGTGGAACTCTTGCAGCCAATACAAGGCGTTTGCCGTGAGGAAGTTGCGCACTTCGCTGCGGCCGAAGTTGAAAATCAGCGTGCCCCAGTCTGGGTGCTCGCCGCGTCGGGCATCTTCGTGCTCGTACAGCGCGCTGCCGTCGAAGCGACGCAGCGAAAAGTCGTCCTTCGGAAAGTGCGCGGGCACCCAGTCAATCAGGACGCCGATGCCCTGCTGATGGCAGTAGTCGACGAACCAACGGAAGTCATCGGGCGAGCCGTAGCGGGAGGTCGGCGCGAAGTAGCCCGTCACTTGGTAGCCCCAGGAGGGATAGAACGCGTGCTCGGCGACCGGCATCAGCTCCAGATGGGTGAAGCCGAGGCGCTTGGCGTGCTCGCACAAGCGCACCGCGAGCTCCTTGTAAGTGAGCCAACGGTTGCCCTCTTCCGGGACGCGCGCCCAAGAGCCGGGATGCACTTCGTAGATGTTGAGCGGCTCGCGCGCGATGTCGCTCTTGGCGCGGGCCTTGAGCCACGCTTCATCGCGCCAGGTGTAGTTCGAGCGAGCCACGCGCGAGGCCGTGAGCGGCGGCGCCTCCATCTCGTTCGCCCAAGGATCGGTCTTGATTCGCAGCAAGCCCTCCTTGGTTTTGAGTTCGTATTTGTAGAGCGTGCCCACGCCGATGCCAGGCACGAACAGTTCCCAAACGCCGGTCGGACCGAGCGAGCGCATCGGCAAGAGCCGACCGTCCCAGTTGTTGAACTCACCGACGACGCTCACGCGTTGCGCGTTCGGTGCCCAAACCGCGAACGCAGTTCCGGCCACGCCGTCTTGCGTTCGCAAGTGTGAGCCGAGCACCGTCCACAGCTTGCGATGTGTCCCCTCACCGATGAGGTGCAAATCCAGATCGCCCAGGCTGGGCAAGAAGCGATACGGATCTTCACGCTCCCAGGTCGAGCCGTTGCCGAAGCCAAAACGAAGCTTGTAAGGCAAGGGCAGCTTGGCGTCTGCCAAGAACACGGCGAACACACCGCCACCCAGCGCGAGCATCGGTCGTGCTTCCACGCCCAGCAGCAAAGTGCAGGCGATGGCATCCGGGTGGAAGGCGCGCACCACCACGCCGCTCTGGTCCGCGAACACCGTCGGGTGCGCACCGAGCACGCTGTGCGGACTGTACGTGGCGTCGTCGCGGAGGGCCTTGAGCAACAACGGATCCCCCATCAAGGCGGCGGCCGAAGGATCGGAGGCAGAAGGCGGCAGGGTAGGGAAGTTCATCAGGCTACCACGTAGCAAAGCAGTACCAGTGAGTGGGGCGCAACATTGATACCACCACCCTTCGGAACACGGTGGGTTTGTTGGGCGGTGTTGATGACTTCTTGCCAGTGACCGCTCACCGAGGCCTGCCCCGGAACCGGCGGCATCGTGAATTGGCGCGCGCGATTGCTGGCGTTCAAGAGCAGCAGCAACGTCTGACCGCGGTTCGGGCGGCCACGCTCGTCGACGTCGTCCGAGGCGTCTCCGGGGATCAACATACCGAGCAGGTGATTGCGTCCGTTGCCCCAGTCGTCGATCGACATTTCGGTCCCGTCGGAACGCAGCCAAGTGACGTCTTTGAAGCCTTTGTCACTGACTGGATCGCCGGCAAAGAAGCGGTGGCGCCGGAAAACGGGGTTCGACTTGGTGATGCGCAGAACTTCACGGGTGAAATTCAGCAAGTCGAGCGCGCGCTCATCCAAGTCCCAGTTGATCCAGGTCAAATAGTTGTCTTGGCAGTACGCGTTATTGTTGCCATTTTGCGTACGGCCAAATTCGTCACCGTGCGAAATCATCGGCACGCCCTGCGAGAACGCGAGCGTCGCCAGCATGTTCTTCTTCATGCGGTCACGCAGCCGGATGACCTGCTGGGCTTTGGTCTCACCTTCGGCGCCCCAATTGCGACTCCAGTTGTCGTTGGCGCCGTCGCGATTGTCCTCGGCGTTGGCTTCGTTGTGCTTCTGTTCGTAGCTCACCAAATCATGGAGTGAGTAGCCGTCGTGACAGGTGACGAAGTTGATGCTCGCGTACGGCCCGCGATCGCTGCCTTGAAAGATGTCGCTCGAGCCAGACAGGCGAGAGGCGAGCTCGGGCACTTGGCCTTCGTCACCGCGCCAAAAGCGCCGAATGCAGTCGCGATAACGGCCATTCCACTCCGCCCAACCAGGCGGGAATGCGCCCAAGCGATAGCCGCCAGGGCCGACGTCCCAAGGCTCGGCGATCAGCTTCACTTTGCTGAGCGTCGGATCTTGCTGGACCATCGCCAAGAAGCGCGAGAAACCGTCGAACTCGAACGGGTCGCGCGCCAGCGTCGGAGCGAGATCGAAGCGAAAGCCATCGACGTGCATGTCGGCCACCCAGTAGCGCAAGCTGTCCAAGATCAGCTGCAGCGAACGCGGGTGCAGGACGTTGATGCTGTTGCCGCAGCCCGTGAAGTCCACATGGTGGCGGGCTTCATGCGGGCTCAAGCGGTAGTACGCGGGGTTGTCGAAGCCGCGGAACGAGACGGTGGGGCCGAGCTGGTTGCCCTCACCCGTGTGGTTGTAGACGACGTCGAGGATGACTTCGATTCCGGCGCGGTGGAACGCCTTCACCATGGTCTTGAACTCGAGCACTTGCTCGCCCATGAAGCCGGTCGCAAACGCCGGATCTGGCGCGAAAAAGCCGATCGTGTTGTAGCCCCAATAGTTCGACAGGCCGAGCTCCTGCAGCCGGCGCTCGCTCATGGCTTGGTGAATCGGCAAGAGCTCGACCGCGGTCACGCCTAGCGACCGCAAGTGATCCAGGATCGGATCGGAGACCATGCCCAGGTACGTGCCACGCAGGTTGCCGGCGATCCCCGGGTGCAACTTGGTCATGGCCTTCACGTGGCACTCGTAGATCAGGGTGCGGCTCCAGGGGATGTTCGGCGGGCGATCATCACCCCAAGAGAACGCGGTCTCGATCACCAGGCTCTTGGGCACGACGGCTGCGCTGTCGCGTTCGTCGAAGCTCAGGTCGACGTTGGGATCGCCGATCGTGTAACCGAACACCTCGTCCGGCGCGTTGACCTTGCCCGCGATGGCTTTCGCGTACGGGTCGATCAAGAGCTTGTTGGCGTTGAAGCGACGGCCTTGCTCGGGGGCGTACGGGCCGTGCACGCGGTAGCCGTACAGTTGCCCGGGCCGCGCGTCCGGCAAATACACGTGCCAAATGCGATTCGTGCGTTGAGTCAGCGGGATGCGTATCGATTCCCGGCTGGCCCCCGCGGAGTCGAACAAGCATAGCTCGACGCCCGTACCCTCGCCGGAAAAGACGGCGAAGTTGACGCCTTCACCGTCCCACGTGGCACCCAATGGGTGTGGAGAGCCTGGCCTTGTACGCATGGTTTTACGCTGCTCCGTCAGACGAGTCTCGAGACCTTGAATACGTGTCCGACGCGCTCGGCCGGATCGAGGCGGACGTAGTTGCGCGCGCCCCGCCAGACGTAGCGCGCCCCAGTCAGCAAGTCGGACATCTCGTACGCTTCATCCGGCGCGATACCGAGCTCGCCGATCGGGACCTCGACATTCGTCTCGTGCATGGCGTGGGGATCGAGATTGACGATCACGATTAGATCGTTCCCCGGCGCGGACTTCTTGTAGGCCAGGATGCTGTCGTAGTCCGTTTTTAGGAAGCTCAAATTCGTCAGCTCGTGTAGGGCCGGCTGCTCACGTCGGATGCGATTGAGCTTGGAGATATCCTGCTTGATGTTTCCGGGAGCGTTCCAATCACGCACTCGCATCTCGTATTTTTCCGAGTCGAGGTATTCTTCGCTGCCGTGGTGGACGGCCCGGTTTTCACACAGTTCGTAACCGCTGTAGATGCCGTAGGTGGGGGAGAGGGTCGCCGCGAGCAACAGCCGCAGGCGAAATGCCGGCCGCCCGCCCGTTTGCAGGAATTCGTGCAAAATATCGGGCGTATTGGCGAAGAAGTTGGGCCGGTAGTAGTCGGCCATCCCGCTGTGGGCGAGCTCGTTCAGGTAGTCCCGCAGCTCCCAAGCCGTATTTTTCCAGGTGAAGTAGGTGTAGCTCTGGGTGAAACCGAGCTTGCCCAGGCTCTTCATCCGCTTCGGCCGGGTGAACGATTCGGACAGGAAAATCGTCTCCGGATGGACGGCCTGTACGTCGCGGATCAGCCACTCCCAAAACGAGAGCGGCTTGGTGTGGGGATTGTCGACACGGAAGATTTTCACGCCGCGGGAGATCCAGAACAGCACCGCGTCGCGACACGCTTGCCAAAGTCCCTGGCGGTCCTTGCACCAGAAGTTGATCGGATAGATGTCCTCGTACTTCTTGGGCGGATTCTCGGCATAGCGGATACTCCCGTCCGGCCGCACGAAGAACCAGTCCGGGTGCTCCTTCACCCATGGGTGATCGGGCGAGCACTGCAGCGCGAAGTCGAGCGCGATCTCCAAACCGAAGTCGCGCGCGGAGGCGACTAGTACCTCGAAATCGGCCAATGTGCCGAGCGCGGGGTGAACAGAGGTGTGACCGCCTTCATGGGAGCCGATCGCCCAGGGGCTGCCGAGGTCCCCCGGTTTGCAGCTGGGGTTGTTGTTCGGCCCTTTGCGATGCGTCACGCCAATCGGGTGGATGGGCGGAAGGTAGATGACGTCGAAGCCCAGCGCGGCAATCTCTGGCAGGCGCCGGGTGGTGTCGGCGAACGTGCCGTGTTTCTGGGGGTCGGTACCCTGGGAGCGCGGAAACAGCTCGTACCAGGCGGCAAACACGGCTTCCGAGCGGTCGACATAGATCTCGAGCGGCCGCTCCAAGCGCGAGGCCTCGTCCGCGAACAACGGCGCTCGCACCAACTCGGCCACGTCTTCCGCAAAGGCGACCTTCAAGCGTTCGTCGAGCGAGAGCGTCGCGTTGGCCAGGCGCTTGGCGGCGTCCGCGATCAGAACTTTGGCGGCGCCGGTCAGCATCGAAGACATGCGCGCGAGGATGCTCGCGCCCTCCAGCAGCTCTGGTCGCACGTCTTGGCCGGCGTTCAAGCGCTTGCCGAGATCGGAGCGCCAGGTGCCGAAGCGATCGGGCCATGCCTCGATGTCATACTGCCAAAGTCCGATCTGATCGGCCTTGAACGAGCCGTGCCAACGATCCGGATCGAAGCGGTAGTTGAAGGGTGCGACGTGTGACGACGCTTCACCGGGCCTTCGGTAGAGCAAGCGGGCCGCGATCAGATCGTGGCCGTCTTTGAAAATATCCGCGCTTACCTCGATCAAGTTGCCGATCACCCGCTTGATTGGATATCGGCCCCCATCGAGCTTGGGAGTGACGTTTTCGATGACGAGTTGCGGTGCGCTGGCGATGGTAAGGGGCATCTTGCGGCCTCGGGTTTTAGCTTAGTTTGGTGTCCTACTGGAGGCTTTTAACCGGGCAGGATCTGGCGCGCGCGGGCTTGCTTAGGGGACTTATGGAGCGCACTCTGAAGAATGCAGACTCGCGAGCAGTCGGGGCCGTTTCCACACACGCTCCTACTAGGGAATTTTTACGGCGGGAGCCCACGGCCGAGCAGCGGCGAGCTATTCGAGCGCCGAAATCCTGCGGATTCGCGGGATTTGGTCAGCCTGGCACCGCACAGCTCGGTCGAAGAGGTACGCGCGGCCTGCGCCGCGGCGCGTGACGCCGCGAGAGGCTGGGCGCAGACGCCAGCGCCGCAGCGCGCCGAGGTGCTGGGGCGGCTCGTTTTTCTGCTCACACAAGACAAGGAATCACTCGCGCGTTTCGTCTCGCGCGAGATTGGCAAACCGCTCCGCGAAGCGCGCGGCAGCGTGCAAGAAGCGATCGATACGGCAGTGTTCTTCCAGAGCGAAGGCCGACGCTTGTACGGACAGACGGTCCCGAGTGAGCTGCCCGACAAGGAGCTGTTCACTTACCGCCGCCCGCTGGGCGTCGTGGGCGTGATCACCGCCGGCAACTTTCCACTGGCCGTGCCTTCCTGGAAGATCATTCCCGCGCTGCTCTGCGGCAATGCCGTGGTCTGGAAACCGTCGGACGACGCGCCTGGGACTGCCGCCTTGTTTTTCAGAGCTTTTCAGCGTGCCGGGCTGCCGCCGGGCGTGCTCAGCATCGTGCACGGCGGGGGCAAGGATGCAGCCGGCCAATTCTTGGTCGACCAGGTGGACGAGGGCACCGTGAACAAGATCTCGTTCACCGGCTCGACCACGGTGGGTCGGCGGATCGGCGAGATCTGCGGGCGCAATTTGCAGCTGCCTTCGCTGGAGCTGGGCGGAAAAAATCCGCTCGTGATTTTGGCTGACGCGGATTTGGAATTGGCGGTCGACGGTGCGCTGTGGGCCGCGTTCGGTAGCGCAGGGCAACGCTGCACCAGCGTGGGCAACATCATCGTCGATCGACGCGCGTTGCCCGCGGTGCGCGATAAATTGCTGCGCCGCGCGCGCAGCTTGCGCATCGGCGCCCCCGAGAGCCCGGAGGTCGACTATGGGCCGCTGATCAACGAGCGTTTCATGGCTGCTTTCACCCGCCAACGCGAGACGGGTATCGAAGGCGGCGCGGAGCTCTTACTCGACGGCCGCCGGATCTTGCCGGGCGATGAACCGGAAGGTTTCACGGGGGACGCAACGCACGGGCTTTACGCCACGCCACGCATCTTCGACAAGGTGAAGATCGACATGCGCATCGCGCAAGAGGAGTGCTTCGGACCCACCGTGAATTTGATCGAAGTCGATGGCATGGACGAGGCAATGGCCGTCGCCAACGGCACCCCTTACGGTTTGTCGAGTGCGATCTACACGCGCGATGCGCGCTCGATGCTGCGTTTCAAGGAAGAGATCAAGGCGGGCATGACCAGTATCAACAATTCGACCACCGGCGCGGAGGCGCACTTGCCCTTCGGTGGTAACGGCTGGTCCGGCAACGGCACGCGTGAAAGCGGAATTTGGGTGCTGGATGCCTATACGCGCTGGCAAGCCGTCAATGTCGATCTGTCGGGCAAGCTACAGAAAGCGCAGATCGATATCGCGCAAAGTACGCTCCCGGCCGCCGAAGACTTCGAGCCCATTTTGGCTGCGCCGCGCTGAAGCCGAGGACCCCTGATATACAGGTGCAATGTCAGCCGAACGGGCCGTCTTTGCCTACGACCAGGTCGCCTACCCGTCGCCCATACTCGAAGATCTGACGCCGGAGCGGCTGCGCGCATCGGCCATGCTGCACGGCTTCGACGCCCCCGATCCCGCTCGCGCGTCACTGCTCGAGATCGGCTGCGGCGACGGGATCAACGTGCTGGCCTTCGCTGCGGTTGCGCCGCAGGCCAAAGCGGTCGGCTTCGATCTGTCGTCCGACGCCGTCGAGAAAGGCCGCGCACTGCTGGCTCGCACCGGCCTCGACAACGCGGATCTGCACGTTGGCGATATCCTCAGCTATCCGCGCAGCGGTGAAAAATTCGACTACATCACTTGCCACGGCGTCTTCAGTTGGGTCCCGGCATGGGTGCGTCCCGCCCTGCTCGATCTGATCGCCGCGCGCCTGAAACCGGGCGGTATTGCCTTTCTGAGCTACGACTGCCTGCCCGCAGCCGCGGCCAAGGCGACGATCAATCGTTTTCTGCGCAGCCAAGTCCGGCCCGGCCTGGGTCTACAGGAAGCAGTAAACGACGCGGTCAGCGCGATCGACCTGCTCAAACGGAACCAGCGGCAAGGATCAGCGCTGCGCGAACAGCTGAAGTCACTGAGCGAGAGCTTAGCCGGCTTTCACCCCGGCTATTTTTATCACGACTGGCTGGCCGAGCATTACGACCCGATCGCACTGCCCGCGCTCTTGGCAATGATGGCCGAAAAGGGGCTCGCCAGCGCGGGCAGCGCCAACAACTACGATCTCGACTTGAGTGATCTGGACGACGCGGCGCAAAAGGTCGTCCTTGCCTGCGCTTCGGATCACGGGCAACGCCTGGTCGCGCTGGGCGCCGTGCATGGTTCCCATATGTTTCAGCGCGACCTGATCATGCAGCGCGCGGCTCCGCCTCCGCCGCTCGAAAATGGCTTACGAGCGCTGAGCTACGCGTTCAGCGGGACCCGTCGCGAGGAACAGACCGAGCATGGTCCCGCGGTGGTGTTCGAACGCAACTCGCGCAGCTCGATCAGCACGGCTGACCCCGGTGTGATCGCCGTCCTCGACTGCCTGCGTGAGTTGTCACCCGCGGAGGTGAGCTACGAAACGCTGAGCGCGCGCACGTTCCTGCAAGCTCAGCCGCTGGAGCGGATCCTACTCCGCCTATGCGCCAGCAATCTGATCGCCGCGCATTCTGGTCCGCAGCCGTTCACGCTGACGCCGGGCGAACGGCCCCGCGCAGGCCTGATGGTGCGCACCATGCTGACGAGTGACTCCTACGCGGCCGGCCTGCGTGGCACCAAAATCGAGGCCAGCGCGCCCCAGACCCGCTATTGCCTGGCGCTTTGCGACGGCACGCGCACTCGCGCCGAAATCGCCGCCGCCATGAGCCGCGAGTTCCGCGCCACCATTCCCGAAGCGATGGTCGCCAGCGCAATCGCGCAGTTCGCGAATCAGCGCGTATTCGAAGCTTAACTCAGACTTCGACTTGCACAGCCACGACTCGGCGAGCTTGGAACGCTCCCAGAGGGCCGCCGAGATCGCCGAGATCGCCGAGATCGCCGAGCGGCCCAGCAGCGCGGCACCACACCTAAGCGCTCAATGAAATTTTGGGGGTTAGCTCAGTTCGGCGCTCGGTCGAGATATTAGCGACGAGTCCGGTTCCCACGCCGCAAGCAAGACCCACTTTGCGTCACGTGCCGCTCCGCACCACGTGCCCGCTCCGCACCACCCGTCTAATCGCCCAGGCCACGCTTGCAGGTGATCTGCCTTGAAAAAGTGATTCCGCTCGCCACGATCAGCGAACCCTAAAATTCTCATCGTTCGACCCGGTTCGATTGAGTCGGCAGCGACGCCTGGCGTCTCGGCGATCTCGGCGATCTCGGCGATCTCGGCGGCCTCTCAG
>Ga0247783_1000461_pt1 | contig 12634 bp, 8 predicted proteins | sample UWRJL064202C5_FD_179911 | JGI IMG/M metagenome (GOLD analysis project Ga0247783, IMG submission 179911) | Plant litter microbial communities from Arlington Agricultural Research Station in Wisconsin, United States - UWRJ-L064-202C-5 | ecosystem: Environmental > Terrestrial > Plant litter >...
GCCACACGCAGGTTTTCGTCGAAGTGACGCTTGTTGTGCACGCCGGTCAGTGCGTCGAAGCTCATTAGCCGCTGCACCTCTTCGTGGTACGCGCCCTCGATGTTACCGCCGGCCAGGTACTTGAGCAGGGCCTTGCCGATCTGCACGCGGTCACCATCTTTGAGTGTGTGCTCTTTCACACGCAGACCGTTGACGTAGGTGCCGTTGGTGGACCCCAGATCGGTCAGGCGGTGACCCGCGTCGAGTGGCTCGATCTTGGCGTGGCGACGACTCACCGAGTCTGCATCGAGCACCAGACCGGCGCTCGAACCGCGGCCAATCTCCATCGGGGAGTCAGCCAATACCGTGCGATTGCCCAAGCGCGGCCCCGAGAGCACGAGCAGGAGTGCCTGCTGCTGGCCCGCGACTCGGATCAGACTGCGCATATCGCGCGAAATCGTGACCTCGAGAGTCGACTCGTAAAGCTCGTCGTCCGCCAAAGTAACCGTCTGGGCCTCGCGCTGTGAGACTGCGCTGACCGCATTCAAGCATAGCAGATGCCAGAGCGACGCTCGCAGCTCACTGACTGTAATAGATACTAGAAATGTGGGGCCTGCGCCTACATTGTGAGCCCGGCCGCGCGCTCAATTGCCTGTCTTCGGGCAGAGGAGCGCGGCGCAGCGACACGGCGCCGTCAGGCGTCGTAATACAAAAAATACTCGAAGGGCGTGGGCCGCATGCGCGATTCCTGCACGTCGTGCTCGCGCTTGTGATCGAGCCACATGTCGATCACGTCTTGGGTGAAGACATCGCCTTTGAGCAAGAACTCATGGTCGTTCTCCAACGCTTCCAGCGACTCTTCGAGCGAGGCCGGCATGCGCTCGACGTCCCTCAGCTCTTCGGCCGACAAGGAGTAGATGTCCTTGTCGAGCGGCCCGCCCGGGTCGATCTTGTTCTGAATGCCGTCTAGGCCGGCCATCAGCATGGCCGAGAACGCGAGGTACGGATTGCAGGTCGGATCGGGGAAGCGCAGCTCGAGCCGGCGCGACTTCGGCGATGGTGAGTAGGTCGAGATGCGAATCGCGGCCGAGCGATTGCGACTCGAATAGGTGAGGTTCACCGGTGCTTCGTAGCCGGGAACGAGCCGCTTGTAGCTGTTGGTGGTGGGGTTGGTCAGCGCGGCGAGGGCGCGCGCATGCTTCAGCACCCCGCCCATGTAGTAGATCGCCATTTCGCTCAGGCCCGCGTAGCCGTCGCCCGCGAACAGCGGCTTATTGTCTTTCCACAGCGATTGATGGCAATGCATGCCGTTGCCGTTGTCCCCATAGATGGGCTTGGGCATGAACGTGGCCGTGCGTCCGTTGCGATGCGCCACATTCTTCACGATGTGCTTGAACCACATCAGATTGTCAGCGCACTTGAGCAAGCTGTCGTAGCGCATGTCGATCTCGCCCTGGCCTGCGCTCGCCTGCTCGTGGTGGCTGACTTCCACCTCGATGCCCATGCGTTGCAGCTCCATGCAGATCTCGGTGCGCAGGTCCATGTGCGTGTCCTGCGGTTGGACCGGGAAGTAGCCTTCCTGGCTGCGGATTTTATGGCCCAGATTCGGACCTTCGTCGCGGCCGCTGTTCCACATGGCCTCGCCCGAGTCGACCGAGTAGAACGCCTCGTGTCCCTTCACGTCGAAGCGCACGCCGTCGAAGATGAAGAATTCGGCCTCGGGCCCAAAGAAGCACGTGTCGGCGAGACCCGTGCTCTGCAAATACGCTTCGGCCTTCTTGGCGACGTAGCGCGGATCACGCGAATAACTCTGGCGAGTCAGCGTATCCTGGATGTTGCATAAGAGAGAGATCGTGGGAAAGCGCGTGAAAGGATCGATCACCGCGCTGCTCGGATCCGGGATCAGCAGCATGTCGCTCTGATTGATCGGCTGAAAGCCGCGAATCGACGAGCCGTCGAAGCCGAAGCCTTCTTCGAAGGCGTCTATCGTCAGACGTTGGATCGGTACAGACGTGTGCTGCCACTTGCCGATCAGGTCGATGAACTTCAAGTCCACCATCACTGCCTCGTGCTTTTGGCCAAGCTCGATGGCTCGTTTCGCATCCATGGCGCTAGGTCTATCCTTATCAGACGCTCGGGGCTACTGCCGGATCAGACGCTCGGGGCTACTGCCGGCTTCACCCTCCGGCAGTAGTCTTCCCGTTCGCGCGGCTCACAGCGAACCGCTGGGCCAAATCGGCCCCGGCACTCAGGTGTTACTCAGGCGCTCAGGCACTGTAGCGAGTTCAGATCGCTTCTTCGGCGCGCTCGCCGGTGCGGATACGAACGGCTTCGTCCACGGGGCTGACGAAGATCTTGCCGTCACCGATGCGGCCGGTCTTGGCGCTCTTCTCGATCGCGTCGATCACCTGGTGGACCATTTGATCGGGGACGACGATCTCGAGCTTTACCTTGGGGACGAAGTCCACGACGTAAGCTGAGCCGCGGTAAACTTCTTTCTTACCGCCGGTTCGGCCAAAGCCTTTGACCTCGGTCACGGTCATGCCCTGGATACCGACTTCCGACAAGGCATCCTTGACCTCGTCCAGCTTGAACGGCTTGATAATCGCCTCGACCTTCTTCATCTGGCTCTCCACTTTATTTTTGGGGGGTATTCGCCCGTCGCGAAGCCTCCCCTCCATGAGCTGCGGGGGCACCGCTCGGATCGTTCTCACACCTGACGTGTTCGACAGGCGCAATCGGACGTAACGGGGTCCGTGTTTCCGAATTGTTTCCGAATCGAGTCAGTGCACCGCTCCGGGAAAATCGCTCGAAATCTGGCTAATTAGAAACACCCGCCCCGAAAAAGAGGCGTCTCGATCCCGTCGACGCAGCGCGTTAAGTACGCACGGGAGCGCGCCAAACAAAGCTACAGCGGCCTGCCGGCCGAAGCCGGACGGGTCTCGGGGCGAGCACGCAATTCGGGTACTGTACTGCCGTTCCCGTCCGCTTCGATCGCCCGCCCTGCCCCTTCGTCAATGCCGTCTCAGAATCAGTCGCAAGTTCCGGTCGGGACAGTCCTCGAGGGCAAGTTTCGAATTACGAAGGAGATCGGTCGTGGCGGGATGGCGGCCGTGTACGAGGCCGAGAACGTCGACATCGGTAAGCGAGTCGCGGTCAAGATCCTCGCCGCCGAACTGATCACGTCGCGCGTCGTGCGCGAGCGCTTCATCCGCGAGGCGCGCGCAGCAGCCGCGATTCGCAGCCCATACATCTGCGACGTGTACGACTCGGGCATGTTCGAGGAGCGCCCGTTTTTGGTGATGGAGCTGCTCGAAGGCGAGAGCCTTTACGATCTGATGACGCGCGTCCGACAGATCGACGTCGACACGACCGTGCGCATCGCCACGCACACGGCCCGTGGCCTTGCCAAAGCCCACGAATCGAACGTGGTGCATCGCGACCTGAAGCCCGAGAATATTTTCCTGACCAAGGACGAGGAGGGCAAGCTCGTCGTCAAGATCGTGGATTTCGGGTTGGCGAAGTTCTACGAGCCCACCACCCCCGACGCACAGACGGTGCGCTTGACGCGCGAGGGCGCGCTCTTCGGCACGCCCGCGTACATGAGTCCAGAGCAGGCCAAGGGCAAAGGCGAGGTCGACCATCGCGCGGATTTGTGGGCGCTCGGTTGCATCGTGTACGAATGCTTGACCGCACAAACCGTGTGGAACGTCGAGCAAGGCGTGGCCATGATTTTGGCGCAGATCGCCAGCGCGCCGTTGCCCAAGCCGAGCAAGCTCCGGCCCGATCTACCTCCGAGCTTCGACTCTTGGTTCACGCGCGCGCTCGATCGCGACCCCGACAAGCGCTACCAGACGGCGCGCGAGCTCTCGGACGCGTTGAGCCGTGCGTTGCTCGGCACCCGCGGCCCGGCGCGCGCGATGTCTTTGTCGAGCGACGACGAAGGCCAAGTGGTGGACGAGTTGATGGCGACCGAAACCGCGCCGCCTAGCGGGCCAATGACCGAGCGCGCTCCGCCGAGTCCGCCCAGGCCCGCGCCGCCCCCAGAGGCAGCGCCTCTGCTCACGCCGAACCCCGCGGAGGCGGCTTCACTGCGCCCCGAGTCACATACGGGTCGCGCGATCTCCGTGTTGCTCTTGCTGTCCGCGCTGAGCTTGGGCGCGTACGCAGTGTGGCTGTACGTGCTCCATCCGCCGGGACAACCAGCCGCCCTGCGCACGGCTCTGCCCAAGCCGAGGCCCACGAGCTCTACGCCGGCGCTGAGCCCAGCTGCCGCCAGCGCTGCGCGCGCGGCCGAGGCCGAGGCGTACGCGATGAAAATTTCGCATGGGCAAGAGCTGCTCGCCCGTGGCGATGGCAAAGGCGCGCTCGATGCCTTCAAAGATGCGATGAAGGGCGGAGCCGCGGTGGCGCGCTCCGTGCTCTCGCACATGTCGAACGCCATCGAGGAACCGAGCGGGCCATGCAAGCTCACCGGAATCAGCCGCCCTCGGCCCTTTTCAATCGAGCTTCCTCCGATTGCGCGCCCCACGCTCCTGCACAGCAGCGCGGGCACGGTCTTCGTTTGGATCGACAACCACCAAGATCCGAAGAAGAAGCAGGCCTACGCGGTGCTGCTCGACGACGCGCTCAGGCGCACGTCAGCCGAGGTCCCGCTGACGCCGGAAGTGTCGTCCGCGCGTCAAGTGCAGCTCTTGCCAGCAGGTGAGCGATTCGTTCTCTTGTACTGGGACGATGGCGGCAGCGAACCGGGCGTGTATGCGCGCTTCATCTCGCACGACGGCCACATCGCGGGGCCGCCCCGCCGAATTTCTGGGGTCAAGAAGGGTGAGCTCTTTGCCGCTCTGGCACAGAACGGCAATAAATTTTGGGCGGTCTGGCAAGAGGAAGTCGACAAAGGCTCGACCGACATCATGGCCCGCGAGCTCGATGCCGATCTTGCTCCGCTCGCCGAACCGGTTCGCTTGACGGCGATCCCAGCGGCCAAGGGCCAGAGCAGCGTGACCTTCACGCCCACGGTCGCCGTCCAGAACGGACACTTGTACGTCGCGTTCTCGGTCAACCGCGGCTTCGAGCGCGTTCAGATGTACCTGTCGCGCATCGCGCTCAGCGATCCTGGCTTGAAGACCGGCCTGCTGCCGTCCAAAAAGACTGCCGGCAAAGAGCGCTACCTCGGCCAGATTCAGCTGCTCAGCGCCAAAGACGGCAAGCACACCACGCCCGTCTCGGCCTGCTCCTCCGAAGGCTGCTTCGTGGCCTGGGACGACGAGAAGGGCGGAGGGTCAGTCGCGTTCGTCGACAAGGACAAGGGGCAAATGCTGTGGCGGCGGGAGTTGCCCGCCAAAGTCGTGCGTCCTGCCGTAGCCGCAAGCGGCAACACGGCGGTCATTTCCTGGTTCGACGAATCCCGGCTGCGCATGGCCCAGCTCACCCGTGACGGGCTAGGCGCCGTGACCTCGCTCAGCCGGGTCAGCGGTTTTCAGCCGCAACCAGATCTGGCAGCGGGCGAGAAGCCCGGGCAATGGTACATTTCCTGGCGCGACTACGAGTCTGCGCATTTCGAGGTGTTTGCCTTGCGCACGGATTGCCCTTGAAAAACCGGGACGCAAAAGACGCGGTTCAATACCCTGGCTCGCAGCCCATTGCGCACCTTTTGTCGATTCCATCGCGCGCGGCAATGCGAAGGTCTCCGGTCGAGACGAGCCGCCTACTGCTCGTGCCGCTCGAGCTCGGCGACGGCAACGAGTTGTGGGAGGCAGTCGACGGTTCGCGCTGGCACCTCGAGCGCTGGCTTCCGTGGGTGCCGTTCAACAACGCGCCCGAAGCGAGCGTGCGTTACGCGGAGGCCTGCGTTTCGGACTGGGACGCGGGGCGAGCCGTGCGATTCGCGATTCGCGATCGCCAATCGCGGGAGCTGCTCGGCGTCGTCGGGCTCGACTCGTGCGTGCATCTGCATCGCTCGTGTGAGCTCGGCTACTGGCTACGACGCGATGCCACCGGTCGCGGCATCATGACCGAGGCCGCGCGCGCCTGCGTGGACTTCGCGTTCGCGCGCATGGCCGTACATCGCATTCGCTGCGCCGCTGCCACCGACAACAGCGCCAGCTTGCGGGTGATCGCCAGGCTCGGCTTTCGCTTCGAAGGGATCGCGCGGCAGGCTGAGCTGGTTGGGGCGCGCTGGCTCGATCACGCCATCTTCGCGCGCCTGTCCGGCGACGAGTGAAAACCGTAACCTCGCCCGGTCGTGAGCCCCGCCCTGCTGTTCGGCTGAGCGCGCGGCTTCGGCGGCTCCCGTTCTTGGTGATCGCGCCCACGGTGGTGCTGATCGTCGGCCTGGCCGCGGGTTTCGCGCTGGCCGTGTCTGGCACGAGTCGCCTGCGCGCGCAGAGCGACGAAGCAGCTGCGCTGCGCTGTCGCCTGCTCTCGCTCACGCTGTCCGAGCGCCTTCGCCGCACTTCCGAAGAAGACCGCGCGATCGTCTTGGAGCGCGCCGCGCGCCGTTCGGGGGCCGAGTTACTCTTGGTCAGCGCAGCGGGTCATGTCGTGGTGGACGCCACCCAAGGCGCACCGCCCAAGGCCCGTCTGCTCGAGCTGATGGTGGCTGGCGAGGGCGAGATCACGACCGAGCTCGGGCGTTCGCGCTTCTTTTCGGCCGCATTCCCGGGTCCGAACGAGTACATGAACGTGCTTTCGTTCGTGACCGCGCCGGCCGCGCCGTCCGCCACGGGCTCGCTCTTGGTTTGGGTCGCGACGCTGACTGCGTTGTTGGTCGGTGTCGCCGCGTTGGTCGCGTTGGCGCTGGCTCGCGACGTGCACGCCGACGTGACCTTCGTGCGCGACCGGATCGTGGCGATGGCGCGCGAGGGCGCAGACCCCACTGGCAAACCGATCCCGGTGCGCTCGGTGGATTTGGTCGGGCTCCTCACCAGTGCCTTCAACGTGCTGGTAGACCGCTTCACCGCGGCCGAACACGCTTACCGCCAGGATTTGTCCGGCGCGCTCGCCTATGATCGCGATCGCAGCGACTTTTTGGCTGCTTTGAGCCATGAGCTGCGCACACCGCTGAACGCCATTTTGGGTTTCACGGACGTGCTCTTGAGCGAAGTCGACGGCCCGCTCAGCGCGGACGCACAAGAAAACCTGTCGGTCGTGCGCAATAGCGGGCAACACCTGCGCGCGCTGATCGACGACATCTTGGACTTGTCGGCGCTCGAATCGGGCGAGCTGAGACTCACCTGCAAGATGATCGACGTGCTCTCGATCGGCCAAGAGGTGATCCGTGAGGCGCGCATTGCGGCCGAGGCCAAACAGCTCGAAATCAGCGTGGTCGGCAATCGAGCCATGGCTTTTGCCGATGGCCGGCGAGTACGCCAGATCATCAGCAACGTCGTGGGCAACGCCATCAAATTCACGTCCAGCGGCGGCGTGATGTTGCGTATCGACCCGCGCGACGGCGGCGTGACCATCTCGGTGACGGACAGCGGGCCAGGCATTGCCCGCGAGGACCACGAAGCGATCTTCCAAGAGTATTGGCAAGCAGGCGACGTCAAACGTCAACGCATCGGCACCGGTTTGGGGCTCGCGATTACTCGTCGCTTGGTGCAAATGCACCGAGGCTTCATCGATCTGCGCAGTCAGCTCGGCAAGGGCTCGACCTTCACCATCGTCTTGCCCTCCCAACCACCGGTCGTCGTCAGCCAGCGGCCCGTGGATCCCGTGCCCGACGAGACCACGGACGCCGGCAAGAGCGTGGGGCGATCGTGAACGCTGCCGCCGCACATTTGTTGCGACGCGTGCTGGGCATCGAGGCTCTGTTCACGCTGGTGTCGAGCGTGCTCTTGGCGCTCTTGACCTCGCACTTTCTGTACTTGAGCGGGCAAGTCGCGATCGACGGCGCGGAGAACCTCGGTTTGTCGGTCTTGGCCGGGGGTCTGCTGGAGCTCGGGCGCTGCTTCTGGCGCTTACGCCGCTACCGCTTCGTCCTGCGCACGTTGGCATTGGGCGGCAAAGCGGTGGAGGTCCGGGAGTTGTTCGCGCTGAGCAACGAGCCGGCGTATTTGGTCTTCGGCTGGCTGGCTTCCTCCATGCTGAGCATCGCGGTGTTTCACACCCTGCTGCGCCCGCAATTGGTGGATTTTTCGACGGGCATGAACCTCGCGCTGTTCGGCGTGGTGATCGTTTCGGCGGCCTCGTTGCCGCTGTTCGTGGTGGTCCGCTCGGCATTCTTACGCGCGCTCGAGCTGGCTCCACCCGAGCTGATGCGTGAAGTCGTCGAGGACGCGGACAAGCGAGGCGTGATCGAGCGGCGCGTGCCGCGGCGTTTGGTCGCAGCCGTGACCACGCCCGTGGTGTTTCTGGTGTTCGGCTGCGCGCTCATCGTCGGGTCGCATTTGCGCCACGCGGACGAGCAAGAGCGGGAAGAAACGGCCCGCGTTTTGGCGCGCGCCGCGCTCGAGCCGCGGCCCGGTGTGGCTGCCGGCGCGGGGCTCGAGGACGCAATCCTTCAGGGTGAGGCGCTGGGCTTCGCGGCGACCGTGCACCCCTGGAAGGATGAATACCGCTTCGAACGCGGCAACGACGGTGTGCTCAAGGTGATAACCCCGCTCGACGAGGGCAGCGCGGAGGTGCGCTTCAAGGGTTCGGTGGTGGGCGTGCTCAGCGCGTCGTTCGTACTCGTGGCGCTGCTCGGGACCGCGATCGCAGGGCTGCTCGGGGTCGCCCTCGGCCACGCGCTGGCCGAAGATCTGCGTGCAGCGACCCGCGACGTGCGCATGCTCGGCACGGACGCGGTGCTCGGCGGCGGCACGCGCGTGGTGCGCGCCGCGCGCTTTCGAGTGGTCGCGCGCTTGGGGCGGGCCATCGAGCGCTTGGCGGCTCGCTTCGGTGTGTTTGCCAAGGCACAAGAGCGCGCCATCTCGGCACGCAAGGGCGCGGCGCGCATGCGCGGCTTGTTCTTTGCCAGCGTCAGCCACGACTTGAAGAGCCCGTTGAACGCGATCTTGGGCTTCACCGAGCTGGTGCGAAAGAGCGAGAGTTTGAGCGCGGGGCAGAGCGAAAGCTTGAGCCTGATCGATCGCCGGGGCCGCGAGCTCTTGGCATTGATCGAAACCATCCTCGATGCAGCTCGCGTCGACGCCGGTCAATTGAGCTTGGTTTTGGACAACTGCGACGTAAGGCAGTTGCTCGCGGAAGCCGTGGCCAAGGGCAAAGATCTGGGCGGCGATCGCGGAATCGAGATCTGGACGGACGTTTCCGACGAGCTGTCCGCGCTGCGTGTCGACCGGGTACGCATGCCGCGCGCGTTGGCCACCTTCATCGGCCACGCCGTGCGCGTCTCCGAGTCTGCGGCGGTGCACGTGCAGGTGGTCCCCGAGCCCGACGCGATCCGCTTCGACGTCGAGGTCCCGGGCTCGCGCGTGGAAGCGCAGAAGCTGGAAGCGTTGCTCGATCCGAGCCCTGCGCTCGGCCCGAGCGAGCACCGCGGGTTGGCGCTCGGCCTGCGGCTCGCGCGGTCCGTGGTCGAATTGCACGGCGGTTCGGTGGTGGTCAGCCCACTCAGCGGTCGGGGCGCGATTTTCTCGCTGCTGATCCCGACCGGGGACGCGGAGTCGCGGCTGCCGCCGCCTATTTCCGCGGCGCGGTGGTAGGCTCCGCGGCGATGGCAGCCAAGAAACCGCGCCCCGCCGGCGAGCCTGAGCTCGCGCCCCGAGCTCCGGAGGCCGAGCGCGTCTTGGGCACGCATTCCCGCCCCGAAGACGATCGCTTCGATCGCCTATTTCGACCCGAGTCGCTCGAAGAATTCGTGGGGCAAAAGAAGCACCGCGAGAACCTGAAGGTGTACGTGGAAGCCGCGCGGCGTCGAAGTGAGCCGCTCGATCACATCCTCTTGTGCGGTCCACCCGGCTTGGGCAAAACCACGCTGGCGCACATTTTAGCCAAAGAGATGGGCGTCACGCTGCACCAAACCAGCGGCCCCGCGGTGGAGCACAAGGGCCTCTTGACCGGACAGCTCACCAAGCTCGGGCGCGGTGACATCCTGTTCATCGACGAAATCCATCGCCTGAGCGCGACCGTGGAAGAAGCGCTGTATCCCGCGATCGAAGACTTTCGGATCGATGTGATGATGGGCGAGGGTGCCTATGCCGAGAGCATCACGCTCGACATCAAGCCATTTACGCTGATCGGCGCCACGACGCGCACGGGGCTCTTGACCAAGCCGCTGCAAGAGCGCTTCGGCGTGACCCTGCGCTTGGACTTCTATCCGCCCGAAGACTTGGAGAAGATCATCCTGCGCAGCGCTCGGCTACTCGGCGTGCCCTGCGACAAGGACGGCGCGCGCGAGCTGTCCACGCGCTCGCGTGGCACGCCGCGCGTGGCGAACCGTTTGGTGCGCCGCGTGCGTGACTTTGCCGAGGTCGAAGGCTCGGGCAAGATCGACTGCGAGATCGTGAAGCATACCTGCGATCGCCTAGGCGTCGACAACGCCGGCCTGGACGAGATGGACCGACGTTTACTCGGGATCTTGATCGAGCACTACGAAGGTGGCCCCGTTGGCGTCGAAACCTTGGCCGCAGCCTTGGCTGAACCGCGCGACACGATCGAAGACGTGTACGAACCTTACCTATTGCAACAGGGCTATCTGGGGCGCACACCGCGCGGACGAATCGCCACCAAAAAGGCCTACGAGCACCTCGGTCAGAAGCAGCCACAGAAGTCGCAAGGCACGCTGTTCTGAAGACCGCTCGGCATCAACCCGGTGCTTTGCCGCAAGTCGCGGAGCAATCAGGCCGAGCGTTTCCCCCTTCTGCCAGACACTGGGGGCGACACTTCCAGTCGGGCGCGACGATCAAGAAGCCGTCGATCCAAGCCACTAGGTCGCGCTCGGAGCGCGCGCCGTGTCGCGCCGCCTTTTCGTAGCCGCGGTCGACCACGTACAGGGCGCCCGGTTCGTACCTGCCAGAGCGAAGGCACTGGAGAGCGCGTTTGGTTGCCGCATCGCGCTTCGCTCGGTCGATCCGCGCCAGGTAGACCGCGTCGGTCGACATCCCGTGCATGCCCGCAAAATAGGCAAAATCATCCCAGTGCGGGCCCATGCTTCGAACGGGAACGGTGTGCAGCGCTTGGTACATGCCCGGCACCTGTGCCCAGAAGGGTGACTGGAGCGGCGAGCTCCAGGTCGACCCCGAGCGCATCATTTGCGCACGATTGTCGAGCCATCCGGCGCTGGTGTCGACCGCCTGAATCAACAGCGCGAGCAGCAAAAGGCTCGTCGAATTGCGAACGGAGTGACGCTCGAACAACGTCTTCAAGCACACGAACAGCAGCAGGTAGTACACCGGCCAGAACATGCGACCCGAGCCGCGCAGCACGTTGGCGCGCTCGATCAAGAACGCGGGCAGCGGAATTTCGAGCGTGTGTGACGCAAAGCCGATGCGATTGGAGATCGCAAACAGCGTCAAGCCGACGCACAACGCGAACAGCGGCCAGTACTGACGCTTGGCGCGGAGCCAGGGCCACGCTCGCTTCGCCGCGGGCAGGGCCAAGAGCACGAGTAGGCCGCCCCCCAAGCCCAGAAAGTTGAAGCCCTCGTATTCCCCTTCGCCTTCGGGAATATCCTGCAGGAGGTAAGACCAACCGCTCGGATCCAGCAACGACAAGACGTTCATCTTGTATTCGCCAAAGCCGCTTTGGGTCAGGACGCGTCCAGGCATGAAGAAGCCCGCTTGCCAGAAGGCCAACCCGAGCAGCGCAGGCACCAGCAGCAGCTGCACGAAATCGGCAGTTTTCCGGCCCTCGAACAGCACGCGACGTAGCCAGTCCGTGAGCCACAGCCCGATCACCATCGCGGTCAGGTACCAATGCATGAGCGCGACCACGAAAGAAAGCAGCGGCCAGGCCGGGCCACGCGCGAGGCGGCGCGGGCCAAGGCACAGGTACAACGCTGCAAGCACGGTCCATTGCCCGAACAGCGTGTAGTGCCCACCCAAACGGTAGAGCATCGCCGGCGCGAGTACGAACAGCAGCGTTCCGCTCGCGCGTTGCAGTGGAAGCCGGCTGACGAGGCCGAGCAGCAACCACGCAAACCAAGCCTGAAGGACGAAGCAAAGCAATAACCAGATGCCGTGGTACTGAAACGGCATCGGCAACCAACCTGCGATCGCCTTGAACGGCAACGCCAACAGCGGGACGTTGTCGGAATACGCCAAGCCGCTGCCGATCTCCATTCCGAAGCGGGGGTTCGCGCCCAGCGGAAGACCCCAAGGGGTGATGCGGAAGAATTGCCAGCCCAAAAAATATTGCGCCGGATCGCCGCCCTGGAGCCAGGCAATGTTTCGTCCGTTGAGCGCACGACCACCCGTGATCACCCAAAATGAAGCGGCGCCAAGCAACAGCGGCACTGAGTTTCCTGCCCACCTGGAGCTCGCGCGCTCGGATTCGACCATGACGGCCGCAGTAAACAGGCCGCCGCCAGTGAGGGCAAGCGGCGGGCTCGAGATGCGAGTCGGCAACGCGATCTTCGTGATTGGGCAAACCCCGGCACTCGTCACCCGCGCTTGCCGAGCGAGCTGCCAAAGGCCGCGCGCAACGGTTGCCAGAGAGCGTCAACCCGCTCGCAGAAACGGTTGAAATGCGGCGCGAGAGGCCGAGTGCATCA
>Ga0247783_1000462_pt1 | contig 12633 bp, 14 predicted proteins | sample UWRJL064202C5_FD_179911 | JGI IMG/M metagenome (GOLD analysis project Ga0247783, IMG submission 179911) | Plant litter microbial communities from Arlington Agricultural Research Station in Wisconsin, United States - UWRJ-L064-202C-5 | ecosystem: Environmental > Terrestrial > Plant litter >...
GGTCGACGCCATCGTGCAACTGCGCCGCGCCGGACGCGACGCCGAGGCCGACGCCGAGGTCACGCGGTTGCGCCAGCGTTATCCGGACTACACGGTCCCGCCGGAAGCGCTGGCCCCTGGCGTGAAGCCCTGACCCGTCGGATCGGCTCGATCGCGGAGCGCAGTGCGCCGCCGCTCGCGTCAAGCGGGCTTCGTGTCGAACACCAGCATCTCGACGCCGCCCGTCGCGAATTTCGCGACGTCGCTCGCGGCGGCCCGGCCTTCCGCGGACGCGAGCCCCTTCTGCAAGTCGGCCATCGACGCGAACTCGAGCGTCGCGACGAGGTGATACGGCGACGCGCCGGCGGGATTGACGACCGGTCCGTCGCTCACCTCGTACGCCTTCAGGCCCGGGACCTTCTTCGCAAGCGGGATGTGCGTCGCCGTGTAGTAGTCGTCGAACGCCTTTGGATCGGTTGAGTTCTTGTACAACACGATGAGCTTGGCCATGCGGTTCTCCCGGGTTTTATGGATCAACGTCCATCGAGTCGCATGCGATGTGCTGCGACCTCGTCGTGCACACGCAACGGCGCGGTGCCGCCGACGTGGTTGCGGCTCGCGATCGAACCGTCGAGCGTCAATACGGCATGCACGTCGTCCTGGATTCGCGAAGCGGCCTCGCCGACGACGGTCTTGAGCTCGGCCGTCGACAGGTCCGCCAGGTCGACGCCGCGCTCGACGCACAGGCGCACGGCGTTCGCGACCGCTTCGTGCGCGTCGCGGAACGGCAGCCCCTTCTTCACGAGATAGTCGGCGAGGTCGGTCGCCGTCGCGAAACCCTCGCGCGCGGCGGCACGCATCGCGTCGGGCTTGACCGTGATGCCCGCGACCATCTCCGCGAAGATCGCGAGCGTGTCGTCGAGCGTGTCGGCCGTGTCGAAGAGCGGTTCCTTGTCTTCCTGGTTGTCCTTGTTGTACGCGAGCGGCTGGGCCTTCATCAACGTCAGCAGGCCCATCAGGTGCCCCACCACGCGGCCCGTCTTGCCGCGCGCGAGCTCGGCGGCGTCGGGGTTCTTCTTCTGCGGCATGATCGACGAGCCGGTGCAGAAGCGATCCGCGATGTCGATGAAGCCGAAGCGCGGGCTCATCCACAACACGAGTTCCTCCGAGAGCCGCGAGACGTGGATCATCGTCAGCGACGCGGCCGCGGCGTACTCGATCGCGAAGTCGCGGTCCGAGACGGCGTCGAGCGAGTTGTGGCACACCCCGTCGAAGCCCAGCGTTCGCGCGACGCGCTCGCGGTCGATCGGAAAGCTCGTCCCCGCGAGCGCGGCGGCGCCGAGCGGCAGTCGGTTCACGCGGCGGCGCGCGTCGACGAAGCGCTCGACGTCGCGCGCGAACATCTCGACATACGCGAGCAGGTGATGGCCGAACGTGACCGGCTGCGCGACCTGCATGTGCGTGAAGCCCGGCATGATCGTCGCGGCCTGGGCGTCGGCGAGGTCGAGCAGCGCGCGCTGGAGCGCGACGAGGCGCTCGACGAGGCGGTCGATGCTGCCGCGCAGCCAGAGACGCAGGTCGGTTGCGACCTGGTCGTTGCGCGAACGCCCCGTGTGCAGCCGCTTGCCCGCGTCGCCGACGAGCTCGGTGAGGCGACGCTCGATGTTCAGGTGCACGTCCTCGAGATCGATCGACCAGGGGAAGCGGCCGGCCTCGACCTCCTCGCGGATCGCCGCCATGCCGCGCTCGATCGCCGCGTGATCGTCGCTCGACAGGATGCCCACGTGACGCAGCATCTCGGCGTGCGCGAGCGAGCCGTCGATGTCGACGAGCGCGAGGCGCTGATCGAAGCCCACCGACGCGGTATAGCGCTTGAGCAGCGCCGACATCGGCTCGGCGAAGCGCGCGGACCACGCCTCGGCCTTGCGCGAAAATTGTTCTGTCATTATCTTCGGCCGACCCTGAAGGACCCCGGCCCTGGAAGGAATCGCGCCCGGTCGATCGGGCGCCATGCGTGCGGCAGGTGTTTCGAATCCGGAAACCTGCTGCCGATCCGACGATGAGGCCTGCGTGAGCGAAGAAAGTATAAGTCAGGCCCGGGACGCCTCTCGCGACGGGGACCGCCGGGCCGGCAGCCGCGCTCCCCCGCCGGTGCCGATCGTCGCGGTCGACGAATCGCTCGCGGAGACCGACGCCGTCATCGTCAGCGCGGTCCCCGACTGGTGCAATCTCGGCTGGACCCTGCGCATCGTCGTCGCGATCAATCTGCTGTACTTCTGCGTCGCCGCGGCCGAAGCGCCGTCGACTGCGATCTGGCTCGACCAGTGGCTGCGCCTCGCGATGCTCGTCGAGCCGGTCCTGATCGCGAGCCTTCTCATCTGCTGTCTCGCGCGCCAGTTCGCCTGGCGCCTGCCGGACCGCGCGCAGTTCGCGATCGTCCTGCTCGTGCCGCCGTTGCTGACGATCGCCGCCGAGGCCTTGCTCGGGCCGATCCTGCCGACGCGCTCGCTGTCGATGTGGCGCGACGCGGTCTTCGCGCTGATGATCGCCGGCACCGTGCTCTACTGGGCGCGGCTGCGAGAACGCGCGTACTCGCCCGCGCTCGCCGAAGCGCAGCTCCAGGCGTTGCAGTCCCGCATCCGTCCGCACTTCCTCTTCAACAGCCTGAACGCGGCGCTGGGGCTGATCCGCAGCGACCCGCGGCGGGCCGAGACGCTGCTCGAGGACATCTCCGACCTCTTTCGCGTGTTGATGCGGGACAGTCGCGAACGCGTGCCGCTCGGCAACGAGGTCGACCTGTGCAAGCAATACCTCGCGATCGAGAAGCTCCGTCTCGGCGACCGGCTCGAGAGCACGTGGACGGTCGACGCCGGAGCGACGCAGGCGCTGGTGCCATCGCTCCTCCTGCAGCCGCTCATCGAGAACGCCGTCCATCACGGCATCGAGCCGTCGGCGAGCGCGGGGACGATCTCGATCGACATCACGCGGACCGGCCGGACGATCGACATCGTGATCGTCAATCCCTGGCACGGCGACGAGGTCGCCGAACGCACGCGCGGGAACCGGATCGGCCTCGACAACGTCCGACAACGCCTCGCGCTCGTCCACGACCTGGAGGCGAGCATCGACAGCACGGTCCGCGACGGTCGCTATGTCGTGCACGTCCGCCTGCCGGCGGAACGCCGCCGCGCACCGCGTGCGGCACGCCCGATTCCGGCGCCGCAGTAGAGTCACGTCTTCGAGGATTGATTCCCCCGGTTCGTCCGGGTCTCCCGTACACCCGAAGAGGTCCGACGTGGCAGAGCCTTCCGACACCCAAGAGCTCCATCAACGGTCGCGCATTCTCGTCGTCGACGACGAGGCGCCGGCGCGACAGCGGATGGCCGACCTGCTGTCCGACATCGCGGACGAGTTCCCCCATACGCTGGTCGGCGACGCGGCCGACGGGCGTAGCGCGCTCGACCGGCTCGCCGAGACGCCGGCGGACATCGCGCTGATCGACGTGCAGATGCCGGGCATGACCGGCATCGAGCTCGCGCGCCATCTCGGCGCGCTGCCCGAGCCGCCCGCGATCGTGTTCGTGACGGCCTTCGACGAGTTCGCCGTGAAGGCCTTCGAAGTCCACGCGCTCGACTACCTGATGAAGCCGGTGCGCGCGACGCGCCTGCTCGAGGCCCTGCAGCACGTGCGCTCGCTGACCGGGCGACAGACGCCCGCGATCGCCGCGGCCGCCCGCGAGTCGAGCGAGGCCCGAGGCAAGCGTCGCGACACGATCGCGGTCGTCGAACGCGGCCGCGTCCTGCTGGTCCCGGTCGAGGACATCGTCTATCTCAAGGCCGAGCTCAAGTACATCACGATCCGCTCGACGGACCGCGAGTACCTCACCGAAGAACCGCTCGTCGATCTCGAGAACGAATTCAGCGACGTCTTCGTCCGAGTCCATCGCAACGCGCTCGTGGCCCGCCGCGCGATCAGCGGCTTCGAACGCGTCGAGAGCGTCGGTCCCGGCGACAGCGTCGGCGAGCCCCACTGGGTCGTCACGCTGCGCAACGTGCCGGAACGCCTGCCCGTCAGCCGCCGCCAGTGGCCGATCGTCAAGGAAACGATGAAACAGCAGTGAGACGTGATGCACGCATCACGCCTCACTGCGTAGGTTGACGGTCAGCGAAGCGCACCTCAACGATTGCGACTCTGGTGGCATGTCGACACGTTGGCCATAACGCTGTTGCTCGCTCGTCATTCGCCATCCGAGTCGAAGACGTTGAGGTGCGCTTCGCTTACCGTCAACCTACGCGAACCATCACGCACCACCCGATCATCGCGTCACCCAAAGGATCCCCACCGATGCCCTACATCCTCCCCGCCGACCGCGACAAGCTCAAGCCTGCCACCGATGCGATCACCGCCGTCATCACGAAGGACACGGTCGCGGGCGACCTGAACTACATGATCAGCCTGATGGCGAAGGCCTACATCGACGCCAAGGGCCTGCGCTACGAACATCTCAACGCCGTCGTCGGCGCGCTGGACTCGTGCAAGGTCGAGTTCCAGCGTCGCGTCGTCGGACCGTACGAGGACAAGAAGATCGCGGAGAACGGCGACGTGTACGGCAAGCTTGCCCCGACCGACGCGTACTGACGGACGAACCCGATGATCATCATCACCGGCGACGTCGTCTGCCGTCCGGATTCCTTCGTGGAGGCGTTGCGCCTGAGCGAGGAACACGTGGCGCGATCCCGCAGCGAACCGGGCTGCCTGTCGCACGCGGTCCATCGCGACGTCGAGGACCCGCTGCGTCTCGTGTTCTTCGAGCAGTGGGCCGACATGGCGGCCGTGCAGGCGCACTTCGTCGTGCCGGCGTCGAAGGCCTTCGGCCGCGCGCTGGTCGGACTCGCGGCACGCACGCCGACGATCCAGCTCTACGACGCGACGCGCATCGAGCGTTGAGGAATTCACGATGACCGCACGCCTTCCCGCGCTCTACATCCCGCACGGCGCGGGGCCGTGCTTCTTCATGGACTGGCAGCCGGCCGACACCTGGACGCGGATGGGCGACTGGCTGCGCGGCGTGATGGACGGCCTTCCCGAAAGGCCGCGCGCGATCGTCGTGATCTCCGCGCATTGGGAGATGCCGGCCTACACCGTCGGCAACGCGGCGCGGCCCGGGATGCTGTTCGACTACAGCGGTTTCCCCGCGCATACGTATGCGTTCGACTACGCCTCGCCCGGGGACCCGGCGCTCGCGGCCCGCGTCCGGGCCTTGCTCGAGCAAGCCGGTCTGCCGAACGACGCGGACGACACGCGCGGCTACGACCACGGCGTGTTCGTCCCGTTGATGCTGATGGCGCCGGAAGCCGATATCCCCGTGATCCAGCTTTCGTTGCGCATCGGGCTCGACGCCGCCGAACACGCGGCCGTCGGGCGCGCGCTCGCGCCGCTGCGCGACGAGGGCGTCTATCTCGTCGGCAGCGGCATGAGCTATCACAACATGCGCGGCTACGGGCGTCCGGAGTCTGCTGCCGTCTCCGATCGCTTCGACGCGTGGCTGACCGAGACCGTCGCGATCGCCGACGCGGGCGCGCGCAACGCGGCGCTGGCAGGCTGGGATCGACATCCCGACGGTCGCGCGTCGCATCCGCGCGAGGAGCACCTGATCCCGCTGATGGTCGTCGCCGGCACGAGCGACGCGCCCGGCCGTCGCGTGTTCAGCGATCGCGTGCTCGAGACGACGGTCTCGGCCTTCCAGTTCGACTGAGCGCCGTCGGCAATCGCGCGACGTCGAAAGATCGTGCTTCGCATGTCGTCGTCCGGTGTGCGATGGCACTATCGGCGTCGCCACTCACCCGCCCAGGCCAATGATCCGATCCGCCTTCGTTCGTCTCGCGTCGCTCGCGACGCTCTGTCTTTGCGCGCCGCTGTCCGCGGCGGAACCGTTCGACCCGTCGGCGCTGCTCGGCGCCCCGGCGCAGACCGTCGCGGCGACGGTATTCCTCGTGCCTTCGGAAGTCGTCTATCACGACGCGCTCGACGAGGCGGCCGTCCGACGCGTCGGCTGTCGCTACACGGTGGGCGATGCGGGCGCGATCCGGCCGCTCGTCGGGCTGATCGCGGCGGCCGAGATCCGGTCGAGTCCGTTCTTCCAGAAGCCCGACGTGCGCGCGGTCGTCCACCTCGTGCATGCGGACGGCCTGCGGATCGAGTTCCACCTGCAGGACAACTTCGGCGGGAAGCTTCCGGTCATCGGCGTCGTCGAGACGTCCGAAGGCGGCGGCTTCCGCACCGTCCCGATCACGGGGCGCGCCACGTTGATGACCGACCTGCGCGCGTGGGCGGAGCGTCACGGTGGGGCGGGAGAAGGCAATGCGTGTCACGTCCCGCGCACGGTCCCCGCCGACACGGGACCGCCGAAGAACTAGCGAACCTGCGATACCCGGAGGCAACATGACGAAGCGCTTGGGCAGCATCCTTCGATCGGTCGTCGCCCTCGCGCTGCTCGCGCTGGCGGGCTGCGCGAGCACGCCGGCGTCGACCGGCGTGCAGAAGATGATCGTCTTCTACTGCGGAGAAGCCCGGATTCCGGACATCTCGCCGTGGTCCCCCGGCTTCAACGTCGGCAAGCCGATGACGTTCAGCGACAACTGCTACCTGATCCGTCACGGCGACACGTGGATGCTGTGGGACTCGGGCTTCTCCGACGAGCTCGCGAAGACACCCGAGGGCATCGTCGGCGCGCGCAACATGCGGCAGCTCCGCTCGATCACGCTCGCGTCGCAGTTCGAGCAGGTCGGCGTCGCGACCGCGGACGTCCGCATCATCGCGTTCTCGCACACGCACGGCGACCACGTCGGCAACAGCAAGCTCTTCCCGACCGCGACGCTCTACATCCAGCAAGCCGAATACGACGCCGCGTTCGGCCCGGAACCGGCGAAGTACGGTTTCGTGCCGGCGACCTATGCGACGCTGAAGGACAACCCGACCGTGAAGCTCAGCGGCGACTTCGACGTCTTCGGCGATGGTTCGGTGAAGATCCTGTCGACCCCCGGCCACACGCCGGGACATCAGTCGCTGCTCGTGCGGCTGCCGAAGACCGGTCCCGTCCTGCTGTCCGGCGACGTCGCGCACTTCGAGGAGAACTTCGTGAACCGGCGCGCACCCGGCTTCAACTATGACGTCGCGCAATCGAAGCTGTCGATGGACCGCGTCGATGCGATCGTGAAGGCGGAGCACGCGACGCTCTGGATCAACCACGACGCCGCGCAGAGCGCGACGATCCCGCATGCGCCTCAGGTGATCGAATGACGCGCGTCGACGGTCGGCGACGCGCGTCGCGGCGACCGACCTACGCAGCCCTGGCGTTCAGCCAGTCGCAATAACGCCCCACGCCCTCCTCGACGGTGAGGAAGGGCGCCTCGTAGCCCGCCGCGCGCAAGCGCGTCAGGTCCGCCTGCGTGAAGCTCTGGTACTTCCCCTTCAATGCTTCGGGGAACGCGACGTACTCGATCAGGCCTTCGGCGACCTGCTGCTCGAGCGTCATCGCGCCGAGGCCCTGCTGGCGTCGCGCGCTGTTGACGACCGTCGTCGCGACGTCGTTGAACGTCTGGGCGCGCCCGGTGCCGAGGTTGTAGATGCCCGACGTGCCGTGCTCGACGAAGTGGAGATTGACCTTGACCACGTCCTCGACCGAAACGAAGTCGCGCTGCTGCATGCCGTCGCCGTAGCCGGCCCAGGCTTCGAAGAGCTTCACGCGCGCGTCCGCGCGGAACTGGTTGAAGTTGTGGAACGCGACGGAGGCCATCCGACCCTTGTGCGATTCGCGCGGGCCGTAGACGTTGAAGTAGCGAAAGCCCGCCACCTGGTGCTTGAGCTCGGGCAGTCGACGCCGCACGATCTGGTCGAACAGGAACTTCGAATACCCGTACACGTTCAACGGCCGCTCGGCGCCGCGCTCCTCGACGAAGCGCGGACCGGGGCCGTAGGTCGCGGCCGACGACGCGTACAGGAAGGGGACGCGCTGCTCGACGCACGCGTCCAGCAGCGCGAGCGAATAGCGGTAGTTGTTGTCCATCATGTAGCGACCGTCGGTCTCCATCGTGTCGGAGCACGCGCCTTGATGGAGGAGCGCGCGCACGCGACCGAAGTCGCCGCGCGGAAAGCGCTCGCGAAATTCGCGCAGGTCGAGATAGTCGGCGATCTCGCAGTCGACGAGGTTGGCGAACTTGTCGGCCTGCGTGAGGTCGTCGACCGCGATGATGTCGGTCTCGCCGCGGTCGTTGAGGCCGCGGACGAGGTTGCTGCCGATGAAGCCGGCTGCGCCGGTGACGATGTACATCGTGAGATCCGCAGGCAGAAAGGGCGACATGATATCGCCCGCGTCGATGCCGGCATGCCCGGCCGTCGCGGCTGTATCGTCCGACGCCGCGGTTGATGCACACTCCGCGGATGTCGAGGGCCGCCCGCTGCTTCCTGTTGATCAACGCCGCGCTGTGCGCGGGCTTCATCGGTCTCGCCGGCACGGGCTTCGCCGAGTTGGCGGAGCCGAGTCGCGTGGACGCGTGGACCTATGTGTTCTGGGCGCTCGCGGCGCTGCTGGTCGCGGCGCCGCTGTGGATCCCGGCGCTCGTCCCCGAGCGGCATCCGGCCTTCTTCAAGCTCGTCCGCTGGCTCGGCGCGATCGCGCTCGTGTTGCCGATCCTGTTGTTCACGAAGATGTTCGCCGAGCAGACGCGCATGAGCGGCTTGGCCTCGCTGTTCGAGCCGACCTTCCCGATGGTCCTCGTGCTGCTGTCGTTCTGCCTGACCTCGTGGACCCTGCTGCTGCGCCCCGAGTTGATGCGTCTCGGCGCACGCGTGAGGCGACGCTCCCGCGAGTCCGCGTGAGCCTGCCGCGCCGATCCTAGGCGCCGAACAACTCGTCGGCGGTGACCACCGACGTCCCGAACTTCCCGACCACGATGCCCCCGGCGCGATTCGCGTAGTCGACGGCCTCGCGAAGCGCGGCGCCGGACGCCAGCATCGTCGCGAGCGCGGCGATCACCGTGTCGCCCGCGCCGGTCACGTCGAAGACCTCGCGCGCCTGTGCGGGGACGTCGTAGCGATCGATCGCGTCGCCGGCCGCGCGGAACAAGGACATGCCCTCCTCCGCGCGCGTGAGCAAGAGGGCCTCGAGGCCGAGCCGCTCGATCAAGCCCTTCGCGCGGGCCTCGAGGTCCGTCTCGCTGGACCAGCGGCCGATGACCTCGCGCAACTCGGCGCGGTTCGGCGTGAGCACGCTCGCGCCTTCGTAGCGCGTGTAGTCGTCGCCTTTCGGGTCGACGAGGACGCGCCGGCCGGCGCTGCGCGCCGCCTCGATCATGCGACCGATGTGCGTGAGCCCGCCCTTACCGTAGTCGGACAGCACGACCACGTCGTACTGGTTGAGCAAGGCCACGAACTGCTCGAGCTTGTCGGCGAGCACCTCGCGACCGGGCGTTTCCTCGAAATCGACGCGAATCAGCTGCTGCTGCCGGCCGATGACGCGCAGCTTGATCGTCGTCGGCGAGACGTCGTCGCGATGCAGGTGCGACGTGACGCGCGTCTCCTCGAGCAACGCCGCGATGCGCTCGCCGGGCTCGTCGTGACCGACGACCGACAGCAGGCCGACGGTCGCGCCGAGCGCGGCGGCGTTCTTCGCGACGTTGGCCGCGCCGCCGAGCCGGTCTTCCTGGCGTCCGACGTGGACCACCGGCACCGGTGCCTCCGGCGAGATGCGCTCGACCTCGCCGAACCAGTAGCGGTCGAGCATCACATCGCCCACGACGAGCACGCGCGCGCGCGCGATGGCCGTGCGATCGAAGGGCATCGGCGTCCTACGCGAGCGTCGGCTGCGCGCGATGGACCGGCCGACCGATCGGCACGTAGTCCAGGTCGTAGGACGCGAAGCGTTCGGGGTCGTAGAGGTTGCGGCCGTCGAAGATCACCCGCGCCTTGAGCTTCGTCTGCATCGCGTCGAAGTCGGGGCTGCGGAACGCCTTCCATTCGGTGACGATGACGAGCGCATCCGCTCCCTCGAGCGCGCCTTCCGGCGTGTCCGCGTAGGCGATGCGCGCGAGACGCTCGGGATGGTCAGCATGATCGATCGCCATCACGCGCTTGGCCTCGTCGATCGCGATCGGGTCGTGCGCGGTGATCGCGCCGCCCCGTTCGAGGATCTGCTGGATCAGCACGCGCGACGGCGCCTCGCGCATGTCGTCCGTGTTCGGCTTGAACGCGAGGCCCCACAACGCGAAGCGCTTGCCGCTCAGGTCTTCGCCGAAGCGCGTCACGAGCTTGTCGACGAGCACCTGCTTCTGCGCCTCGTTCGCGGCCTCGACGGCCTCGAGGATGCGCGACGGACGACCCGCGTCCTGGCCGGTGCGCTTCAACGCCTGCACGTCCTTCGGGAAGCACGAGCCGCCGTAGCCGCATCCCGCATACAGGAAGCCGTAGCCGATGCGCGGATCGGAACCGATGCCCTGGCGCACGAGTTCGATGTCGGCACCCAGCACCTCGGCGAGGTTCGCGAGCTCGTTCATGAACGAGATGCGCGTCGCGAGCATCGCGTTGGCCGCGTACTTCGTGAGTTCCGCCGAGCGCACGTCCATGAACAGCATGCGTTCGTGGTTGCGTTGGAACGGGGAATACAGCGCCCGCATCGCGCGGCGCGCCCGCTCGCCGTTCGCGTCCGTGGCGCAACCGATGACGACGCGGTCCGGGCGCATGAAGTCCTCGACCGCTGCGCCTTCCTTCAGGAATTCGGGGTTCGAGACGACCGTGAACGCGATGTCGGAACCGCGCTTCGCGAGCTCGTCGGCGATCGCCGCGCGCACCTTGTCTGCGGTGCCGACCGGCACCGTCGACTTGTCGACGACGATCCGGAAACCGTTCATGTGACGGCCGATGCTGCGGGCCGCGGCGGTCACGTACTGCAGATCGGCCGAGCCGTCCTCGTCGGGCGGCGTGCCGACCGCGATGAACTGGATCTCGCCGTGCGCGACCGCGCGTTCGACGTCGGTCGTGAATTCGAGACGGCCGCTCGCGCGATTGCGACTCACCATTTCCAGCAAGCCCGGCTCGTGGATCGGAATTCCGCCGCCGTTGAGGATTTCGATCTTCTTCGCGTCGACGTCGAGACAAAGAACCTGGTTGCCGACTTCGGCGAGGCACGCACCGGTCACGAGACCGACATAGCCGCTTCCAACGATGGTGACCTTCATGGGTAGACCTTGTTCACACTAAGCTTTCAGAGTTTCGAGTTCTTCGGTGCGACGCGGGGGATAGCTCTCCCATTGCGCGCACCCCGGACATTGCCAATAGAACTGGTGCGCCTTGAAGCCGCAGTTCTTGCACACGTAGCGACCGAGTTTGCGCGTATGACGTTGCAGCAGGTTCTTGACGACGTCGAGATCCGCACGATCGGTCTCGCGCGTCATGTCGAGCTGCGAGCGCGTGTCGAGGAACTGGGCGAACGCGAGCAGGCTCGGGTTGCGATGGAGCTCGAGACGCGCCACCTCGTTCGCGGCCTCGATGCCATGCGCGTCGCGCGTCGCCCGGACGACCGTCTCGAGCAGGTCGATCGACGGAATCGTCTCGAGCCATGAGCGCAGCAGATGCAGGCCCTCGTCGGCGCGGTCGAGGCGCTTGAACGCGTCGAACAAGCGGTCCGCGACGAGCGCCACGTAAGGCGCGTTCTGCTGTTCGACGCGCTTCCACGCGGCGATCGCGGCCTCGTCCTGCTTCTCCTGGACCGCGATGTCGCCGAGCTGGATCGGGGCGCGCACGTTCTGACGGTTCGCAGCGAGCGCATCGGCGAGCGCGCTCTTCGCATCCTCGAAGCGCGACTCGTTGATCGCGGTCTGGGCGATCTCGCAGTGGAATTGCGCGATGCGCAGCTGGCTCGATCCGGCGCCCGCATTCTGCAATGCCTTCGCGGTCTCGATCGCCTGCGGCCATTCCTTCTCGATCTCGAAGATGTCGAGCAGGTTGCGCTGCGCATCCACGCCGTGCGCCGTGCCCTCGAGCTGTCGGAACGTCTCCTCGGCACGGTCGAGGAGGCCGGCCTTCAGGTAGTCGAGGCCCAGCTCGAACATCGCGTGCGCGCGTTCGTCCTCCGGCAGGTCCGGCCGGTTGAGGAGGTTGTGATGCATGCGGATCGCCCGTTCGGTCTCGCCGCGCCGACGAAACAGGCTGCCGAGCGCGAAGTGCAGCTCGATCGTTTCCGGATCGAGCTTGACGACCTCGATGAACGCGTCGATCGCGCGATCGGGCTGCTCCGACAACAGGAAGTTGAGTCCCTTGAAGTAGGAGCGCGGGAGGCTGCGCGACTCGGTGAGCAGCGCGCGCAGGTCGACGCGGGCGGCGATCCAGCCGAGCGCGAAGGCGCCGGCGACCGCGAGCAACCACCATTGCTGGATCTCCATCGGACCCCGAGCGCTAGTTCGTCGTCCGTGCCACGTGCGCGACCGACTGGATCTCGTCGGCCGTCCCGACGGGAGTCCCGCGCGACCGACCGGGACCGGCCGCGGCCACCGGCTGCGTCGGGACGTTGCGCCGCAGGCGACGCAACGCGACCCGCTGCCGCACCCAGGCGGGCATCAACGCGATGAAGCCGAACACGAAGCCGCCGACGAAGAACGCGAG